>Ga0137403_10000183_pt1 | contig 76305 bp, 72 predicted proteins | sample CZOMad2_1_16fung_FD_122057 | JGI IMG/M metagenome (GOLD analysis project Ga0137403, IMG submission 122057) | Vadose zone soil fungal communities from Angelo Coast Range Reserve, California, USA - CZOMad2_1_16fungal (Hybrid Assembly) | ecosystem: Environmental > Terrestrial > Soil > Vadose zone...
GCGGGTCCGGCGAACACCTTGAAATCGCAGCCCCTGACCAAGTCCGCCACATCGACCAACTCCAGCGGCACTCGCAAATCAGGCTTGTCCGACCCGTAGCGGCGTATCGCCTCCTCGTAGCTCATGCGCGGCATGGGGCTCGGCAATTCAACGCCCATAACCACGCGGAACAGCTGGTGCATCAGACCCTCCATCAATTGCTGAATCTCGGCTTGATCCAGGAAGGAGGTCTCGATATCGAGCTGGGTGAATTCCGGCTGACGATCGGCGCGCAAATCTTCGTCGCGGAAGCAGCGCACGATCTGATAGTAGCGGTCGAATCCCGAGATCATCAGCAGCTGCTTGTAGATTTGCGGCGACTGCGGCAGCGCGAAGAACTCCCCCGCGTGCACCCGGCTCGGCACCAGGTAATCCCGCGCTCCCTCCGGCGTCGGCTTGGTGAGGATCGGGGTCTCGATCTCCAGAAATCCCAGCGAATCGAAGTAGCGACGCGCCCGCTGCATGAGCCGGTGCCGCAAAGCGATGTTGCGCTGGAGCTCGGGCCGCCGCAGGTCGAGCACCCGGTGCCGGAGCCGGAGCTCCTCCGCGGGAAGATCTTCCTTCTCCTTGCGGGCGACCGGAATCGGCGGCGTGGCCGCGGGGCCTATGACCTCGAGCTCGGTCACATGGACCTCGATTTCGCGCGACGGCAAGCCGGCATCCCGCGCCGCCTCGGGACGGAGCTCCACCTTTCCGCCGACGAGAATCACGGTTTCGGCGCCCACGCCGGCGGCCCGTTCCATGACGTCGGGCGGGGTCCAGGCCGGATTGCAGGACAGCTGCACCAGCCCGTCACGGTCACGGAGGTCGATGAAGACCAATCCACCCAGATCGCGTCGGCGATGCACCCAGCCGCCCAGGCGGACGGTACTGCCCAGGTTGTCGCGGGAGAGAGAGCCGCACCGGTGGGTGCGCAATCCAGTTGCCGTCATGCCGTATCCTACCGCTCCTCGGCATCGAGGAGGGCGCGATGGAAGTCCTCGGGCGTGCCGGCCCGAAGCAGCCGTTCCCGCAGGTCCTCATGCCGGATCAGTCGTGCGATCCGGCTGAGCACTTTGACGTGCTGTCCGGCCGTTGCCTCGGGACCAACGATAAGAAAAAACAGGCGGACCGGCTGCCCATCCAGGGAATCGAAGGGAACCGGAGTTGCCGCAACGCCAGCGACCACGCTGAGTTCCCTCACCGTGGGCGACTTGCCGTGTGGAATGGCGACGCCGAATCCAATGCCCGTGCTGAGCTCCTGCTCCCGCCGGACCACCGCCCGATATGCATCGTCGTAGTTCCCACCGCACCGGTCCACCAACCGCTGAACCAGTTCGCCGATTGCGCCGGGCTTGTCGGTTGCGGCCATCGGCATCACCACGCGCTCAGGCGTAACCAACTCGCTCAAGAGCACAGCGGGGCCGGTGGGCGCATGGGACAAACGTAACCGTCCTGGTGAGGGGTCGCAAGCGATTCAGGGGTTTGCATTTAGCGGATCGAACCGATACCAGATTGTGAAGCCGGCTCGCGGTCGCTGCCCGCCTCGGCTGGGGATTATCTTCCGGCCCATGGCAACTCAGTCGATCCTCGATCTCACGCCGGAGGCCGCGCACGAACGGATTCGGGCCTGGATCAGCGCCCGGGGCCTTCCCGCCTACCGGGTCGGCCAGGTCCACCGGAAGCTCTGGGTGGCACCGGTTGGGGCCTGGTCCGAGGCCACCGACCTGCCCGAGGCGGTCCGGCGCGAGCTCGAGGCCGAGTTCCCTCTGCCCCGCTTGCCGGTGGACACAATCCAGGTGTCGAGCGACGGCACCCGGAAGTATCTCTGGCGGCTGACCGACGGCGAGGCAGTCGAGTCGGTGCTGATCCCGTCCGGCACCCGGCGCACGCTGTGCGTCTCGTCTCAGGCGGGGTGCGCGCTCGGGTGCGTGTTCTGCGCGACCGGACGCATGGGATTCCGGCGGAATCTGACCCCGTTCGAGATCGTGGGGCAGGCGCGCGAGCTCGCGCTCCGGAACCCGGAGGACAAGCCGACCAACGTGGTGTTCATGGGGATGGGCGAGCCCTTGCTCAATTGGCCGGCCGTGAGCGCCGCGCTCACCATTCTCAATGATCCGGCAGGACTCGGGATCGGGGCCCGCCACATCACGGTCTCGACGGTCGGGATCCTGCCCGGGATGCTCGAGCTCGCCAAGCGGCCCGAGCAATTTCGGCTGGCGATCTCGCTCCACGCGGCGACGCCGGAGCGCCGCCTCGCGCTCATGCCGATCGAGAAGAAGTACGATCTCGCGGCCGTGTTGGACGCGGCCAAGACCTTCCGCAAGCGGATCACCTTCGAGTACGTGCTCATCGCCGGCCGGAACGACACCGACGCGGACGCCGACGCGCTGGCCAAGCTGGCCCGCCGGCTCGGCGCGCTGGTGAACCTGCTGCCGCTCCATCCCGGCGGCGCTCCCGAGCTGGCGCCGAGCCCAGCGGCGCGGATCCGCGCGTTCCGGGACCGGCTGGCGGTGCAGGGCGTGGAGGCGTCCGTGCGGCGGAGCCGCGGGCTCGACATCGACGCGGCGTGCGGGCAGTTACGGGTGGCGGTCGAAGGGAAACGGCGACGACAGACAACTGCGTGAAAAGTGAAAAGTAAAAAGTGAAAAGGACTCCCACCATCATCGGAGCTCCCTTTTCACTTTTCACTTTTCACTTTTTGCGCTTTTTACGCTGTTACCCAGTGGCCCCGAACCCCGCCGCGACGCAGTTGATCGACAGCAGCAGCCGGTGGAGCGCCTCGCCCCGCTCTTCGTCGCTCTCGGCGGCCCGGTAGCGCCGCAGCAGGTCGACCTGGAGCCGGCCGGCCTGATTGATGGTGGGCATCCGCCGGGCCAGCTTCCGGAGAAAGCGGGGGAACCGCTCCGCCGGCGCCCGCCCCTCGCTCACCCGCAGCACGCTCTCCACCGTGCGATGGTACTCCCCCTCGATGATCCCGAACACCGTGTCCCGTACCGCCTGATCCGGGTGCAGCCCGGCGAACTCGCGGGCGATCTCGAGGTCCACCTGGGCCAGCGTCTTCTCGACTTCGTCCACGATCAGCCGGAACAGGCGTGAGTCGCGGAACATGCGCCGGAGCAGCGCCTCGCCCCGGGCGCTGCGGACTTGGAGGAAGGTCTCGAGCCCGCTTCCCATCCCGAACCAGCTGGGGACGAAATGGCGATTCTGGGTCCAGGCAAACACCCAGGGGATGGCCCGGAGGTCGGCGATGGTCTTGGCGCCGAAGCGCCGGGCGGGGCGGGAGCCAAGATTGAGGAGCGAGATCTCTTCCAGGGGACTCGCGAGCTGGTAGTAGGGCAGCAGCATGGGGTGGTCGATCAGGCCGCGGTACGCCGCCATCGAGGCGCCGGCGATCGCCTCCATCGCCTCGTCGAACTCGCCCACGGGGACCAGCGCCTGCTCCCGCTGCGACTTGAGCGAATGCTCCAGCACGCTGGACCCGAGCAGCTCGATCTGATACGCGGCGGTCCCGCGGTTCGCGTATTTGAACGACACCACCTCGCCCTGCTCGGTGAGGCGAAATCGCCCGTTGATCGAGCCGGCCGGCTGCGCGGCGATGGCCCGGCCGGTGGGGGCGCCTCCCCGGCTGACCGAGCCGCCCCGGCCATGAAAGAACGCGAGCGGCACGCCCAGCTCCTCGCCCAGGCGGGTCAGCTTCACCTGGGCCTTGTACAGCTCCCAGTTGGCCGCGAAGTAGCCCCCGTCCTTGTTGGAGTCGGAGTAGCCGATCATGACTTCCTGGACCCCGCCCTGCTCCCGCAGGCTGCGGCGAACCACCGGCACGTTCAAGAGCTCACGCATGATAGCGGGCGCGCGGCGGAGGTCGTCGATGGTCTCGAAGAGCGGCACGATCGGCAGCCCGCACCGCTCGACGCTCAACGTGTCGGGAAAGAGACCGCCCTCCTTGGCCAGGAGATACGCCCCCAGCACGTCGCTCACCGAGTGCGTCATGCTCAGGATGAAGCTGCCGAACGCCTCGCGATCGACCTTGTCGCGCAGCTCCGCCACCAGCCGGAACATCCCGATGGTCTCCGCCGCCGCCGCCGGAAGCCCGGAGGGTCGCAACTCCTCGCGCCTCGGACGCGTCAGCTCGGCTTGAACCCACCGGGCCCACTCCGGCGACTGCGGATCCGGCACTCCGTCCGCCGGCCCCCGCCCTCGCAGCCGCCACAACGCGCACAAGGCTTCGTTGAGCTTGGTGGTATTCTCCCGGATGTCGAGCCGCACCGTACTGAAGCGGAACAGCTCTACTTCCCGCCGCACCGGTTCCACCAGCGCCTGCGCCAGTGACGGCTCGACGGCCACCGCAACGCCGCGTTCCAGCGCGCGGAGATCGGCCACGAGCTCATCGGCGGTGAGATACCCGCCCTCGTCCGGCTCGACTTCGTGCCGCTCCGCCGGGGCGAGCGTGAGATCCAACCGCCGCAGCACGCAGGCGAGAAACTGGCGGAAGATCTCCCCCGGGTTCCGGGCGGCGATGCCGGCCGCGTCGCCGCTTGCGGCCAGCAGCCGGTCGAGGTACCGACGGAAGTCGTCCGGTACCCGGATCGCGCGCTCGCTGATGCTGAGGCGCCGGATCAGCTCGCCGAGCCGCTGCCGATACCGCCGCAGCGCCGCGAGCCGATACTCCAGCAGCGAGCGCCGGGTGACGTCGTTGGTGACAAAGGGATTGCCGTCTCGGTCCCCGCCGACCCAGGACCCGAACTGAAAGAAGGCGGGCACCTCGAACTCGTGATCGGGGTAATGCTGAGCCAGCGCCCGCTCCAGCTTCTCGTGGGCCTGAGGGACCGACTCGAACAGCGTCTCATTGAAGAAATGGAGGGCCCACAGGACTTCCTGCTCGACCGTGGGCTTCTCCAGCCGGAGCTCACCGGTCATCCACAGGATCTCGATCTCGTGCCGGACCTGCTGTTGCAGCTGGGCCCGTTCCCGTGGGGTCCACCGGGGCGACTCGAGCTCGACCAGGAGGCGGTAGATCCGCCGGTGCTTCTCCAGGACCGTGACCCGCTTCGCCTCGGTCGGGTGAGCGGTGAGCACCGGACGGATCCGGAGCGAGCGGAGCCGTTCGGCGAGCTCGCCGGCGGGCACCTTCGCCTGGGCCGCCGCCCCCACCACCTGCATCATGGTGCCCCGCAGCGCTTCGTAGCCGCGCTCGGCCTCGATCTGGCGGCGCCGCCGCATCGCCGCGTTCTGCTCCGCGACGCTCAACAGCTGCAGCCAGATGCCGAGAATCTGGAGGGTCCCGGTCTCCAGCTCGGCGGGACAGACCTCGGCGCCCTCGCCCAGCAGCGGCGCCAGCTCGGGCGCGCGGCTCTGCACGACGTCCAGCAGCTGATTGTAGAGGAAATCCGCGACTTCGGTGGCGTAAACTGCCGCGCTCTCGGCCAGCGGATCGGCCGAGGCGGGAAGCTGGTGAACGAGATAGGAGTGGAGCGAATCCTGGGTCACGCCACGCGATCGCGCAGGGGAGACCCCGAAAAGTAGAGTTGGAGATTTTCCAGCGCGCGCAGCCCCATCGCCACCCGGGTCTCCTCGGTGGCGCTGCCGAGATGAGGCAGCAGCACCACGTTCTCCATGGCGACCAGCGCGGGCGCTACTTGCGGCTCCCGCTCGAACACGTCGAGTCCGGCCCCCGCGATCCAGCCCTTCTGCAGCGCCTCGACCAGCGCGGTCTCGTCCACCACGTCGCCCCGGGCCGTGTTGATCAGGTAGGCGCTCGGCTTCATCTTCGCGAGCCGTACGTTGTTCATCAGGTGCCGGGTCTCGGGCGTGGCCGGGCAGTGAAGCGAGACGAAGTCGCTCTGCGCCAGGACCTCCTCGATCGTGCCCCGCTGCTCGGCGCCGAGCGCGGCGGCGACGTCGGGCGGCGGGGGATACGGATCGGTGTAGAGCACCCGCATCCCGAAGCCGCCGTGAGCCCGCTTCGCCACCGCGCGAGCGATCCGCCCCATCCCGATCAGGCCGAGCGTTTTCCCGCTCACCATCCGGCCCAGCATGTGGGTCGGCCGCCAGCCGGTCCAGTGCCCCGTGCGCAGGTGCCGCTCGCCCTCGCCGGTCCGCCGGGCAATCATGAGAATGAGCGTCATGGCGACATCGGCGGTGGCATCGGTGAGCACGTCGGGCGTGTTGGAGACGGCGATGCCGCGCGCCTTGGCCGCCTCGACGTCGATGTTGTTGAAGCCCACCCCGAAGTTCGCGATCATCTTCACCCGGAGGGGCTCGGCGCTCAGCACGTCGGCCGTGAGCTTGTCCGTCACCGTGGGCAGCAGCGCGTCCGCCGATCGCAGCGCCTCCTGCAGCTCCGCGGTCGTGAGGGGACGATCCTCCCGGTTGAGGCGGGCGTCGAACTCCCGCTTGACGGCCGCTTCCACCGCCGCCGGCAGGCGGCGAGTGACGACCACGACGGGTTGGCTCACGTGGCTACCGCGACCCGCTTGGTGCCCGCGGCCAGTACCTTGGCCACGCTCGCGCCCAGCTCGGCCGGATTCGGCGCCACCGTGATGCCCGCCTCGCGCATGATCTCGACCTTCTCCGCCGCGCTCTCGCCGAACGCGCGGATGATGGCCCCGGCATGACCCATCCGCCGCCCCTTGGGCGCGGAGAGCCCGGCGACGTACCCGATCACCGGCTTGCGCATGTCCTCCCGGAAGAACCGGGCGGCCTCCGCCTCCTGGGGGCCCCCGATCTCGCCGATCATCATCACCGCCTCGGTGTCCGGATCCTCCTCGAACAACCGAAGGACGTCCACGAACGAGCTCCCGTTGATGGGATCGCCTCCGATGCCGACGCTGCTGGAGACGCCGATCCCCAGGGCTTTCATCTGCGATGCCGCCTCGTATCCCAGCGTGCCCGACCGGGTGACCAGTCCCACTTTCCCCTGCATGTAGATGTGCCCCGGCATGATGCCGACCATGGCTTTGCCGGAGCTGATGATCCCGGCGCAGTTGGGACCTACCAGCATGGTGCGCCGGTCCCGTTGGTAGCGGAACAGATAGCGTTTCACCACCATCATGTCCTGGGCCGGAATCCCGTCCGTGATGGCGACGACCAACCGGATGCCGGCGTCGGCGGCTTCCATCATGGAATCGGCGCAGAACGCCGCGGGCACGAAGCTGAGGCTGGCCTCCGCGCCGGTGGCGCGGACCGCCTCCTTCACCGTGTTGAAGACCGGCCGATCCAGATGCCGGCTTCCACCTTTCCCCGGGGTGACCCCACCCACCAGGTTGGTCCCGTAGGCGATCATCTCCTTGCCATGGAACGTGCCTTTGTCACCCGTGAACCCCTGGATGATGACGCGGCTCTTCTCGTCGATGAGGATGCTCATGCTTTTGCGTTCCCCGTCTTCCGGCCGGTGGCCTTGAGGACGGTCACCACCCGCTCGGCCGCCTCGGTGAGAGTGTCCGCCGTGACCAACTGAAGTCCGCTCTCGTTGAGGATCCGGCGCCCTTCGTCCACGTTGGTGCCGGCCAGGCGAACGACCAGCGGGACGGGCGGACGGAGCTCTCGAACCGCCTGGACTACGCCCTGCGCCACCCAGTCGCACCGGTTGATGCCGGCGAAAATGTTGACCAGGATGGCCTTCACCTTGGGATCCGCCAGCACCAGGCGGAACGCGTTGGTGACCTTCTCCGGCGAGGCGCCGCCGCCCACGTCGAGGAAGTTGGCCGGTGAGCTTCCGGCGTGCTGGATCAGATCCATCGTTGCCATCGCGAGGCCGGCCCCGTTCACGATGCAACCGATCTCGCCGTCCAGCGCGACGTAGTTGATCCCATACTCCGCCGCCTGGGACTCTCGCGGGTCTTCCTCGGCGTAGTCCCTGAGCTCGCTGACGTTGGGCCGCCGGAAGAGGGCGTTGTCGTCGAACGTCATCTTGGCATCCAGCGCGAGCAGCTGGCCGTCCTTGGTCAGGACCAGCGGATTGATCTCCACCATCGTGGCGTCGAGATCGCGGAACGCCCGGTAGCAGCCAAGCAGGGTCGTCACGCCGCGGGTGACGAGCCCCGCTTCGAGGCCCAGCGCAAACGCGATCTCCCGCGCCTGAAACGGGGTCATGCCCACCGCGGGCTCGACCACGGCCCGGATGATGGTCTCGGGGGCGGTCTGAGTGATCTCCTCGATTTCCATCCCCCCCTGGGGGTGGGCCACGATCATGACCCGCTCGCTCTTGCGGTCCAACACGAACCCCACATACAGCTCGCGCGCGATCGGCACCGCGGCCTCGATGTAGAGCCGGTGCACCACGCGACCCTCGGGTCCGGTCTGGTGGGTCACCAGCCGCTTGCCCAGCAGCCCCTTCGCCGCCTGTCGCACCTCGTCTTCGCTGGTGCAGACCTTGATGCCGCCGGCTTTGCCGCGGGCCCCGGAATGGATCTGCGCCTTGACCGCCCAGCGCGCCCCGCCGATCTCGGTGGCGCGGTACACCGCCTGCTCCGGACTGTAGGCGACGCCGCCGCGCGGGATCGCGACGCCGAAACCGGCAAGGAGCTCTTTGGCTTGATACTCGTGGATGTCCATGGGACCGTGGGCTAGGGACTGGTGGCTACCGGCCGATGGCTGCCGGCTTCTTCTTCCCGATCTGCTCCGCCATCCTCACGATGTTCTCGGCCATTCGGGCCGAGGCCGCGTCGATCATCCTGCCGTCGAGCTGGGCCGCGCCCTTTCCGTCCCGCGCCGCCGCGTCCAGGGCGTCGAGGATGCGGCGGGCCCGGCTGACCTCGGGCTCCGGCGGGGTGAACACGTCGTTGGCCAGCGCGATCTGCGAGGGATGGATCGCCCACTTGCCCTCGATGCCGAGCGCCGCCCCGCGCCGAGCCGCTGCGAGATAGCCGTCCGGGTCCTTGAAATCCCCGAAGGGGCCGTCGATAGGCCGGAGCCCGTAGGCGCGGCAGGCGACGGTCATCCGGCTCAGACCGAAGTGCCACTGGTCGCCGGGGTAGTCGGGATTGAGCCCACCGATGCTCACGGTGCGGGCCCGATTGCTGGCGGCGTAGTCGGCCACACCGAAGTGCATCGCCTCGAGCCGTCCCCGGGTGGCCGCGATGGCCTCGACGTTGGCCATCCCCAGCGCGGTCTCGATCAGCACCTCGATACCGAGCCGTTGGGGGATCCCTCGGGCCGCCTCGATCTGAGTAAGCAGCGCATCCACCAGATAGACGTCGCTGGCCACACCGACCTTGGGCACCAGCACCATGTCGAGCCGGTGGCCGGCCTGCTCCACCACGTCGACCACGTCCCGATACATATAGTGCGTGTCGATCCCGTTGATCCGAACCGAGATCGTCTTCGCGTGGCCCCGCCAGTCGAGCTCGAGCAGGGCCTGGATCACGTTCCGCCGGGCCTGCTCCTTGTCCGCCGGAGCGACGGCGTCTTCGAGATCGAGGAACACGACATCGGCCTCGCTCTCGAGCGCCTTCCGGAACATCGCCGGGCTCGAGCCGGGCACCGCCAGGGTGCTGCGTTGCAGGCGCGGTGTCGCGGGCTCGTGCCGGGTGTGGCTCATCGCGTGGCCGCGGCCGCTGCTCTCGCGACCGGCTCCACCGGCTGCGCGTCGGGCGCCCGCGGAGGCAGGTCGCGCTTCTCCAGCGGGGTGGCGGTGCTCCGCCAGTACTCTTCGGCCGCCGCGGCCCCCGAGCCGGGCGTCACCTTGATGCCGACGTCCCGCATCGCCATCTCCGACCCCGCGATCGCGCCCAGCAGCATCAGCTCGTTGAGATCACCCAGATGGCCGATGCGGAAGAGCTTCCCGGCCATGCGGGCGAGCCCGGCGCCGAGGGCCAGGTTATACCGGCGATACGCGATGTCGATCACTTCGGCGCCATTGAAGCCCGGCGGCACCAGGATCGCGCTCACCGTGTCGGAAAACCACCTGGGCTCCTTGGCGCAGAGCGCGAGCCCCCATGCCTTGACCGCCGCGCGGGTTCCTTCGGCGAGGCGGTGGTGCCGAGCGAAGACATTCTCCAGCCCTTCCTCCAGCAGCACCGCCAGCGATTCCCGCAACCCGTAGAGCATCGGGAGCGAGGGCGTATAGGGGAAGTAGCCGGTGGCGTTGGCCTTGCTCATATCGCCAAAATCGAAGAAGATCCGGGCCAGCTTGGCCTTGTCATAGCACGCGAGCGCCTTCTGGCTCGCGCAGACGATGCCGAGGCCGGCGGGCAGCATGAGCCCCTTTTGCGAGCCGGTGACCGCGAGGTCCACGCCCCACTCGTCCATCCGGAAATCGATGCTGGCAATGGAGCTCACGCCGTCCACCATGAGCAGCGCCGGATGCCGGGCATCGTTGAGTGCCTTGCGCATCCCCGCGACGTCGCTGGTGACGCCGGTGGCGGTCTCGTTGTGGGTGAACAACACGGCCTTGATCGTGTGGGACTTGTCGGCCACGAGCGCTTGGTGGTACCGCTCCACCGGGGCCCCTTCGCCCCACTCGGTGTCGAGGATCTCGACCTGGAGCCCGAGCCGCTGGGCCATGTCGATCCAGAGGTGGCTGAACTGACCGAAGCGGGCGGCGATCACCCGATCGCCGGGCGACAGGGTGTTACAGAGCGATGCCTCCCAGGCACCGGTCCCGCTCGCCGGGAAGACGAACGGCTGTCCGGTTTCGGTCTTGAAGATCTTCTTGAGGTCCCGGAGCACCGGCGTCGCCAGACTGGGGAACGTCGACGAGCGATGATCCTCCATCGCGACGTGCATCGCGCGCAGGATGCGGTCCGGCGAGTTCGTCGGACCCGGAACGAAGAGGAAATTACGGCCGGGCATCGCGCTACCTCTCGACTCAAAAGGAAAAGAAAGCCGTGCGGGAGCGGAGTGCTCTCGCCCGTCGCGGCGCATGTTTGAAGTTACTTCGAGCCGTATATTGTAACGGCAGCGCCGCACGGTACACCAGCCTACGCCCCCAAACCGATGACCTGTGCTGCCGGAGCGACCCGACGGGCCCTCCTCGAAGATCTATACGCCGCCGCGATCGCTGCCGCGGCCCCCGGCCCCGCCCTCGAACGGGCCCTCGCCGACTCGAGCGATCCGGGCACCCGCCCGGTGCGGCTCTTCGCTCTGGGCAAGGCCGCGTTCCCGATGGCGCAGGCCGCCGTGGGCTCGCTACGGCGCCTCGGCAGGGCTCCGGCCGGCGGTCTGGTAGTGCCGCCCGCCGCCGGACCGGCACCGCACCCCTTGCTCGAGGTCGTCGTCGGAGACCATCCGGAGCCCGGCCCGCGCTCGCTCGCGGCCGCAGAGGCGCTGGCGCGGGCCACTGCCCAAGTCGGGCCCGGCGATGAGGCCTGGGTGCTTCTCTCCGGAGGGGCCACCAGCCTGCTGGGCGCACCGGTCGAAGGATTGACGCCCGACGACCTCACCGCGCTTTACTCCCTGCTGCTTGGATCCGGCCTCGATATCGTTGCCATGAACCGGATCCGCAAGCGCTTTTCCCGATGGGGCGGGGGCCGTCTCGCGGCCGCCCTGGCGCCGGCCCGGGTCCGGGTTTTCATCGTCTCCGACGTGATCGGCGACGACCTGGCGTCGATCGCGTCGGGTCCCTGCGTGCCGGACCCAACGACGGCCGCCGACGTGCGGGCCGCGCTGAAGCACGCCGGATTGTGGAATCGCCTGCCGGGTCCGCTTCGCCAACTCGTCGTTCGCGCGGTCGAACGGCGGATTCCAGAGACGCCGAAGCCGGGCGACCCCGCGTTCGCGCGGGTAGAGACCCGGCTCATTGCCAGCAACCGTCTGGCGCTCGAGGCGGCCGCCGCGCGGGCGACCGCGTTGGGACTGGCGCCGCGCCTGATGGACCCGGTCCTCTCAGGCGAGGCGGCGGAGACCGGCCGCCGAGTTGCCGCCACCGTCCTAACCTACTGCCATGGTTCCGGTTCGCAACCGCCGCCGTCACCACCGTGCCTCATCTGGGGAGGCGAGACCACGGTGACGCTCGGCCCCGCTCCGAGCGGCCTGGGCGGCCGCTCCCAGGAGCTGGCCCTGGCGGCGGCGCAGGTGCTGGCCGGCGCCCCGGACCGCTCCGCACCGGCCATACTTGCGGCAGGCACCGACGGACGTGACGGTCCCACCGACGCCGCGGGAGCTGTGGTGGATCCGACCACCTGGGAGGCGATCCGGCGGGCGGGCCGCGATCCAGCTCGCGATCTCCTGGGCCACGATGCGTATCCCGCCCTCGACGCCGTGGGGTCCCTGCTCCGCCCCGGGCTGACCGGCACCAACGTGATGGACGTCGTCTTCGGGCTCGGCTGACGTGGTGGGAGGGGAGGTCGGGTACGAAGAAAAGCGTGAAAAGTGAACGGTAAACGGTAAACGGGAAGGAGCTCCGACCAGCACCGGAGCCCCCGTTCACCGTTCACCGTTCACGCTGTTGGGGTCATGGGTGTCCATCCGCCGCCGGCCGGTAATCCTCCCCCAACAGCACCGACACATCCGCCCGGCGCAGCGTGTCGGTCTGAACTCGCACGACGCCCTGCCCCAGGGCCCGGGCCACCCGCTCCGCCGCTGCACGATCGCCCCGCCGCGCGATCACCCGGGTCGAATCCAGTCGGCCGGACAAATCGCCGTTGCCGAAGAAGGTCACATCGAGACCCCGGCGGCGCAGCGCCCGGGTCGCCGCGCGGGCCAGGCCCGGTCGTTCCGTCGCGTTGAGGACTTCGACCATGATGCGGTGGTCCGGGGATGGGATCGGGTACGCGTGCTCGACCGGCGGCAGGGCGGGACGGGGGCGGGGGCGGCGCGCGACCGCCGCGACGGTCCCGCCGATCGCGACCAGCGCGATCAGCGCGATGATGGGGTGACGAGGGAGTTCCAAAACCGGACCGTCGGCTCGGGCAGCGACCAGCCCGACGCGACGATGTGGGCGAGGCGCCGTCGCGCGATCTCGCGAAGCACGGCCGTGGAATCGGTCGGGAAGCGCCGGGCCAGCTCGGCCCGTGCTTCTCGCTCGAACGGTCGGCCGGGCTCCAGAAAATCGGCCGCGTATAAGGCGCGGCCGACCATGTCCCACTCCGCGAGGCCCAGCGAGTGATAGCGGACCGCGTCGAGTACTCCCCGGTCCATTTCACCCTCCGCCTTGGCGCGGGCGGCGGCGGCGGGGCCGTGCTTGAGGCCCACCGGCCCCGGCGCCGAAGGCGCCCAGCGGTCCAACTCCTCGGGCGGCGCATCGCGCAGAGCATCGTGCAGCCACACCGCTCGAAGCCAGCGGTGCCGCTCGTTGTCGGGCACGCCCATCGCCTCGGCCCACGCCGCCGCGAGCTCCGCGACCCGCTGCACGTGGGCGAGACGATCTGACGAGAGTACCGCCCAGACCGGTAGGGTGGGCCGGAGGCCGGGCGGCGTGTGGCGAACGGATGACACGGACAATTCGATCCCGGACCCGCGCTGCGCGCTCAACTTTCGGCGCGGAGCGGCGTCCGCACAAGTCGGTTCCCCTCGTCGACGAAGACCACCCGGGGCACATGCCGCCGGGCCTCCGCCTCGGTGAACAGACCGTAGGAAATGAGAATGACGACGTCGCCGGGATGTCCCAGCCGCGCCGCCGCACCGTTGAGCTGCATGACCCCGCTGCCGCGCGGGCCGGGGATCACATAGGTGGTGAAGCGGGACCCGTTGTTCACGTTCACGACCTGTACCTCCTCGTAAGTGATCAGGTCGGCCTCGTCCATCAGGTCTTCGTCCACCGTCAACGAGCCTTCGTAGTGAAGATCCGCCGCCGTGATCGTGGCGCGGTGGATCTTCGATTTCATGAGGTGGCGCTGCATGGCGTCCCCCCCAGGATGACATTGTCGATGAGCCGCGTGCCCCCCACCCAGGCGGCGAGCGCGACGATCGTGCCCGCCGGGGCAACCTTTACCGGACGCATCTGCTGCGGCTCCACTACGGCAATATACTCGGCACGGACGCCTGGAGCGGCGCGAAGGCTGGCGCGCACAATCCGCTCGAGGACGCTCGCCGAGCGCTCGCCGCTCTCCCAGGCCTCGGTCGCGCCCCGGAGACCCCGGCTCAGGGCCAGCGCCTTTTCCCGCTCCGCCGGGCTCAGGTACACGTTCCGACTGCTCAACGCGAGGCCGTCCGTCTCCCGTATGGTCGGGACCACGGCCAGCTCGATCGGCCAGTCGAGATCCCGGACCAGGTGCCGGATCAATGTGACCTGCTGAATGTCCTTCTGGCCGAAACAGGCCACGTCGGGCTCGACCAGGTGGAACAGCTTTGCCACCACGGTCAGCACACCGGTAAAGTGGCCCGGGCGGGCGCTGCCCTCCCATCGCTCGGCGGTCTCGCCCGCCACCACCCGGATCTCGGCGCCCGGCGGGTACATCGCGTCGATCAGCGGCGCGAACAGCAGGTCAACGCCCCGCGCGGCGGCCAGACTCCGGTCCCGCGCAAGATCGCGGGGATATTGAGCGAAGTCGTCGTTGGGCCCGAATTGAAGCGGGTTGACGAACGCGCTCAGCACAACGGCGTCGGCTCTCCGGCGCGCCTCGCCCACCAGCGCCAGATGGCCCTCGTGGAGATATCCCATGGTGGGAACCAGGCCGACCCGACGACCGGCGGCCCTCTGCGCCGCACGCCAGGCGCGGAGAGCCGGAATGTCGGTGACCTCGAGCATCGGCTGCGGGTGCTCACTCAAAGCTGTGCTCGGCCCCCGGGTAGCTCCCCTTCCGCACCTCGTCGGCGTACGTCTTCGCCGCCTCGCGCACCGTGCCCCCCAGCTCGGCAAAGCGCTTGAGAAATCGGGGCCGGAACATCTCGTTGAGCCCCAGCATGTCGTGCAGGACCAGCACCTGGCCGTCGCACTCGGGTCCGGCGCCGATCCCGATGGTCGGAATCCGCAGGGTCCGGGTGATGCGCGCCGCCGCCGGTGCCGCCACCAGCTCCAGCACCAACCCGAACGCCCCGGCGTCTTCCAGGTCGCGGGCGTCCTCCAGCATCCGCGCCGCCCCGGCGCTGTCGCGGCCCTCGACCCGATGCCCGCCGAGCGCATGCAAGGATTGCGGTCGGTGCCCGAGGTGCCCCATTACGGGGATGCCCCGCTCGACCAGCGCCCGCACCGTGCCCACCATCGGCCGGCCGCCCTCGAGCTTGACGCCCTGCGCGCCGGTCTCCTGCATGACCCGACCCGCGTTGCGGATGGCCTCCTCCACCGACACCTGGTACGTGAGAAACGGCAGATCCACCAACAGCAGGGCGCCCGGCGCGCCACGGCGGACGGCCCGGGCATGGTAGATCAGCTGATCGAGCGTCGCGCTCAGGGTGGTCTCGTAGCCCGCCACGACCTGGTTGACCGAGTCGCCCACCAGCAGGACGTCTACCTCGGGCGCGATCAGGCGCGCGAACGCGGCATCGTAGCAGGTGAGCATCACGATCTTCCGGCCGGCTGCCTTGAAGGCCGTGAGATCGAGCACCGTGCGGGGAGGCGAGTCGGCGGTCATGCGTACGTGAGCTCCGAGAGCTCCCGCTGCCAGAAGTCGCGGTTGGGGAGCTCAGGATGGGGAACAACGAGATCGGGGTCGTGGATCCGGCGCTGCCCGAAGGTGACGATGTCGAGGTCGAGGGTGCGAGGGCCCCACCGCTCGGTCCGGACCCGGCCCCGCTCCTGCTCGATCGCCTGCAGGGCCTCGAGCAGGTGGTGGGGCTCGAGTCGGGTCTCGATCATCACCATCTGATTCAGGTAGGCCGGCTGGTCCATCCCGGCGAGCGGCGCGGTCTCCTCCACCGTCGAGGCGGCCACGAGCCGGGTGTCCGGCAGCCGGCTCAGCGCGTCGCGCGCGGCCGCAAGATGGGCGGCGCGGTCGCCGAGGTTGCTGCCCAGCGCCACGAACACCCGCTCGGCTCGGCGCCCGGTCACACGCCCACCGCGAAGTGGCGGGCGATCCGCTGGAGGTGGGCCGCCACCGCTTCCAGCTCGCGAATCGCCCGCTCGAGCTCGGCCTGGCCCCGGGCGGCCTCGGTCGCCTGGTTCGCCAGCGTGTCGGTCTGCCCCCGGGTCCGCTCCGACACCGCGGCCACCAGCTCGATCCGGCCCGTCAGCTGTTCGAACGCGCTCTGTTGCGCCGCGGCGGCGTCGGCAATCTGCTGCGCCCGGGTGCCGGCCTCTCCGGTGGCCTGAAGGATCGCCTCCAGCGCCTGCGCCGCCGCGGCGCTCAGCTCCTCCACGTCGGCGACGGCCTCCTGCCCCCGGGTCATTTGGTGTCCGATACTGGTCATCTGCCCCGCGATCTCGGCCAGTAAGGTCGAGCTTTCGCGGGTCACCTCGAGCGCCTGCACGGCCAGCGCGCGCACCTCGTCGGCCACGACCGCGAACCCCCGGCCCTCCCGCCCCGCCCGCGCCGCCTCGATCGCGGCATTGAGCGCAATCAGGTTGGTGAGGTCGGCGATCTCGCGGATGGTGCTCATGAACCCGGTGATCCGCCGGGTGACGCCGCCCAGCGCGGTGACCTGGGTGGAGCTCTCGCTCACGAAACCCTTGAGCTCGACCAGCCGTCCCACCGCGCCGGCGATCACAGCACGGTTCCGGTCCGCCACCTCCGAGGCCCGCTGGCTTGCATGGGCCGACTTCCGCCCTTCCACGGCCATGTTGCGGGAGAGCAGCGCCAGCGCGGTGGTCGCTTCGAGCCCCTGCGCCGCCGCCGTGCTCTGCTGGGCCATCCCGTCGCGCATGGCGAGGGATGTGTCGGCCAGCGCGACAGCCGTGGTGCGCAATGCCTCGGTGACCCGCGCCAGCCCGCTGACCTGCGCGCCGATCTGGTCCACGGTGCTGACCAGGGGCCGGCGCAGCTCGGCAATATGGATCGCGGTGGCGACGTGGGTCGTGATCGTCGCCATCGTGATCAGGTCGCGGGACCCGTAGGTCTGGCGCTTGTGATGCTCCAGCTCGATGGTCCCGAGGATCTCGTCACCGAAACGGATCGGGTAGATCATCAGGCTCCGGGCACCGGGGATCGGCTCGGTGATACGGGGATCGCGAGCCGTATCCCTGATCAGGGCCGGCGCCAGGTCGGCAACTACCTGCCGGCGTACCGGCTCCAGCGTCGCCGCGGGCTCCTGCCGGTCGGGCCGCCCGAACGCCCCGCGATACGTGAGTACGGGCGCCGCCTCGGTGACCCGGTAGATGCGGAAGTCCCCCCAATCGAGCAGCCGGTGCGCCAGGCGCTCGATCTGAATGAACGACTCGCCCAGCTGGGCGTTGCCCAGCACGGTGCTCTCGAGCTGGTGCACTTTGTTGAGGTCTTCCGCGGCGATCGCCTCCTCCAGGATGCGCTTGGTCAGGAGGCCGAGGCCGCCCAGCACGAGCAGGACTGCGGCCCAGCCGGCGGGGGCGAGCAAGTGGACCGCCGCGACGATCACGATGGTCCCGATCAGGGTGAGCAGGTAGGAGATGATCTCCCACCGAAGAATGAGGATCTGCTCCGACGCCTCCAGCTTGTCGCGCACCATGAGCGTGAAGTAGAAGAGTCCCCGGGTCGCCAGAAAGTACACCGCCGCCAAGGTGCAGGCGGCCGGGAGGAAATCGATCGACAACTCGGTGACCCCGGTTGCCCGGAGGACCAGGGTGTAGAACCCGTACGCCGAGAGAAACGCGATGATCTCGCGGCCGGCGTTAATCCAGGCCGCGCGCCAGGGCCGACGCACCCACGCCACATCGGCGAGCACGATGCCTGCCGCGAGCGACGCCACCACAGGGGACGCCCCGAGGCTCATCGCGCCGACCAGCGACGGAATGCCGGTCTGGGTGAGATAGGAGTACTTGCTGAGGCGCACCGGGGCGGTGCGGAGAACCACCAGCATCGCGGTGAGAGCCAGGGTCTCGAGCGGCAGGGCGAGCCAGCGGCGGTCGATTGCCAGGACCACGGCCCCCAGCGTGACGCCGCCGATCAGCAAGGTCAGGGCGTAACGCGGCAGGAACTGCGCGATCGGAACCTTCACCGCGGCGCCTCGACCGCATCCATCGCCTCGCGCAGCTCGCGAAGGAACCCGACGGCTCCGGCAACGCCGTGGGTCCCGAGCACGTCCACCAATGCGCTCCCCACCACCACGCCGTCGGCCAGCCCGGCGACGGCCGCGGCCTGCGCCGGCGTCGAGATGCCGAAGCCCACCGCCACCGGCAACGGCGTGGCCGACCGCACCCGGGCAATCGTCCCCGGCAGGTCCGAGGCCAGCGCGGTGCTCGCGCCGGTCACTCCCAATCGCGCCACGAGATAAATGAACCCGGCGGCGCCCGCCACGGCCTGGGCCAGACGCGCGGGCCGAGTGGTGGGAGCCACCAGCCGGATCAGATCGAGCCGGCTTGCCGCCACCGCGCCCTCGATCGCGGGATCGTTGCCGGCGGGCAGATCGGTCAGCAGGACACCCGCCACGCCCAGTCCCTCCGCATCGCGGAGAAAGCGCTCGACGCCGTACCGGAGTACCGGGTTCAGGTAACTGAAGACGACGACCGGCTGCTCGAGGTCCGCCGCCGCGATCAGGTCGAGGGTGCCCCGCAGCGTCATGCCCTGGCGCAGCGCCTCGAAGGTGGACCGCTGGATGGTGGGGCCGTCCGCCAGGGGGTCGCTGAACGGCACTCCTACCTCGACGATGTCCGACACTTCGGCCGCCGCCCGGAGCGCCTCGAGGCTGGCCTCGACCGTGGGATAGCCGGCGGTCAAATAGGGAATGAGGGCGGTACGTCCCTCGGCGCGCAGGTGGGCCCACGCGGCGTCGAGGCGAGACTCAGACAAAGTAGTCGCCGACCGTGAGGCCGTAGCGGGCCGGGTTGGTCACCTTCACGATGGAACGGAGGTAGCCGCCGGCTCCGTCGCGCTCGGCGAGGTTCACGAGCGTACCGGGGGCTGGGATCGTGCCGCCGTCTGTGCCGATCACGATGCGGACCAGAGGCCGGTTGAGGTGGGTGGCCTCCGGGTTGGGCGCGGCGACGATGCCCACCTCGAAGGTATCGAAGATGACGCAGGTCCCGACCGGGTACACACCGATCAGGTTGATCAGCGCTTTGACCAGGATGGTGTCGTAGCCGCGCTTGGGGTTCTCCCACATTTCGCGCAACACCTGGTCCGGCTCGATCGGAACCGTCTGGTAGCTGCGCCGGGTCGTCGCGGCGTCGAACCCGTCCGCCACCGAGACGATGCGGGAAAACATGCCGAGCGCCCGCTGGCGGACGGTGCGGGGATAGCCGGTGAGGTCCTGCTTCATGTGGTGCTCGTAGGCCACCAGGATCGACCGATAGGGAATCTCGTCGTAGCCGCGCAGCCCGAACAGCGTGAGGGCGCCGAGCCAGGGGTGCGCCTGCATGACCTTCCACTCGGTCTCGTCGAGCCCGGTCGTCTTGTTCAGGACCTCGAGCGGCACCCGCGCTTTTCCCACGTCGTGCAGCAGCGCCGTCATGCCGAGGTCGTAGAGCTGGAGCTTGGAGAAGCCGAGCTTCTTGCCCAGCGCGACCGCGAAGATGCAGACGTTGACCGAATGGGTGAAGGTGTACTCGTCGTAGTCGCGGAGCGTCGTCAGGCCCATGAGCGACGTCTCGTTGTTGAGCACCTGGTCGACGATCATCTGGACCGCCCGCTTGACCCGCTTCACACTGGTGGCCCGCCCGAGACGAATGCCGGTGATCACGTCCTTGGTGACCGCGACCCCCTGGCTGTAGGTGCGCTTGGCAACCTCGCGGGCCTCTTCCGACTCCCGCATCCCCTGCTGCTGCGGCAGTGCCCGCTCCAGCTCCAGATGGCGTACGCCGCCCTCGGTGAGGCGGCGCTGGAGCTCGGTCAGCAGGTCTTCGTTGGTGACCCGCTGCGAGAGACTGAGCAGGAGACTGAGGAAGATCTGCCACTCCCGGCGGTCGGCTCCGGGCAGCACGCGCAGCGTCCCGATCTCGAAGGTCCGGAACGTCGTCAGGATGTGACTGAAGGACGCGTAGTTGTCGAGCTCGAGCCGGAGCCGGGTGGAATTGACGAAGATGAAGTCGCCGGCGAGACGGGCCTCGATGTCGCCTTCGGCCTGCATCAGCGCCTCGGCCGAGGCCTCCAGATCGTAGAGCGCCTTCTGGACCGTGGCATTTTCCAGGGGGTAGAGCTTGAGGCTGCGCAGGGCGGCGTAAAGCTCGAGCAGCAGCCCGCGGCCGGCCTGCCGCAACCGGGCATCCTGGGCCGAGGCGCCGTCGGGCTGACCCCGCACGACGTCCTGCGGCGTCACGCGGGCTCCCGCAGCGCGCGATTCACCGCGTTCCGGACCACCAGATCCTTGTCGTCGGCGGCGCGTGTGAGGATCTGGCGGGCTTCCGGCGTCCGGATCTTGCCCAGCGCAATGGCGGCGCAGGCGCGGGTGTCCGATGCCTGACGGAACTTGAGCAATCCTCTCGGGAGCAGCATGTCGGCCAGGGTCTTGAGCGCCGGCGGCCCGGCGATCGATCCATAGGCTTCGAAGAAGGCCATCTTCTCGGTGAGATCCAGCTCCTTCACGGCCTTGCCCATCACCACCGCTTCGATCCGGCGCAGGGCGCCTTTGTAGCCCCGCGTGCCCACCGCCCGCACGGCCAGCAGCCGGACGGTCCGGTCGTCGTCCTCGATCGCGCGATCGAGATGAGTGAGCGCGCCGGGCGATGCAATCTTCTCGAGCGCCTGCACCGTCGCCAACCGGACCGCGGCGTCGGCATGGGCCAGCAGCTCGCCCAGGCCAGGCACGGCCTGCTGCAGACCGAGGCGGCCGCACAGGCCGACCACCGCCGCCAGTGAATCGCCCGGCGGATCCCGCAGCAGCCGCATGACCTCTGCGGGATGATTGGTCGCGAGCCGGTCGACCGTGGCCTCCAGCAGCGTGCGCACCGAGGCGTTGGTGAGTCGCGGCACGGCATGGATCAGCGTCCCCAGCGCAGTGGGCCGGAGCTCCCGCAGCACCTCGGTGACATCTTCGTCGCCGGGGAGCGTGGCGGCCTCGTCCAGTGATTGAACCAGTTGAATTACGATGGAAGGCTGGCTGAGCTGTGCTTCGAAGTCGTGCAGCCGGCGCCGCTGCTCCTCGGTGAGTTCGGGCGCGCGCGATGCGATCAGGCGGGTCTCGCGCATCACCGCGGCGACGGTTCGAAACTCGCCCTTGTTCAACAGGTTGGGAAACAGCGTGTTGAGCACGCCGAGGATCTCGAGCCGGATCGACTCGTCGGTCTGGGTCTCGATCAGGTCGAACAGGCTGTTCAGCGCTGCCTGCCGGACGTCCCGCCGGTACTCCTCCTGCACTTGCTGGACGACGTAATTGATCTCCTCCTCTTCCAGGAAGTAGAGCGTCGAGTCGAACTCCTCGAGATCGACGATCCCCTTGGGCCGGGCGGGCGCCTCCTCCTCGACTTGAGCCCGACGCTCCTCGGCCCGCACCTCGGCGGGCCCGCCGATAGCGACCGGAGAGCCTTCGATCGGCTCCGCATCACCCAGCAGGTCGATGAAGTGATAGTGAATGAGCTGGAAGTCCTCTTCCCAGAGCAGGGTCATCAGGTCGTCGCCCGCGTCCGTGGGCAGAAACCGCGCCCGATTGAGCAGCGCCAGGAAGCGGATCATCTCGTCCTGCTCGGCACCGTTCCGGAGGCTGAGGACCCGCATGCCGTCCTTGTAGAGCATCCAGGCCAGGCACTCGGACTTGTTGAGCTGACTGTAGACGACCTCGTCCTCCCAGTGGAGCTCGGTCTCGCCTACCGTCAGTACCAGCTCGTCCACCCCGCCCCAGATCGGGCCGAACGCGTTCTTCACGTTCTGGGCCGCGCGCAAGTGGATTGGATTGTTCGGGAGATACATCTGGAACGCCCGGAGAGCCTTGACCAGGGTCTGGAGCAATTCCTCGACCTGGCTCGGCAGGAGCATCGCGGGCGAGGGCGCGCCGGCCGTCACTCGGGACCTCCCAGCAGGGCGGCCACGTGCGCGACGTCCTTGTCACCCCGTCCGCTCAGGCACACGAGCACCAGATCGTCGCCAGCCCAGCGGCCCTGTGACCGGCTGACCCAGGCCAGCGCGTGGGCCGTCTCGAGCGCGGGGATGATGCCCTCGAGCCGGGAGATCCGCTGGAACGCGGCCAGGGCCTCCGCATCGGTTGCCGACTCATAGCGAACCCGGCCGGTGTCTCGCAGCCAGCTGTGCTCCGGGCCGACGCCCGGGTAGTCCAGCCCGGCCGACACCGAGTGGGCCGGACTCACCTGACCGTCGGCGTCCTGCAGCAGATAGCTCAGACTGCCGTGCAGCACTCCGGGCCGGCCGGCGCGCAGGGTCGCACTGTGATGGCCGCTCGCGACCCCCTCGCCGGCCCCCTCGACGCCGACCAGCTCGACCTCGGCGTCATCCAGGAAACCGGCGAACACCCCCATGGCGTTGGAGCCACCACCGACGCACGCGACGACGCTGCGCGGGAGGCGTCCATAGCGGTCCAGCACCTGGGCCCGCGCCTCGCGGCCGATCACCGACTGGAAGTCCCGAACCATGCGGGGGTAGGGGTCGGGACCGACCACCGAGCCAATAATGTAGTGCGTGGTCGTTACGCTGGTGACCCAGTCGCGTAGCGCTTCATTGGTCGCGTCCTTGAGGGTGCGCGTGCCCGACTCGACCGGCACGACCGTCGCCCCGAGCAGACGCATACGATAGACGTTGAGCGCCTGCCGCTCGACGTCTTCCGCGCCCATGTACACCACGCACTCGAGCCCGAACCGGGCGCACACCGTCGCGGTCGCGACGCCGTGCTGTCCGGCCCCGGTCTCGGCGATGATGCGGCGCTTTCCCATCCGAAGCGCCAGCAGCGCCTGCCCGACCGTGTTGTTGATCTTGTGCGCGCCGGTGTGGTTCAGGTCTTCCCGCTTGAACAGCACCCGCGCGCCGACCTCGGCGCTGAGCCGGTCGGCCGGCGTGAGCGGGGTGGGGCGGCCGACGTAGTCGCGCAGGATCGTGTCGAGCTCGGCCCAGAACATGGGGTCGCCTCGCACGCCGTCGTACAACCCGGCCAGCTCGTCGAGGGCGGCGATCAGCGTCTCCGGCACGTAGCGGCCCCCGTAGGGACCGAATCGGCCGCGGACGGCGCGCTCAGGCGACAGGGCTAAGGCCACGGACTGCCTCCACGAACTGTTCGATCTTTCGCGAGTCCTTGATGCCGGGCAGGATTTCCACCCCGGAACTTACATCGACCACATCGGGCCTCACGAGCCCCACGACGGCCGCGACCGTCTCCGGCCGAAGCCCGCCCGCGAGCACCAGCCGACCGCGAACCCGCTCTCGCGCCTTGCGAGCGAGCGCGAGCGGTAGCGCCACGCCGGCGCCGCCCGGTGCGTGACCGACGCGGGGCTCTACCAGCACTGCATCGGCCACATCCGCGGCCGAGGGGAGGCGTGCGAGGTCGCCCTCGTCCTCGAGTCGCGCCACGGTCCAGACCACCAGGCCCTCGCGCCTGAGCCGGAGCGCGTCGGCGGCGCCGTACTCGCCATGCAACTGGGCGCCCGCGAGCCCGCACGCGTCCCGGATTCGCAGGATTGCCTCGACCGGCTGGGCCCCGAACACGCCGAACACCGGCCGCCGGTTGGCCGCCGCGACGATCCCGGCGGCGCGGGCTGGATCGAGCGTCCGGGGCCCGCCGGCGAACACTACGCCCAGGTACGAGGCGCCGGCTGCGCTGGCGGCCGCCGCGTCCTCGTCCCGGGTGAGCCCGCAGATCTTCACCTCAACGACCATGGCGCAATACCCCAGCGAGCGAGCGCACCTGCGTGGCCGGATCCGCCGCCGCCGAGAGCGCGGTCCCGACCAGCACGCCGTCGGCGCCCGCGGCGGCCGCCCGCTCCACGTCGGCGGTGGTGCTCATGCCGCTTTCGGCGATCGCGACGCAATCCCGCGGGACCCGACCGAGTAGCCGCCAAGCGGCGTCCACGTCGATGCGAAAGGTGTCGAGGTCGCGGCTGTTCACCCCCAGCACGCGGGCCCCTGCCTCGAGCGCTACGTCGAGCTCCGCCCCGGTGTGAATCTCGACCAGCGCATCGAGTCCGCTGGTTCGGGTGAATCCCAGCAGCGCGCGGAGGCGCGCCACCGGCAAGGCGCGGACGATGAGCAGGACGGCCGAAGCGCCCGCCACCCGGGCCTCCAGAATCTGAGCCTCGTCGAGAATGAAATCCTTTCGGAGCACCGGAATCGCAACCCGACGCGCCACTGCCTCGAGATCGCCGATGGAGCCGCCGAAGAACGGCCCATCCGTGAGCACGGAGACTGCCGCGGCCCCGTGGCCGGCGTATCGCTCGGCCCGCTCCGCAGGGTCGAGATCGTCCCGGATGACCCCCGCGGAGGGCGAGCGCCGCTTCACCTCCGCGACGAGCGCGACCCGCCGGCCGCCGAACGCGGGAGTGAACCGGGGCGGGGTCGGCGCCGCAGCCGCGGCCCGCTCGAGCTGCGGTTCCCGGGCGCGGAGCTCGGCGAGGCCGGCGCGGGTGGTGTCGAGGATCTGCGCGAGGGTTGGGGCCACTCTTGCCCTTCGGCCAGTGTTCGGGTAAGGTTATTCGGGCTCTATTCGGTCACACACAGCCGATCATCGGAGACACCGGCATGCCGCTCACCAGACGCCAAAGCGAAATCCTCTCCTATCTCCAGCGCCACATCCAGGACCAGGGATACGCGCCGAGCTTCGAGGAGATCGCCGAGAAGTTCGGGTTCCAGTCGCTTGCCACCGTGCATGAGCATCTCACCAATCTCGAGCGCAAGGGATACATCCGCCGCTCATATAATGAGAGCCGGGCCATCGAGGTTCTGCCGCCTCGCGGCACGGCCGTAGCCACGGAAATTCCCCTGCTCGGCAAGGTCGCCGCCGGCACCCCCATCGAAGCGCTGATGCAGCAGGAATCGCTGGCGGTCCCCGACTCGATGCTCCCGCGCCGGGGCCCCAACTACGCCCTCAAGGTGGTCGGCAGCTCGATGATCGACGAACACATCGTCGATGGCGATTTCGTGGTGGTCCACGGCAAGCAGACCGCCGAGAACGGCGAGATGGTCATTGCGCTGGTCAACGGGTCGGAAGCCACCGTCAAAAAGTTCTACCGCGAGCCGGGCGGCTGGATCCGGCTGCAGCCGGCCAACACCTCGATGCAACCCATGCGATTCCAGGAGCGCGACGTCCTCATCCAGGGCGTGGTAGTCGGGGTGATCCGCAAATATTGAACTGCGTAAACGGTAAACAGTGAACGGTGAACGGGGGCTCCGGTGAACATCGGAGTCCCCGTTCACCGTTTACCGTTCACGCTTTCCTGGTGCAGCGGCGCGGAGCCTATCCAGGGCTGCGGCGCCGGCACCGCTGTCCAACGCCACCTGGGCTCGGCGTGCCGCCTCGGGGAACGACCATCCCGCGCCCGAAACATAGAGAGCGGCCGCGGCGTTGAGCAGCACCGCAACGCGCTCGGCCCCACCCTCGCCGCTGCGAAGCAGGCGCTCGATGCGGGCTGCGTTCTCGCTCGGCTCGCCGCCAGCAAGGCCGTCGAGACTGTCCCACCCGAGGCCCAGCTCCGCGGCATCGAGAGTCCATTCGCCTACTCGCCCATCGCGGATCTCCCACACCATGGTCTCGCCCACCGGACTGATCTCGTCCATTCCAACGACGCCGTGTACCACCAGCGCGTGGGTTGCCCCGAGCCGGCAGAGCGCGTCGGCCAGACAGGGACCTCGGGAACGGTCGGCAACGCCGACCACCTGGCGCCGGACCCCAGCGGGGTTCGCGAGCGGACCGAGCAGGTTCATGATGGTGGGAACCCCCAGCTCGCGCCGAGTGGGGCCCACATGACGCATCGCCGGGTGATAGCTGGGCGCGAACAGGAAGACGAGTCCTGCCTCTTTGAGCACGCCAGGAGCGCGCTCCGGCGCGGTCACGATGTCGATGCCCATGGCCTCGAGCACATCGGCCGAGCCCGAGCGGGAGGTGTAGCTCCGGTTCCCGTGCTTGGCGACCGGAATGCCCGCGCCGGCCACCACGAACGCCGCTGCGGTGGAGATGTTGAGGGTGGTTACGGACCCGCCACCGGTTCCGCAGGTGTCGACCAGGCGATCCGCCCCTTCGGTCACGAGCTGCACCATGGCGGCCCGCAAGGCGGCCGCGGCGCCGGCAATCTCCTCGGCGGTCTCCCCCTTGCGGCGGAGTGCCAGGAGCAGCGCCGCGATCTCCGGTCCGGTCGCTTCCCCACGCATCACGACGCCGAACGCCGCCGCCGCTTCGAGCGCGGAAAGGGAGTCACCCTGCGCGAGTCGGCGGAGGACCTGCGACAGGCTGATCGAGGCGGAAGCGGCGGTTTCGGTCACCCGGAAATCGTTGGTTGGAAGGCGGCGGCGACGCCCCAGGAAATGGTATCGGCAAACAGGGGCTTTTGTCAATTGTGACAAGGAGTTGCGTAGCTTGCCCGAACCCCGCGCACCGGGCTAGATTTCGCGCCTGATGCCTCCGACCTTTCTCGCGCTGGTGCACTTCGACGGCTGTCGATTCGTCGGCTGGCAGCGCCAACGCGAAGGCCGGTCGATTCAGGCCGAGTTCGAGCGGGTTCTCGAGCGCCTGGCCGGCCAGCCGGTAGTGGCGCACGCGGCCGGTCGCACCGACGCCGGCGTGCACGCCCTCGGACTGGGCGTAAGCTTCTCCCTCCCGCGAGCCTGGGAGCCGGCTGCGCTGCGCCGCGCGCTCAACGCGCTGCTCTCGCCCGATTGCTGGATCGAATCCGTCACTCCCATGCGCGCCGGGTTTCACGCCCGGAAAAGCGCCCTCACCCGCCGCTATCGCTACGACGTGGGCACCGATGACGCGAGCGCCTCGCCCTTTCGCCGGCCCTACGAGTGGGCTCTGGGCCGCTCGCTGGATCCGGCCGGCCTGGAGGCCGCTGCGGCGGTGGTCCGCGGCGAGCACGACTTTCAGCCGTTCTCAGTCCGAGGTCAGGAGAAGCCGCATTGGCGCTGCCGAATTACCGAGTCGACCTGGACCGAGCGCGCCGAGGGACGAGGCGTCAGTTATCACGTGGAGGCTGACCGGTTTCTCCACCATATGGTCCGCATGCTGGTCGGCACCATGGTGGACATCGGGCTCGGTCGCCGGCCGGTCGCCGACATGACCGCCCTGCTGGCGCGGGGGGACAATCTGGAGACCAGCCCGCCGGCCCCGCCCGAAGGACTGTACTTCGTATCGGCCACCTACCCGGACGACTGCTACCTCGAGGCGGACGCGCTGCCCTCTTCGCTGGAACAACCGGTGGCGGTGCCTCCCGCATGAGACGCCGGCTCGGGCCGTTCGCGCTGGTCCTAGTGCTCGCCGCGTGCGGTGAGAGACCGGCCGACACCGCGCTCGCCAACTCGCTCGCCGAAGCCCAGGAGCCGGCCCGGGTGGCCGCCCAGAAGACGGTGGCCGGTTCCCGGCGCACTGCGCTGGTCTCCGCGACCGAACGGGTCGCGCCCGCGGTCGTCTCGATCCATGTCTTTTCCCGCGAGCGCGTCGGCCCCAGCTCGCCGTGGGATTTCTTCTTCGTTCCTCAAGGCGCGGAACGACTGGTCGAGGGCTACGGCACCGGCTTCTCGATTCGGCCCAACGGCGTGATCGTCACCAATCAGCACGTCGTGGCCAACGCCCAGCGTGTGGTGGTGACGCTCACTGATGGGGCGGAAGTGGACGGCAAGGTCCTGGGCGAAGATCCGGTCACCGATATCGCGGTGGTGAAAGTGGACCGGAGCGGTCTGCCCACCATTCCGCTGGGAAAGAGCACCGACCTCATGATCGGCGAATGGGTAGTGGCCCTGGGCAACCCGTTCGCCTACCTGCTCGGCAATGCCGAACCCACCGTCACCGTGGGGGTGGTGAGCGCGACCGGCCGCAACATTCTTCCCACCGGCGAGCAGCCGGGACTCTATCTCGACATGATCCAGACCGACGCGGCCATCAATCCCGGCAACTCAGGTGGCCCGCTGACCAATGCGCTGGGGGAGGTCGTGGGGGTGAACTCCTCGATCTTCTCCAGCAGCGGCGGCTCGATCGGTCTGGGTTTCGCGATTCCGATCGAGCGTGCCTTGGCGGTCGCCGACGCGATCATCCGCACCGGCTCGGTGCGCCGGGCCTGGACCGGGCTCGACGTGGAGGGGCCGTCGGGCATGCGCAGCTGGCGCAACTCCGGCGGCGTCACCATCGCGAGCGTCGCGCCCGGCGGACCAGCCGAGCGTGCGGGATTGCGGACCGGCGACGTGCTGGTGGAAGCCAACGGGCGTCGCATTCGCAACTTTCTGGATTGGGAGGCGGTCAAGCTCGATCTCAAGGTCGGAGACCCGGTCGAGCTGACGGTACGGCAGGGAGGCCGGACCAGTGGGCGTCGCCTGGTCACCGGTGACCTGCCCACCGTCACCGCGGAAAAAGTGACGGTGCTCCGGGATCTACAGCTGGTTGACGTGACGCCGGCCGTACAGGCTGAACGCGGCGTCAGGAGCGAGCGCGGCGCGCTGATCTTCCGGATCTCGCCGCAGGTGAGCCAGGCGACGGGGTTGCAGGAAGGCGACGTCATCCTGGCCATCAACCGAACTCCGGTGCGCACCGCATCCCAGGTGAGCGACCTGCTGCAGAGCCGCTCCGGCGTCCAGCGGGTCTATTTCGAGCGCGGCGGCCAGATCAACTTTACCGACCTGGTGTTCCGATGACCGACGAAGGCTACCGCTCTCCGCTCGGCACCCGCTACGCATCGCCCGCGATGCAGACCCTGTGGGGCGAGCCGCGGCGCATCGGTCTGTGGCGGCGGCTCTGGCTCGCGCTGGCCGAGGGCCAGCGCGAGCTGGGCCTGCCGATCCCCGAGCAGGCCCTGGCGGAGATGCGGGCTCACCTGGACGACGCCGACCTTGCCGCCGCCGCTCGCTACGAGCGCCGGTTCCGCCACGACGTGATGGCGCACATCCACGCGCTCGGCGAGCAGGCCCCGGCGGCGCGCCCGTACATCCATCTCGGCGCCACCAGCGCGTTCGTCACCGACAACGCCGACCTCATCATCATGCGAGAAGGGTTGCGCCTCCTGCTGGGGCGGCTGCTGGCGGTACTGGCCGCGCTGGCGACGTTCGCCCGCCGCAACGCGGCCCTCCCCTGCCTGGCGTACACCCATTTCCAGCCGGCCCAGCTCACCACCGTCGGCAAGCGCGCGACCCTCTGGATGCAGGACTTCGCGGCCGACGTGGAGGAGATATGCCACCGGATCGAGACCTTGCGGTTCCGCGGCTGCAAGGGGACTACCGGCACGCAGGCCTCGTTCCTGGAGCTGTTCGGCGGTGACCACGCCAAAGTGCGGGAGCTGGATCGCCTGGTGACCACCCGCATGGGATTCGCCGAGGCCTTCGCGGTGACCGGCCAGACCTACCCCCGCAAAGCCGACAGCGTCCTGCTCGATGGGTTGAGCGGGGTAGCCCAGTCCGCGGCCAAGATGGCGGGCGACCTGCGGCTCCTGCAGCACGAGGGCGAGCTGCTCGAGCCGTTCGAGCCGGAGCAGGTCGGATCCAGCGCGATGGCCTACAAGCGCAACCCGATGCGGGCCGAACGGATCGCCGGGCTCGCGCGGTTCGTCCTGTCGCTCCAGGCAAACGGCGCGCATACCGCGGCCAATCAATGGCTCGAGCGGACCCTGGACGACAGCGCCAATCGCCGGCTCACGCTGCCGGAGGCCTTCCTCGCCACCGACGCGATTCTCATTCTGGCCACCAACATCGCGGCCGGGCTCGAGGTGCGCGAGCCGGTGATCGCCGCCCACGTGGCGGCGCAGATGCCCTTCATGGCGACCGAGCGCTGGCTCATGCGCGGTGTGGCCGCGGGCGGCGACCGGCAGACGCTGCACGAGGCCATCCGCCAGCATAGCCTCGCCGTGGCGGAAGCCGTGGGTCGCGGCGGGGCCAACGATCTGCTGGAGCGTCTGGCTGCCGATCCCTGCTTCCGGGGCGTGTCAACGGCCGCCCTCCAGGCCGAGCTCGACCCGGCGCTCTACACCGGCCGCTCCGCGGCTCAGGTCGAGGAGTTCCTCGGCGACTATCTCGAACCGGTGTTGGTCCGCGCCCATCCCCTGGCCGCCGACGCCGAGACTGCGGAGGTGCGGGTGTGACGAAAACGCTGGCTCAGAGCAAGCTGCCGCTGGCCCTGTTGCGTCGCGGCAAGGTCCGCGAGGTGTACGAGGTAGACCGGGAACACCTCCTCCTGGTCGCGAGCGATCGGGTGAGCGCGTTCGACGTCGTCATGGCCGAAGCCATTCCGCACAAGGGCGCCGTGCTGACCCAGGTCAGCGCCTTCTGGTTCGAGCGGCTCGCCGCCGTGATCCCGTCGCACTACATCACGGCCGACGCCGACCAGATCATCGCGCGGATCCCGCGGCTTTCCGCGTACCAGGACGAGATGTGGGGTCGCGCGATGCTGGTCCGCCGAACCGAACCGGTGCCGTTCGAGTGCGTGGTACGCGGCTACATCTCGGGCTCGGCTTGGGCCGAATATCGCGACCGCGGGACGCTCGCGGGCGAGCCGCTCACGGCGGGGCTGGTCGAGAGCGACCGATTGCCGGAACCGATCTTCTCGCCGGCGACCAAAGCAGAAACCGGGCACGACGAGAATGTCACCTTCTCCGCGGTTGCCCAGGCCGTCGGCTCCGATGTCGCCACCCGGCTTCGCGCCGCGAGCTTCGCGGTGTATGAGGCGGGGCGTGACCATGCGGCGGCCCAGGGGATCATCATCGCCGACACCAAGTTCGAGTTCGGTTTCGATCCGGCGGGCACCCTTCGACTGATCGACGAGGTGTTGACCCCGGACAGTTCTCGGTTCTGGCCGGCTGACCGCTATCAGCCGGGAGGCCCGCAGCCGAGCTTCGATAAGCAGCCGCTCAGAGACTATCTTGCCTCGGTAAAGGCTGCCCACGGGTGGAACGGGGAAGCGCCGCCGCCCCCGCTGCCTCCGGACGTGGTCGAGGCCACCAGCCTGCGTTACCTCGAAGCTTTCCGGCGACTCACCGGACACGATCTGGAGGTCCGGTGATCCGGGTCGCCCCCGAGGGACGGTGGTTCATCGCGGTGGCCTGGGCGGTGGTGGCGTTGCTGGCGCTGCGGGGGTGGTGGCTGGCCGTCGCGGTCGCGCTGCCGATAGCCGTGTGGGTCGTGGCGTTCTTTCGTGATCCCGAGCGAGCCGGACCCCGCGGCGAAGACCTGGTCCTCGCGCCGGCCGATGGCCGAGTGGTCGGTGTCAGCGAGGTGGACGAGCCGGCGTTCTTCGGCGGAACCGCGACTCGGGTCTCGATTTTCATGAACGTCTTCGACTGCCACGTCAACCGCTATCCCACCGACGGGACGGTCGCATACCGGAACTACAACGCGGGGCGGTTCCTGCACGCCGCGGACGAAAAGGCGAGCCTGGACAACGAGCAGTCGTCCGTGGGGCTCGACACGCCGCGCGGCAAAGTGCTGGTCCGTCAGATCGCCGGTCTGATCGCGCGCCGCATCGTCACCGACCATGAGGTCGGGACGGCGGTGCAGCAGGGCGCCCGGTTGGGCATGATCCGGTTCGGCTCGCGCGTCGATCTCTTCCTGCCCCGTGGGGCGCACGTCCTCGTTCGGGATGGCGACAAGACCCGCGTGGGCCTTACCCTGGTGGCCCGATGGAGCTGATGCCCCGCCGTCCCCATCTTCGCCGGCCCGACATGCGGCGAGTCGTGGTCGTGATGCCGAGCGCCTTCACTCTCGGCAATCTCTTCTTCGGCTTCTGGTCGATCGTTTCCGCCTTCAACGGCAACTTCCGCTGGGCCGGCTGGTTCATCGTGTTCGCGGCGATCCTCGATGTGGTGGACGGCCGGGTCGCGCGGCTGTCGAAGACCAACAGCCGCTTCGGCGCGGAGCTCGATTCGCTGGTGGACGTGATCTCCTTCGGCGTCGCGCCCGCCCTGCTCATGTACTTCCTGGATTTCGCCTCCGGGGGCCGGTTCGCCTGGGTCCTGTGCTACATCTACGTCGTCGCGGTCGCGCTCCGGCTCGCCCGCTACAACGTTCTCGCCGACACCAAACCGACGCCGGGCTGGTTTACCGGCATGCCGTCGCCCGCCGCGGCGTGCACCCTGGCAGTCTACTATCCGTTCAGCCAGACGGCCTGGTACCGCGCTTCCCTCGCCTACCTCGATCTGCAGCACCAGGGGCTCGTGGTTCTGATCCTGCTCCTGGCGGTGCTGATGGTGAGCAACGTCAAGTACCCGCGCTTCCCCGCCATCGGGCTCAAGAGCGCACGAGGGATCTTCGGGCTGGTGGTGCATCTCGGCATTCTTCTGGGTGGACTCCTCGCGCCCGAGCACTCGCTCTTTCCGCTGGGACTGGTCTACATGGTCTACGGCGTCGGCCGCGCGGTGGTGCTGGGCTTGATGGAGCGCGGCGAGGCGGAGCTGCCGGCCCCGGAGCCGGTCGTCACCGGCGCCCCGGAAGAGCCCGAACCTGGCCGCGAACGCCGCCGGCCCTGGAGCGACCGCAGCCGGCAGGGGCCCACCCCATGAGCTTTCGGGTCCACGTCCGGGTCATGCCGCGAGCGGGGCTGCTCGACCCGCAGGGTCGGGCGGTCGAGCACGCCCTGGGCGCGCTCGGGTTCGCGGGAGCGGGGGGCGTCCGGATCGGACGGGCCATCGAGCTCGACGTCGCGGCGGCATCCCGCGACGAGGCCGAGGCTCGGGCCCGGCAGATGTGCGACCGCCTCCTCGCCAACCCCGTCACCGAGGACTTCACGGTGGAAGTGGAGGACTGATGCAGCGGGTCGCCATTGTCCGGTTTCCCGGCAGTAATCGAGACCTCGACGCCCTCCGCGCCGCGGAGCGGGTCGGGAGCGAAGCCTATTTCGTCTGGCACCGCGACACCGCTCTCGAGGGCGCCGACATCGTCGTCCTGCCGGGTGGCTTCAGCTACGGCGACTACCTGCGCTCCGGCGCGATCGCCCGCTTCAGCCCGGTCATGCAGGCCATCCAGCGGCACGCCGCCGACGGCGGCGCCGTGATCGGCATCTGCAACGGCTTTCAGATTCTGTGCGAGGCCGGCCTGTTGCCGGGTGCACTGGTCCGCAACGCTCGGCTCTCGTTCGTGGCCAAGCCGGTCGATCTCCTGGTCGAGCGCACCAGCACGGTCTTCACCAGCGCCTTGAGCCGGGGCGACCGGATCCGGATTCCGGTGGCCCACGGCGACGGGCGCTTCGTGGCCGATCCCACGACTCTCGACCGGATCGAGGCGGAAGACTGCGTCGTGGTCCGCTATCTCCCCGCGGGCCCGGGTATCGAGGCCAATCCCAACGGCTCGGACCGGGACATCGCCGGGATCTGCAACCCTGCCGGCAACGTCGTGGGCCTGATGCCGCATCCCGAGAACGCAATCGATCAGTTGCAGGGAACCCGGGATGGCAGCGGGTTCTTCAGCTCGATGGCTGCGTGGCAGCCGCTGGCCGGGAGGCGCTGATGCGACTCGTCTCGATGTTGACCGTCGTGGCGCTCGCCGTGGCGCCCGCGGCCCACGCGCAGGACGTGAGGACCATCCGGCCCGGCATGAGCGAGGCGGAGGTTCGCACGGCGTGGGGCGAGCCGGTGACCAAACGAACCACCGGCGACTATGCCTACCTCTTCTACCAGAACGGTTGCCTGCGTGCCTGTGGCACCTACGACGTGGTCATTCTCCAGGGCGGGCAGGTTATCGACGCGATCGCGCGCGGCAAGGAACACCGTTACGACGGCGTCTCGTCGTCTCCAGCCGACCGGGCGCCCCGCTACACCCCGCCAGGCGATTCAGCCAAGAGGAGCCCATGAGCCTCGAGAAGCCCAGTAAGAACGAAGAGGAGTACTTCACCCTGCTCGACCAGGAGCTGCTCAAGAAGCAGCGTGAGCTGGCCGACGCGGCGCGCGTGGCCGCCGAGCGGCGCTCGCATTACATGAAGTGCCCCAAGGACGGGCACGACCTCGAGAGCCAGGAGTTCCACGGCGTGCAGATCGAGCACTGTCGCGAGTGCGGGGGCATCTGGTTGGATGCCGGTGAGCTCGAGTCGATCCGCGCTCACGAAGATCATACCGGTCTCTTGGGGCGGATCGTGAACGACGTGCTGGTGACCCTCGGCGGCGACCGGCGAAAGGGCAAGCGTGGCTGAGCCGCGGGTCTCCAACGCGCCCCGGGGCCGCGCCCCCGCGGCGGCAGAACCGTTCCCCGGCGAGCGGCCGATCACGCCTGAATTGATCCGCGAGCACAACCTCAACGATCTGGAGTACGCCCGCATCGTCGCGCTGCTCGGTCGCATCCCGACCTTGACCGAGCTGGGCATCTTCTCGGCGCTCTGGTCGGAGCACTGCTCCTACAAGCACTCGAAGCCCATCCTCAAGACCTTCCCGACCAGCGGCCCGCAGGTGGTGCAGGGCCCCGGAGAAAACGCCGGCGTGCTGCGACTGCCGGACGGGTGGGCCGTCGCGTTCAAGGTCGAGTCGCACAATCACCCGTCGGCCGTCGAGCCCTATCAGGGCGCGGCGACCGGAGTCGGCGGGATCCTGCGCGATGTGTTCACCATGGGCGCCCGCCCGGTCGCCGTGCTGAACAGCCTGCGGTTCGGACCGCTCGATCTCCCCCGCAACCGCTACCTGTTCGGCGGGGTGGTCCGCGGCGTGGGCGACTACGGCAACTGCGTCGGCGTCCCGACCCTCGGCGGCGAGGTGGGCTTCGCGCCCGGCTACACCGGCAACCCGCTGGTCAATGCGATGTGCGTAGGCCTCCTGCGGGAGGACGATCTGATCCGGGCTCGGGCCCACGGCGTGGGCAACGTGCTGCTGGTGGTCGGGTCCCGCACCGGTCGGGACGGTATCCACGGAGCGAGCTTCGCATCGGAGGAGCTGTCGGAGAAGAGCGAGGCTCGCCGGCCACAGGTGCAGGTGGGCGATCCGTTCACCGAAAAGCTCCTGCTCGAGGCGACCCTGGAGCTCATTACCTCCGACCTGACCGTCGCGGTGCAGGACATGGGCGCGGCCGGACTGACCAGCTCGTCGGCCGAGATGGCCGCCCGCGGCGGTGTGGGCGTCGAGATCGACACCGGGCTGGTGCCCTGCCGGGAAGAAGGGATGACGCCGTACGAGATCCTGCTCTCGGAATCGCAGGAACGCATGCTGGTGGTGGCCGAGCCGCGCCGGATTCCCGAGATCCAGGCCGTGTGCGCCAAGTGGGAGCTCACCGCCACTCCGATCGGCCGGGTCACCGACGACGGCCTCTTCCGGGTTCGGCATCACGGCAGCGTGGTCGCGGCGATTCCCGGGCAGCCGCTGGTGGATGACTGCCCGATCTATCACCCGGAGGCACGCGAGGCCGAGGATGCCAGCGCCCGGCGCGCCGCCCGCCCGCCTGCCCGCCTGCACGACCCCGAGGGGGCCCTCGAGTGCCTGCTCGACAGCCCCACCATCGCGAGCAAGCGATGGGTCTACGAGCAATACGACTGCACCGTGCAGTCCGGCACCGTGCTGGCCCCCGGCGGCGACGCCGGCGTGCTCCATGTCCCCGGAACCGGTTACGGGCTCGCCGTCACCGTGGACTGCAATGCGAGACTGGTGGCGCTCGATCCGTATGAGGGGGGCAAGGCCGCGGTGGCGGAGGCGGCGCGCAACGTTGCCTGCACCGGCGCCCTTCCCCTCGGCATCACCGACTGCCTGAACTTCGGCAACCCGGAAAAGCCCGAGGTCTTCTTCCAGTTTCGCGAGGCCTGTCGCGGCATCGCGGACGCCTGCCGCGCGTTCGATGCGCCGGTTACCGGCGGGAACGTGTCCTTCTACAACGAAAGCCCCAGCGGCGCGATCGATCCCACGCCGGTCATCGGCATGGTTGGCCTGCTCGATCCCGTGAGTGCCCGGGTGCCCAGTCATTTCTCCGAGCCGGGTGACGCGATCGTGATTCTCGGCGCCACCCGGGGCGCGTTGGGCGGCTCAGCTTATTGGGCCGAGCTTCACGGCTTCGTGGGTGGCCAGCCCGCTCGGATCGATCTCGCGGCGGAGCGGAAGCTCCAGCTGCTGCTGGTCGCCGGCGCCCGCGCCGGACTGCTGCGCTCCGCCCACGACTGCGCCGACGGTGGGCTCGCCGTCGCGCTGGCGGAAGCCGCCATCGGCGGCCCTTACGCTTCTGGCAGTCTCGGCGCCGCCGCGGATCTGAGTGACTATGCTACAGGAGTGCCGCTGGACGGAATCCTTTATGGTGAGGACGGCGCCCGGGCCCTGGTGTCGTGCGCCCCCGGCGCGCTGGCCCGACTGATGGCGCTGGCGGCGGAACATGGGGTCCCGGCCGTACGGGCGGGCCTGGTCGGCGCGGCCGGCGGCCGCCTGGAACTGCGCGCCGCCGGGCAGCGGTTGTCGTGGGACACGATCGCGCTCCGGCGCATCTATTACGATGCGATCCCCCGGCGCATGGCCCATACGGAGCAGGATCGCTAGGAGAGGCCCATTCATGTGCGGGATCATCGGAGTTTCCGGCCTGTCGGACGCGGCCAAGCTGACCTACCTCGGCCTCTATGCCCTGCAGCATCGCGGCCAGGAGAGCGCGGGTATCGTCGCGATCGACGGCGAAGGCCGGCCTCGTTCCTTTCGGGGCATGGGCCTGGTCAACGAGACGTTCGACGAGTCGATCCTGGCCAAGCTCCCGGGTGACATCGCGGTGGGCCATACCCGCTACTCCACCACCGGGAGCACGGTGCTGGCAAACGCACAGCCCAGCAGCGTCAGCACTCGCTCCGGGCCGCTGGTCGTCGCCCACAATGGCAATCTGACCAACGCGGTGGAGCTCAAGCGCGAGCTGGTCGAGCACGGCGCGATCTTCACGACCTCGACGGACACCGAGGTGCTGGTCCACCTGATCGCCCGGTCGGAGGCGAGCACGGTGGACGACCGGATCCGGGATGCGCTCGAGCAGGTCGACGGGGCCTACAGCCTGATCCTCACGGTCGGGCGTACGATGTACGCCGTGGTCGACAGCCGCGGCTTCCGACCGCTCGTGCTCGGGCGGCTCAACGGCGGCGTGATCGCGGCCTCGGAGACCTGCGCGCTGGACTTGGTGGGCGCCACTCTGGTTCGGGAGCTGCAACCGGGGGACTTTCTCCGGATCGAGGATGGCGAGATCGTCGAGCTGCCGCGACTCTCGCCCCGGCCGGTGAGCCGCTGCGTCTTCGAGCTGATTTATTTCGCCCGCCCCGACAGCCGCGTCTTCGGCCAGTCGGTCGATCGGGTGCGGCGTGAGCTGGGACGGCAGCTCGGGCGGGAGCAGCCCGCACCCGGCGACGTCGTCTTCAGCGTCCCGGACAGCTCCAATGCCATGGCGCTCGGCTTCTCCGAGGTCACCGGCACCAAGCTGGAGTACGGCCTCATCCGGAACCACTACGTCGGGCGCACGTTCATCAACCCGACCCAGGCACTGCGGGTCGCCAAGGTCCGCATCAAGTTCAACCCGGTACGCGACGTGATCGCGGGGAAGTCGGTCGTCGTGGTGGACGACAGCCTGGTGCGCGGCAACACCAGCAAGGGCCTGGTGCAGATGATCCGCGGCGCAGGCGCCCGGGAGGTCCATCTCCGGTTGGGATCCCCGCCGATTACCGGGCCGTGCCACTACGGCATCGATACACCCACGCGCGAGGAGCTGATCGCGGCGACCCACTCGACCGAGGAGATTCGCCAGTTCCTCGGCGTCGACAGCCTCGGCTACCTCTCGCTCGAGGGCATGCTGCGAGCCGCAGGTGGCCCGGCTGGATTCTGCCACGCCTGCTTCTCGGGAGAGTATCCCACCCCGATTCCCGACCAGCTGGTTCAGCTGCGGCACGCCTCCCCGCTCGTCGCCACGGCATGAGCGGGTCGTTCACCCAGCCACTCGTCTACTTCTTCGGGCAGGGCCGCGCCGACGGAACAGCGGCCATGAAGGACGTGCTCGGCGGCAAGGGCGCCGGGCTCGCCGAGATGACCACCCTCGGCATCCCGGTGCCTCCCGGCTTCACCATCGCGACCAGCGTCTGCCACACCTACCTCGAGAGCCGCCAGTTCTCCACCCGCCTGCGCAGTCAGGTGGAGCACAACCTCCAGCGGCTCGAGGCCGCGACCGGAAAGCAGTTCGGCGGGACGGAGCATCCCTTGCTGGTATCGGTCCGCTCCGGCGCGCCGGTCTCGATGCCCGGGATGATGGAGACGATTCTGAATCTCGGCCTGAACGAAGCGACCGTCGAAGGGCTGGCCGCCCAGAGCGAGAACCCGTCCTTTGCCTGGGACTCCTACCGCCGGTTCGTCCAGATGTACGGCAGCGTCGTCTTCGACCTGCCCAAGCAGCCGTTCGAGCAGCGGCTCGATGCCCTGAAGCGTGAGTGCGGCGCAAGCCGCGACATCGACCTTCCCCTTCCCCGGCTGCAGGCACTGGTCCGTGAGTTCAAGGACCTGGTCAAGCAGGAGACCGGCAAGCCGTTCCCCGACGATCCCCTGACCCAGCTCTGGGGCGCGATCGCGGCCGTCTTCCAGAGCTGGAACACCCGCCGCGCGATCGACTACCGCAAGCTCCACGGGGTTCACGATACGATGGGGACCGCCGTGAACGTCGTCGCCATGGTGTTCGGCAACCTGGGTGAGGACTCGGGCACCGGCGTCGCGTTCACCCGCGATCCGTCCACCGGCGCGCCGGGACTGTACGGCGAGTATCTGCTGAACGCGCAGGGAGAAGACGTGGTCTCGGGCGCCCGCACCCCCGAGCCCATCGCCTCCCTCAAGGATCGCCTGACCCATGCCTACCAGGAGCTCGAGCGCACGGCCCGATTGCTCGAGCGCCACTTCCGCGACGTGCAGGACCTCGAGTTTACCATCGAGCGCGGCCGACTTTACCTGCTCCAGACCCGCCGGGCGCAGCGCTCCGGCGCGGCCGCCGTGCGGATCGCGTGCGACATGGTGGACGAGCGGCTGATCACCCAGGAAGAAGCGGTCGCCCGGATTCCGCCCAAGGACCTCGACCAGCTCCTCCATCCGACCATCGACCAGGCCAGCCGGCTCGACCTGCTGGCGGTCGGGCTGCCGGCTTCACCCGGCGCGGCCTGCGGCACGGCCGTGTTCGACGCCGACCAGGCCGAGCGGCTGGGGCGGAGCGGCCAGCCGGTGATCCTGGTGCGCCGGGAGACGTCGCCCGAGGACTTTCACGGAATGGTGCTGGCAAAGGCGGTCCTCACGGCGCGAGGGGGTATGACGTCCCACGCCGCCGTGGTGGCCCGCGGCATGGGTAAGCCCTGCGTGGCCGGCGCCTCGACCATCGACGTGGACGAGCCCAACCACCGATTCACCGCCGACGGCCGGGTGGTGCGCGAGGGCGAGTGGATCAGCCTCGACGGCGGCACTGGCAAGGTGTTCGCCGGGCAGGCGCGCCTGATCGATCCCGCGTTGGGCGAGCACTTCAAGCGGCTCATGGGCTGGGCCGACGGGCTGCGGCAACTGCGGGTGCGGGTCAACGCCGATACCCCGGCCGATGCCCACCGAGGCCGCGACTTCGGAGCCGAAGGGATCGGGCTCTGTCGCACCGAGCACATGTTCTTCGAGGGCGATCGCCTCGTCGTCATGCGGGAGATGATCCTGGCGCAGGACGAGGCCGGCCGCCGCCGCGCGCTGGAGAAGCTCCTGCCCATGCAACGGGGGGATTTCGAGGCGATCTTCCGCGCGATGGAGGGGTTCCCGGTCACCATTCGGATGCTGGATCCGCCGCTGCACGAGTTCCTGCCCAAGGAAGACAGCGAGATCGAGTCGCTGAGCCGGCACCTGGGCCGGCCGGTCGACGAGATCCGCCGCGCGGTGCAGGGTCTGCAGGAAGTCAATCCGATGCTGGGGCTCCGGGGCTGCCGGCTGGGCATCGTGCATCCGGAGATTACCCAGATGCAGACCCGGGCGATCTTCGAGGCCGCTTGTGCGGTGGCGGCGCGGCGCGGGCTGGTGATGCCGGAGATCATGATCCCGCTCACCGCGACAGTCGTCGAGTTCCGCAAGCAGGCTCTGGTCGTCCGCCGGGTGGCGGAAGACGTCTTCAACGAGCGACAGATCACCGTGCCCTATCTGCTCGGCACGATGATCGAATTGCCTCGCGCCGCGATCACCGCGGATGAGCTCGCGCTCGAGGCCCAGTTCTTCTCCTTCGGCACCAACGACCTCACCCAGACCACCTGGGGGCTCTCGCGCGACGACGCCGGGCGCTTCCTGCCCCAGTATCTCGAGCAGGGCGTGGTGACCGCCGATCCGTTTCAGGAGCTCGACATCCCCGGGGTGGGAAAGCTGATCCAGATGGGCTGCGAGCTGGGCCGGAAGACGCGCGCGGACCTCAAGCTCGGCATTTGCGGCGAGCACGGCGGCGAGCCCAACGCGGTTGCGTTCTGCGACCGGCTGGGCATGAATTACGTGTCCTGTTCACCCTTCCGGGTTCCCATTGCGCGGCTGGCGGCGGCGCAGGCGACGCTGGCGGCTCGAGGAACCATGGATCGGACCAGAGCGACCGTCTGACCGCGGCCACGCCCGGAGCCCTCGTGTCCCACCCACTGGTCGGCATCGTGATGGGCAGCGATTCGGACTGGCCCATCATGCAGCTCGCGGCCAAACGGCTCGGCGAGTTCCAGGTGCCCTGGGAGGCACGGGTGCTCTCCGCCCATCGCACTCCCGATCTCGCCGCCCGGTATGCCGACGAGGCCGCCGGACGCGGGCTCCGCTGCCTCATCGCGGGGGCCGGCGGGGCAGCCCACCTGGCCGGTGTCCTGGCCGCCAAGACGACCCTGCCAGTACTCGGCGTGCCGATGCCCAGCAAGCACCTCCAGGGCCTCGACTCCCTGCTGTCCACGGTCCAGATGCCGAGCGGCGTTCCGGTCGCCACCTTCGCGATCGGCGAGGCCGGGGCCGCCAACGCGGCTCTGTTTGCCGTAGCCATCCTGGCGGGCACCGACCAGCGCCTGGCAGCGCGCCTGACGGAGTTCCGCCGGGCGCAGGCAGATCGGGTGCAGCAGGTCAAGTTGCCCGATCCCGCGTAACTCCCACTCGAGAACGACCCATGCCGATATCGTTGGCCGTCCCGGTTGCGCTGAGCCTGGCTCTCGCATCCGGCCCGCCCGCGCGCGCCCCCGCCGATCCGGCCTGCATCACTATGAACACCAAGAACCTGCCGCTGGCCACCCGGAAGAGCCCGCTCGACTCCCTCTCGTTCATGGTCGGTGGCAAGGCCGTGAAGGTCTGTTACGGCCGCCCTTCACTCCGGGGCCGCAAGATGCTGGGCGGCGAGGGCGTGCCCTACGGGAAGCTGTGGCGCACCGGCGCGAACGAGCCCACCATGATCCACACGAGCGGGCCCATCGCGGTCGCCGGGATCAAGCTCCCGCCGGGGAGCTACTCGCTCTACACCGTCCCCGGAGCCACCGAGTGGGTCGTCATCGTCAACCGCTCGATTACCCAGTGGGGTGAGGAGTCGAATTACACCGAGCAGGTGAAGGCGCAGGACGTCGGTCGCGCCAAGGTCAAGGCCGAGGCCGGGGGGGCGCCGGTGGAGACGTTCACCATCCGGGCGGAGCCGGCGGGCGCCGATGCTACCGCGCTGGTCCTCGAATGGCAAGCAACGAAGGTCCGGATTCCGCTGTCGCCATGAAGCGCGAGGGAGCGTTGCGCAGGAGCTCCGCCGTCAACTCGGCGGCCACCCGCTGCCCCTCGTCGTTCCAGTGGTCGTCGCTATGGCGAAAGTAGAAGCGGCAGGCATCCAGCGGGCGAAACGAGGCAAACAGATTCAGGTGCCGCATGCCATCCCGCCGGGCGATGGCCTCGAAGACGTCGGTGAGGCGAGACGGTGTGTACGCGGGATACTTGGCCCGGTCCACGGCGACTTCATAGCCGGCGCAGACGTCCACCGGTGATGGGATGATGAGGAGGACGAACATCGCCCCGCGCGCCTCCACGTCCCGGTGGATCTTGCGCAGCAGCGCCTCACCCAGCGCGGCCTTGTAGCGAGCCGACGGCGCGTCAGGGGTGAGGGCAACGTCCGCATCGTAATGCCCACAGAAGATGTTGGTGACCTCGTTGTTCCCATCCACGACGAACGCGCGATACTCGCTGTCCACCGCCTCCAGCGACTCCTCTACCAGCTCCGGACCCGGGTGGCTGGCAGGAGGACCAAATCGGCACGCCGCCGGGCGTGCGGACCGCCGGTCCAGGGCGCGCCGCGCCAGACGATACAGATCGGAGTGCCAGACGGCGGTCGGAAAAGCCGCCCGCTGGAGCAACCTCTCGATCTTCGGGCTCAGGTGATAATCGTTGAGAATCGCGGATCCATCGGCGCCGAGGCGGTAGATCTTGTGACGAAGAAGATCGCCCAGGTCGTTGCCGGCATACGCGGCCAGAACCACCACGTTGGGGCGCAGTCGCTCCATCTCCTGCGCAATCCGGAGACTCTCCTGATCCGGGCCGTAGCCCACCACCCCCGCGTTGACGACCTCGATGCTGTCCCCACCGCCATTGAGATCGCGTTCCAGCCGCTTCGCAAAGGTGTTCTCGAGACTCGAGAACTCCGCCTCGATGAACGAATCGCCGAACACGGCGATCCGCCGCCGGTGCACTCTCGGGCGTAGCTCCTCGCCACGGAAGCCGAGGCTGTTGATCTTGACCAGGACATGTTGGCCGCCGTTCGCCGGATCCCGGACATAGACTTTCCGGGATGCGGGGACCAGGCGATACAGCAGCGTCGGGTCCGGCTGATACACCGACGGGTAGGTGGGACTGAACACCCGGAGCCCCGCTTCTCCGAGCATCAGGCCCATTACCAGCCCGCCCACGACCAGCAGCAGCTGCTTCATCCACCACCTCGCGGCGATGTAGTGGTCTTGCAAGGGGTGTCGCGTCCCTGACGCGGCCCGAGCGGCCTGCGCGAATAGACCCGCGCCACGCGCTAACCCTTTGGGCGATCAGGACCACGGCCGCCCGCGGCAGGGCGATGGTGGTCATCAGGGCTGCGTCAAACGAATGGGATTGGCTCAGCCAGAGGCAATCGCCGCGCCAAGGCGGGTCGCCGCGGCGAGGCGTACGCAGCCCAGCAGGCGATCCACCTCCTCGGGCGTCGTGTAGCAGGCACAGCCGGCGCGAACCAGGCCCTCCTCCCCATAACCCAGCCGCTCGACCACCGTCGTCGCATAGAAGTCGCCGTTCGACACGAACACCCCGTGCGCGGCGCAGGCCCGCGCCACCTCGGTCGAGCTTCGCCCCGCGACGGCAAAGGAAACGGTCGGCGTGCGCGGCAAGCCGGGCGCCGGACCGAAGCGGCGCACGCCGCCAATGCCTTCCAGGCCATCCCACAACCGGTGGAAGAGCGCCTGACTGCGCCGGTGCAACGCCTCGAAGCTCGCGGCGAGCCGCGCGCGCCGGCTCCGCCCGGGAGGGGCCAGGGAGGCGAGAAACTCCAGAGCCGCCTTCACCCCCGCGATGCCCTCGTGGTTCTGAGTCCCGGTCTCGAGCTTCTCCGGTGGCTGGGTCGGCGCTGGGTCGAGCTTCGGCACGTCCAACGCCTCGAGCCGGTCCTGGCGTCCCCAGACGACGCCCACGTGCGGCCCATAGACCTTGTATGCCGACCAGGCCAGAAAATCGGCGCCGAGCGCCTGAACATCGGGGAGCACGTGAGGCGCGTAGTGAACCGCATCCACAAAGGTGAGGGCACCGACGCTGTGGGCGAGTGCGGTGGCGGCCCCCAGGTCGTTCACGGTTCCCAGGGCGTTCGAGGCGCCCCCGATGGCGAGTAGCCGGGTCCTGCCGCCCATCGCCCGTTCGAGCGCCGGCCAGTCGAGCTGCCCGGTCTCGAGCGCGAACGGCACCGAACGAACCGTGATGCCTCGCTCCCGTTCGAGGGCCCTCCAGGGCGCGACGTTGGCGTGATGATCCAGCTCGGTGACGACGACCTCATCCCCCGGACCCCACCCCCGCCCGAGGGCCCGGGCCAGGTGGAACGTCAGCGTGGTCATGTTGGCGCCGAAGGCGATCTCGTTCGGGGACCCGTGCAGGAAGTCGGCAACGGCGACGCGGGCGTCGGCGACGAGCTGGTCGGTTTCCTGGCTGGTGGGGTAGTGCCAGTGCGTGTTCGCGTTGTGGCGAAGGAGGTACTCGCCCATCGCGTCTACCACTTCGCGCGGGACCTGGGTTCCTCCGGGCCCATCGAAGTAGGCGATCGGGTAGCCGCCGTGCTTCCGCTCGAGGGCGGGGAAGCGGGCGCGGATGGCGTCGGTCGAGACGACCTCGTCGAGGGCGGTGCGGGCTTGGTCGAGGGTCATTTTCGCCCCCAATGGGGATGAGAATGCATTGATAAGTAAGGTGATTACATGTCTGCTATTACGTTATAATGCAATAGGTTAGAGCTGTTAATAATGCTCGCGCCGGTCCAAGAAAAAGCGGGACGTCGTCACGACGTCCCGCCAGGGCCGGATGGAGGCGCAGGGAATCGAACCCTGGTCCGAGTAAGGCTCCAGAACCGCGTCTACGTGCGTAGGCTCGATTTCAGGCTTGTCTCGTCCGGCCGGCATCGAACCGGCCTGCCGAACGACCACCCTCGTTGGCTCTCGCTTGAGATGGTGAGGGACCACCTCGCGCCAGCCCGGCTTTGCGATTCGACGGCAGCGCCCCGGACGGGCTCCGACGCCGAAGGTGCGTTAGCGAGCAGAGCTCAGCTTACGCAGCCAGTGCCAGTTGGTTATTGGCAGTTAGAACGTTCCAGACGGTTTTTCCAGGGATCTGGACCTGGGCACGCTACAATTCCTTCATCAAACCCGTCGAAGCCAGTCGCCCCCGGGTTGCGGGAATATAACAGGGAGCCGGACCGGCCGATCACCGCTCGCCGCTCGCGCTCTTCCCCCCTGCCCCGGCCGCCTCCACCCGGTTCCTCCCGCTCGTCTTTGCGACGTAAAGTGCCGCGTCTGCCTGCCCCGCCAGGTTCTCCACGTTCCGGTTGGTCTCGGGGCACGCCGACACCCCGAACGACGCGCTGAGCGGCCACGGGCGCCCGTTCCAGTCCCACGGGGTCGTGCCCAGCTTGATCCGGATCCGCTCCGCAATGCGCATCCCCAGGTCCAGAGGCGCCCTCGGCAGCCAGACCGCGAACTCCTCGCCTCCGATCCGCGCCGGCGTGTCACCCGCCCGGACCTGCTCCCGAATCACCCGGGCAAAGTGAACCAGGGCCGCGTCGCCGGCCGTGTGCCCCAGACTGTCGTTGAGCAGCTTGAACCGATCGAGATCGGCGTAGATCAGCGACCCTTCGCGGACATTGTGCTGCCGCATCGCGTCGTCCAGGCCGCGCCGATTGGGGAGCCCGGTGAGGGTGTCGGATCTCGCCTGCCGGCTGGCCCGGTCACCCGCCAGCGCGCGGGAGAGTCTGGGTCCGGCGTTCGCCAGCGCCTCGACCAGCTCGGCGCGGGCCGGGCCCGCGGGCTCCGCCGCGGTGGGGAGGTAGATCGCAACCGCACCGATCGGACTGGGGTCACTGCCCACCAGGATCGGCATCAGCAAGGACACCCCCTGTCGCTGGCGGCGGTCCGGGACCACGCCACCCAGGGGGTCGCCTCCCGTGAGGGTCTGGCCCAGCTCGCCGAGCGCGACCCGGGCGAGATCGCTGTAGGGGGCCAGCATCGAGTCGAGCAGCCGGCGGTCTCCGCGGCCCGATATCCCGACGATCCGGACCACCCGCTCTTCGACGGCGGTAACCACCACCTCGGCGTTCAGGCCCCGCTCGAGCTGGTAGGCGAGCCGCAGGCCGACGCTGCCTACCGACTCGAGGGAGGCCTCCTGGGTCGTCGCCTGGGCCAGAGCCACGATCTGGGGACGCCGGCGCACGGCATCCAGCAGGCGGTCGAGATCGCGTTCCGCGTCGGCCAGCGCCGCGGCCCCGCCAGCTTCCGGGAGCAGCATGCCGACGGCAGCCCCGCCGGCGGCTCGGAAGATGAGAGTCCCGCTCTCGAGCCGCTCCGCTCCACCCTGGTCCTGATCCCGCGCGCGTTCGAGCCGGCGATCGACGGCCGAAATCTGGGTGACGGAGAGGTGCTCCGCATCCACCAGCCGCTCGGCCCGGGGTCCCTCTTCGCCCGGGGCGATGTCCATCACCCAGACTCCCAGGGCGCCGTTCGCCCGCAGCAGCCATCCCAGGGCTGGATCGGGCAGCAACTGCGGCCCGTGCTCCCGGCGGCGGTCGCTGGTGCTCGCTCCCGGCCCACCCGCGGCTGCCATCCGAGACCCGGCCCAGGCGGCCAGCGCACCGATCGCGGCCCCGGCGGCGAGCTCGATCACGCAGCGAGGATCCGGCTGGCCGCGGCCGCCGCGCCGAAGCCGTTATCGATATTGACCACGGTCACGCCCGCGGCGCAGGAGTTCAGCATGGCAAGCAGGGCAGCCAGGCCGCCGAACGACGCGCCGTAGCCCACGCTGGTCGGCACGGCGATGACGGGGGCCCGCACCAGTCCGCCGACCACGCTTGGAAGCGCGCCCTCCATCCCGGCGACGACGATCAGGACATCGGCCTGCTGCAGCTGCTCGTCGGCCGAGAGCAGGCGATGAAGCCCGGCGACGCCCACGTCGGAGAGCCGGGCGACCGTATGGCCGAACGCTTCGGCGGTGACGGCGGCCTCCTCGGCAACCGGGAGGTCGCTGGTGCCGGCGGCGACGACGAGGATGGTTCCGGTGGCTGGCGGGCGGACCGGCAGGCTGCCCGGCAGGTGAACAGTGCGGGCTAGAGGATTCCATTCGAGCCGGTCGAATTTCGCCCGCAATGCGGTCGCCATCTCGTCCGATGCACGGGTGCCCAGGAAGGCGCCGTTCACCGCCGCCAGCCGGTCCGCGATCATCACGACCTGTTCCGTCGTCTTGCCGGCGCAGAAGATGACCTCCGGGTGGCCCTGACGCAGCGTCCGGTGGTGATCGATGCGAGCAAAGCTGAGGTCTTCGAACGGGAGGTGTCGCAGGCGACCGACTGCCGTCTCCGGAGCGAGCCGACCCTCGGCGACGTCGTGAAGCAGGGCCTCGAGCTGCGCGGGGGTCACGCCACCTGAGCGACTGGGTCGAGGTAGGCGAGAAAAATGGCCTCGGCTTCGGCGATCGACTCGACCTGGAAGAGCCGCTGCCGCAGGTCACTCGCCCCGCGCAGCCCCTTGGTATACCAGCCGAGGTGCTTGCGAAACTCCACTACCGTCTTGCGGCTGTCGCCCTGGAGACGGAGGGCGAGTCGCGCGTGCTCCAGCGCCACCCGGAACCGCTCCGAGGCGTCGGGCAGCGCAGGCTTCGGCTGCCCCGCGAGCAGCGCCTGAGCGTCGCGAAACAGCCACGGGTTACCGAAGGCGCCTCGCCCGATCATGACTCCGGCGCAGCCGGTGTGGCTCCGCATCCGGACCACGTCCTCCGCCGTCTGGATGTCGCCGTTGCCGATCACCGGGATCTCGAGCGCCTCCACCACCTGGGCGATCTCGTCCCACGCGGCCTGTCCCGAGAACATCTGGGTGCGGGTTCGGGCGTGGAGGGTGAACGCCTGGGCGCCGGCGTCCTGCATCCGGAGTGCGATGCCAACCGGATCCCGCAGCTCGTCATTCCACCCGCTCCGGGTTTTCACGGTGACCGGGAGGTGGGTTGCGGTCCGGACCGCCCGGACGATCCGCTGCACCAGATCGAGGTCGCGCAGACAGCCCGAGCCGCCGTTCCGCTGCACCACCTTCTTCACCGGACAGCCGAAGTTGATGTCGATGAACTCGGGCGCATAGTGCTCGGTGATCAGTGCCGCCGCCTCCGCCATGGCGTTCGCGTCGGCGCCGTAGATCTGGATGCCGATGGGCCGCTCGCACTCCTCGAATTCCGCCCCCTCCAGCGTGTTGCGGATCCGTCGGCGAATCGCTTCGGAGGATAGAAATTCGGACAGGACCACGTCCGCCCCCATGGTCCGGCAGATCTGCCGGAAGGGGGCCTCCGAGACCCCGGCCATCGGAGCCAGGAGCAGCCCGAACGAATGCGCGGAAGGATAGGGCAACTGCATGGGGTGAAAATACTTGTTGACACGTCCCGCGGCGAGGGGGTAGGTTCGTGCCCGATGCAGCTTCGAGACTTCTTCGCACCCGGGAGCATCAACCTGGCCCTCCAGAGTAGCACCCGCGACGATGTGCTGCGGGAGCTGGTTGGCATGCTCGGGGTGAGCGACGTGTCCGCCGAGACGCTGCTGCGGGCGCTCCAGCGGCGCGAAAGTCTGGGATCGACCGGCGTCGGCCGGGGCGTCGCGATCCCGCATTGCCGCTCAGTGGTGGTGAACCGGGTGCGACTGGCGTACGGACATCGTGCCGAAGGGATCGAATACCAGTCGATCGACAGCAAGCCGGTGCAGGACTTTTTTCTGATCGTTGCTCCGCCCGACGAGGCGGTGAACATGTACCTGCCGGTGCTCGGGCGCATTGCCCAGTTTGCCAAAGAGCCCGACGTCCCGGCCCGACTGGCCGCGCTCACGGAGCCCGATCAGTTTCTGGCGCTCCTGGACGAGAAGGGTGTGTGAAAGGAGACATGATGCCGACCAAACAACTCGAGACCGCCACACTTGCGGGCGGCTGCTTCTGGTGCCTCGAGGCGATCTTCGAGCGGCTGGCGGGCGTGGAGCGGGTCGTCTCGGGATACGCCGGAGGAACGGTTTCCGACCCGACCTATGAGGCTGTGTGCAGCGGCACCACCGGCCATGCGGAAGCGGTGCAGGTCACGTTCGACCCGGGAGTGATCTCCTACCGCGAGCTGCTGGAGATCTTCTTCGCTTTTCACGACCCCACGACGCTGAACCAGCAGGGCCCCGACGTGGGGACCCAGTACCGTTCCGCGATCTTCTACCAGGGCGAGGAGCAGGCGCAGACGGCACGAGCGGTCATCGCGGACCTAACGGCCAAGCGGCTGTTCGGAGCACCGATCGTGACCGAGGTGACACCACTTCCGGTTTTCTATCCGGCGGAAGCCTATCACCAGCAGTACTTCCAGCATCACCCGGAGCGGATGTACTGCCAGGCCATGATCGCGCCGAAGGTAGCCAAGCTCCGGAAGGCCTACTCGTCGCGGCTCAGGGAGTCGGCGGCATCGGCGGGGTCTCCATCCGGGCGGCCCTGAGCGCGACCTCCCGGGCCCAGGCCGACCCCAGCTCCCCCACCAGCCAATCGACATCGCGCGCGAGAGCCACCACGTCCTCGCGCGCATCCGGCTCCTCCCGGAGCACCCGCGCCCGGACTCGGATCTCGCTGACCCGGGGCGCCAGCGCGCGCGTCACCTTGACCCACAAGAGATCCTCCACGGTGTGAGGCAGAGCCGGGGCGGCGCGTGGCGTCACGTCCCCGCCGCTCAGCACGTTCTCCACCTTCCGGACCGTCTCGCCCGCTGTGTCGCCCACCCACGTCGCCCCGGTCTCGAGGAGAGACCCGAGCCGCTCTGCGGCTTCGGCAACCTCCTGTGCGGTCGCCTTGGGGAGGATGGCTCGGAGCAGCTTGGTCAACGGGTCGGGCATAGGCGCCTCATTCCCACTCGATCGTGGCGGGCGGCTTCGAGCTCACGTCGTAGACCACTCGATTGACCCCGTCCACTTCGTTGGCTATACGGTTTGCCGCCCGGGCCAGGACGTCGGGCGGGAACGGGAACCAGTCGGCCGTCATGCCGTCGCGGCTGGTCACCGCTCGAAGCGCCACGACCTGATCGTAGGTTCGGCCGTCACCCTGGACCCCGACCGAGCGAATCGGCAGCAGCACGGCGAACGCCTGCCAGATCGAGTCGTACAGCCCGGCGGACCGGATCTCTTCGATGTAGATCTGATCGGCCCGGCGGAGCACGTCCAGGCTCGCGTGATCGACGTCGCCCAGTATTCTGATTGCGAGACCCGGCCCGGGGAACGGATGCCGGCCGACCATCTCCTCGGGCAGACCGAGCTCCCGCCCGACCTGACGCACTTCGTCCTTGAAGAGCTCGCGGAGCGGCTCGAGCAGGCGGAATGGCAGCCGCTCCGGAAGTCCGCCGACGTTGTGGTGCGTCTTGATGGTGACCGATGGTCCGCCGCGGGGCGAGAGCGACTCGATCACGTCGGGATAGAGCGTCCCCTGAACCAGCCAGCCCACACCCGGCCCGACCTGACGCGCTTCGGTCTCGAAGACCTCGATGAAGCTATGCCCGATCCGGCGGCGCTTCTCTTCCGGGTCGACCACGCCGGCCAGCCGCTCGAGAAAGAGCTCCGACGCATCGACCACCCGAAGATCGATGCCCAGGTGGCGACGGAAGGTGGTCTCGACCTGGTCGCGCTCGTGCAATCGGAGCAGCCCGTGATCGACGAAGATGCAGGTGAGCCGGTCGCCCACCGCGCGATGGACCAGCACCGCGGCCACCGACGAATCGACCCCGCCCGAGAGCCCACAGATCACCCGCTCCCGCTCGCCGACCAGCCGCCGGACTCGCTCGACCTCCATCTCGATGAAGTGGCCCGGGGTCCAGTCCGGCGTGCAGGCGCAGATGTCGAACAGGAAGGTGTTGAGGATCTCGCCGCCCCGTGGGGTGTGGGCGACCTCGGGATGGAACTGCACGCCGAAGAGCGGCTGGTCCATGTGCTCGAACGCGGCAACCGGAGAGTTGTCGCTCGACGCCGTCACGCAGTAGCCGGGCGGCGCCGCGTCGACGTGGTCGCCGTGGCTCATCCAGACCGGCGTTTCCTCCCCCTTGCCGAACCCCTGGAACAACCTGCCGCCCTCAACCCGGAGGTCGGCCCGGCCATACTCGCGGCGGTTCGCCCGAACGACCTTGCCGCCCGAGAGATGGGCCAGGAGCTGCATGCCATAGCAGAGGCCGAGAATCGGGATGTTGGTAGCGAGGAGCGATGGATCGGCCGTGGGCACGTTCTCGTCGTAGACCGAATTGGGTCCGCCGGACAGAATGATCCCCTTGGGCTTCCACTCGCGGATCCAGTCGACCGTGCGGGAGGGAGGATGGATCTCGCAATAGACGTGGGCCTCCCGCACCCGCCGGGCGATGAGCTGGGTGTACTGCGACCCGAAGTCGATGATCAGGATGCCGTCGTGGTGGTCGGTCACGAAGACTCCAAGCTTTCCGGGACGGCGCGCTCGCCCCGGAACAGATCGTCGATCGTCTCTCGCGGCCGACTCACCCACCAGCGACCTTGGTCCACGATCACCTCGGCGGCCCGCGGCCGGGAGTTGTAGTTGGAGCTCATGACGAAGCCGTAGGCGCCGGCGCCGAGCACGGCCAGCCGATCGCCCCGCTCGAGCGACGGCAGCTCGCGGTCGAGCGCCAGGAAGTCACCGGTCTCGCAGACCGGGCCCACGACATCCACCGGTCGAGCGGCGCCGTCTCGGGCTTCGAGCTCCACCATCTCGTGATACGCCTGGTAGTGGCTGGGCCGAACCAGGTCGTTCATGCCCGCGTCCACGATCACCAGATCCTTCCCGCCGGAGTGCTTGCGGGAGAGCACCTCGGTCACCAGCAGTCCCGCGCTGCCGATGAGATAGCGGCCCGGCTCGAGCTCCACTTCGAGCCGGCTCTCCCGGAACCGCGGGAGCAGCACGCCGACCAGTGCCGCGGGCGCCAGCGGCTCCTCATCGCGGTAGCGGATGCCCAGCCCCCCGCCGATGTCGAGAGTCCGGAGCGTGCCGATACCGGCCGCACGGAGCGCGGCGACCAGCTCGAGCAGTCGCTCCACCCCTTCCTGATAGGGGCGGGTGTCCAGCAACTGGCTTCCCAGATGCATTGCGATCGTGTCCAGGATCAGGAATCGGTGCCGGCACATCTCGCGCGCCAGCGTCAGGACCTGGTCGAACGGGACCCCGAACTTGATCCCGCCCCGCCCGGTGGCGATGTACGGGTGGGTATCGGCGGTCACGTCGGGATTGACTCGGATGCCGACCCGCATAGCGTGTCCCCCGCGCTCGACGATGTCCGCCAGCGCCGAGAGCTCCGCCGCGGACTCGAGGTGCACGTGCCCGATGCCGGCCTCTACCGCCGCCGCGAGCTCCGCGTCGGACTTGCCGACTCCGCTGAACACGATGCGCTCGGGAGAAAATCCCGCTTCCAGGGCCCGGGCGAGCTCGCCTCCGGACACGATGTCAGCGCCCGCTCCGAGGTCGCGCAGCGCGCGCAGCACACCGAGATTCGCGTTGGCTTTGATGGCGAAGCAGATGCGGTGGGGCAGGCTGGCGAGCGCGTCGTCGAGGGCGCGGTACCGCTCGCGGACTACGGCGAGGTTGTACACGTAGGCCGGAGTCCCGACCCGGTCGGCGATCTCGCTGAGGTGTACGCCGTCGAGCAGCAGTGACGGGCCGCGGCGGACCAGGCCTGCGTCGGCGAGGAGAATGTCCGCTCTGCCCGCCTGCCCGCCCGCCTTCAGTACGCTTTCGCCCACACGGCCTCGCTCACGCTGGGTCGGCCGCACCACATGCAGGTCGCGGGCGGCGGAGACGAGCGGAATTCCTCATCGGGGAGCACCCGGATCGTCGCCTTGGTCTGGTCCTTGATTTCGGCCTCACATGCCGGTTGGCCGCAAAATCCGCCGTAGGCGAAGCCGCCATCGCGTTCCATGAACTCGAGAAACTGCGCCTTGGTCACGCCGCGGATGGTGGCGGCGTCGCGCCGCGCTCTCGCGGCGGCGAGCAGCTCGCCCTGCATCCGGTCCATCTCCGCCAGCAACCGCTCCCCGATCCCGCCGAGCGGCAGCGCCTCCTTCTTGCCGCCGGTACGGCGGGCGAGCATGGCAGTGCCGCCGGCGAGGTCCCGGGGTCCCAGCTCGAGCCTGAGCGGGACGCCCCTGCCCTCCCACTCGTAATATTTGGCGCCCGGCTTCAACCCCTCCCGCGCGTCCAGGTGCGCACGGATGCCAACGGCGCCCAACGACCGGCGCAGCTGCTCCCCCGCCTCCAGCACCTGGGTCCGCTCTTCGTCGGTCTTGTAAATCGGGACGATCACGACCTGATACTGCGCCAGTCGAGGTGGGCAGACCAGCCCGCTGTCGTCGCCGTGGGTCATGATGAGGGCACCCACCAGACGGGTGGACACGCCCCACGAGGTGTTCCAGACGTGGTCCAGCTCCCCGGACGCCGTCTGGAAGGTGACCTCGAACGCGCGGGCAAAGTTCTGGCCCAGGTTGTGGGTGGTGCCCGCCTGGAGCGCCTTGTTGTCCTGCATGAGCGCCTCGCAGCTGTAGGTGCGGAGCGCTCCGGCGAACCGCTCACTGTCGGTCTTGATGCCGGTCAGCACCGGCATCGCCATCCAGTCTTCCATGAACCGGCGGTAGACCCGGAGCATCTGGCGGGCTTCGGCCTCGGCCTCAGCCTCGGTGGCATGGGCCGTGTGCCCTTCCTGCCAAAGAAACTCGGTGGTGCGGAGAAAGAGCCGAGTCCGCAGCTCCCAGCGCACCACGTTGGCCCACTGATTGATGAGCAGGGGCAGATCGCGGTAGCTCTGGATCCACTTGGCGTACATCGCGTAGATGATCGTCTCCGAGGTCGGGCGGACGACCAGCGGCTCCTCGAGCTCCTTCCCGCCGGCGTGGGTGACCACAGCGGTCTCCGGCGAGAAGCCTTCCACGTGCTCCGCCTCCCGCGCGAGGAAGCTCTGAGGGATGAACAGCGGGAAGTACGCGTTCTGGTGCCCGGTCTCCTTGAACATGGCATCCAGCGCGTGCTGCATCTCCTCCCAGATGGCGTAGCCGTTGGGGCGGATGACCATGCAACCGCGGACCGGGCTGTAGTCGGCCAGCTCGGCCCGCATGATGAGCTCGTTGTACCAGGCACTGAAGTCGGTGGCCCGGGTGGTGAGCGCCTTGGTGTCAGCCATCTAGTGAGGTGAGAGGTAAGAAGTGAGAAGTGAGAGGGGAGTTATCCAACGGGAGCTGTCCCGGTCAACTCCGCCAGCACGGCGCTGCGGGCCACAGCGCGCTGCGCCTTGGCCTCGAGATCTCGCAGCACCACCTCGCCCCGGGCCCGGTCGTCCGGCCCGATGACCACAGCGTAACGGGCACGGCGCGCGTCGGCCAGCTCGAGCTGCTTCCGCACCGTGGACCCGCCGAGCGCATACTCCACCCGAAACCCCGCGTCGCGGAGCTCGTGGGCCAGGGCCAGCAGGTGCGGCAGGTCGTCCGCCGTCACTGCCGCGAGGAAGACATCGAGTCCAGCCGTGACCGCCGGCAGAAGCCCGCGCTCCTTCAGCAGCTCGGCCAGAACCACGTCGCCCATGCCGAAGCCGAGCGCCGGGAGATCCACGCCGCCGAGGGCGGCGAGCAGGTTGTCGTAGCGACCGCCGCCGCAGATGGCGCGGAGGGTGCGGCCGGCGTCGAACAGCTCGAAGACGGTGCCGGTGTAGTAGGCCAGTCCGCGGACAATGGAAAGGTCCACTTCCACGAAGTCGCCCAGCCCCATGGCCTCCAGACCCGCCACTACGCGGCGGAGCCCGTCCAGCGGCGCCCCGTCCAGCTTTCCGCGCACGAACTCGCCCTCCACTGCCGCCAGCCCCCGCAGGGCGGCGACCCGGAACACTGTGTCCACGGCCGCGGAGTCGAGGCCGACTGCCCCGAGCTGAGCCGCAGCTTCGTCTCGGCGCACCCGCTCGAGCTTGTCAACCGCCTGATATGCGTCGGCCAGGAGCGCCTCCGGCACGCCGCCACCCCGCAGCAGCGTACTCAGCACCCGGCGATCCGAGAGGCGCACCCGGACGTCCTGCGCGGTCAGCCCGAGCGCCCGCATGACGTCGAGCGCGAGCGCGATGATCTCGGCATCGCCCAGCGGACCAGGCTCGCCGATCAGATCGCAGTTGAGCTGAAAGTGCTCACGCAGGCGACCGCGCTGCTGCCGCTCGTAGCGGAAGAGCTGAGGGATCGAGAACCAGCGGATCGGCTTGCGCAGCCCGTTGGCGCGCGCCGCCACCATGCGCGCCAGCGTCGGGGTCATCTCCGGCCGGAGCGCCACCTCCCGGTCGCCCTTGTCGCGGAAGTGGTACAGCTGCCCGACGATTTCGGCGCCGCTCTTCGCCGTGTAGAGCTCGAGGGGCTCGAGCGGCGGCCCGTCGTATTCGTCGAACCCATAGCGCGTCGCGACCGCCCGCCACGTCGCGAAGATGTGGTTTCGAAGGGCCAGATCGTCAGGATAGAAGTCGCGAAACCCCGGCAGGGCGGAGGTTTTCATGGAGGCAATCTAAGGGGAAGCGAAGTAAACAGTGAACAGCGTAAACAGTGAAAAATGAAAAGGGATCCCGGTGATCAGCGGAGCGCCTTTTCACTTTTGACTTTTCACCTTTCACGCTTGTCAAATCGGCGCCATCCCCAAGCTCGCCATCACGTCGCCCACGGTATGGAAAGAGCCGGTGACCAGGACCGTCGCGGCGCCCTCGCTCGCCGCGCCGAGGGCCGTTGCGAACTCCGGGACCAGATGCCAGGCTGCCCGGGCCGGCGGGCGTGAGGAGTCCCGGAGCCAGCGCCGCAGCCACGCGATGTCCCACCCGCGGCTGGCCGCCGTCGGGGCCCGGGTGAGAATGCCGCGATCGATGACGCCGTCGAGCAGGACCAGCATCTCGGACCAGGCCTTGTCGCCCAGAATGGAGACCAGGGCGTGGATCGGGCGCGGCGGGTCGAGCTCCCGAATCGCCGCCACCAGGGCTCGCATTCCGTCGGGATTATGCGCGACGTCGAAGAGCCAGCGGCCTCGCCGGTCCAACCGGCCCGGAATGCAGGCGCTGGCGAACCCGGCCGCGATCTGCTCGCCGGTGGGCCGGTATCGTTCCGGCAGCGCCATGAGGATTCCGTGCGCCACCCCCGCGTTCCGCCGCTGATGGGACCCCAGCAGCCGCAGCGGTTCCCGCCACTCGTAATCCGCCGGCACCACCCGGACGTCCGGCGCGGCGCATCGGTCCAGCCGGGCAATAAAGCACCGAGCCTCCCGCCGAAGGGTGTCGATCAGGTCGGGCCGCGTCTCGCCGATGACGAAGGGCGCGCCGGGCTTCGCGATTCCCGCTTTCTCAGTCGCGATCTGCTCGAGGGTGTCGCCCAGATACTTCATGTGGTCCAGCTCGATCTTGGTCACCGCGCTCACCACCGGACGGATGACGTTGGTGCTGTCGAGCCGCCCACCGAGGCCCACCTCGACCACGCCGATCTCCGCCCCGCGCGCGGCGAAGTCGGCCAGCGCGATGGCGGTGGTGGCCTCGAAGAACGTCGCCCCGCGCTTCCGCACCAGCGGCTCCAGGCGCTCGGTCCACATCGCGACCGCGGCCTCGCTGATCGGCTCGCCATCCACCGTCATGCGCTCCCGGAACGACACCAGGTGGGGCGAGGTATAGAGGCCGACTCGCCACCCCGCCTCGCGCAGCGCGGCCGCGATCAGCGTGCAGACACTACCCTTTCCGTTAGTCCCGCCCACGTGGACCAGGGGCATGAGCTCGTGGGGATTGCCCACCTCGGCCAGCAGCGCCCGGGTGGTGGCCAACCCGAACTTGATCGTCGTGGTCCGGGGGAAGAGGAAGTCCAGGGCCTGGGCGTAGGTCAGCGACATGACAAAGCGTAAGAGGTAAGAGGTGAGAGGTAAGAGGGGGGTGGGAGCGGAATCGGAGCCGCCCTCTCACCTCTCACCTCTTACCTCTCACTCAAAAGGTTCGCCCCACCCGGCTCTCGACCTGGTGGGGCGTCGGTAATCCGGGAATCGAACGATCTACGCTAGCTCCAGCTCCTCAACCGGCTGCCGATGCCCTTGCAGGTGTCGGAGAAGTCGGGCCGTGGTCTCGCGAAGGGAGGACCGGGGGACCACATCGTCGATCTGGCCGTGGTCCAGCAGGAATTCCGCCGTCTGGAAGCCCTCCGGCAGGTCCTGCCCGATCGTCTGCTTGATGACGCGCTGGCCGGCGAATCCGATCACGGCGCCGGGCTCCGCCAGCACCACGTCGCCCTGCATGGCGAACGAGGCCGAGACACCGCCGGTCGTCGGATCGGTGAGAATCGAGATGTAGGGGATCCGGGCTCGGGACAGCTGGGCCAGCGCGGCCGACGTCTTGGCCATCTGCATGAGGCTCAGCACGCCCTCTTGCATGCGGGCGCCGCCGGAGGTGGAAACGATGCTCAGGGGGATTTTCTTCTCGAGGGAACGACGTGCCAGCCGGTAGATCTTTTCGCCCACCACGGAGCCCATGGAGCCGCCCATGAAGCGGAAATTCATCACGCCAAGATTGTAGGGAATGCCTTCGAGCTTGGCGGTGCCGGTATAGATCGCGTCGGCATGGCCGGCCTTTTTTCGGGCGGAACCGAGGCGCTCCGGGTAGTGCTCGAAATGCAGCGGGTCGGCCGAGCGGAGATTGCCGTAGAGCTCGCGCCAGGTTCCGGCGTCGGTCAGGAGCTCGATGTATTCCTCGGCGGTGAATCTTCGGTGCCTGCCACATTCCGGGCAGACATTGAGGGCCTTCTCGAACTTCTCCTTGATGTCCACATGCCCGCAGGCATCGCACTTTTCCCATGCGTCCGCAGGAATCTCGAGGCGGTTTCGTTGGGACGCGCGCGGCTTACGCTCCTTCTTGAACCATGCCATCACAGCCATAGGTTGGGCGTAGTCGGAGTTAGGGGGCCGGGAACCGGGAAAGGCGAAGCGGGTAATTTGGGCGATCGGGTCCCCGGACGCCAGACCCCACATACTAAGTCGTTGTCAGACATCGGCATAGCCGGCAAGCCTCGAATCCCAAGCGACCCGGCCTACCAGGCCGAGGCAGACGGAGCAGATGAGAAAAAACGAGCCGCCATATGAAAAGAACGGCAGCGGAATGCCGGTGATCGGCATGATGTTGACCGTCATTCCCACGTTCTCGAACACGTGGGAGAAGAACATTCCCAGGATCCCGAACACGACCAGACTGCTGAAGGAGTCGGTCGCCCGCCGGGCGATCCGGATCAGGGTGAGGAACAGGACGCAGAACAAACCGAGGGCGATGGCCACCCCGACGAAGCCGAGCTCTTCCCCGACCACCGAGAACACGAAGTCGGTATGCTGCTCGGGGAGAAAAGCGAGGCGCTTCTGCGGTCCCTGGGTGTAGCCGGTCCCGAACCACCCCCCCGAGCCAATCGCGACCCGCGACTGGATGGCGTGGTAGCCCGCGGCTCTGGGATCGACCTCCGGGTTCAGGAAGGTGAGCAGCCGGTTCTGCTGATAAGTGGCGAGCCGGTGCCACAGGGGCATCGCCACGAATCCGCTGACCGCGTTGAGCAGCCAGAAGGTGAGCCCGTCCCAGACGTAGGGTCGCCACGCGAACAGGACCACCGTGAAGGCCACGATCCAGAAGCCCCAGGTCACGTTGCTGAACGCGAGCAGGAGGCTGATGCCGGGTGAGGCCAGCAGGAACAGGAGCCGCGGCCGCACCCCAGCCCAGAACAGCATCGCAAAGAAAACCCCAATGAAGACGATCGCGCTGCCCAGATCGGGCTGCTTCATCACCAGGAGGAATGGGGTACCGACGATCAGCCCGGGCCCCAGGAGGTCCCGGAGTGACCGGGGAGGCTCCCGTCGGCCCGACAGGTAGCGCGCCAGCATCAGCACCGTCGCCACCTTCGCGAGCTCCGACGGCTGACCGATCTGGTGTCCTCCGATCGCCAGCCAGGAGTGGCTGCTGGCGGCCGTCCCCGCGCCGGTGCCGACCACCAGCACTATCAGGAGCAGGCACAGGCTGAACCCGTAGATCGCGGGAGTGAGCCATTCGAGCAGCCGCGGCGAGATCTGGAAGGTGGCCCAGGCCACCACCATGCCCACACCGAACCACACCAACTGCCGGTGCCATACGCCATACCCCTGGGTGGGTACGTCGGTCTGGCCGGCCGAATACAGCACCAGCAGGCCATAGATCATCAGGCCCAGAGCGGTCACGGCCAACTGGCGATCGATCGCGGCGAGTCTCACGGCCTGGGCTTCCCGGCCCGAACCGATTCGGCCGCCGCCTGGGCGGCGGCCGAATCAGGATCGAGCTCGAGGGTGCGCGGCGCGCTATCCTCGGGCGCCAGCACCCGCAGTTTTACCGGCACCTTGGCTGCCGCCGTGTCGGGACCGAGGATGTAGCGCCGCAGGGCCTGCACGACATACGGGGCGACAACGGTCCCGTGCTCGGCAAACTCCATGATGCCGCCCACGACGAGCTGTGGCTTGTCGGCCGGCGCAAAGCCGATGAACCAGCCGTGGTCCTTCCCGTGGGGGTTCTGCGCCGTGCCCGTCTTGCCCGCGACCTGCAGGTCCAACCGCCGAGAGGCTGCCGCCGTCCCCCGCTCAACCACGGCGATCAAGGCATGGCGCAGCCCCTCGAGCTGATCGGACCCGAGCCCCAACGAACGGCCCTTAGACCCCTCTCTCGGCCGCACGACAAACGGGGCGACCTCCTCGCCGTTCCCGGCCAAGGCCGCGTAGAAGTGCACCATGTTGATCAGCGTCTGCGTGTTCTCGCCCTGGCCGATGGCAAAGTTCAAGGTCGTGGCCGCCGGACTCCACCGCCGGGGCCCGTATAACCGATCGAAATAGGCGGTGGACGACGGATAGATGGGGTTCAGCTCGTTTCGGAGATCGATCCCGGCCCGGTCCTTGAACCCCATCAGGACGCCGTCCTCGATGATCGCGTCGAGGCCAAGGCGGAGGCCGACCTGATAGAAATACACGTCACAGCTGGCCGCGATCGCGCCGATCAGATCGAGTGAGCCGTGGCCTTCCTTCTTCCAGCAGCGAAACACCCGGTTGCCCATGCGGAGCCCGCCGCGGCAGGGCACCGGCATATGGGTGTCGAGCCCGATCAGGCCCCGTTTGAGCGCCATGGACGCGATCGCGAGCTTGAAGGGCGACGCCGGCGGGTACCGGGCCTGGATCACGCGGTTGAGCAGCGGCCGGGCTTCATCCGTATTCAGCGCCCGCCACAGCTGGGGCGTGATCCCTCCGATGAACGCGTTCGGATCGAATGACGGGGCCGAATACAGCGCGCGGATCTCGCCCGCCGGGGTTATCGCGACCATCGCGCCGCGGACCCCAACCGGCCAGATGCTGTCGATGAACCGCTGGAGATCCAGGTCGATAGTCGTGGCGACCGAACGGCCCGGCGTGGGCGGAAGCGAGGCGGCGCTGCCTTCTTCCCGGACCAGCCGGCCGCGCGCGTTCACCTCGATGTAGCGGACCCCGACGGTCCCGCGCAGCGTGTCGTCGTACTCCTGCTCGAGACCCGCCTTGCCGACGATGGCTCCGGGCTCGAGTCCCTGGTACCGCTCGCTCTCGAGATCCGCGTCGGTCACCTCACCCACATAGCCCACCAGATGAGCAACCGCTTTTCGAGCCGGATACAACCGCTTGGGTTCGGCCTGGATCACGAGCCCCGGGAGCGCCACTCGGTGCTCCTCGAGCCGCGAGACGGTCTCGAAGGTGGCGTCGCCGAAGACCACCACCGGCTGATAGCGGGCGCTCTGAAAGCGGCGGAGCACCTCGGTGACCGTGCCGCTGTCGAGCGGGACCACCTCGCGAACTCGGACGAGAACCGCGCGCAGCGAGTCGGCGGAAGGCGCCAGGAGCTTCACCGAATAACCGGGGACGTTCTCGGCGATGATCGCCCCTCGCCAATCGTAGATGGTGCCGCGCGGGGCGGTCAGCGGAATGGGACGCAGCCGGTTGGTCTCGGCCTTGAGCTGGAACTTCTCGTGCTGCAGGATCTGGGTTCGGAAGAAGGCCCCCAGCAGGACCAGAAAGGCGCCGGCGACGACCCATCGGGCGACCTGCGCCCGCTCCCCCAACCGATAGGAGTCGGACCCGCTCACAGGTCGAGCCTCACGGCAAACCACTGCCGGAACGCGAGCAACACGAGCGCGCCCGCGGCCGCGGTGATGATCGCCTGGAGCGGGCTGTAGAGGCCGAGCTCGGCCAGGAGCTGGCCTTGGGGAGTGCCGCTCGCCACCAGCAGGATGAGGTCCCGAACCCAGAGGCCGACTGCGACGAATCCCGCGTTGACCAGGACGTTGTCGGCAAAGAATACCGCCCGCCCCCAGGCCGCTGCGTAGCCGACTACGACATCGGCGAGGGTGGCGGCGCCGAACCGGCCGGGCGAGAGAGAATCCGTGGCGAGCCCCACCAGCAACCCCGCGAGGGCACCGGCCCCCGGACCGCTTCGCATGGCGAACACCACCAGCCCGAACAGCAGAAAGTCGGGCGCCAGCCGGGTGTCGAACAGGCGTGGGCGGACGTAGAAATGGAGTAGCACCAGGGTGACGAACACGATGCCAAGATGCAGCCGGCCGGTTCGGGGCCCGGTCATGGGGTGGAGTCCGGAGGCGATGGTGCCGGTTTCGGCGCCGGTGCCGGCTTCGGCGGAGGCGCCGGGGCCGCTGCGGGCGCGGTCGGCCGCGCGCGGGCGGAGTCGCCCGGCGGGCGCTTCGGCTTGGGCTTGGGGACGGACGTGGAATCGGACGGCTTGGGCGCAACCGCCGGTCGTCGGGGCTCGGCCGGCACGCTATCCCGGCGTGGCGCAGGCTCGACCGTATCGGAGGGGAATGCCTCGGCGACCGACGCGACCCGCCGTCCGGTGAGCACCAGGACGTGCGCGGTCGAGCCTGGATTCGCCGCGGGACGCACCCGATACACCCGGGCCCACCCCGCCTCCTCCCGGATCACGTTCACCACGGTCCCGATCGGGATCCCCTTGGGATACACCCCGCCGAGCCCCGACGAGAGCACCACGGTTCCGGGGACGACCGAGTCGCGGTAGGGCACGCCGCGGAATTCGAGGTACGCGGCACTCCCGGTGGCGTTGGGCGCGGCCGCGACGATGCCGAACGCGCTGCCGTTGGCGGTAAACGCGCTGACCCGGAACTCGGGGTGGGCCCAGGTCATCGCGACGCTGGTGTTCCGACTGGCATTCCAGATCACTCCGATCAGGCCCTCCGGGGCGACGATCGGGTCGAACGCGCTCACGCCGCTCGCGCTACCGACGTTCAGCAGCAGCATGCGTGCGTCGGTGACCTGTGCCTGGTGCAGCACTTCGGCCGCGACATAGGGATTCCGCATCCGGTGGCCCAGGCCCAGGAGCGCCCGCAGCCGTTCGTTTTCAGCGGTGAGCGACGGAAGCACTTGGGCCGCATACGCGGCCGAGTCACGCTCGGCGAGCAGGCTGCGCAGCCGGGCGCGGCTGCTCCGGCCCAGCTCCGCTTCGCCCTGCAACCACACCAGGGGAGCGAGCACAGTCTGGCGAAGGGCGTTGGCGAGGCTCCCCGTGATCCGCTCGGGGGCGAACAGCGCCGTCAGCGCGAGCACCATGCAGCCGACAAAGAGCGCCGTATCCCGCCGGCTGAAGCCTCGGTCCGACGCGGGAAACATCCCTAGAAGGAAAGCACGCTGCGGTATTTTTCGAAGTCGTCGAGGATGCGGCCGGTGCCGCGCACCACGCAGGTGAGCGGATCTTCGTCAACGTGGACCGGCAGCCCGGTCTCCTGGGCCAGTAGGATGTCGAGCCCGCGGATCAGCGCGCCGCCGCCGGTCATCACGATGCCACGGTCGACGATGTCGCTCGCGAGCTCGGGCGGCGTGATCTCGAGGGCGCGGCGGACGGCATCGACGATCTGCTGGATGGGCTCCTGCACCGCCTCGCGGATCTCCGAGGAGTGCACCCGAACGGTCTTGGGGATCCCGGACACGAGGTCGCGCCCCTTTACTTCCATTTCCCGCTCTTCGCCGACCGGCGCCGCCGACCCGATCTTGATCTTGATCGTCTCGGCGGTCGGCTCGCCCACCAGCAGATTGTAGTTCTTGCGCATGAACTGCACGATGGCCTGATCGAGCTCGTCGCCGCCGGTCCGGATGGACGTGTCGGAGACGATGCCGGAGAGGGCGATGACCGCGATCTCGGTCGTGCCGCCGCCGATGTCGATCACCATGTTGCCGGTGGGCGTCTCGACCGGCAGCCCCACTCCGATGGCCGCCGCCATCGGCTCCGCCACCATCATCACCTGTTTCGCGCCCGCGGTCTGGGCCGAATCGCGCACCGCCCGCCGCTCGACTTCGGTGATCCCCGAGGGGACGCACACGATCACCTTGGGTTTGACGCGGAAGACGTGCTTGTCGATGATGGTCTTGAGAAAGTAGCGGAGCATCTTCTCGGTCACGTCGAAGTCGGCAATGACGCCGTCCTTGAGTGGCCGCACCGCGATAATGCTGTCGGGCGTGCGCCCCAGCATCCGCTTCGCCTCGAGCCCGATGCCCTTGATCTTGCCGGTCGCGCGCTCGATGGCGACCACGGAGGGCTCGTTGAGGACGATCCCCTCGCCTTTGACGTAGACCAGGGTGTTGGCCGTGCCCAAGTCGACCGCGATCTCGTTCGCAGGGAGAAAGGACGTCAGGTTCAGGTACGGGAATTTCATCGAATGGCCGTAAGGCGCATGGGCCGAAAAGTAAGAGACACCCGGGTTTGCCGGGAGTGGGCGCAAGCAGGCGGGAGCACGCGGGAGCAGGCGGGAGCGGGCGGCAGCGGGGTGATCCACGCAGGCCGACGCGACTCTTGGTTGCTTCTCACTAGGCCGGCTCGCTGCTGCTCCCGCCTGCTCCCGCCTCCTCCCGCCCGCTCCCGTCCGTCTGCTCCCGCCCGCTCCCGCCTACTCCGGTGCTCCCAAATCCTCCCGCCCCCCGTGCCGTCGCCGGCAGCTCGCCCACCTCCGTGAAGTCGGCCAGCTCCACCCGGGCGATGATCATCTGGGCGATCCGCATCCCCCGGCTCACGGCGAACGGCTCCGTGCCCAGGTTGACCAGCGCCACCATCAGCTCGCCCCGATAGTCGCTGTCGATCGTTGCCGGGGTATTGGGGAGCGTGACGCCATGCCTCAGCGCCAAGCCCGAGCGCGGGCGGATCTGGCACTCGAACCCGTCCGGCAAGGCGATGCTGAAGCCGGTGTGGAAGAGCCGTCGTTCGAGCGGGGCGAGCGAGCCGTCCTCGGCACTCCTGAGGTCGTAGCCCGCGGCACCGGGGGTAGCCCGGGCGGGGAGCGGCAGACCCTCGCCGTGCGGGAGACGCGAGACCAGGACCGTGACCGCGGGCGCCGGCCCGCGCCCGTCAGAGGACGGCCGCGACATCGACCAGGGGCAGCTTGAATGCCTCGGCAACGGCGGGATAGACGACCTTGCCCTCCACTACGTTCAGCCCCTTTCGGAGCGCCTCGTCGCGCCGGCAGGCCTCCTGCCACCCGTATCGGGCGAGTCGGAGCCCGCCCTGAAGGGTCGCGTTGGTAAGCGCGAGGGTGGAGGTCCGCGGGACCCCGCCCGGCATGTTGGCGACGCCGTAGTGCAGGATCCCGTCGACGAAGTAGGTCGGATTCTCGTGGGTGGTCGGCTTGATGGTCTCGACGCAGCCGCCCTGATCGACCGCCACGTCCACGATCACCGCGCCCTGCTTCATCCGCTTGAGATCGTCCCGGCGGAGCAGGTGCGGGGCCCGCGCCCCCGGCAGGAGCACGGCTCCGATCACGAGGTCGGCCCGGGACGCCGCCTCGAGGATGTTGTGGCGATTGGAGAACCAGGTATCGCAGTTGGCGGGGAGAACATCGTCGAGGTAGCGGAGTCGCTCGAGCGAGATGTCGAGGATGGTGACGTGGGCGCCGAGGCCCGCGGCCATCTTGGCGGCGTTGATGCCCACGGTCCCGCCGCCGATGATCATCACCTCCGCCGGCGCCACGCCGGGCACTCCGCCCAGGAGAATGCCCCGCCCCCCGTAGACTTTTTCGAGGTACTTGGCGCCCGCCTGCACTGCCATCCGCCCGGCGACCTCCGACATGGGGGTGAGGAGCGGAAGCTCGCCGCTGGCCAGCTGCACCGTCTCGTAGGCCACCGCGACGGCGCCGGACTCGATCACCGCCCGGGTGAGCCGCTCATCGGCCGCGAAATGGAAGTAGGTGTACATCACCTGGCCCTTCCGCATTCGCGGCCACTCGACCTCGATCGGCTCTTTTACCTTCATGACGAGCTCGGCCTTGGCCCACACCTCGTCGGCCGCCGGCACAATCCCGGCGCCGGCCGCGGCGTACGCCTCGTCCTCGAAGCCGCTCCCCTCCCCCGCCCCCCGCTCGACCGAAACGGTGTGTCCATGGGCGACCAGCGCCTCCGCGCCCGCCGGCACCAGGGCGACGCGGTTCTCGTTGGTCTTGATCTCCTTGGGAACGCCGATGTGCATGCTAACCTCGGTAAGAAGTAAGAGGTGAGAGGTAAGAGGGAGAGGAGCCGAGGGGCCTCGCCCCTCTCACCTCTCACCTCTCACCTCTTACCGGGGTCCAAGTCGCACCACCGTCTGCCGCTCCGGCGCAAAGAACTCCGCCGCGGTCGCGGCGGCCTCCTCGGAAGTCACCGCATCGATGTCGGCGAGCATCTCGCCCAGCGGCCGATACCGGTCGTCGTGGAGCACGAAGCCCGCGAGCCGGTGCATCCTGGCGCCCGGGCTCTCCAGCGACAGCACCACCTGTCCCTTGAGCTGGCGCTTGCCGTCCGCGAGCTCGTCTGCCGGGAGGCCCTCTTGCGCCAGCAAACCGTACTCGCCGCGGATCGCCTCGATCGCCTGATCGGCCGTCGCCGGCTGGGTGCCGACGTAGACCCCAAGTTGTCCCGTGGTCTGAAAGAACTGCTTGAAGGCAAAAACGGCGTAGGCCAGTCCGAGCTGCTCCCGAACCCGCTGGAACAACCGGCTCGACATCCCACCGCCGAACGCGTTGACCAGGATGCCCAGCGTGAACCGCCGAGGATCCTGGAGCGGGAAGGTGTCCGTGCCAAAGACGATATGAGTCTGGGTGGAATCCCGGATCTCGGTCCGCTCCACCCCGCGCGCCGCCGGCGCCGCGGGGACGGGCGGCCGCGGGGGCGAGGGAGCGGCAGCGTCGAGCCAGCCCTCCCGGGCGAGCGCCTCGAGCAGCTGATCGTGGTCCACGTTGCCGGCGGCGGCCACGACACAATTGGCTGGGTAGTATCCCCGGTGGGCTTCCCGCAGGTCACCGGTGCCCAGGGCGCTCACCGTCTCCGGCGTGCCGAGAATCGAGTACCCGTAGGGATGGGTAGGCCAGAGCGCGGCGGCGTGGAGCTCGTGGACCAGATCGTCCGGCGTATCCAACACGCCGTTGATCTCTTCCAGGATGACGTTGCGCTCGGGGAGCAGGTCCCGCTCCTGCAGCAGCGGGCGGCGCACCAGGTCGGTGAGGATGTCGATGGCGAGGGGGAGGTCCTCGTCGAGGACGTGGGCCTGGTAGCTGGTATAGTCGCGGCCGGTGAACGCGTCGAGCGCGCCGCCCCGCACCTCGAGCTCTAGGGCAAGCTGCCGGGCGGAGCGCCGCTCGGTCCCCTTGAACACCATGTGCTCGAGCAGATGGGACACGCCCATCTTGGCGCGACGCTCGTGCGCGCTCGCCGTCCGGACGAAAATCCCGATGGCGGCGGACCGCACCGCCGGCATCGCTTCGGACAGGACCACCAGCCCCGACGCCGCCATCGTGCGCCGGAGGCCGGTGTCCAGCAGGGTCGTCTCCACGGAGCGCCTAATCCTTGGGCAGGAGCGCTTTCCGGGACAGCTTCATGCGGCCGCGCTCGTCCACCTCGAGCAGCTTGACCTGCACGATATCGCCCTTCTTGACGACGTCTTCCGTCTTCTCGGTCCGGCCGTGCTGCAGCTCGCTGATGTGGAGCAGCCCCTCTACGCCGGGGATGATCTCCACGAACGCGCCGAACGGCGTCGTGCTCTTCACCGGACCCTCGTACACCTTGCCGACCTCGGGCTCGGCCACGATCGCGGCCACCATCTCGCGCGCCTTCTCGCCGGCGTCGCCGCCCACCGCGGCGATCGTGATCAGGCCGGTGTCGTCCACGTTGATCTTGGCCCCGGTCGCGTCCTGAATGCCGCGAATCGTCTTGCCCTTGGGTCCGATCACGTCGCCGATCTTTTCCGGCTTGATCTGGATGGTGATGATCCGGGGCGCGTACTTGGAGAGCTGCGCTCGCGCTTTCGGCAGCACCTTCTCCATTTCCTTCAGGATATGGAGCCGCCCTTTCCGGGCCCGCTCGAGCGCCTCCTTCATGATGTCGAGCGTCAGGCCCTCGATCTTGATGTCCATCTGAATCGAGGTGATACCGTTGGCGGTCCCGGCGACCTTGAAATCCATGTCGCCCAGCGCATCCTCGGACCCCAGAATGTCGGTGAGCACCGCGATCCGGTCGCCCTCCTTGACCAGGCCCATGGCGACGCCGGCACACGGCGCCTTCATCGGCACACCGGCATCCATCAGCGCGAGCGAGCCTGCGCACACGGTCGCCATCGAGGACGAGCCATTTGATTCGAGCACCTCCGACACCACCCGCAACGTGTAGGGGAACTCCTCGTAGTGGGGCAGCAGCGGCTGGAGCGCCCGCTCCGCCAGCGCCCCGTGACCGATCTCCCGCCGGCTGGTGCCGCGGATCATCTTCACTTCGCCGGTCGAGTAGGGCGGGAAGTTGTAGTGCAGCATGAACGACTTGGTGGTCTCGCCCAGCACGTCGATGCTGTCGATCCGCTGCTCATCGTCGGCCGTCCCCAGCGTCACCGAGGCCAGCGCCTGGGTCTCCCCCCGCTGGAACAGGGCCGAGCCGTGCGCCCGAGGCAGCAGGGCCGTTTCGATCGCGATCGGGCGGATGGTCTCGAGGTCGCGCCCGTCCACCCGTTCGCCCTTCTCCAGCACCTGGGCCCGCATCACCCGGTATTCGATCTCGTCGAGCTCCGCCACGACGTCCTTCGGGTTGTCCGGGAATTCGGTGGCCAGCTGAAGCTGAACGGCCTGGCGCAGCTGCTTTACGCCGGCCGCTCGCGCGGCCTTATCCTTGGCGTTGATCGCCGTGGCCATGGCGGTCTCCGCAGCGTCCTTGACCCGCGCAACCAGCCCGGCTGGAGGAACCGGCTTCTCCCAGGAGAGCTTGGGCCGCGGCTCTGCATCGATCGCCTTGCGCTCGAGGGCGACCAGGTCCCGAATGCCCTTCTGCGCCACCTTGAGCGCCTCGAGCACCTCGGCCTCGGAAATCTCGAGCGAGCCCCCCTCGACCATGTAGATCGCATCGGCCGTTCCGCTCACGACCAAATCGATGGTGGAGAACTCGAGCTGCTGGAACGTCGGATTCAGGATCCACTTGCCCTCGACCCGCCCCACCCGCACCGCGGCGAGCGGCCCGTTCCAGGGCACCGTGGACACGCTCAGCGCGACCGAGGCCGCGACCGCTCCCAGGATGTCCGCGTCGTTTTCCTGATCGGCGGACAGCACCGTGACGAAGACCTGGACCTCGTTCTTGAACCCCTCGGGAAACAGCGGCCGCACGCTCCGGTCGATGAGGCGGCTCGCGAGGATCTCCTTGTCCGAAGGGCGCCCCTCACGCTTGAGAAAGCCGCCGGGAATCTTGCCGGCCGCGTAGGTCTTTTCTCGATATTCGACGGTGAGGGGAAAGAACGGCAGGGTGGAGATATTGGGGGAGACGGTAATGGCGGCGAGCATCATCGTGTCGCCGAACTGTACGACCGCGGCGCCCGCGGCCTGCTTCGCCAATCGGCCGCTCTCGATGACAAGCCGGCGGCCGGCGAAATCCTGTTCGATCCGTTGTACGGTCACGTGTCATTCCAGTCAGAGCACACCAATGCAGCGAGGGCGCCCCGCTGTGCTCGTTCGGGGCGCCCTCGCGGACCCACAGGCCTTAGTGACGGAGACCGAGCTCCTCGATGAGCGCGCGATAGGTCGGAAGGTCGCTGCGCTTGAGATACTGGAGGAGTCGGCGTCGGGTGCCGACCATCTTGAGCAACCCCCGCCGACCGTGGTGGTCCTTGGCGTGGGTGCGGAAGTGGTCGGTGAGCGAATTGATCCGCTCCGTCAGGAGCGCGACTTGAACCCTGGTCGAGCCGGTGTCGGTGTCGTGCCGGCGATGCTTGGCGACCACGGTCTGCTTGTCGAAAGGCATGCTGCGGAGATCCTCGGGACGATTCTCTTTCAGGTCAGTTCGGCTTCTATGTTAGCGCGGCAAAATAACCTAGCCGTCGGCGAAAGGGAACCCGGCCCCCTTCTTACCCCTCACCTCTTACTTCTCACTTGTTACCCGCCCAGCAGCCGCCGAATGTCGTTGGAGAACGCCAGCACCATGAGCAGGACCACCATCACCAGCCCCAACATCGCGAGCCGCTCCCGCACCCGCACCGGCACCGGCCGCCGGGTGACCGCCTCGGTCAGCAGGATCACAAACTGGCCGCCGTCGAGCACCGGGACCGGCAGCAGGTTCAGCACTGCGAGATTGACCGAGATGAAGGCCATGAACGCGAGGAAGCGGTCCGGGCCCATCCGGGCAGACTCGCCGGCCTGCTGGGCGATCAGGATCGGGCCCCCGATGCTGGAGGTGGCCACCCGCCGGGTGAGCAGCCCCTGTACCGTACGCACGATGAGCCCGGCCGAATTGACCGTGGCAGCCGTGCCGAGACGCACGGCCTCGACCATCCCGACTGGCTCGTGGTACTCCGGATTGTGGAAGGCGACGCCGATGCGGCCCACCGTCCGCTGCTTGCCGCCGGTGTCGGGGACCGTTTCCGCCCGCGCCCGCATCTGGAGGTCGCGCCGCCCGCCGGCCCGCCCGACGCTCAACGTGACCGCGTGCCCGGCGCTTGTGTCCATCACCTCGAACACGTCGTACGTTTGCGCGATCGGGCGACCGTTGATAGCCACCAGCGTGTCGCCCTTCTGCACCCCGCCCTGTGCCGCCGGCCGGTCCGCCAGCACCGAGTCCACCACCGCGGGCCGGAAGGGGAGGAGAGCGGTCGCGATCCGGCTCCGATCCTCGACGGCCGCCGGATGGACGTGCAGGTCCACGTGGCGGCCGTCCGCCAGGTCGATCCGGAGCGCGCCGCCGTCGCTGATCAACCGCTCGACGATGTCGTCCCACGACCGGGGCACCTCGCCGTTCACGGCCGTGATCCGATCGCCGGGCCGAAGCTCCGCGAGAGGTGCCGCGGCGCCGGTCGCGACTTCGGGCAGCACGCGACCCACCGTCGTCGTCGGGTCGAGCGATCGTCCGTTCTTGGCCGCAAGGCCGGTGTAGACGGCCCAGGCGAACAGGACATTCATCGTCACCCCGGCCAGAATGACCACGATCCGCTTCCACACCGGCTTGGCCTCGAAGACACGGTCGGGCGGGACCGGGGTTGCCGCGCCGCCCTCGAGCAGGGCGCTGGTCGCGTCTTCCTCCCGGCTGGCCATCTTCACGTAGCCCCCCAGCGGCAGCCACGAGACCGAGTATTCGGTTTCCCCCCGCCGGAAGGTGAGCCGGCGGATGGGCGAGCCCAGGCCCAGTGAGAACCGATGCACGTAGATGCCGGCCCACTTCGCGGCCAGAAAGTGCCCGGCTTCGTGCACGAAGATCAGCACGCCGAGTACGACGGCCAGAGCGAGCAGTGTGATCAACACATTCACCTCAGCAGTTCATGAGCCCGCCGCCGCGCCCAGCGGTCGGCGGCCCGGACGGTCTCTACATCGGTTACCGGCTCGCGCCGGTGGGTCTCGAGCACTCGCTCGATCAGCTCACTGATCATTCCGAACGGGATGCAGCCCTCGAGAAACGCCGCCACCGCCGCTTCGTTGGCCGCATTGAAAACGGCAGGAGCCGTCCCGCCCGCGCGCCCCGCGGCAACGCCCGCGCCGAAGGCCCGGAACACTTCGGTCCGGACCGGCTCGAACGTGAGCGGGCCCGCCGCGACCGGATCAAACCGCCGGACGCCCGGGTCCGGAAGTCGCCCGGGGTGGGTCAACCCGTAGAGGATGGGCAGCTCCATGGAGGGAAACGCGAGCTGGGCGATCACGCTCCCGTCGCAGAACTCCACCAACGCGTGGACCATGCTCTGGGGATGGATCACGACCTCGAGCGCGTCGTAGGGCAGCCCGAACAGGTGATGGGCCTCGATCACCTCGAGCGCCTTGTTCGCCAGGGTCGCGCTGTCCACCGTGATCTTCTTTCCCATCCGCCAGGTCGGGTGATTGAGCGCCTCGCTCACCGTAGCCGCAGCCACGCGCTCCGGAGCCCAGTCACGGAAAGGGCCGCCCGAGCCGGTCAGGATCAGCCGGTCGACCGCGGCCGGGTGGCCCGCAATGCATTGAAGCACTGCGCTGTGCTCCGAGTCCACCGGCACGAGCTCCCCGCCACCCGCCTTCGCCGCCTCCGCGACCAGCTCGCCGGCCATGACCAGGGTCTCCTTGCTGGCCAGCGCGACCCGCTTGCCCGCCCGGAGCGCCGCGAGCGTGGCATCGAGACCGGCCACGCCCACCACGGCATTGACCACGATGTCCACGTCGGGATGGAGAGCCGCTTCGATGAGCACCTCGGGCCCGGTGGGGTAGCGGGCATCGGACTGTGGCTCCGCCAGTCCGACGAAGTCCGGCGCCCACTCGGCGGCCTGGGCCTCGAGCTCGGCCCGCTTGCAGCCGGCGGTGAGGGCCACCAGGCGGAAGTGGTCCCGCTGGCGGGCGAGGACGGCGAGAGTGCTCCGGCCTACCGAGCCGGTCGAGCCCAGGACCGCGACGCCGCGCATCAGCGGACCCCGAGCGCCCGGTAGAGCGCGGCTGCTGCGGGAATGACGAAATAGAGCGAATCCAAACGATCGAGCACGCCCCCGTGTCCCGGAATCAGGTGACTCGAGTCCTTGACCCCAGCCTCACGCTTGAAGAGCGACTCCGCCAAGTCTCCCACTTGACCGACCACCGAGAGCGTGCCGGCGATGATCACGAGCCCACCCAGCGGCGTCACCACACCGACCCGGGGAAAGATGAAGATATGGAAGAGGGGAGCCACCAGCAGGCCGCCCAGCACGCCGGCAACGCTACCCACCTGGGTCTTTCCGGGGCTCACGGTTGGTGCCAGCTTCGGACCCCCTATAGCCCGGCCGGCAAACATGGCCGCGGTGTCACACACCCAGGTCACCACCAGCGGAAAGAACACCAGCCAGGCGCCGGCCCAGGAGCGGGTATCGTGCGAGCCGTGCCGGAGATCCACCAGGAACGCCGGCAGGCACGCCGCATAGGCGACGGCAAAGACCGTGGTCGCCACCGCCTCGAGCGGCCGGTCGCCGGGGGCGCGGCGCCAGAGCGCCACGGTCAGCACCCCAAGGAGCCAGAGTGCCGCAGCATAGGGCCAGGCCGACGCGACCGGCCCTCCGGGATCCCTCAGGACCAGGTACACGGTGGGCGGGACCAACCCCGCTCCGACGATCCCCGGGGTTTCCAGTGCCGCGCCGCCCGTACGCTGGAACAGGCCGTACAGCTCGCGGGTCCCCAGCACACCCACCAGCATGAGAAAGCCGACCAGCAGCCAGCCGCCGTACCAGACGATGACGAGAGCGAAGGGGATGGCGGCAACGGCGAACCCGATCCGCTGCGCCAGATTCCGATCCATCAAGCGGTGACGCGCCCGAACCGCCGGTCGCGTCGTTGAAACGCGAGGATCGCCTCGAAGAGATCGCGCCGGGTGAAGTCCGGCCACAGGACGGGCGTGACGTAGAGCTCGGCGTACGCGAGCTGCCAGAGCAGGAAGTTGGAGATCCGCATCTCGCCCGACGTACGGATGAGGAGGTCGGGATCGGGCCAGGCAGCGGTGTACAGATGTCGCGCAAGCGCTTCCTCGTCGATCTCCGCGGGGTGGAGCCGTCCAGCCTGCACCTCCTCGGCGAGGAGTCGCGCGGCCCGGGTGATCTCGGCTCGCGAGCTGTACGAGATGCAGAGATTGAGGTCCAGCTCGACCCCACCGGCGGTCTCGGCGACGAAGCGGTCAAGTGCCCCCAGCGCGCTCTGGGGCAGCCGGGAAAGGTCGCCTAGAATCCGCACCCGGGCGCCGCGAGCCCTGAGCTCGTCCAGCTCCTTGGCGATGTACTTCTCGAGCAAGGCCATGAGGGCCTCGATCTCTTCGACCGGCCGCTGCCAGTTTTCCTGACTGAACGCGAAGAGGGTCAGGGCACCTACGCCGGCGTCGAGACAGCCCTCCACGACCTCCCGCACCGCCGCCATGCCGGCGGCATGTCCCAGGGGCCGGGGGAGTGACCGGTCCCGAGCCCAACGGCCATTGCCGTCCATGATGACGGCGACGTGCGCGGGCACCATGCCCTGGATCCGGATCTGGTCGAGGAGGTCGTCACTCATCGGTCAGACCTCCATGATCTCCGTTTCCTTGGCCTGCACCAGCTGATCGATCTGCTTGATGTGCTCGTCGTGCACCTTCTGCACGTCCTTCTCCGCCCGCTTCTCGTCGTCCTCGGACGTGTGCTCCAGCTTTTTCAACCGGCTGATGGCTTCGGTGCGGGCGTGGCGGACCGCGATGCGCCCCTCTTCCGCCAGCTTGTGCACCACCTTCACCAGCTCCTTCCGGCGCTCCTGGGAGAGCGGCGGCAACGGCACCCGGACCAGGTTCCCCTGGGTGGCCGGATTGAGCCCCAGATCGGAGTCGCGGATGGCCTTTTCAATGGCCGGCGCGAGCGACTTGTCGAACGGCTGTACCGTCAGCAGCCGCGGCTCGGGGGCCGACACCAGCCCCACCTGGTTCAGCGGCACCGGGCTGCCGTACGCCTCGACCCGCACCAGGTCCAGGAGGGCGGTGCTCGCCTTGCCGCTCCGAATGGTGGAAAACTCCCGCTTGGTGCTCTCGATCGCCTTGTGCATCGCCTCGCGGGCGTGCTTGGTCAGCTCGGGAATGGTGCTCATCGGACGAGGGTACCGACCCGCTCACCCCGGAGGACCCGGGTGACCGCGCCGGGCTGGTTGATGTTGAAGACGACGATGGGCAGTTGGTTGGACTTGCAGAGACCGAAGGCGTTGGCGTCCATGACCGCGTAGTTCTTGACGATCGCCTCCTGGTAGGTCAGCTCGGGGATGAAGGAGGCGCTAGGGTCCTTCCGCGGGTCCGCGGTGTAGATGCCGTCCACGTTGGTCGCCTTGAGAATGACCTGTGCGTCCACTTCGAGCGCCCGGAGCACGCCCGCGGTGTCGGTGGAGAAGAACGGATTACCGGTGCCCGCGGCGAAGATGACCAGCCGCCCCTTCTCGAGGTGCCGGATCGCCCGGCGGCGGATGTACGGCTCCGCCACGGATTCCATACGGATTGCGGTCATCACCCGGGTGTCCACGCCGATCTTCTCCAGCACGTCCTGGAGGGCGAGGGCGTTGATGACCGTGGCCAGCATTCCCATGTAATCGGCGGAAACCCGGTCGATCCCCTCCTGGCTCGCCGTCGCACCGCGGACGATGTTGCCGCCGCCCACCACCAGGCAGAGCTTTGCGCCGAGGGCGTGGACGGCCTTGATCTCCTCGCCAAACGCCTCGATGACCCGGAAATCCAGGCCGATGCCCTTCTCGCCGGCCAGCGCCTCGCCCGACAGCTTGAGCAAGGCGCGGGAATAGGCGAGGGCCATCAGGCCTCCCCGATCTTGAACCGGGCGAACCGCCGGACGCTCACCGCCTCGCCGACCTTGCCCGAGACCTCCTGGATCAACTGCCCGACCGTCTTGCTATCGTCCCTGATGTAGGGCTGCTCGATGAGCGTCCCCTCGGCCACGAACTTCTTGAGCTTGCCTTCGACGATCTTGGCCCGAACGTTCTCCGGCTTGCCCTCGGCGGCCGCCTGCTCTTCGGCGATCCGTCGCTCCCGCTCCAGCAGGTCCGCCGGGATGTCTTCCGGCACGATGCCGATCGGGTCGGCCGACGCGATGTGCAGGGCGATGTCCCGCGCGAGCTGCTGGAAGCCCTCGGTCCGCGCGACGAAATCGGTTTCGCAGTTGAGCTCGACCAACACGCCGACCTGGGCGTTGTGATGGATGTAGGTCGCCACCACGCCCTGGGCGGCGGTGCGCCCCGCGCGCTTCTCGGCTTTGGCGATGCCTTTCTTGCGCAGCAGCTCGGCGGCGCGGTCCATGTCGGCGCCGGCCTCCTCGAGAGCCCGCTTGCAATCCATCATGCCCGCGCCGGTCCGGGCGCGGAGCTCGCTCACCTGCTTGGGTGAAATCGTCACGCTGGTCATAGTGTCATTCGATCAACGGTGAATAGTAAAACCGCCGCTCGGGGCCCGCACGGGCCCAAGAGCGGCGGAACGTAGCCAGCTCCGGCAGCCGCGCCTAGGCGCCTGCGTCACCCGCGCCGCTCGGCGCGGCAGTTTCGGGGACCCCATCGGCGTCGGTCTTAAGCCGCGCCGCGATGGCCTCGGGCTTGGGCCGCCGCTTCCGCCGGGGCCGGCGCTTGCGGCGCTCGGCCTCCGCGTCGCCTTCGGTCCCGGCATCGGTGCTGTAGGTCTCCGCTTCGAGGTCCTCGGACACCTCACGCAGCGGCATCTGGGCCCGGGCTTCCTTGATGACGTCGGCCAGGGCGGCGGTGATCAGCGAGACCGACCGGATCGCGTCGTCGTTGCCCGGCACCGGTACCGTGATCACGTCGGGGTCGGCGTTGGTGTCCACGATCGCCACCACGGGCACGCCCAGCTTGTTGGCCTCGGCGATGGCGATCTTTTCCTTCTTGGCATCGACCACGAAGAGCGCGCCGGGAAGCCGGGCCATCTGCTTGATCCCCTCGAGATTCCGGCTCAGCTTCACCCGCTCGCGCTCGAACATGAGCTTTTCCTTCTTGGTGTAGTTCTCGAACTCACCATCCACCGCACCCTGCTCCAGCTCGCGGAGCCGGCGGATCTGCTTCTTGAGGGTCTGGAAGTTGGTCAGCGTGCCGCCGAGCCAGCGCTCGGTCACATAGAAGGCCCCGGAGGTCTGCGCCTCCGCCTGAACGATGGCCTTGAGCTGCTTCTTGGTGCACACGAAGAGCACGCCCTCGCCCTTGAGCACGACGCTACGCAGTAGCTCCTGCGCGGCCAGAATCTGCCGCAGCGTCTTCTGGAGATCGATGATGTAGATGCCGGAGCGTTCGGCGAAGATGAAACGGCGCATCTTCGGATTCCACCGGCGGGTCTGGTGGCCGAAATGGACGCCGGCCTCGAGCAAGTCCTGCAGTTGCGGTTGTGCCATGCGAACGGGCGAATCCTTCCTCTATTAGGGTTGTGCGTCCGCCGCCTTCGTCTCCCGGCTCGACCCTGAGGGCACCCCGAGCCGGAATCCAGCGACGTGAGTGATGTCCCGGCTTAGCGCTTGGAGAACTGGAAGCGCTTGCGGGCGCCGGGACGGCCCGGCTTCTTGCGCTCGACCGCCCGCGGATCGCGGGTCAGGAGCCCTGTGGTGCGAAGCTTTGCCCGGTGCTGGGTGTCGGCCGAGACCAGCGCTCGTGCCACCCCGAGCCG
>Ga0137403_10000184_pt1 | contig 76215 bp, 76 predicted proteins | sample CZOMad2_1_16fung_FD_122057 | JGI IMG/M metagenome (GOLD analysis project Ga0137403, IMG submission 122057) | Vadose zone soil fungal communities from Angelo Coast Range Reserve, California, USA - CZOMad2_1_16fungal (Hybrid Assembly) | ecosystem: Environmental > Terrestrial > Soil > Vadose zone...
AGTGAGGCACCGGCAACTGAAAGGGTCGGTAACAGATAGGTTCCACCTAAACCACCGCGCCACACCTCGACTCCACAAACTGGGATCAAGTTTCCGATAAGGGCTTATCAGGGGTTATTCCGTTGCCGTCATAGTCAACCCGCAGTTTTCAAAGGGTTTGGAACTTACGTTTAATAGGGTACAGAATTCGACTAGAGGGCGACAATTCTTCTCTCAATCAGCCAATCTACAACTCAATCGTGTCGGTTTCCGCCACTTGGGGAACATGCGGAGCGTTGGAGTCGTGAAAGGGAATGACCTCGTCATGATAGCTGCGGCGCAGGCGTCCGGTTCTGGCTATTCTCGCTCGGCCGGTTTTGATGCCAAGGACGTACCATGAGTTGGCTTGATGTACTTCGCGATCTTGTGACCGTTTTTTTCCTCATATCCCACAACCACGTGCTGACCCTCTGGGAACCGCTTTGCCGTCATCATTTTATCTCGGATGTCAAAAAACTCGAGCTCGCCGCTTTCCAATATAATTGTCAGGGAGTTGTCTGTTTGCATGTGAATCGTCCCGCGTGCAAGGTACGAGGCTGCATCATGGATCGTATTATCAATGGGCGGTTGCTCAGCATTCTGCTTGGGTAACGCTGCCGGCTGGGCCGGAGCTGAAGAATTTGGCGTTTCAATCTCCCGCTTCTCGGGAGCACTTGCCTCCGCGGCGGGTTTCTGGCTGGGCTTGTCGCGATGGTTCAGGATTCCTAGGGTAACACCGACCGCGAGCGTCGCCACCACTCCAACAAGTAGCCAAATCTTCGTCTTGGCGCTCAACTCGCACCTCCTATTGACGGTGCTTTCTCCTCACGCTAACCGTCACGAGCACCGCAGGTTTGGTCTCGTTCTTCAACCGGTTCCTGCTTGAGTCATCGCTACCTGATCAACGTTGACGGGCTTTCGCCGCATTTTTACGTCATCCCTCACTAATTCAAAGCCCAGGTGCAAGAAGCAGGCAACCAAAAGCAGCACGAAGTCCAAATAGTATCCTAAGGTTACGAACACAATATAACCAATCATTAACGGAAGCAAGAACACGGTAAGAACCATATACTTACCGCGCAGTGTGCTCGCGTTGTCATAGCTCGCATAAAGCAGCACTCCCACTATCAGGTCAAAAAGCAGGACCAACGCCCCTGGCACCTGCCTCATATACCGGTCGTCCAGCAACGCCTCAATGTAATTCGCTTGAAGATAAATTCCGGCTAACGGCCCGACTGAGGTTTCATGCACGTCGTGAGCCTGCCCTTGACCAAGCGCCTCTCCCCATTTACCTCCGATGATCACTATCCTCGTGCGGCATGCACGCAGCGCCTCCGGCTTTCCCGCCTCTAGGTCACGAATCGGAATAGTCTGAAACCGTTCTCCTGGCATAAAAGTGCCATACACGTATTGATAGCTCTTGGTGTTGTCGGCGATGGCTTTCTTCTCCCGTGTCCGCGGCTGCCGGTCTGTGGCCTCTTCGTAAGCCGAGGCAGTCGCCAGCGCTAACGAGTCCCCGCATTGGCTGTTGCTCTGAAGCTTAGTCTTCAGCGGAATTTTTCGTTCATCTTCGGAGGGATTCACGTTTCCGCGCCGCGCGCAGGCAAGGTATGCACATTCGCTTTTTCCACTCTTCTCACTCGCGAGAGGGAGAGCCCAGTCTGGATAGATGCTGGGCACTAGACCGACTTGAGGTCTGCTGATATCCAGCCAGCATGGCACGATCACGGGCACACCAAGCTTTGCTGCATCGAAAATAGCGTTCCTTAAAGCTTTGTTCATGCCCTTTCTAGTTTCATCGCTGCCCTCAGCGTTTCCCTTCGGCACAGTCAACTCAAAATCCAGCACAATGACAGCGGCGTCACCTAGTGCAGCATTCCTCACCAACGTGGCAATATAATTCCTGTCAGTTGGTTCGTGCAGCCTCTCATGCAGTTCATCGTCAATTATCACCATTCGAGTCCACTTCGGACTGGCAGGCCGCGGAAGCATCCAACACAGAATCCTGTGCGATCTGAGCTGCAAATTGTGCAGCAACGGGAATACGCTCGTGAGCACTCCAAACTCGATGACTAGGTTCACGCTGAACACGATCACCAAAACAGTCAGAGCCCGTATCCAGAATGGATTCTCTCGTAGGAATCTCATCCTGCCTCGTGCCACTCGATCTTGTTTCGTCTCTGGATTCACGGCATTGGCGAATTTGCCCCGAGTATATGCCTCCGCTTATGGCACTAGCAACGCTCCCTCCACTCGTGTGGCTCCTCGCGTTGATTCTTGATCCTGAACTCCCAATAGGGTTTTCCGATGTCCAAAGGATTTCTAACGGACTGGGAAGTCCAGTGCCTGATAACGCTTCAAAATTATCGAAGAACTCGCGCTTGGCGTATACTCGCGCAATTTCAACGTCGGAGATGGCCTCACTGGATGAAGGTATGGATGATGTTTACGGCGATCTAGGTTGTCGGATAGCAAAAGTCATCGGCAACATCTACGAAAATCTTGAATTACTCAAGAGCTGAATGACGTTATAATTTGGTCTGTGATCACAAATACGCCTTTATGGCTAGTGACGCTTTCTCGATTTCAAGGTTTACAACTTCACACTCCTTTATTCCCGCACGAAAAGCACGTCGAAGAGTTCCATTCCATCTTGGATAACTTCCAGTCAGCGTCTAAGGGCGATTTTTCTCCTTTCAGAATTAAAGATAGCGAAATGCGGGCTCCAGTTCCCCTGGTCACAGGTCTCGAACCAATAATGAACGACTACAAGTATAGCGACCCGGTAATCTTCAAGGCGCGAGTTTCGGGATTGGTGCAGTACGTGATGATGGTTTCATCGATACATAGCGGCAAAGCTCCGGCGTCGGGCACAAATAAGTCACAAGACTTAGAGAAGTCGAACGCGGAGGCCATTCAGCCAGGAGGCATCTATATTGAGAACATGCATGGTTCTCAACTAATTTCGGGCAGCCCTCACGCCTCAATCAAAATCAATAAGTCCTTCAATCCGAAAGATCAAAAACTTCGTGACCTGATTGCGTCAATCAAAGAGACCGCTCCCAGGTTGGGCCTCGAAAAGGAGGCCCTTGATCAAATCAATGCCGATTTAGCCACGATAGAGGCACAGATCGAATCGCCAGCGCCAAAATATACCGTGATAGGCGAGAGCGCCTATTCGATTAGAGGTATTCTCGAAAGCGTTGCAGGAAATGTTATGACACAAGCGCTTCTTGTGGGAATTGGGCAGTTCTTTTCGTGATTGCGAACATTCAAACTGACACCGTTTGACACCAATTGGAAGAAGGGCAGCGGTGCTACGCCTCTGACAACTCAGGACTTGTGAAAGTGGATTCAATTTTCGATCCCCACCGCCCCTACCAACCATCCCATTTGCTCAGAATGACTTAGCAATTTCGCGAGGCGGCAATAAGAAATAAATTGAGCCTCACGGGTGGCACCTGATGGCTCTCGCAGCCTAGAAATCAATTCCGATGCACAAGCACTTGCTAACTTTCGTGCCTGCACTCGGCCTAAGTATGGAATTCACCGACGCCATCTTCGGGCGTTCAGGAGTAGCCGATGGCCTCTGCCGTGATAGTACCCAATTGAGTGGTAACTGATTGAAACTAGGCGGCGCGGATGGCTACCAAAACCGCTCAAAGTCACCCTCGGACACCCTCATTGGACCCCTAACGGACCATGAAATGACCTGTGCCGTGCAACGGCACCCGTCGGAAAGCTGGAGACGCGAGTCGGCCTTCTAAGCCCTTCTGGCCTACACGCCAGAAACTGCCTGAATTCGACAACTCACGCCATTTCAGTTGGATGGAAAGATTTCAGCGGGTCAGGTTGCGTCCAGAGTCGCCGGAGATCGACGATCCAACTGCCACCAGAACTTCGTTTCGTGTCCACAATAAGCTGGCGGGCGCTAAGAATCCTGAACACGCAACAACAACTCTAGGGCGCTCGTAACGCCCTGGAATAGTTCGACGGTGCTGCTCATAACCCCCAGATTTCTGGACCAGAAGCCCGATGGAACGGAGTGCTCCTTAGTGATCGTGAATTCTTTCATGAGGTCCACCATGCCTTTGTCTTGGTAGGTAAGTTCATTCTCCTTCCGCTTGGTGTACTCTGAAAAAATTCTCAACCGCACGTCCGACAGCGAGGTTCCCGGAAGGAGTACGTCGATCGGCTTGTTGAACGGGAACAGTCGGTGAAAAGCTTTGTTTCGAGCATCACCGATGATCCGCTCATAGTTGGAAAGAGATGGCTTGGTCGTCGACCGTGTCCATGGGAGGGACTTGAACGCTTCCGACAGCTCAAACTGTTGCCCGACAGTACACCAGAGAAGAATGGGCTTCATATCGCAAATACTGGTCAACAAGCGTAGGAAACCAATGGCGTCGCTAGCAAAATTGTAGGCAATTCTGAGCACGTCATTGTACGCGCTGGCGTCAACCGCGTAATCGCCCCGGCACTTTGCTAGCGCGTCTTCATAGTTTTTCTTCTCATCAATCAGAACCCCGGTTATGGAGCGCAGAACAGAGCTTTCAGTTTCGCTACCGGCAGTCGGTAGCTTAAGAGTGGCATAGGTTCGTGCGCCCAGATTGTCCAGCGCGGCTCCGATTTTTTGCTTTAGGTCCTCAAGAGCGTCGGGCGGCGCATCCTCGTCAACTTTGGCTCTGACTGCGTCCCAGACACGACTTTCATTCTCGATCTCGCGGACAAAAACTTTCTCCTCCCGGACATCGACATCGCAATCGAGTTTCGGGTCAAGGACGACCGCGTCAAATCGATCATCCTCCAACATTTCTTCGAGAACGACGGAATCTTCGACAGAACCGACGAACAGAAAGACAAGCTTCCCCAACACTTTGAGTTCAGTCCGGACGGCACTTTCCAGGTCTCGGCACATCGGCTGTTTCTTGGACTTCGCCGACAGCAACTTGAAGTCAGAATTGAAGCGAATGCCTTCACATACTACCGGCTCACCCGTCAAGGCTCCGTCCTTACCCACCGCGACGGCGAGGTACTGTTCGTTCTTCCGCGTACCTACTCCGGACCGAAAGACGAACGAATTGTTGAATGCAATCATGTCCCCTGCTGACAGCTCGGCATCTTTTTTCCAACCTTCAAATGCCGAATGGGCGAGAAGTCTTCCAAAACTTTTGGCGACAGCACTGACGATCTCGGAGAGACCGCCTTGCGGGCTTGTTTTCCTGCGAACCACAACTCACCTCCATTCCGTCACTGAGCGGAGAGCGATCCTTCGGACCACGCTTCAATTGCCAGACCGTCGTCGCCGACATCATGCACTGGCCTGCCCACCACCTTTCGGTCCAACTCCATTGGTATGGAAGGGGCCTCTGGGAACTGCGATATCCCGGCTAACTTCGCAATGACAGCTCGCACCTCCTCATCGAGGCCGAGGAACAGTCCGCATCGTGAGTTGCCGTGACGGATTTCGAGGATGCTTCCGGCATACTTCCGATCGCCAATTTGTTGGCGAACCAGCGGCACCGGCTCTGTCTCTTGGCTGTGGATTAGAGGGTCGATGAGCGTTCCAAGATAAATGTCCCCCACGAGATAACACAGCCTTGCAAGATTTGCCCTTTCGCTGAGAAACGCCGGCGGTCTTTGAAAGTCGTAATCATAAGAAGACTTCCTTTCTTTCGGATCACCCACCAAAATCCGGGAGTTGTGCTTCTGGCCCTCTCTTTGTAGCTCCGTTGCGACGACAACGCGCAGTACTGTCGTCGAATTGGGCATCTGTCCAAGCCTTACCGTCGAGACCTGCCCGCAACCGGACTGAATCTGCCTGCGCGCGTAATTTCTGCTTTGGGTGCCCTTGGCTTCGAGCACAATCAGTCTCTTTCCGGATTGATTTGTTGCAATGTAGTCAGGCTGGCGCGACTTCGGTGCAGTAGTCGTCACCATGTAGCGCCCGATCGCCTCCTTCAAATCGAGAAAATTACGGGCTTGCAATACACGCTTCGCGACCAGAAAAGAGAAACCGCAGCCGACTTCATCGGAAAGAACTTTCTTCTTGTGAGAATCAAGTTCACGCAGGTCCTGATGGAGCAGGGGGTTGCCGCCGCGAGAGCGAATTCTTGTCGCATACCGGAGCAGTGCGAAGAGACGTTCCGGATCGTCGTGAACATGAGGCCGGGTACAAGCCTGACCAACCCATTTCAGCAACTCCAACCCGGAGAATGAGATTGACGTTGGCGGCGTAGCCAAGCCCGGGATCGGATGAATGACTTGTATCGGAGCGGAAAAGACCGTTGAGAGTCCGGTTAGAGCCTTCGACCAATTGACGAACGTTTTCGAATCCACTTCAAGCCTGAGTGCTGTGAGTGCCATGAATCTGCCTACCGAACATCGCTTTCGCAGTGAACTCCACAAGCCTTTGCCAGGTACCGCGCAAGATCGCCATTGCGCCTATTTCGTCGATTCCCGCGCGGCGCTCAAGACTTTGTGCCACACTCCCACGTTATTGCCTGTCGGGGCGTAGAAAACTCTCGATACCTTCGCAAATCCGTGGGTCTCGAAAAAGCCTTCGCTGGCCTCATTGCCTTCGCGAATCGTACATTGCACCAGGACTGCTCTCTTCGAGCGCCCAAATTCCTCAGCGCGCCCATATACCAGCGATCCAAGTCCCTTGCGCTCCCAAGCTTCGCCCACCGACAAATGGCGTACCTCCAGCTGATACCACTGGATGAGGCGACGCTCAATACAAGCAACGACTTTCCCGTCTCGGACCTCGTACTCGTAGTCTTCTTTTTCGTCGAGTACATCCTGCCCCGTGTAGTCTCGGGCAAACTGGTTGCGAGCATTCAAAAGGGCGGCGATCTCTTGCGCTTCCTTGTCGGTCATCATGAACACCAGCGTCCTTACTTCGCCGGCTTTAGTCGTTGAACGGCGCAAATTTCAACGCGAACGCAACTACCAATCAAAACTGAACGCGAGTACATAGTTTCCGTCAGGAAACCTCAACTGAGGCCACCACACCTCTGCTTCACCCTTTGGCGTTGCATTCTGACGATAAAGAAAAAGAGTCGTGGCATCCTGCGGAGCCAAGGCGTCCTCACCTCCGGCAAGTATTCCTTGTGTTTCACGCCGGGGCTGCTTCAGATCGCGCCCGCGCCGCACCACCAGATAAGCCTTGTTGCCGCGCATCTTTTTCAGCATGTCGAGTGCTGCGCGTAGACTCTCGGGATTCCAGAGTTGCGTGCCGTACTGCGGGTCGGCCTCGCACTTGGCAATGAGTTCCAGAATCCTGTCCACCGTGATTTCTTGGTAGCCATCGGAGTCCTTAATGTAGGCAAGCTCGACATCCAACCAGGCCGTGTTCTTCTTGACCACTGCAGACCGAAGGGGATATGGCGGGTTGCAAGTGCCGCCCGCCACGTAGTAACCGAGGGAGCTCGGGTCCAGCACATTCCGGCGTGTCGGTTGCCAAGCACCCGACACGTAGATTCCTTCAAAACAGCCGTCCGGAAACCGCTCGAGCAAATCCCGCAAAGCAGTTTCCATCTGATGAATGGACGTAAAGTGGTCAGCCAATCGCTGCGGAAGGAACAACCGCGTAACTCCGATGTCCTTCTCCCGATAGCCGTACATCCGCGCGTGCTGCAACACCGTATCCGCATTAGGCGTCCTAGGGTTTCGGCCGTAGTAGCTGACGAGCAGATTCTTGATCGTGACTCCGCGACCGAGTTTGTTGCCGCCCACAAACAGATTGAACACGCCGTCAAGCGCGATCTCATCGCTCGAACTCGCATTGACCAAACGGATGTTCGCGCCGTTGATGTAAAACTTCACTTGCTGAACGATCCGGTCGAAATCCGGCAGCGTCGGCGCGGTGTTGACCAAATCGTCGTAGGCGTCCCGCAAGCCCTTCATCATGGATTGATATTTTGTCGACCCCGCCTTCTGGAACGCATTGATGCACTCTTCCTTGAAGGCGTCGATCAGTCCGACGATGTATCCGTGGTCCCGCGTGCTCATGCTCACGTGACACAGGAACGCGAAGCTGTCCGTGGGCCGTTCGATGACCTTCGCGCTGGCGCCTACGAGGAAGGCATAGAGAGCGCGCCGCAAGCCCACCGGCAGGACTCCCGAGGGAGCCGGTTGATTGGACGCACGGAGCTGCGTGACTTCCGCCAAGTCCACGATGCGGAGCAGGTTTCCTCGGCCGCTACCGAAAAATGCATCGCCGCCGACGTAGCCGGGTCCAGGCTGGCTCAGGATCGAAAAGGAGGGCCGATAGCGATGATCCGGCCGCTGCAAAAACAGCGCTTGCGGTGTAGCGGTCACCTGCAAGTAGGTGTTGACCGGGAAATAATTTCGAAAATCGGTGATCACGTTGTTGATTCTGCTTACTTGGCCCGTTCCTTTGCTCGTGTAAGTGTTGAGGCTGGCCTGGTCCGCTTCATCGTCGATAATCAGAACCGAGAGATTCTTTGCGCCCGCGGAGCGAAACGCATCCAACAGGCCCTGCAACATGCTGCCGTTTTTCGAGCAGACTACTGCGAACGGTGGCGTCCGCAGTTTGCTGCGGAAGCGTATAGGATCTCTCCACTCGCGTTTACCTAGGACCGTTAACCCGCGTAACCCCGCGCGAATGCGTTCGAGTGTTTGGTCGTACAGGGGATCGTTGTCTGTAGTCAACACTAGGATGCATTGAAATCCGTTGTCAGCCGCCATGGCGGCAGCTACTGTCATGACGCTGGTTTTCCCGCTTTGAATCAGGCCATAGAGAAGACCGTCGGATGGCTGTGCCGGTGGGCCGCCGTTCGGATCGACGGAGAGGTCGATAATACGTTCCGCCCTCTGAGCAGCGGCGGCAAGGCCTGTCGCTTTGAGATCGTTCTCCAAAATTCTGAGAATCTCGACCGTGTGTGGGCCGTTCGTTACGGCCGGCCCGCGCTTTTTTCCGCTAGCGGACATCAGCTCACGCCTCCTCAAACAGAATTCCGGGCCATTGGTTCAGTGCAATCCTCTTCTCAAGACTTCCTCGACTGCCGGTGACCGCGTAACACCCGTTGAAGACGCGCTTCGTCGCCAGCCAACCGGCGCCGTCCCCGAGCAGGATCTTCAATTGATCCCAACGGATTCCGCAGACGCCGTCGCCACCGCAAACGAGGCCCAGCACGCAAAGCGCAAACTCGTTGGCGGCTTGCCCGATGAGCGTCTGATCTTCAAGGGAAACAGTAAAGCGCCAGGGGGAATGCGCTTTCGTCGTGTACTTTAGAACCAACAAGCGATTGCCGTTCACGACGTACCCGCCGCCGTCGTGTTTCTGAATGCTACAACATCGTGCATCTTCCACGATTCGCACGATGGCGGCGCCGTGATAGAACTCGAGTTTGTCGATCATGGCTGGGATTGGCCCTGTAATCACAGATATATAATGTCTGTTCTCTACTCTAATGGCAATTGCCTATTCCAAAACATAAAATAGCGCTTCGGGCACAGCCCGCGGCAACACGGTCCGCGCTGTTCGACCTCAAATCGCGGTAAACTTCGGCGACGATGGCTGACGTTTTTTCGAAAGCCCAACGAAGGGCAATCATGGCCCGCATCCGCGGGGCACACACGCGTCCCGAGAAGACCGTACGGACGTTCCTCCGCAAGAAAGGCCTTTGCCTTCAGTTAAACGCCGCGTTGCTTCCCGGAAAGCCGGACATAATCATTCCTGACCGCCGTACAGCCGTTTTTGTTAACGGATGTTTCTGGCATGGCCACAGTGGTTGCAAACGCGCCGTGCTGCCTGCCACACGAGTGGAGTTTTGGCGGACCAAGATTGCGGGAAACATTCGGAGGGATAGACGGAACAAGGCGGCGCTCAAAAAGTTGGGCTGGCAAGTAGTTACGATATGGCAATGCCAGCTCACACCCAAGAAGATTGCGGCTCGCTTTCGATCTCTTCTGGCGCGACTAGGTGGGCCGGAGAAAGGCGCTCGCGCACGGTAGTGCCGTCGCCTGGGCATCCGCTTGCATTTCCTTGTGATGGCGGTATGATGACTGGCAGGAAGTAGCAATAGCGCCGATTCGGGTGATAGACTATCGGCGCATGCGATCTAGTGTATCCCCACGTCGCCTCCGTCAGCCTCCCACGCTCCTCGCGCTCGACCTTTTTTCCGGGTGCGGCGGCCTGACCACCGGGTTGAAACGGGCCGGTTTTTTTGTCCTCGGTGCAGTGGATAATCATCGTTTGTCCGTCAAGACGTATAGGGCGAATCATGCCGGTGTCCACGTTTGGAGACGCGATATTCGAGGATTGTCGGCCGCCGAGATGAGGCGCGAGTTGCGCTTGCGCCCCGGGAGGCTCGACCTTTTGGCCGGTTGTCCGCCTTGCCAAGCTTTTTCCTCCATGCGTACGCTTAACGGGAAGCACACCTTCCGCGACGTAGACAAGGATTTGCTCTTTCAATTTGTGCGGTTCATCAGGGCGTTCCGGCCGAAGGCCGTCATGATCGAAAACGTTCCGGGCCTGGCGGCCGACAGGCGCGTAGTGACGTTCTTGATCGTATTGGCGCGGTTAGGGTATGAATCCGAAGTGCGGGTTCTTGACGCTTCCGAGTACGGCGTGCCGCAACGCCGACGCCGCATGATTCTTTTGGCGAGTCGAGTGGGGCCCGTTCGGTTCGGCCGTAGATCAGGTGTAACAACCACCGTGAGGGACGCTATAGAAGAACTTTCGGATGCGGGAGCAAGCGGCGATCCTCTGCATGATTTTCCGGAAAAGCGCACCAAGGAAATGACGGAACGGATACTAAAAACGCCTCGCAACGGCGGAAGCAGAAGTGCTTGGCCACGCCGCCTGCGGCTTAAGTGCCACGACGACTGCAATGGTTTCAAGGATGTCTATGGACGCATGTCCTGGGATCATGTAGCTCCCACCATTACCACGGGTTGCTTCAACCCGTCGAAGGGACGTTTTCTTCATCCGCAGCATCATCGCGCGATCACTGTGCGTGAGGCGGCGCTTCTCCAGGGGTTCCCGAAGCGCTACAAATTTCCGGAGCCGCACACGAAAATCGCCCTCGCCGGTATGATCGGCAACGCTCTACCCCCTCCGTTCATCGCCGCCCACGCTCGCCGCATCCGCACATCGGTCAACTCTTATTTGAAACGATTGCATTCGGCGGCTGCCTAACCATGCCGATGAACATTGATGAGGTGTTGGCGAGCGAACTCACCGTTCAACAGCGAGCGGCGGCGGTCGATCCGGCGCGCGAAGTGCTGTGCCTTGCTTGCGCTGGCTCAGGTAAATCGCGAACTCTGGCCTACCGCATCGCAAGGCTGCTGTCGGCCGGTGCAAGGCCCGAGGGAATCGTAGCCTTTACCTTCACCGAGCGAGCTGCGGATTCGATCAAACGGAGAGTGGCGCAATCTCTCACAAGAGTCGGCATTAGCCCCAACGTTCTCGGGGCGATGTATATCGGCACAATTCACAGTTATTGCCAGCACGTCCTTGGGAAAACGGATGCGGTCTACCGTCAGTTCGATGTTGTCGATGAAAACCGCTTGAAGCTCTACATCATTTCCCGTTATGCGCGACTCGGCCTGCGTGCTTTGCGCGCACGCGCGCGCGGAAACAGCTACTTCGATGCCGTACGGCAGCTCTCTAACGCCTGGAAGATCCTCAATGACGAACTGCTCATCGTCGCAGCCGTCACCGCCAGGGATGCGCAGCTCGGCGAGGTGCTCCAGCGACTCTCCGATTCGCTCGCACAAGATCAGTACATCGATTTTTCTCTAATGATCCGTCTTGTGGTGGACGCTTTGGTTCGGGAGGACGCGGCGGCACGTGCTGCCGTCGCCGATCTGCAGCACCTCATGGTGGACGAATACCAGGACGTGTCGCCCGCTCAGGAAGAACTCATTCGGCGTCTCCACGCTCTCTCGGAAACTTTGTTTGTTGTAGGAGATGATGACCAGTCAATCTACGCGTGGCGCGGCGCCGACGTCAGCAACATCCTCAACTTCCGGGGACGGTATCCAAACGCTGCACAGCTGCCACTTTCTGAAAACTTCAGAAGCACCTCGGCTATTGTCGCGACTTCCGATGCGTTTGTGGCTGCGGAGCTCGGACCCAGCCGAACCGTCAAGAATCCGACGGCCGCTGCCGACCGTTCTCCACGGGACTTTCGGATCACCTGGTTCGGCAATCGAGCCGACGAAGCGGCTTGGATCGCGAGCAGGATCGAGGCTCTGCTCGGAACCGCCTATCAAGAGGCGGACGGGACCGTGCGCGGCCTAACGCCCGCCGATTTCGCTATCCTGATGCGTTCGACGCGCGAACCGGAACAAGACGATTCTCCAAGACATTCCGCTTACACGCGGGCGCTTACGACCCGAAATATTCGCTTCAGTCTCGAATCGGGAGGCGGGCCCTTCGAGCGGCCGCAAGTTGCCGTGCTGCGGAGCACCTTTCAGCTTCTCCGGAATGGACCGCCGACTCGACCGGAAGTGCAGGCACACTTCAATGCCCAAGTGCTGGCGGCCTATCCGCAAGCGAGCTTCAATTCTCTGGTTGGCGTGCTAACCACTTGGGGTCGGTTAATCCATACTCCTCCGGGCGGCGCTCGCCGGCGTGTGTATCCTCAACAACTTGTCTATGATCTGCTCGAAGCGTTCGGCCTGGCACAGGCTGGCTTCACCGACGAAATTCTCCGCGACATCGGATTGTTCAGCCTGATGATCCAAGATGTTGAGACCGTCTACATGAGCGTCGATTCTCCCGACCGCTTTCGCGAGATCCTGAACTTTTTGGAAAACGCCGCGGAAACCGGATACGACGTGTCCACCGAAGACGTCCTCGAACGGCCGGATGCGGTTGCCGTCTCGACGGTTCACAAGGCCAAGGGGTTGGAATACCCGGTCGTTTTTGTCGTGGACGTTGAAGCGCAGCGCTTTCCTGGACGCGCCCGGCCTTACGACGGCTGGCTTCCACCCGCGGTGATTGCCGCCGCCCTGAACCGTGGCGCCTATCAGAAGAATCGGAGCGAGGAAGCGCGACTTTTCTATACCGCTATCACGCGTGCCGAACGCTATCTGCATGTTACGGGAGCAGCGAACCTTCCCGGCGGTGCACGGCCGCGTAAAACCTCCGAATTTTCTCGGCGCCTCGCTCACCCGGAGATATCCGACGATGCGAATGCTCTCCCGGCCGGGCTGGTCCCTGCCGCGCGCCAGCGACGAATCGATGAGACCGTCTTGCCGACGAGCTTCTCGGAGATTCGCTATTACCTGCGCTGTCCGATGGACTATCGCTTCCGGCACGGCTTCGGATTCACACCTCCCGTACCGGATATGTTCGGCTTCGGCAAGACGGTGCACACGGCGGTGGAAAAGCTACACGAAGTCTATTCCGACCGAGCGCCCACTCCTGATCAAGCAGCGGAAGTCGCGCGACGGGTGTTCCATCTAAAGCATGTGCCCCAGAGTCGCGATCCGCAAAACAATCCTGGCCCATACGAACGAGCCCGCGACAAATCCGTCGACATCGCCAGGAACTATGCGCAGTCCTATACCCAAGATTTTCAGCGCCGACGACAAGTCGAAGCTCGCTTCGAGATCCCGGCGCGAGACTGTGTCATCGCCGGGTCCATTGATCTGCTTCTGAAACAGGACGAGGCGGGACGTATCCTGGAAGCCGAAGTGGTCGATTTCAAAGCGATCCAAGGCGGAATCGAGCCGGAGCGGAATGAGGAACTAGATTGGACAGAGCTGTCTCTGCAGGTGCAGCTCTGTGCAAAGGCGGCGCAGGAGGTGCTTGGGGAGACGGCCCGCACCGGTTCCGTTCACCTATTGAAGGACGGCCAACGCGTTTCCGTCCCGGTTGATGACCAAGCTGTTCAGGCCGCGGTCGACAACATCGAGTGGGCGGTCAACGGTATCTTGGAGGGTGACTTCCCGAGTCGGCCGCATCCGGAGAAATGTTCAGCTTGCGACTTCGCGCGAATTTGTCCTCGCCAGATGCAGGATTTTCGCGCCGGTGTTCAACCTCCGCCTGAGATTCACGTGCCCGGCGGACGAGAACTTCCCCGGATTTTCAGCGAAGTCGGTCCATGACGGTCTGCAGATAGTATTCTCTTCCGACCGCCGTGGTTGCTCCGCAGGAGACTCCTGTGCCCCATCTCATCCTGAACCAATATCGGAACGGGTCGTCCTATAAAGACGAAGTCGGCACTCTATATCATTTTCCAAAACGCTACCTAAAACGGATTCAGACTCCGGACGCGAGCTTCATCTATTATGAGCCGCGTTTCGGCGGCGAGCAGGTCTACTTTGGAAGTGGCACCATCGGCCAAATCTGGCTGGACCCTGAAGATACAACCCACTACTACTCCGAGATACTCGATTACAGCGCGTTCCCTAAGCCGGTATCGTACTGGGGCCTTCGCGGAAAGGCCTTCGAACCGGCCCGTACTATGCGAAACAGCGTTCGGTCCGTCGATAAGGCCATGTTTGATGGAATCTTGAAGAGCGCGGGCTTCGGCGAAGAACTAGCGCTTGTTCTCTCGCCTGCCCCGTCAAATTTTGCCGAGCTGTACGAAACCGCGAAACCTGAACTGCGTCGGTTCCTTGCGGCGCGCTACGAGCGCCCCAGCCGAATAACGAAGTTCCTGAAAGGACGGCTGGGTTCTACATGCCAAATATGCGGCGTGGAAGGCTTTCTGATGCTCAATGGAAATCGTTACTGCGAGGTGCATCATCTCTTCCATCTTGCCAAGCGGCTTCCGGGAAGCCTCGGACCGAGCCAACTGATTATTGTGTGTCCCATGTGTCACAGAAAGCTGCACTATGCGTCAACGACTGATCCCTTCGAATCAGATGGGAAGTGGTTATTCGAGCTGTGTGGCCAGCAAGTCTCCATCCCAGTTTTCAAGTTTGGCGACGCCATGCAGCAACGTTTCACGTCTCCCCAAAACGACGATGTTCCCGAATCTTGTCGTAACTAACGGCGAGCTCCTGTCCTACTCTCAACTCGGTATGAACAACAGGCTGGCTGTCGAGTTTGCCGAAGAGGATTCCGTGTTCGTCGTCGGATGTAGCGACTTCCACCGACATCCACTCACTCTCGCCGGACGGCCCTCCGGCAAATTCGACCTTGACGTGGTCTCCCGGATTATAGCTAGCCAAGCTTCACCTCGCCGTGGGTCATATGCTAGAAGGGATTGCGCAAGCCGAATTCCGCACAAATCTGTCCCTACTTTTTCGGGGGCTCTCCAGAAGCGATCTTATCCGCGTGGTTCTTGCGGATCCAATCTTCGACTTCTTTCCGAACGCGCACGGCCATCTTACCGCACTGATCGGCGTCGCTTTGCGACACTAAGCCGTAGTCATCATACGAGCCGATATTCCTTTTTTTACGCAACTTATCTAGCATAGGGATGAGTTTTTTCTCCGGGTCAATGGAAAACTCCAAGGCCTCTATCGTTCGGTAATGTTCGTTGCCGCCTCTTACGACCCGGTAGCCTGCGGCTCGCAACGCCGCCGTCGAGCAGGCTCGAATTGCGTCATAGGCTAAAACCAACTGCACGTCGGAAGACAACTTTGCCACAATCGCTCCTTGATAGTCCTTCAGTCGACCATCTGCGATTGCCAGCAACCGAGCGACTTCCGGCGCGTCAGAGTCACGTCGTTCGAGCCAGCTATTTTTGACCCAGTTCTCTAAGGTCATCCTCATCCCCAATGATAAAGAGCTTTCTGTCAGAGAGCACGGTCTTGAGGAAATTCTCGCGGACCTTCTTTCTGAACTCGCTCACTGAATACACGGTCGGATTGATTTCCCGGTTCAAGATTTTCTGCGCGCCAGCTAGTTCTTCAACGACATCACCGAAATCGACGTTGCCGACGACCATCAAATCGACATCACTGCGTTCGGTCTCCCTTGCCCGGGCTACTGAGCCGTACACGAAAGCGAGATTGATCTTGTTTTGCAACGGACTGAGAGCGGCAGCCAAAACATCATGCATTCCAACGGTTTTGCTAACAAGGTTTTTGATCTCATGGAACACGGGGCTATCTTGGTTGGCGCTATAAAGAGTCTGTGCCCCGACGGTCCTCTTGTTGACAAGGCCGGCCTCCACAAGCTGTCGTATCTCACGCTGGACCGGTCCGAGGGAGATATCTGTAAGGCGAGCGAGTTGCCGCAGATAAAAAGCGTCGCCGACGTGGCCGTATAGCACCGCGAGGACGGCAGCGCGTGTGTGCCCAAAGAGAGTTTCGGATAGGATGCCGCTTGTACCCATTCCGGGGTCAAGCGTACCCTAAAAGGGTACGGAGAGCAATTGCGTATTGTACTTATCCCTTTCTTGAATAACATCAAAGGGATTCCAGACGATAGCGGTCGCGTTGCGGGTCGTAGTCACAAATCTCCAAGACTTCAGAGACAAATCGAATTCCTGGGCGACGGCTAATATGGACGACGAGATTGAGAGACTCGGCTATGTTGGCTTTGATTGCGAGGTAGGGCATTTCCGCACCGCTCTGTAGCACGCAAGTCGTGAAACGAGAAATTCCCTGGGCGGCAGAGTTGGCATGCACGGTTGATAGCGTTCCGCTGTGACCTGTGTTCAAGAGTTGCAGTAGGTCGAACGCTTCGCTACCGCGAATCTCTCCCAGGATGATACGGTCCGGGCGATGACGAAGAGTGGCTTTCAAAAGGTCGCGGATCGTCACTGCGGGAGTGCCGTTTTGCTCTCGGCGCGCTTCCAAGCGGAGGACATTCGGCTTCTGAATCTGGATTTCCGCCGTGTCTTCGATTAACACGACACGCTCGTAATCTGGGATGAATTGGGCGAGGCTGTTGAGCATAGTCGTCTTTCCGGTACCAGTCCCGCCAGAAATCAGGATGTTCTTGCGCTCGACCACGCATCTAGCCAGTTGCGCTGCGAGTTCCTTGGTCAACGTGCCGATGTCAACCAAGTTTTCCATTTGGAATTTGTGCGAACTGAATTTCCGGATGGTGAGAGCGACACCATGAATACTGCAAGGCGGAAGCACGGCTGCAACACGGCTGCCATCGGGCAGGCGCGAATCCAGAATGGGTTTTGATTCCGAAATATCGTCGCCCAAACGGCGCGCGATGTTTTTGACTGCGACGATGAGCGACTCTGGAGTGAGCCTGACGTCGGGAACAGGCTGAAGGTGTCCCGCCTTCTCAATGAAGATGTGTTCCGGCCCATTGACCATGATTTCGCTGATGTCGGGGTCGAGGATGAGGTGTTGGATTGGCCGGAGAAACGGTAGGATCAGCTCGAATCCGTTCATCAGAGTCGTCCTTCCGCGAGCTGTTGAAAGTAAGACTTGTTCACGTCGTTGAAGTAGGGTTTCAGATAGCAAAACATTGGTGGCAACGGATCGAGCCCGTCATAGGCCAAAGTGATGGATTGTGCGTTCTTTAGCTCCGTGAACGTTTTCGTATCGAACCGATAGTCGCGCTGCTGGCTATAGGTCTTGGAAGTGCTGATGTGAGCCTTGTCGGCGAGCGGCTTGCCGGTGAGGTAGCTCACTCTTGAATCGTGGCCGCTTTCCGATATGTTGTAGTTGACGCGCCATTTTTCTTCTTGGCCGCAGAGTTCGCTCGCAATCTTCGCCGAGAACTCATCTGACAGGGACAGGAAGATCTTTGTGCGGAAGGTTTGCAGGAGCGTTCGCCAGCTCTCTCCGGGCAGAGCGGATTGCAAGGAGCTGATGCTCTGCGTTGCCACGAGAGGAACACATCTGGCTTGCCTCGAGAGCGAGAAAAATTTCTCATCGCCACTGGGCTCATTCACGCCGACGGTTGCAAGCTCCTGGTATTCATCGCATACGAATAGAATCGGCCGCCAGTTCTTGCTGGGATTCTTCGCAATGTGCGGGATACGGTTCAAGACGGCTCGTTGAAAGTCCATCTTGAGCATCACCCCGATGGCCCGCGCCAACCCAGGATTCATGCTGACCGGAAAATTGAGGGCGATGACCTTGCCTTGTTCGAGCAAGCTTGCGATTTGGGGCAGGGGCTTCCGTCCAGATGTTTGCGCTTCCCGCTGTTGATAGAGTTCGACCGGCGGGCAAAAGAGACGTTTAACGCGCGGATTGTCGTCAAAGAGCGAGAGAAAAACCGAGATGCCCTCGACAACGGAACTTTGCAACTTCTTGTCGAGGTTTTTCCAATCGTCGTTGTACCAACGCTTGACTGCTTCCAGTTGCTCCTTCCTGTCTGGGGCCACATCGTTCGAGCCGCCCTCGTGCTGCACAGCCGGTTCGATCCCGAGCTTCTGCAGGACCTCTCTAGCCGCCGCCGAATCTGCCATTCTATAAAGCTGGCCACTTTCATTGGCCTCAAAGCCGGCCTCGGCAAGTTCCTGGGCATGGGATTGGAAGGTTTCCCGGGAGACAGCAAGAGAAGGCTTTCCCAGGATGTTTTCTTCGGCCTGCCGAATCTTTCGTTCCAGCACCAGTGCCGAGATGGCGGATTCATAGACATCGAAGAGAGTGACGTAGCCGAATCCGACTTGATGCAGGATGATGACGAACTTTACGAGATTGGTGTAGGCCTGCTGCCAGAACGGTTCTTTGCCTTTGCCAAACAGGTTGTTTAATAAGGATGCGATTCCGTACGCGAGTGCGTAGCCTTCTAGGTCGTTATGCAGGGGGTTGTAAGCCCACTCGGAATCGAGGCCAATCTCGATGTAGTCGTCGCCACGTCCTCGCTTGCTCAGGATCTCCTTGACCTTGGTACAGAAGTCGCCTTTCACTTCGAGCACAAGCGCACTCGCTTTGGCATCCGCCTCTGCTGCGCGATATCCCAGCAATTGGTCAGTGAAGGGATACATTCCACCAGCGGTCTTTCCACTGCCGATTGCCCCAACCATGATGGTGCCGGTATAGAGGCCGCGTTCCGGGATGATGAGCCAACGGGGATTCTCGGCAGGGATGGGAAGCCGTGGATGGTGAAGCTCGCCGATGACAACGCTCAGTTGATTCCGAGACTCAAGCAGCGGATATGGTGGCAGCGGCCGCGGCTTTGTTGCACGCCTCGGCCGCAGCGTGAAGATGTACAACGCGGACAGCAAGAACGAATAGCCGATGTACGGCGTCGTGAACAGCATGATTTCATAGGAGGCCTTTAGGCCGGCGTAGGTCCACGGGTCTCGCAGAGCGACTAGCCGAAGGAAGTACACGTTCCAACTCGAAGAAACTACGGTGCCGGTCATTGGCCAGCGCGTCTTGACGTAGAGCACCGTGCCTGTCACAAGCGCCAACACGACCGCCAGGAAGTTTTTCGAATTGAGAACACGCTGAATCATGCCGCGCTCGGTACGGACCTGGTAGCGCCTTTGACAGTCGAGGTTGCTGGTGAGTTTGCTGACAGGGCTGGATAGTTCTTCTCCAGCCAGACGCGAAACTCCTTGTCGCGCCGGAAGAGACGTTTCAGGGACTCGCCGATGATGTATTCGTGCGTGGCGTCCCCAAGGAAGGCGGCGTAACGTTGGAGTGTGAGATGGGTTTCTTCATCCAAGCGCGCCGACACGACCTTCTTTTCTAGTTTCGGCTCGACTTTCGGTATTAGGGCCATGTGTGTGTCTCCTTTGTTTCCGTGATTCAAAGTCCGACCGTTTTTCTTGTGCCGTCCTGCCGGCGACGGAGCCAACAAGTCTGCAGAACAACTTGGGCGGTAGCGACCTCCGACGCCGAAGGCGTTGGGCGGCTCCAGAAGCCGCACAAAGCGGGGTCGCTACCGCCCAAGAACGGTTTTCTCCTGGGTCTTTTTTCTTGCTCCGTCGCTGGTTATCTTGCTGTTTCTCTGTCTTTTCAGAGTGCGGCCCATAGAAAACTGGCCGCAAAATAAACCGAAAGTCGCTTCGAGCACCTGGTGCGCGTTCGAAGCATCCTTTCGCGCCGATCTGAGAAAGGCTTTTGTTCAGTTGAACCTCGTGATTCAAATGGATTTCTCTCATCATCACTGAGACTCACCGAAGGAGAACCCTGCCGAAACCTGATCTTCATAGGCAGCATTCGCGGCATCCAGGCGGTTTTCCAACTCGCCTCTTACTCCAGCGTTGAATACGCACAACGAAGATCCGCTCACCTCTGTTCTGAAACGTATACAGCCGACTCTTTTTTCGTTCTCCGCGACGACGGCGATTTCTTCTTCTTTCAGGTTTCCCGTACACCATTTCTGGTAGAGGCTATCGATCCCGTCAGCCGCGTAGTACATTTCGGCTTTTTTCAATGCCACCACACCCGCGCTCGTGACTCGTTCTTTTGAATCCCAGGCCTTCCGAAGCCGGAAGTAGTCCAATGGCGGCATCGGTTCTTCGGCGTTGGCGCGTCTGCCGACCCTGTTCCAAAACTCCGTTTCGGCAGATGCAAAGAGACGCGAGGTTGGAGCGACATAGACGAATTCGAAGTCGGATAGTGCACGGAAGAGCGGTAGGCATGCTCGCAGATGAGTCTCAAATGCGTTCAGAGAGACGGCTTCCGCGTCGATGAAAGTAAACGTGACTTGCTCTTCGGACGTGCCCGCACTGAGGAGCACCGGAAAGCGGTCGACGAAATAGCGCGGTGTGACATCGGCCGTCCGCCGCGCTCGGTACAGTTTCACGGGCAGCATCTCGGCGCCCACTTTACGTCGGTTCACGAAGTATTCGCGCTTGTCCTGTTCCGTTTCGAGGTACCGATAGTTCAAGTGGGCCAGGACAAAGTCCAACACGACGAGGCGCGTCTTCACATATTCGAGTTCGTGCTTTCGTGTGCGGAGGTTCTCACGGCCGATGGCCTGATAGATCTTTCGCGCGAAGAGGTGATAGACGCGGCCACCGGAGCGGTACGAGTGATACGTCGCGTGCTGCTGCATGAGGAGTCTTTGAATGAATGCATGCGACACCGATCCCGACTCGGTGTGGGCAAAGTTTCGGAATTGGCGGGTGGTGAAGTAGCCGGCGTGGGTGGCAACGAGAAAGAGAAATTCACTTTCGCGCGTGGTGTAACCGAGGCGTCTCAATCCGTCGAGCTGAAAGGGCGTCATTCTCATACCGCCAACACCTCGCGAACCATTCCGGTGTCCTGGAGAGCACGGCGGATGCGGGCAGTATCGGTTGATCTCGCGTAGATCTTGAATCCCGCTGCGGCTTTCCCACGGATGCCTTGTTCGCGATAATTTTGGGAAAGGAGCTCGAGGTTCTCGCGTTCCAACCGACCGTCTCGGGTCTCGTATTCCACCTGCATGTCGGGTAGGTGAACCCTGCCGTCATGCACCTTTAGCCCCTGCCCGTCCGCCGCTTCCCGAACCCGTTGGCTCCGTTCGGCGGCAGGCAGCCGAGAGGCGGTTTCCCGTGCGCGATTGATGGATTCTTTGAGTTCAAAATCGAGCCTTATTCGTTTCGGCCTGCCACCACGACTGCGAATCTCCTCCACGGCTCTTTGATAGACCTTATATAGGTCCGCATCGTGGTCGAGCTCCTTCGGTTTGACGAACCCGTGATACAACCTTTGCTCCTTGGGAAGACCACTCACCTGGCGAACAACGCGCTCGCCTTGGGCGGTTAGCGTGACGAGTTTCCGAGCGCTGCGATGGGCGCGAAGAAGTGTCTTCTCCTCGATCAATGCCTGCTTGCGAAGGCTTTCGAGGTCGTATTTCAGGCGCCGGCCGTCTCCGCCATAAACAAATCGTGCCAGGTCGCGAGCATCCACAGCGCGGAACCGTCCGATGTCGCTCATGGCCGCAACTTCTGACGGACGGAGTGAGTAAGCCTTGTCGCGGTCCCGATGTTGCGTTCTTCGCCTCGACGAAGTGACAGCTCTCTCTTGGGCCGGCGCGATGGGACGTTCTGGGGAGGGAGTCGCCGAGTCCTCTCCTGGCCCACGGGCAACGGAAACGCTTGCACCTTCGGTATTGTGCCGACGCTCCTCAGCGGGTGGCTTTACCTCACTCTCGCGCACGCGATCGCCACGGAAAATGTCCCAACGAGCCATTTCGTTAACGCCTCTCCGTCAGGAAAGGTGGAAGGCCTTCCGGTGCCTCTGCCTGCAGCTGATTGTCGAAGTGGGAGAGTTTTCTGCCCGTATCTTTGAGGAGGATCTTGCGATTGATGGCGAGAGCCGCGGCGAAGAGATTTACTCCGAGAACGGCCAAGAACAAAGCGATGCTTCCGCCACAGTGGAGGAAAAGAATCTTCTTCGAGGAAGCGAGGAAATCGAGCCGCTTCATGAGCGCAAAGATGACGAGGATGAGCGCCGTCGCGGAGACGAACAGGGAATTGCGGATCATTTGAGAAAGGCCTCGTCTTCGCGGAAGTGCGTGATGGTCAAACCGAGCGGGTTGGTCAGGATCTCTTGATTCGAAACGTGGTCCCGGAAGCTGAAGAGAAAGCTTGCGGTGTAGAGCGTGCGCTTCTTGACGGAGTGATCGGTGGGCGAATACTCGATTTCAAAGAAATCAACGGTGGCTTTGTAGGGAGCCTTTTCCATGGGCTCGACGACCACCTGCTGCACGTCCACGTCTCGCTCAGGCGCGAGGCTGTCTGAGAGAAAACTCTTGATGATGTTCCTCTGTTTGAATTGCTGGATCGTGTCGCCGGCGAGTTTTCCGTCGAGGAAGTAGAGGGCTTGCGTGAAGTCGTCGTTGATGGTGGCGTGATTACGCCGATAGTAGAGCTGACAAAAACGGGTGAGGAAGTATTTGGTTTCCTTGTATTCGGGTTTGTAGACGAGAGTGTCGTAGGCAACAGCCTGGGCCCGGCCGATTTCATCGATCCTGATGACAATCGGCTTGAAGCTTTCAAGCGTCCGCACAATCTTCAAGTCCACCAACACCAGGCCAAACGCGACGAGCGAAAGTAGCGCCACGGCGATCTTCAAATAGCCTCCGGTGACGATCGCAGAGGCGTACTGTTCGAGGTAGAGCTGCTTTGCTTCGTTGAACGTTTGGTCTTTCACAATGCAGCTCCAATCGCCCGCGAGATGGCATCGAAGACATTCACGCCCGAACCGCCAGACGTGCCGCTAAAGATGTGGCTCGTGAGCATGGGAACTTTGACAATCGCGTACACGGCGGCGAGATACATGACAACAAGGACGGGCGAGATGCGAATCAGGTCGGTGGGCGAGACGAGGCCGGTAATCTGCCCGTGGATGATTCCGAACGTGAACTGGCTGACGATGTAAAGGACCGCTGCGGCGACGACTTGATAGAAGGAATACTGAATGAACGCTTTGAGCCAACCCCAGAAAAGCCAATCAAGTTGGGGAACGATGAAGAAAGGGATAAACACAGGTCCCAAGAGAATGCAGACAGCCGTAGCGACAACTCCAAACGCTACAACAATGAGCGCCAGGGCCTCGGTGGCAACGGCTCCAATCCACAGCAATGCATAGAGAAACGTTGCAATGGGTTGCGTGATGGCGGGAGCTTCGAGGTTATCGAGCACGTATTGGGTGTCGTCGGCAATGCGCTGCGCGTTCGCTTGACCGATTTGATTGGAAAGCGTTGCCGCTTCGTCGGTGATGAGATGATGGAAGTCCCTTCCAAATCCGGGGATGGGCGCGTCGTAGTAGCGAACCATGGCAAAACCGAAGCTGATCATGAGGACAAGCGTGACGAAGTTCGCGAAATGAAAGCCGCCGCGGTGCTCGCCGGCGGCTAGACCTGCTTTGATTCCGTACCAGACAACGAGAATGGTGGCGAAGGCCCGGAAGAGGTTCTGTCCCATGCCGTCGAAGACTCCAAGGTTCTGTTGAACCAACGTGTCGACCGCCCGTAAGACTGCGTCAAAGAAGTTCATACCTTGGTCTCTGCTCCGGGCCTTCGGTTGGTTTACGGCAGCCGATAGCTACTCAGGCTTTGTGTCAGGTTGCTGTTAAACGGCGTGAGATTTTGTGTGGCCTGCTGTTGGAGTTGCATGACGAAGTTGAGGTTCGCGGTGTCGGAGTCTCGCTGCTGTTTCGCTTGCAGAATCTGTTGTTCGAGCGCCGCGACGCGCAAGTTGTTCGCGTCCTGAAGTGTCCGCAACGTGAGCATATTGCTCGCACTGATTTTGTTGAGCACGCTGACTTCGGAATTGAGACCGGAATCGGCGGAGAAGGAGTCTTGTTCGAGATTGCTGAGTTGCTGCTGGATCACCTGCGAGTTGGCGCGGATGTTCCCGACGGTAGTGAGAGCGGAGACGTTGGCTCCGTCCATCAATTGCAGGGAGGCTCCGACGGACCGGAGATGCAGCGCATCGGCGGGATTGATGGAGCTGAGTACCGTCTGGTTGAGAGCGACGAAGGGAACGATGGCGTCTCGGTAGGCCGGGCCAACGGTTTGTGGTCCTGCCCCGTTGACGGCAGCTATCCATCGGGTAGTGTTTCCGTAGGCGTCGCCGGAGGTGAAGGCGCGCCACCGCGAGAACGTCGCCTGATAGCGTGCCGGCATGTTGTGGATGTATTGCGACATTTGGATCGCCAGGTTGAGCTGCGCCGTGACTTTGGCGACGGTCTGCTGCAGCTGCACGAGGTGCTGCTGCAACTGCTGGTACCGCAGGACAGCGTTGCTGTAGTTGGTTGGGTCGTAGACAATGCCGCTTCCGAACTGCGCTTGGGAAACGACGGGCGTGAGAAGCAGCACGGCCAAAATGATGGCTGCGGCGCTTCTCTTTGTGATGGGCTTCATGGGCACTTCCTCCTTCATGGGTGTTTCAACTGTTTGCTGTGACTGGGATCGGGATGCGGGTCTTGCTGACTAGCCGTGGATGGACATCCGGCGGTATTCCGGCTGACTCGCCAGAAGCCGTTTACGGCCTTGTTCACTTCGTATTTGCCGCATGGCAGGAATTGTTCGTGGACACCCTGGGAAATCAGTTGTTGGCGGAGCTCTTCTTGGTAAGCGTTCTGATGGTCGGCCATTGGTTGGCATTCGTTTTGTGTTTTGCAGAAGCCGGGAGGGATTACGTCCGTCTCTTCGTTTTTCTTCGAACAGGAAACAACAAGCGTTGCAAGCACTACCGTCGCGCATACGAAATAGTTCATTTCTTATTCCTCTCACAGGCTCGGCTGGATGGTGTGTTCGTTGTAGTCGGGCAAGAGCAAATCGCCCGACAGGAAAACCTTTACGCGATGACCTTCACGAATCGTTACGGTCGGCAGCACATTCAGGAAACGGTCGAGGATCTGCATGGAGGAGTTCGCAAGGCTCGCGCCAAAGCCGGCACGAGCTTGGTCGAGCGGCGAATTCGTAAACGCATTTCCCGTGCCTGCTTCCGCGATACCGCCCAGAACACCGATGGCCAGCGACGCGCCGAAGACTTGCAGGTAGTGGTTGTTGACCTTGTCGCGGAGAGCGCTTTCACCGATCTGGTCGAGGCCTTTGAACTGGTCGAGGCTCACGGAATAGCCGTCCGGCATGATGAGGCGATGGAAGAAAACCGCGAGGCGTTGCTGTCCAAAGGCTTCGACCTTTTTGGCTTCGCCCAGCACTCTGGTTCCGGCCGGAATCAGAACGTGCTGACGATCGTGGGAATAGATGTCGTTCGTCACGAGGCAGTTCACTGGCCCTGGAAAACTCCCGTTCAAACGATTGATGAGGAGTGTTTCGAGGACGGTCCCTTCGAACGCGACGTACCGTTTTCCTTGGAAGGAATTGAAGGCACCAGGCTTTGCCGCATCCGGGTTTGGCGGTTCTGCCTCTGCTTTCGGTTTCTCTTGAGCGGGCACGCTTGTCGCCTGAGGCTGGATAAGGGACCGCAGTTGGGTTTCCGCAGCCCGAATCTGAGTATCAACATTTTCCGGACGCTGACTCTGTGTTTCCGGATTTGAGACTTCAACACTCTTGCCGATGAGTTGTTCAGCTTCATGGCCGTTGCGATAGGTGAAGGCGACGTTTGGTGCGAAAAGCGAAAGGTATTCGCGTTTCTTGCGGTCTTCTTTCACCGGGTCAGGCGGGGGAGACGCTTGTGGAGCGGGGACGCCCAGAACGCCGCCGGGCTGAGGAACGTCGGCGTTTCCTGGAGGCAAGACGGCGCTACCGGGAGGTACATCGTCGGCGAGGCCGAGTTCCTTGAGCCGAGCGAGATTCGACGGGGAGATGGGCTGACGCGTGGCAGCCTGTTGCTGCTGGATGGTTTGCTTGAAGTCCTCGACGGTGGCCGCGTTCGGAGGCTGAATCCTTGTCGCGGGTGGAACGTTCGACGATGTGGTGTTGGTTCGCTTCGTGCTTCCCGCGAGCCACATGATAAGGACCATGACGACAGCAACCCCGAGAATGACGAGCTGCTGCGTGTTCTTCGGAAGCAGGCCAGCGGGCTTCGGTGCCTTGTTTTCCACCGTCGCACGCAACTGCGTAGTGGCTTCGGCCGCTTGCGGTTGTTCGTTGTTTTGAGCCATGGATGTTTCCTGGATTTCAGGAGCCGGCACCGCGGCGTTCGAATGTGACTTTCTTTTTGCCAAGGGCGAGATAGCCGCGGTCCACGATCTTCGGGACCACATAGACCCCGTTGGCTAAGTCGAAATTGATGAGATTGGGCTTGCCGTCCTTGACCTCGTAGAGAGTTGGCTTCTCCTGGGCCGCGCACTTGATGTAGGTGAATTTGTCGTCGTGGTAGATCGCTGTAACGGAGAACGGAGCGGCGGCGGCTTTGGAGTTGTAGGTGTAGTCGAACGCGAGTTTGCCAGCGTACCGTTCGCGGTACTGGCTAATCTCTTGTTGGGCGCGTTGCTCGGCTGCTTCGACGGCTCGTGCCGCTTCCGAGCGGGCGCTGTCTACGGCGGTCTTGTAGGCCTCGACTTCGGAAGCCCGTGCGAGCGGCGCGTGTCCCGCTTTTCCAGCAATTGTGGATTCCTCTTTGCGCTCGACAAAGATTTTCAAATCTGGCTCCGCAGTCGGTTCGTTGCTGATCTCCGTTAGGAGAAAGGAATAGACGTGTCCATTCGAGGTAATGAGATTGAGATTGCTACGAATGCCTTGTTGGGCGGGATGGAGATAGCAGAGATTGTGAGCGCCGTTGATGATCCAGAACTCTTTGTCGCCGGTGGTCGCGTCAAGAATCTCTTCGTCATTCGGCAGGACGATGAGCGTTGAAAAACGGATCTTGGCGCGAATAGCGATGATGTCGGTCTCGGCGTACTTGACGGTGCGTGCGCCCGAATCGCCACGAGCAAAGGACGAGGCCAGAACGAAAGCGACGAACGGGACAAACACGAAAGCGGTGCGAGAAATACATTTAGACATTGCGGACTCCTTTGTGAAATTCCTTCGTTACACCTAACGGATCGTGTCTCATCGAGGTTCTCCGGCTAGCACCTCAAGGCCTTTCTCAAATCCGTACTTCTCGAAGGCTTCGGCGCGTTTCCGGTTGTCGAAGGGATCGTTGGTGTAGAGCCAGTAGCTCTTGCGATCGACTTCGAGATTCGCGATCTTGGCAATTTCGTGGTTCTTGATGAGGAATTGGCGCTTCGGGACAAGCGAAGCAATTAGATCGATTTCGGTGTCGTTCAGATGGAACTGGTTCTGATAAAGGTCGCGGTCCATGTCGGGATTGGCGAGGAAGACTTTCGTGGCGCAGGTCTTGAGGATCACATCGACGATGTCTGATTTCCGTAGCTCGTCGAGCGACTGTGTCGAGAGGATCATGGCGGCGTTCTGTTTGCGCCAGGTCTTGAGGGCTTCGACGATATAGCCCTTGATGCGCGGATTGCGGAAGAACGTCCAGGCTTCGTCGATAAAAAAAGCCTTAAAGACATGCGTGATCGCGCGGTCCGCGAGGACATGGTTGGCGCGGTGCAGGATGTAGAAAAGGAGCGGCTCCAGAATTTGCGGATACTGCTCCATGCCCTGAAAGTCGAAACATTGAAAGCGCGAGAAACTTACCGTGTCTTCGGTGTTGTCGAAGAGAAAGCCGAACTGCCCGCCAGCGGTCCAGCGCTGCACCTTGAGCGCGAGGCTTTTGGGCAACGTGTTTGCGAGCACGCCGAGCGTGCGAAGTTCCGGCTCAACGCTATAGAGATTTTCGATTTGGACATAGATTTCCTGCTCTTCTTCGAGCGAGAGCGCGGTACCGGCATGGTGATCGGCGAGCACTTTGACGAACAGTGCCAAGAAATCGAGATTGGCTTTGGTTTTTGGCAGACAGAAGGGATTGATGCGGAAGGCGGCGCTGTGCGGCCCGACCTTGACGTAACTGCCTTCAAAGAGGCGTGTTAGATTCTCGAAACTGCCACCAAGATCGAAAATGAAGGTGTACGGATCGTATTTCTGGAGATTCGTAATGATGAAGTTCAAAAGGAATGACTTACCTGCGCCTGTGCGTCCGAGGATCACAGTGTGCGCGGTGTCCTTACAATGCAGGTTGAGGTAGTAAGGAGTGCGGTGATTGGTTTCGAGCACGGCAAGATATTCCTGTCCAAGATGCGCATTATGCCGATGGCCGGAATGGAGCGTAAAAAGAAACGAATAGTCCGCGTGGTTCGTATTGAGGATCAGCATGCGGCGAAGGTTGAAGGCGTAGTTACCGGGAACGGTCGCGAGATAGGCGTTAAAGAGGTTGTATTTCTCCTCGTAAAGCTGCGCATCGTGAATCGTGAAAGCTTTATAGAAGTCGGTGCAGGCCGATTCGACCTTGGAGAGGTCGTGATCGTAGACCACGACGGTCAGGGAGTAGTTGCCAAAATAGTTTCCTTGAATCTCAATTTCCTTTAGAGCTTCGCCCAAGTCGTGAATCTGGGCTTCTTTCGATTCGTCCACGAGAACATCGTCGCCGCGTTGTGATTGGTCGGAAGCGGTGACGTAGCTTGCGAGCGAACGTTTCGTGTTGTGGAAGTGCCTGCGCCGGGAATGAATGAAACTCCGGGTCTTGGAGGGTTCTTGCTTTTGCCACTCGCTGCAGAGGAAATAGTTGGCTTCGACTTCGAGCAAGCGCTTGAAGATGAGGGGAAAACTCTGTGCGGACGGTTCCTTGAGCGTCAGCACCTTCACATAGTAGTCGTCGACGCGGAGATAGCCGCGGTGGCACTCAACATGCGATTCGCAGAGATAGTAGTCGAGGAAGGTGTCGTGTTTGAGAAAGGCGTTGTCGATCTTGAGTGGAGAAAAGTTGAGGATCTTCTTCAGAGCTGCGAAGGCCTCTTGCTTCGGCAAGATCCGCGCGTTGACGAAGTCTCCGACCTGGGACAAAAAGCTGCGGACTTTAGCTCGCAGCGCCAGCAATGCGGAATCAAGGGCACCCTCCATGAGGACGACTTGATCTCGCGTGGACAGCGGAGCGCGAAGTTCGCGGAATGCCTCGATGGGGTTTGAGGCAAGCTTGCTCAGGCTGGCGGCAAGCGAGGTCTTGTAGCGGAAGGCTTCATAAAGAACGACGTAGTGAATCTGGAAGGAGTAAAGCGAATTGGCTTTGGTTTTGAGATAAGCCATTCGATTCTCGATGGCGGCATTGACGATGGGATTTGAGTACGTCTTGAAGGGAATGCTCTCCTGGTTCCGTTTGAAGAGGTATTGGTAGACGCTGCATTTCTCGTCGAAGATGCGAAACGCAGCGGTGAGCCGGTGCGTGAGGTTGCCAATCGCGTTGTCATCCAAGCATTCGTAATCGACTCCGTCTATGGTTAGGACGATTCCCAAGTCTCCGCTCTTTGTGAGGAAGACGTCGTCGTCCACAAAGCCGAAGAGGTTGACCTGGGAGCAAAGGGCTCCCGCTTCGTCGTACTGCTTCGTGACTTCTGCCAGCCTAAACACGACCGAGCCTCCGAACCCGAATGGGCGCGAACTTTGCCGGGTCGTATTGCGTTCGGACCTTCGTGGAGTTGAGGAGAAAGCGGAGGATTTGTGGATCGGTTCGCGTTGCCCAGCGAGCAAAGAGATACAACGCGAAGAACATTCCGAGGGCGCCCGCAAGGCTGCTGAACAAGTTGAAGACGCAAGCGGCCATGACGAGCGCAAAGAAGAAGAGTTTTCGTTCCGCCCCAAGAATGGTGAGAGGGCGATTGAGCGATCGGAAGACGGGATTTGTTTTCACGGTCAGTCTCCTCAGACTCCGAAGAGCCAGGTGAGGAAATTCACTGCAAGGACCGCCATGCCTAGTCCGAATACGATGCCGGCGAAGGTGCGCTTCCCGCCGCCTTCCCCGAATGCGAATGTGAGACCACCAACGACGATGGCGACCAAGGCCAAGCCTTTCGCGATGGGTCCCGTGAACGCTTGTTGCAAGACGTTGACAGCGTTTTCCCAGGGGGAAGCGCCTCCCGCTTGCGCGTAGACGGGTGCTGCAAACGCAAGCGTCAGGCTCGCGGCGAACTTGGCGTATTTTCGAAGCCAACTGGGATTCGCTTTCGGGCTTGCTTTCATAGCGGTCCACCTCAGAGGAACAGGCTTCCGGCACGGTAAAAGGGGCGTCGTTCTTCGTCCAATACTTCGTCCGCTGCTTGCCATATCTGGAAGCGATGAAGGCGAACGGGATAGCTGCCTGTCGGTGGTGAAATGGCGACCAGTAGCGGCTGCTGGGTTAACGCGGCAGGTCCGCCAGCAAAGAAAAAAGGCCCCGGCACAAGGCCGGGGCCGAAGCGAGCGAAGTTCAGAACGGAGTGTCGTTTGCTCCCGCTTCAGAGACGGAAGCAACTGCTTCTGTCTCCTTGGCGGCGCGATTGAGCTTGCGAAGGATGTTCGCGCGAATCTGCCACGACGTGAGTTTCAGCGTTGTGGCTTTCTTGCCGTTACCGACTTGGCGGTCGTACTTGCTGCTCACGAGCGAACCAGCGACGAAGACTTGGTCGCCGTTGTGGAGCGCCAGTGCGGTTTCGCCGATGCGCTGGAAGCAGACGACGCGGTGCCAGTCGGTGCGGGATTCCCAGTTGCCTTCGGTGTTCTTCCAAGAGCGCCGCGTGGCGACGGACAGAACGGTGAAGGGAGCGCCATTGGCTCGCGCTTCGCGCTGTTCCGGGTCTCGCGCCAGGTTGCCGATGATTTGGATTGTGTTATGCATTTCTGATCTCCTTTTGGGCCCCGTTTCCTGGGGCCACCAAAGCGAGGGGGGCCACTCCTAAAGCGAGCGAGGGCTTTGTGGGAGGGACCCGTCGTGGGGTTTCGAGGATTGTTTGGCGAGGAACCGGCAAAGCAGACCGAGCGAAGCTGCAAGGCGTGGGAATTCTCCCGAAGCCAAGCCCAGGAACGAGAGGCGCAAAAGGACGAAATGCAAACCAACCCGCAGGATGGACGAGGAAGCCGGACAGTGCGTGGAGTTCCCATGTTCCGCATGTCGAACTAGGGTTGTATCGGTATGTCGCGCATGACGGCCAAGCTGTCTTCGACTACGCGCACTCAAAAGAGCGCCATTTGCCGAGCTTGACGATCCCGGCTTTCCCGAACGCCCAGCGGGTTAAATGTCTGGACAAGGAATTGTCGGAGCGATGCCAGGAGGACGGACCCGTTCTCCCCAAGATACGCGAGGCCGACCTCGGCGGTAAGAAATCCATCAGCGAACTCTCGAAAAACAATTCCGTCGTGCGGAGGGTATTTTGCCGAAGGCATCGTCAACGCGGCGATGCCTTCGCTGGCCACAAGCCCGACAGCCTCGGCCTGCGTCGTTGCTTCAGTGAGAATCCGAGGCTGGACGCGGGCCACGGCGAAGATTCGTTTGAGGTCTTCCCTGAATCGAGGTTCGATGTCGCCCCGCAGAATCACCAGCGGCAATCGGTCTAGGTCGCTGATTTCCACTGTGCTCTTGCTTGCCAACGTATGGTGTTCGGGTAGCGCCAGGACCAAAGCTTCCCGGTACAATCTCTCAGAGGCCAGCCCTTCCTCGCGGACAGGAAGAATCACAAGACCTGCTTGCAGTCTCCCGCGCATCAGCGCGTCGGCCTGTTCCGATGTATAAGCACTTGCGATGCGAATGTCCGCGGATGGATGCGCGACGGAAAGATGCTGGCGCACTTTCGCAAGGATTCTCAGGTCAATCAGTGGCGTGTAGCCCAGCGCCCAAGGGCCTCGATGCTGTCCCTTCGCGGCGCGTGCCCCATCCACGGCCCTCTGCGCATGAAATAGCGTCAACAGCGCTTCGGCTGTAAAGGCTTCGCCCGCGGATGTTAGGCGCACCCCGCGATGGTCTCGTTCGAAAAGCTTGATCCCGAGATCGTCTTCCAGCTGCCTGATCTGCCGGCTCAACGCAGACTGCGCTACATGGAGCTTGGTTGCAGCGCGCGTGAAGTTCAGCTCTTCGGCGATAGCAGCAACGTAGCGATACAACCTTAGTTCGACACCAGGGAACATGGCCCCCACGAGCGACCCCGAGCCCGCGAGAGTCTCCGTCCAACGGATGGTCAAGTCGTCAGAGATGAATCGAGACCGGGCGCGGCTTGCATCGGCGAAGTATTGTGGATATCGCCGGATGTAAGTCCAACAACTGATAACACGGAAGCGGAATTTACTGAATAGGTTTCTGCTGCAGAATAATAATAATGCAAGTTACGGTACTCATATAATAAATAATTCCAGTACAGATTTAAGTTCTTAAGAGTCATAAAGCCGCGAGGCCGGACCTTGGTCCAAATTCCTTGATGAGATCCCAGAGATGGGTTGTTACCTTTTCATACCAAATCAGAAAGGCTACTATCGCAAATCGCTTGCTATAGCAAGCATCTCAGCGGCTTGACATCTTTTTTCCTTCACTTCGATCTGCGTGGAAAGCATTGTGCCCATAAGGGAAATCCAAAGGTCATGTTTGGGCCTAGAAACTTACGGCGATCTACGGAAACTCAAGAAAAGGAATGGAATAGAATCTCGTTGCATATAGCTTGTTTGGTCATTGAGTTGCCCTCCTATGGGAGGAGGCTCCTTAAGAATGAATTGTCACTCAGCAGAAAATCTTGCGCCTGGAGATATCAAATCGGACCATTCGCACCCTTACATGGAGAGAGTTGCGGAGCACATTGTGAGCGCTAGTGTAAGTCTCAGTCCAAAACCAGAATCGCGGAAGTTCAAAGTAGAGTGCAACGCCGGAGACACGGGTCATCTCCTGGCTGCCAGTGATTCGGTATTTGTGCGCGTTGCACAGCGGATTCACCACGACGGCAACGGTGAAATGTGGGAATCGCTGCATGTTAAGTGTGAGGCGCAAGAAGACGGAACTCTCAATGTGGAAGTTGTGGTTTTTCATCCCGATTGGGATGAGCCAAAGTGTATCGCTTCACTCCAATCACGCCCCACAGATCCAAAGCCGGGAAAATCTGTTCTTTACTGCGACCTCGATCACCGGCTTCTGTAGCCACAATACGCCCTTCAACCGAATCTACATTCCGCATTTCTAACTAAGCTGTTGATTCCCAAGAAGCGACTGAAGCTTCATCCATTCAAGACGTCTGCCTGCCATAACAAGCACCCTGTAAGAAATTCTCCAATTGGTCCATCCATCTTGTGAAGTCTAGCAATTAGCCTAGAACGTCATTCTTCCAGAGAGGCCATATCCATGAGCGAAGGCCGGATTTATCGGTGCCAGAATCCTGTTTGTCGTCAGGAGATTCGACTGAGGACTGTATCCGTTGAGCTGAAAGCAAATCCTAGGTGTCCCTGCGGCGCCGAAATGAAGAAACTTTACAAGAGACCTGCATTGGGGACGCAGAACCTGAAAGTGGATGTCGCGGTCCCTAGACGTTTCAGCCCAGTCGAGACTTGGTGGCCCGTAAGGCTAATTCCCAATTGAATAAAAAAAACAATGCTGGACAACATTGGATTCTTCATTGGGCTGATCTTTCTGATAGCCGGTGCGGTGCTTCTCTACAGTGGCGCGTCTAGCGCTGACCCGAGCCAATCCGGGGAAATGATAGGCGGCGCCACGCTTCTTTCTCTTGGATTGATCGTTATGGGGACTGTTCTGAGGAATCGGTGGGAGTGGAGAAAAGAATACCGCCGGTACCGAAATGGATAGCGCGTCTTGCTTGCGAATTCGATTGAACTTCAACCCGAAAGCGGAGCAACGATCATCACAGGCCACGTTGGGCTAAGGAGTCATCTTTGGAATCGGGCGCTTCTATGGGGAAGAGACTAGCGCGGTATCCGTTCGTCGCCATGGTCAAGGCAACGGATTTGGCGTCAGGGACGCACCTCAACGGGATAACGACGGATTTGAGCGGAGGCGGATGTTGCGTCGTGACCCGTGAGCCTTTCTCTCGCGGCATCCAAATCCTGCTGGAGATTACTAAGAAAGGGATTTCCTTCGTAACGCGCGCCACGGTGGCGTACAGCTTGCCAGGCCAAGCGATGGGTCTTGCCTTTCAGGAGATAGCGCCGAACCAGATGTCTATTCTTGGTGACTGGTTGAACGATGTCATTCCCACAATGCGTCGCAATCCAAAGGGAGAACAGTCAAGCAGCTAGCCGTTAACTCTAGAAAAATACTGCTGGAGAGACGTGAAAGCGGTGACCTAGTTTTTCTATCTGTTGTCTGTTCAATTGACGTTTTTCTTTTAGGATCAGGGACACAATACTCTCGCCGCCCAAATCTTCTGCAAGATCCTTTTGTCGAAGTCCATTCGTATCCATCAATTCCTTCAGTACTTCGACGCCCGAAGCCCTTTCGATGGTGAAATGCTTCGCTTCATAGTCCGCGATCAAGACGATGAGCAGTTTGGCTGTTTCCGTCTCTTCGGCAGTTCGATGTGCTTTGCGTTGCAGTCCTAGAAGTCTCTGAATATAGGCTTCGTGCTGCTCGCGAGACGAAATGGTCTTAGGGGCCTCTTCTTTGACGAGATACTTGGCTGGCAGTCGTTCAGCAATTACAGGCACTTTTCCACCCTCCCTTGTCGTACTCTTTGTGAGTCAATACCGCCAACATCGTAACGGTTCCCATCTCGTAGTCTATGTACGATATAAGTCTTGCGTCGCTGTCCTTTATATTAAACACGACGCTCTCGGTAACGATCAGCTAAAAGGCATCATAGACTCTGCGCTGAGGTAAGTGCGGTTCTTACTTGGTATAGGAAGGACATAATTTCATTCGAGACCCAGATGTTTAGCGGTCCGCTTCCGTTTCCTATCTTCCTCCAGCATGCTCTGCATCAAACGAGACGGCCCGCGAAACGTCGTCGTCGATAGCTGGTCAAACATCGTTTGCAAGTCCACTAGTCCACTTGTCGCCGCAAGGTCCAAAACTCCTAGGGTTCCCACTACATTCAATCCGTGTGAACGCGCGAAAGCAACGCCGTCTCGTTCGTCCATTAGCAACAACTCCGCTTGCAGCTCGAGCGCAAGCGAGATTGCTTCACGCTCTCCACCGTCGAAGTGCGACAAGCTAGAATCCATCGGTTCCTTCAGGTTCACTACATGCAACCATGAGGGGCGGCTCGAAATCCAACCGCGAACGTAATCAGGCGTTTTTACGTGTGACAATTCGCTAAGCACAGCCGAGGGGAATTGACACGATTTGATACAGATTTGGAAGAATTTCTACTGCTCTTATAAGAATCAAATAATTTAGCGGCCCGTATCCGCCACGATCATCTAGAAACCGAGTATCCTATGTGTTTTGCGATCCCTTTCCAGGTCTTCTTGGCTATATTCGAGTTCTACGCCGTGCTTTTGGAGGAAGGCATCGGCTTCCAACCTGGTCTCGATCTTCAGCAGTTGGCGAAGTTGGGCGGCTGTAATCTTGCGTTCGCGATATGCATTGAGGACCAACGCTTCGAACGCGCTTTGGGATACATCTTGACCGGGCGAGGAAAGAGCCGCGAAGAGTTCGTCAGGAAGGGGAACCGTAACGTGTCGCATTGCGTCCCAACGGGATGCGCTGAATCCCGATGCATCCCAATGAATCCCAAGTATAACATTGACTGAATCAACTGATTCCAAGGGCTAATCGCTCGTTTTCTTGCTGGGTATGCAATACTCTCCCATAACCCGGATTGGCACATGGACGAATGCGCCTATCCGGGTTCGCTTTTTGCTTGACAACTTAAGTTATAGGGGTATAGCCTAAGTGAGTAAGACATTTTCGACGAAGGAAGCGGCACGTCAGGCAGGTATTCACTGGGTGACGTTGCTCCGTTGGCAGGCTGACGGAAAAGTTTCTGCGTCGGAAGAAATTGGCATGAATGGTGGAAAGCATTGGCGTTGGACTACCAAGGACATACAGGAGATTAGGGCCTATAAACGGTACAACTTTCGTAAGGGCCAAGGACGAAGAAAGAAGAAGATCGTAAAGAACGTTTGAGTGAACGGGACGCGCCGGTGCGACTAACACCAACGCGCCCCTGACCACAGTCGCACGTCTGAGGTGCAACGATGGCTGCTAAAGAAGTTATCCATTTCCGATTCCAGGCGCAACTTTCCGCGCACTCTGTTTTCGCGGCTCGAATTCCCCCTGAGCCGGTGGCACAGTCCCCTCCGAAGCGGAATCCATTTCAGTTTGGCCGATGTTGTGGGCTGAACTTTTTTCCACGCGTTACGAATATGTCTGATCGCCGGAGCAAATACGGATGATTGCTAAAAAAGGCCCAAAGATGAAGACGGATATCTACGCAGAGCTTTATCTACTCAACAAAAATGCCGATGCGCTTGTTCGCGTGTTGCAACGCATCGATGCCCTGGGCGTTCTTCCGAAACAGATGTTGAAAGCGCACGAACTGCGACTCGAAGAGTTACGGGCAACTGTGAACAGCGAGATTTTGGAGACGCTACTCAAACGCGAGTGCACAGACCAATGGAGATTAAGCGAGCAGAGAACTGCGTCGGAACGAGCCGCATCAGGCGAAGCAATCCAATAAAACCCTCAAACAGAGAGGGATTTAAGTAATCCGAGGGAAAAGTACGAAAAACTCCACCGAGAGGAGTTATTCGCGTTGTTGTGGCTACCTAGTCGCAACGTTATGAATAAAGACAATGGGCGAATGGAGAGTCCAAGTCAGCGTTCGGGTTACTCAAGGAAAGCGAGCCGAACTCGAGCAATACGCCGCGCGAGAAAAGCGAACGCTGGCGAATTTTGGCGCCGTTCTTCTGGAATGGGCATTCGAACAGCTGAAGGCCGCAGGCTCCACCGAGAAGCTGTTGAAATACAAAGTTCGCCCACCGACACGCCCACCCAAGTCTCAACCATAGAATCGTTTTTACCGATCAAAAGGAAAAATTAGTCATGCACGAAGGATTTGAAATTCACTGCGACGCGGGAGCAACCGGAGCGATTCACACTCTCGCCGATGCGATTTCTGTACGGATTGGGCAACGAATCGGCCCGGAGGCGACTGATCTTTGGGACTCCATCATCATCGTGTGTGAAAACTCCGACGACGGCATCTTTTCCGCCAAGATTATCGTTTGCCACCCTGATTGGGAGAAGCACCTTCAGATCGCTCACATACGGTCTGGAGTCTTTTCGCCTGACTCTAAACAGCCTTCGTTTGAAATGAATTTGGCGTCAGTGCGCGTCTAAGCCGCTCGTCGCACTTCTTTAAGCAAGGGGGCCGGATTGATTATCGGGGAACGATTGCGTGCGTGGCGGGAATACAGGGCGCTTTCTCAAGACCAGATGGAAAAGCGAACCGGCTTCTCAAGACATTACATCTCGCGACTCGAAAATGGCCACGTAACTCCAACCCTCAGCACATTGAACAGATTTGCTCGCGCATTTGAAGTGCCCGTCTTCCATCTGGTGTACGAAGAGAGCGATGCGTATCCGCCGCGCCGGCTACCGAAGAACGCGATGCGGATTGAGGCATCCACGCGTTTGTCGAAAAGGGAACTGAGAATTTTGGAGCGGCTCAGCCAGCTTACGGGACAATTGTCCGATCCTGACAGACAATTACTTTTGGGCCTGGCGCATTACTTGGCAAAACGAATGATTCGGCAGTCCTCGGTGTCCAAAGCGCCGCAGCAACAAATCAAATGTGAAAATTCCCGACGTTGTACTTCACCCAAAGATTCGCCTCGTTTGAATCCGCGCGATAGAAATCGGCCTCCTCAACCAAAACGAAAGTCTCAGTGAAAAGCGCGGTCCGATTGCTCTGCTTGCCTTAGCAAGCACCATCTTTAGGACGCTAGACCGCGGTAAACCTAAGAATACAAACGACGAGGGCTTGCACCTGCGTGCAGGCCCGATTGTTGAAAATGCAAAATGTCTAAGACAGTGGTTGGCTTAGCAAGTACGCTACAAATCGAAATAATCAATCACCGCATAATCTATAGCCTTTTGTGCTTCCATAGCTCGAATTGGGCTTCACGCCCAAATTTGAGCCTTAGGAGGGCACAAATGAATTCTCGCAAACTCAGCAGCACGTTTCTCGCAGTAACCGCATCGGTCGCGTTGTTGGTTCCGTCGTTCGTACTCTCGAAGAAACAACACAGAAACCAGCACAGACTCGCAGTTGATTCACCCAATGCTCGCGTTGCGGATGGAGGAGCCCCAGTTCCTCCTCTACCTCCAACGAAGAATTGGTCGTGGAGGAACTTGATCGCAGACGGAGGTGCTCCGGTCCCTCCACTGCCGCCTTGGAAATCACATGCAAATCTTCTGTCAGATGGTGGGGCCCCGGTTCCACCACTTCCGCCACTAAAGACAAACTCGAACCTGGTCGCGGATGGAGGAGCCCCAGTACCACCGCTTCCACCGCCAAAGCACCTAAGCCAGGTCGTTCTTGCCTAACCAGGTTGGTATAGCAAGCATGGGGAAGGTGCGTAACACCTTCCCCAATTTTTCGTGTTAGGATTTCGCGCACTTAACCTTCTGGGTGACTATGAGCACGAACTTCATGTGGTGGTGCGCAATTGTGCTTGAAATTGCGATCCTCTTCCGTGGCGTTAGGACAGCGCTCCTGCGAAAGTATCCGCTCTTTTATGCTTACATTGCGTGCGTTCTCGTGCTCGAGCTCGCGCGTGCTGCATGTCTTGCGTCTGCCCCGAATTTCTATGCAACTTTCTACTGGTATACCGAGCCCCTCACTATCGTTTTCGGTTTCGCGGTAATTTTCGAAATCTTCAGACGACCTCTCATCTATAACCCCGCCGTTGCACGGCTTGCGCAGCCTCTCTTGGTTGTGGTGTTCCTACTTACGGTGACGTATGCGGCTTCGGATCTGCTGAACAGTGGACTTCTCACATTGCCGCGTCTGACGGCTGAGTTAGGCCGGGACCTTCGATACGTGGAAGGTACTCTCTTGTTGGTGATGCTCTGGCTTTTCGGAAGATACCGCGTTTCCCTCGGTCGGAATTTTCTCGGTCTGGTCGTAGGATATTCATTATTAATTGGACTCGGCGTAATCAATCTTGCTGTCTTTTTCTTGCCTGGTAATGAGTTTTCAATCGGCTTGAGAAAGCTACTCCAAATAACATACGTCGCCACTCTACTCGTCTGGTGCTGTGCGCTCTGGTCCGCGCGGCCCGACCCCGTCACTCAGGCGGAGAGCTCAATTGAACGAGACTATGAGCTTGTGGCAGCGAAGACAAGGACTGCGTTCGCACAGCTGTCGACTTTTGTCACAAGGACATTGCGGCCATGACCGGGCTGATTCCAATTCTAGTGCTCGGAACCTTGATCCTAGTGTTCGCTGGGCGTTTGGTTTTGCAGTCGAGCAGAAGCAGCTGCAAGCAACCGGTGACGATTGAAGATTTCTCACGTTCTCGTGCCGCTCTTGATTCCGTGTTCATCGAAACCATGGCCATAAGAAGAATCTTCGCTGCCGAAGACATGGATTATGTGTCGCGGACGGGAACACCCGATGTGCAGAGTCTGTTTCTTAGGGAACGCAAAGGGCTCGCCATAAGATGGCTTCGAAACACCCAAAAGCAAGTGGGACACCTCATTGATCTTCATTTGAGATTGGCTAGCTGCACGTACGAACCAAGTGCGAGATTCGAGTTCAGACTCACAATCAACTATTTCTATTTCGTTTTCGTTACGAATGCCGTGCTGGCGCTCTTGTGGTTGCGCGGGCCTTTTGAAGCGGTGAGGACGGTAACATATATGCTCGATGCGACAGAGCATTTCTGCTCTGTGTTCAGCATTCGACTTGAGAAAATCGACCCGGCAAAACTCACGTCAGAACGCGAAGCCGGGATGGTCTAGTGCCCCTGAACCTAGACGAGCAGATTTTGAAACTGTGCGTGCACCGACGAGAACACGCGGGCATAGCCTACTTGACTTCTTCGGCCCTCAGTCACTGGCGGACTGCCATGCTGCAGAGAACTGCGGTACACGCTGTCAAGTGCGCCTCGGCAATCTTTCCGAGAGCTGTTCGGAAGTACTATCGACAATATCTAAAAGATTACGTACAATCCGTTTCAACAACGGCAATAGAGGATGCCACCTTCACGCACACAGGGATTTCTGCTTACAGGTTGTATGGATGCCATGAAACGGAATTGCTTCCCATTTCACTATCACTCCATAACCTGGAGCGATCGAGTCTAGACTTGGCAGCGGGTTAATAGAAAACCAAATGGATCCTGGGGCTCGGCTCAAAGAAGTTCGTACCGGACTCGGGATTAGCACGCGCGAAGTCGCCTTATTTAGCAAAACCATAGCAGATGCGGAGCAAAATAGTGAGTTCCTGTTATCAAGCCCGTGGCTAACACAAATCGAAAATGATAAAGCAGCACTTCCGAGCATATATAAGTTGTTTACCCTCGCCAGTATCTATGGATTGAGCTACGCTCAACTGATCGCCCTCTATGGTGTGGACGTAAAGAAAGTCACCACCTTTCATGCCCAGCTTCCAATCGCAAGAACCCGCTTGGCCGGATTCGATTCAGCGGAGAGCTCTCAATCTTTTGAATTACCGGTCCGTTTTGATGCCGGTCTAAATTTAGGCCACACGAATCTATTAACGAGGATGATCGAAACGTGGGGAAGGGTGCCACTCGAATTCGTTCAACACTTCGACTTGCGGCATCGGCTTTACGGATTCGTAGGCTTCAAGGACTACACGCTCTATCCCCTCTTGAGGCCGGGCTCATTCGTTGAGATCGATCCCGAAGTCAAAAAGCCTCGACCGCGAGCGGTGAGATCGGAGTTCGATAGGCCAATCTACTTTGTTGATCTGCGGAAGGAATATGCGTGGGCTTGGTGCGACTTGGTGGACGACAAGCTCCTCTTGTTAGCGCATCCCTTGTCGCCGGTGAAGACAAGGATCTTTACGTATCCGAAAGACGCAGAGATCATAGGCCAGGTAACAGGAGTTGCGATGCGCGTTGCGCTTTCCCTTGGGGATTCGTCTGACGAGATCTCAAAAGTGCAATCGCAACCATGACGTTTGATCTGAAGAGCGCAGCGGTCAACTCGTCGCACGCAGAAGGTATCATTGTGCGATAGGCCTCGAGATTTTCCCACACCCTGACTGTTCTATCGAAATCATGACCTGACGAGCGAACGAAGCGTTCAACTTCGTTCACAAGCTTTGCTAAAGGCGACTGGATCAATTGGTAGAATACATCTCTGTGACACTCTTCGAGCGCAATGCTCGCCACGGAATGCGAAAAAGATCGCGCCAGCCCGTGATGATGATATTCACCACTGCTATGATCGCGTAAAGAAGACAAATAGACGAGCCGCCCAAAGTCGTAGCCTATGGGACCGAGCGTTCTAATGTTCAAGTCCTCTTTGGCAGCTTCCAAATCCATGCGTTTGATGCTGGGCACTCCAGTGAATATTACCCAAAAATGCGGCTGAAGGCATTTGTTTCGAGGTCAAGCGTATGTTGCAGGATTCAATTCGACTTACGCTGGTTGCTCTACCGAGCAACCGCAAGATATGCAAATCGACCCGAGGACGTTAACTAATCGCTAAAGTGCCTTGAATTGGGGCTGCGACCGGAAGCTCGCTATTAGAGTCGCGGTCTCCAAACGTTTGCTTGACACTTCACCTTTGAGGCTGCTAAAAGACTGCGAAACAATAATTTACGTCCCCACAAACTTGGAGTATAGGGGCACAAAAGATGATGCACTTCGGCTCGGAATTTCTTTTGGGTTCGCCTTGGCGCTGCGGGGACTTATCTTGAATCTATTGCTTGGTATAGCAAGCAACCAATTGAACTCCGCATTTTGCTGGCCGACCCCGTTTAGTGCATTTAGTGTTTTTCTTAGCCCTGCTTCGCTGAGGTAATTCGTGAGCTCTCCCGCTCGCTTATTTCCGAGTATATTTCCGAAACGCATCGGTGCGGATGCGCACGTCTCGAGTTCCGTTGAGAGTTTGGGCGAGGATACTGAGGCGGCCGGAATAGAAACGGATTGTACCGATGAATCTCTCCTCCTTCGGCTCCAAGCAAAGGATGTAGAGGCTCTGGGATTTCTATATCGACGCTACGCCAGGCTTGTTTATTCCGTTTGCAACCGCATCTTGAGAGACCCAACCGAAGCGCAGGACCTAGTGCACGAAGTGTTCCTCGGTCTTTATCGGAAATGTAAATCGTTTGATCCAGCCAAGGGCGCTGCGCGGTCCTGGATCATACAGTTGGCCTACTCCAAATGCTTTGATTGGTGCGACTACCTGAGAGCGCGGCATGGCAGGCGGCAAGGTGATGATTTGTTGGACACGGTGCAGACAGACGTCCTGTCATTGCCGCAAGAGCCTGATCCCGCATACTTCATTCTTTGGAATGCCAGCATGGTGGCTGCGTTTAAGAGCCTTTCGGATGAGCAACAAGAAACACTAAAGCTATTTTATTTTAAGGGCTACACGTTCCAGGAAATAGCCGAGGAGAAGGGCTATTCGTACGTGAATGTGAAACACCACGCCTATCGCGGAATCGAGCGACTGAGGAGCATCATATTTGAAGGGACTGCGCGGAAAGCAATTTCTGGAGCAATGCAGAAAGAGAGATGCGAATCGCGGGATATAGCGAGATGATTTCAGAGCACCTCAGCGACGAACGTTGCCTCGATTATTTGACGGGCGAGCTTTCCGTGGAAGAGAGAGCATCTATTAATGCTCATCTGGAGGGGTGTTCCCAATGCGTATCGCGCTTCGAGCAATATCGAGACCTTTTGCACATCGGACTCCCCAGCATCGCGAACGAAATTACGAGTGCTCCGATTAAACCAATCCCTTGGTCAATTGACGAAGGTGAGAAAAGACTCTGCGCGGCGGTTCAAGCGGACGACAGCGTAGAAATCCTGCAAGGGTTCGATGTAAAGGGATCGCTTCAGTTGGAGACGCCGGAGAAGCGAAGCGTAGCCCGGCTCTTTCCTCGGAGGGTATCGGCCGGCTTGGCGGTCGCGGCGTCAATCGTGTTGTTGCTTGGTCTCGCAGGCGCGATTTATCGCCTAGGGGTCAAGCGTGGCGCGGAACAGATTCAGGCAAGTCGCGTAGCCAGAGTGGAAGATGAAGCCTTGCGCACCCAGGTGGATGTTCTGAGCCGAGAAAGGGACGAGTTGCAAGCTGGTTCGATCGAGCGAGGCACTGTCGTCACTCAGCTCAAATCGCAAATTGAACTGCAACGCAAGGTCAATCAACTTACGGAGACGAAGTTAGCTTCATTGAATCAAGAAGCTACGGAACAGCAGAGACAGTTGTCCTCCGAGCGCGACGAGCTTTTGCGCAAACTGGAGGATCAGCAGACGCTTTTGGCGGTAATGCAAAAAAAACTCGACGGCTTTCAACAATCAAAATCATATGAGGCTCTTCGTATCGTAAGCCTAGAGAACCGAATCCAGCAGTTGAGTGGGCTGCTCAAGGACAAGGACACAGCTATTGAAGAGAAAGAACAGCTGCTTGCATCAGACCGGGACATCCGGGAATTGATGGGAGCACGAAATCTTTACATGGCCGAGGTCTCTGAGGTCGGCGAAAACGGGAAAACGAAGAAGCCGTACGGAAGAGTCTTCCTGACAAAGGGCAAATCGCTGGTTTACTATGCGTACGATTTGGACCAGCCGGGGCTCAAGACCGCCAGCACCTTCCAAGCTTGGGGTATGCGTGGCCCGGACCCGAAAAGCGCATTGCACTTGGGTGTAATGTACATCGATAACGTCGCGAACAAGCGTTGGTGCCTGCAATTCGACGACCCCAAGGTGCTGGCAGAAATCAATGCAGTGTTTATCACTGTCGAACCAGACGGCCAAAGCCGCGTCCCGCGTGGGAAGCCAATGCTGGTCGCCTATTTGAAAGAGGAACCGAATCATCCCTGATTGCCTGTCTCTGGGGGTATTCCAGTTCTCTTAGACGACAGATTTCCTACTCAAGACTAATCTTCGCGTCGTGGTCCCACAAGGTAGTTAGCTCCGTAAACTAACAAAGTCCCGCACCACAAAAGAAACGCGGAGAGTTTTACTTGAAACAACGCATAGGTATGCTCGCAGTCATTCTGTCTTTTTCGGCGGTTATCTCTATTGGGCAGTCACCTACGGCAGTCTCCAACGGTCAGGTGCGGGACACTTCCGGTGCGGCGATTCCAAAAGCAACCGTAATAGTCATCAACAATGCGACCAACATCCGCTACACAACCGAAACGAACGATGAAGGTATCTACTCCGTAGCGAATCTTGCCCCTGGCAACTATCGCATTCAAGTGTCGAAACAAGGTTTCAAGACGATTGTCCATCCGGATATCGTTTTGCACGTTCAAGACGCGGAAGCGATCGGCTTCACACTTCCGGTAGGCCCAACTTCAGATACAGTCACCGTCGAGTCTGGAGTTTCACTGATCAACACTGGCGCGGTTTCTATGGCTATGGCGCTGTTTCTGGTGCCGCGCTCGAGGCGTCTCGTGGGGCTACAACGCGGCAGAACCCTTGATCGATTGCTCGTAATTCTTGGCCTCATTTTCAATTTGCCACAGTTTGTCGTTGCGGTTCTAGAGTTGGCGCGTGTGAAGCTATCGAGTTTCATCGCCTCACAGCTCATCAGATCAACAATGGAATCGCTCGCGGTCCTGGGCTGCATTGCATGCGTCATTGCCCTGCTTCGATGGCTTGATCGGACTGGGTTGCTCTGGTGGCCAGTCGGTTGGCTGGCGCGCATCAAGTTCTCATCCATTGATCAGCCTAGTCAAATCCACCGGAATCAGTATGCGGAATTGATTCGAGAGCAATTCCCAATGCTTCAAATGACGGCTCGAGAATTTTCTCGCGGGGCGAGACTTCACATTTGGGAGGCGTGGGTCTTTATTAAAAATCCTGACTTTGTGCCTCGCCATGATGTGGAGAAGCGGATTCGCGAGGCGCTCATGGTCCCGGATGATTGGCCGCGGCGCGGATACGGCCCCAAATTCGTGAAAGCTCGCCTTCTCTGGTACTACTCCAAAGGCGATTCGGCGTGGACAGCACCGGAAATTGAAGCGGAAACAAGAAAGAATCGAGCAACCATGCTAAAGGTGGTTGAACAGCATCTTCGTGCCCATCTTCAAATTGACGAGAAGGTCGGAAATGGCAACTAACCAAATAGCAGTCAAGAGAAGCTCTGGAGTGCTTGTACTCGGATGCTGCCTTGTCGGAAACGTCCTACATTCGTTGTGGAACCGCATCGACAAACCTCTTCGAGCACGGAGTTTCTCCAAAAAAGCCACGCGGAAGCTAGATGAATCGATCCATCGCAAATGCATGCTGTTCGAATGTAACCGGCTTGGTGAGCTGCTACTTTACGCCGGTTACGAGCCTGCTCGGTGTGCACCAACCCCACTGCTGCTAAGGTCGTCGAGACGACTAGCTATTAGATTTCAGACGACATTGCGCGAGCGAATCTCCTGCAATTATTTCGAGTTAGCATTGGAAGAATTTTGTGCCGCCTCTTTACGTTGGGCGGAGAAACGCTTCAAACGAGGAGAGGTTTGCAAGGCAGAGTCATTCAGGGCCGAACTGCTGGCATTCGCGCGTAGTAAAGATTACGAATGCGATCCTAGGTTCAAGCTGCTGTCTCGATATGTCCGCAGTAGATGCTTGCTTAAGAGGTGCGCAGACGAGTCCGGACATAACCATGATGAGTTCGACGGGCTTGTCTTGTACCTCGCTGTGACTTTTAAGGGTTTCGCTAACTGGCAGGAACAAGGTCGAATGACTCGGAAAGTTTTCTTGATCTGTTGCATCTTCGAAGCCCTTCGGTCAGGCCTTCTGGCACTATCGAATTGTGATTTGGAGAACGAAGGTCAACAAACATCCAGAACCCGACTAAGGGAGCGCATTCTTAAAGGACAACTCTCCCAGTACGGACTCGATCTCAAATGGGCAGCTCTAGACGATCTAAAAGGATGTCTAGTTCAAACCCCGTTCGGCTCATCAATATATGTTCACGAGGAGCTACGTACCGAGGACGGAGAACGAGTGGCGTTGCATGAACTTGGTCATTTTCTGTGTCGCCACAGGCCAAGTTTGGAGTACTACATTTCGGACCCCTGCCAGCCTGGGGCAGAACGAATCAGAGAGAATTTCACTGCACAAGAGCGAGAGGCCGATGCGTTTGCCGACCTATGGCAGCATGTGCTCGCCGGCCTTGTTGACTATATTCTAGGGACCCGATCAAACCATTCGTTGGAGCAGCGACAAGTCAGTAGAGACACTTCTGGGTCGGCTACTCCAAACCACGTCACGGTGTACGCGACGTCAGGTCAGTAGGATCGGTGTCCGGGAATGAACCGCAAAACGAATTCGAGTGCGCTTCGCTCCTATCGAGAAGCACCTCTAAGCTAACTCACCAACGTTTTTTGGCTCTTCTGGTTAGGTATCTCCGTAGACTCTTCAACGTGGGGGACCACCAACAATCAAATAGAGGAGAGTCTTCGTGATCAAACGTATGGGTGTGTTCGTCCTCGGTTTGCTGTTTTGCACGATCATTGCCCGTGCGCAGTCCCCCACGGCAGTTGTCAACGGTCAGGTGCGGGATATATCCGGCGCGGCGATTCCAAAAGCAACCGTAATCGTCATAAATGATGCGACGAACATCCGTTACACGACCGAAACGAATGATCAAGGAATCTACTCCGTGCCAAATCTTCCCCCGGGCACATATCGCATTCAAGTGTCGAAGCAGGGCTTCAAGACTATCGTGCATCCGGATATCGTTTTGCATATTCAGGATGCAGAAGCGATCGGGTTCACACTTTCTATTGGCCCAACGTCAGACACCGTCACCGTCGAAGGCGGCGCTCCCATAATCAACACGACGGACGGGTCCGTGGGCACCGTTGTAGACCGAAAGTATGTTGAGAACATACCTCTGAATGGACGCAGTTTTCAGAACTTGATCCTACTCACGCCTGGTGTGGTTTCAAACAATCCGCAAAGCAGAGCTGGAGGTGGTAATAACGGAGAGTTCAGCGTAAACGGGCAACGAACGGAATCAAACTACTATGTGGTAGACGGCGTGAGCGCCAATGTTGGTATTGCTCTCGATTCGCCCCAGCGGGCAAGCTTTGGCGGCGGGTTGCCGGCGTCTACAGCCCTTGGTACGACGCAGGGACTCGTGTCGGTGGATGCGCTCCAGGAATTTCGCGTTCAAAGCTCAACCTATTCCGCTGAATTCGGGCGTAACCCTGGTGGACAATTCTCGTTCGTCACACGTTCAGGCACGAACCAATGGCATGGCACTGTGTTCGAATACCTTCGCAATAACGTTTTTGATTCTAATGATTGGTTCAATAATTATTTTACGAAACAGAAGCCGGCGCTGCGGCAGAATGACTTCGGAGGGACCTTCGGTGGGCCGATTCGGGAGAACAGAACTTTTTTCCTGTTTTCATACGAGGGACTGCGTGCGTTGCAACCTCAGGCTGCGACGCCTCAGTTGGTGCCAGATGCCAACCTACGTGCGACTACGCCCGCCCCTCTTCAGCAAGTCATGAACGCCTTTCCGTTGCCTTCTCCAGGCGCGCCAAATTTCGGAAATGGGTTCGGGCAATTCATCGGCACGTGGTCCAATCCAGGCGATATCGATTCGACTAGCATAAGGTTAGATCACACTATTAATGACAAATTGAGGCTCTTTTTCCGTTTTAACGACACGACTTCTAGCTTGGGGCTGCAAGACCAACTTGTCGCTTCAATTTTCACTGTCACGGGCTTCACGACTCGGACGTATACCTTTGGCGCAACCAGTTCATTCTCAAGTCGCCTTAATAATGAGTTTCGGCTGAATTACAGCTCCAACGCTGGTAAGTTTACTTCTAACATCGGCAACTTCGCTGGCGCCAAGGCGATTGACCTGGCCCAAATCCAAGGTCTGACAAGTGGCTCCAAGTCTGCTCCTTTCACCGACGTGGTGTTGTCCTTCGGCACACAATTTACGATTCTTCAGCAGTATGGTTTTAGTGGTCGCCAGTCTACATGGAATTTGACTGATACCGTTGGCTTATCCCTTGGATCGCATCAGTTAAAGCTTGGAATTGATTTTCGTAGACTGACTCCGGACCTGTTTGTGGCGAGTCCATCCCTCGACTATGAGTTCTTCAGCGCGAGTTCGGTCCAGTCGAATAGTGTGGATTTTGGGAGCGCGACCTCTACGGCTCCGGCGCATCCTGTGTACTCGAATTTCTCTGCTTTTGCACAAGACGAATGGCGACTCTCCCGGCGGCTGAATCTCTCTATGGGGCTTCGATGGGAAGTAAATCCAGCCCCAGGAGGAGCAAAGGCCAATTTGCCTTATACGGTGCAAGGCAGCAGTCTGAGCACGCTAACACTTGCGCCCCAGGGGACTCCACTCTGGAAGACGACCTGGTTCAACTTTGCGCCGCGGCTGGGCCTTGCATACGTGCTACGAGATAAAACAGCATGGGAGACTGTTATCCGCGGAGGTGTTGGTGTCTTTTTTGATACCGGTCAGCAACTCGGTTCTTTTGGCTATAGCGGGCCTGGTTTTTCAAGCCACGTGTCATTTGGCGGCCTGATCGGTTCTTCAACGAGCTTCCCGATTCCGGCGGCTCAAGCGAATCCGGCAATTATCAATCCACCAGTCCTGCCGTTTAAGAGTTGCTGTGTTTTCTTCTTCTCTCCGCATCTACAACTGCCTTACACGCTGCAGTGGAATGCCAGCATTGAGCAGGCCTTAGGAAAGTCGCAAGCGTTAACGATCTCGTATGTAGGCGCCAATGGAAGAAGGTTGTTGCGACTTACACAGATAAGTCTCAGTTCCATTAATCCGAACTTCGGTCTATCAGTTCTGACTGATAACGGACTTACATCGGATCATAACGCAATGCAGGTTCAGTATCAGCGGAGGCTCGCACGCGGTCTGCAAGCGCTGGCCTCTTACACTTGGGCGCATACGATTGATTTTGGTTCGCGGAATACTAGCTTTCCGTATGTCCGAGGCAATTCGGACTATGATATTCGTCACAATTTTTCCGCCGCCCTCTCATATGATCTGCCGAATGCTTCCCGGAGCGCTTTTGCTCGGGCGCTGTTGAATCACTGGGGTCTGGATAACAGATTTACAGCGCGGACCGGCTTCCCCGTTACGCTTGACGGGCGAACATTAACCGATCCGGTGACACACCAACAGTTCCATGCGGGGCTAAACTTAGTTCCCGGCCAGCCTCTTTATGTCTCCGGGGCGCAGTGTACCTCGTTGTACAACACTATGAATATTAGCTCCCCTATGAGGACATGCCCCGGGGGGCGCGCGATCAATCCGAGTGCGTTCGCCCTTCCCCCCTCGGGCCAATTTGGCAACGCGCCTAGAAACTTTGTGCGCGGCTTTGGAGCATGGCAAATGGATCTTGCCGTGCGCCGCGAGTTTCCGGTCTTCGAGCGGTTAAAACTCCAGTTTCGGGCCGAGGCTTTCAACATCTTCAATCATCCAAACTTCGGAAGGGTCAACGCTGCCTTCTGTGACCCCACGAAAGTATTCGGATGCACTTTCGGTCAAGCGACATCGACCCTGGCGAATAGTCTGGGCGGACTGAATCCGCTGTACCAGATGGGTGGCCCGCGCTCAATGCAGTTGGCTTTGAGGCTCGCGTTCTGAGCGGCAACCCATAGGGAGCGGGCGTCGCAGCCGAGGCGATTCTGTTTCAGCAAGAATCGCGCAGTGGAATCCGTCCTTTCTTTCTCTGTTTCTCGGGTTGCGCGAGGTCCAAAGAAAGAGCCGGCGTCGCCACGAGCTAATCTGTCTTTGGGCGGAGGGTATGTGCGATTTCGCGATGCGCGTTCTAGTCTTATGAATCGAAAAGATAAGACCCTAGGAATCCGGGTTATTATTTCTCTTCACGTGGCGCTCATCTTCCTCTGCCCTCCCATGGCGTTCGGGCAAAGCAGTCCATCCACGAAGAAGAGACCCATTACCGTCACGGATGCAATCTCCGCGACACGGCTCGGAGACGACCTGTACTCTTCAGGAGGGTCCTCGGTAGGCCGCGTTGCACACTTCTCCCCTGATGGAGAACGGTTCCTTGTAGTGTTAGAGAAAGGCAACCTCGAACAGAATACAAACGATTTTTCTGTACTTCTTTACGAGACACGTGATGTGTTTCGTTCACCGAAGCCCAATGTAGTGCTAAGAATGTCATCTTCATCGTCGTACCATGACGGCATCCGTGACATTCGTTGGCTGGATAATGAACTATTTGCCTTTCTCGGAGAGAAGGGGGACGGACCGTCCCAGGTTTATACGTTCAACGTCAGGACCCATACGCTCAAGAAACTGACCGATCATCCTTCATCCATAACCAACTACGATATTACGAAGGATGGGCACAAGATCGTTTTTGCCGCTGAGCCTCCGGTGACCCGAACGAACACCGATCAGGAACGACGGGAGGGTATCGTCATCACAGGGCAGTTCCTGGAGGAGCTTATATCGAACGAGCCCCTATACCCTGACGCTCAACTGTTTGTGCAGTTGGTGGGGAAGAGGTCGGCCAAAATTGCCAAAGAAGTTCGAGTTCAATACACTGGCTTGATTTCGATCTCACCGAACGGTCGCTACGCGCTCGTCGCGGCATGGGTACGCAACGTCCCTCCTGAGTGGAGCGCGTACGAAAACAGGTATATCCAGGCGGTTGTTGCCTCGCATTTGCAAGGACAATTAGTACCCTTAAGCAGTTATCTTGTATTGGATACGACGACTGGATCGCTGGTTCCCCTTTTTAACACGCCGAATTCAAGGGAAAGCGATCCTCCCCGCTTGGTGTGGGCACCAGACGGCGAATCGGTCTCTCTAAGAACCTATCTACCTCTGGATGTGGCCGATCCTATAGAGCGAGAGCGCCGGTCGAAGCATCCAATGGCGGTGCGCGTTAGGCTTCAGGACGGGACTTATCGAGTGATCCCTGAAGAAGACCTTCATGAGGCGATTGGGGCGGTACGCGAAGAGCAAATAGCTATAGACGTAACTCTCGATGAGGATATGAATACGCCGCCCAAGATCTATGCCAGTGATGCCAAGAGCTCGAAAAGGGGGATGTTGATCGACCTAAATCCCCAGTTTGCCGAATTGGATTTTGGCCAGGTCGAAAGCACGAAGTGGAAAACGACAGCCGGAAATGAGCAGACCGGCGGACTTTTTCTTCCCCCTGATTATGAGCGGGGAAAGCGCTATCCCTTGGTTATTCAGACTCATGGATTCAACCCCAGTCGGTTTTCGATGGACGGTCTAAACGAGTGGAGCAGTGCGTTTGCGGCGCGAATGCTCACCGCCAAAGGGTTTGTTGTTCTCCAGACAGGTAAGGTGCCCACGAGCGCCGGAACGACAAGCGAAGCGCCAGCGTACATGGCAGGGTATGAGGGTGCGATCGACGACCTTGACAAGAGAGGGTTGATTGATCGAGAGCGAGTTGGGATCTCTGGCTTCAGTCGATCCGTTTACACCGTGGGGTACACGCTGACACACTCCAACTACCAGTTTGGTGCCGCCGTTCTCGTCGATGGCATTACCGGGGGCTACTTCCAGTATCTTGCTTGGGGTAACGATACTGATGACGTGCTTGAAGATGGCGGGGCAGTGCTGAATGGAGGTCGACCATTCGGGGACACTCTGAAGCTTTGGATGAAGGATTCTCCGGGTTTCAACTTGGACAAGGTCTCCGCTCCGGTGCGCGTTGTTGCGCTGGGGCGACCTTCCGTTTTGGTAATGTGGGAATGGTTTTGCGGCCTGTGGCTGCAAAACAAGCCAGTGGATTTCATCGAGATTCCTGAAGCGAACCACCTACTGAAGAACCCGTGGCAACGCCGTGCCTCGATGCAGGGAATTGTGGATTGGTTCAGTTTCTGGTTGAAGGATGAAGAGGATTCCGACCCAGGGAAAAAGAACCAGTATGCCCGATGGCGGGAGCTTCGAAAGAGGCATTCGGTGCCGCGGTAGCGTCGAAAGTAGATTTCTCTTGTCTCTCCGACCAAACGGCAAATGAAGAGATGTTGCAGAGATTTCTATGGTACGTCTATTATTCGTCGGCTTCGTACGCAGCAGACGTTACCAGTACCGGATACCCCGGACCGCCCATAGTTTCTGCAAAGTTGTGCCCTTTGTCCACCGTGCCTTTGACCACGTCGCTTAGATCGCCGAGAATCACGAATTGTGGCTTTTCGTATGACATTTGTCCTCCGGTTAGTGCAAGCGCTTAGACTATGAGTGGTTTTCTCTCTGCAATTCGCGTTGCCGCTGGGACAGACAATAGATGGGGCGCACAGACTTGCCGTGCGCCCCATTTCCTAACTATTCGTCAGCCTCATACGCTGCAGACGTAACCAATGCTGGGTAGCCCGGGTTGCCGATCGTATCTGCGAAATTATGGACCGACTTGTCGGCACTACCTTGGATTGCCCGGATTGAATTGGGCAAGGTTACGATTTCCGGCTTGTTGTAAGTCATTGTGATTTCCTCCTCTTCAGAATTAACAAACATTCAATCCTTGCGGATTGAATTCCTTATGTGTTCTGGCCGATAGGGCCTTGACATCAGTTTGGTGCCTATTGCATTCGGCAATCCTCTTCTCGTCGCCTCGTGGACGCCAGGCCAGACCAGAATTGTTGCCAACTACTCATCAGCTTCATATGCAGCAGACGCGACCAGCGCTGGATAGCCTGGATTGCCCATGGTGTCGGCAAAGTTATGCACCGACTTGTCGGCACTACCTTGGACTGCCCGGATTGAATTGGGCAAGGTTACGGTTTCTGGCTTGTCATAGGTCATTGTTTTCCTCCCAGTTTTCCTTACGAACATTCAGCCCGTAAGGGTTGAATCTCTCTTCATGGCAATCGGAGTCTGCACGCTAAAGGCGCCTCCTTCGCATACTCAGTTCGGTTGGGTTTTTCCACTTGGCGTGGCGGATTGTTGAGTGGCTGCCACCTTGGGAAGAAGCCACCGTCAACACGTTGCAATTCATCAGGCTCCGTACCCAGAATTCGATGGCAAACGTGCGCATGACAGTGACTGACGAGACCGGCTGCCCGTCGCGGGCCATTTGCATGGCTTCCGCAAACCTACTAGCGTCGACAATGCCGAGTGAGCCGCTGACCATGCGCTGGGTCATCTCGGCAAGATGGGCCCAATCAGAGGAAATGGCGGCCAAGGCCGCGCGGGCGACATACGCCTTGCGTTTCCGATTCAGAAGTTCGGCCGGGACGATGCCGAAGAGAGCGCGGCGCATTAGGGAGCGCCGATGGCCTGGACGGACCAGTTGTTCTCGCGGTACGGCGTACATGAATTCCAGCAAGCCGCGGTCGAGGTAGGGATAACGTTTTTCCCGCGGCGGGTCGGATGGCAAGGGATCGCACGCCAGTTGTCTTCTCAACATATCCAACGTAGAGACGTTCTCCTGAACCGTTGGCAGAGGACCGAACAGCTTCAACCCGGTTTCGTAGCCCTGCAAGGCAGCGCGATTGCGCTTGACGAACCCTGGGCTGAGCCAAGGTGCTGGCCGCTTATGTTTCGGAACACCAACGAGAGCCGGAGGGAAAAATCCTCTTGCAGCATCAAAGAACAGATGGAACCAGGGTTTCCGCTTGTTCAGGGCCCAGACTTTTAATTGGTGCGCGAGCATCCGGAAGTGGCCTCTTGCGAGAAGATCTTCGAGTTCCGGAGTGGGTGTCGGCACGCCGCCCATGACCTCGTCGCCGCCGATTCCGGAGAGCACTACGCAGTTCCCGTGCGAGGTCACGCACGCCGCGAATTGTCGGCTCGCTTCTGAAGAACGGCCACGGCCAGAACCCGGAGTCGCCGCAAAGTGGATGTCACTAGGTTCGAAACCAATTTGCTGCAGAGAGCTAACATCGATATGGCAGCCGGTGCGGCCGCGTTTTTCTTCGACCTTGGTGAAATAGGGGCGCTCATTCCAGTTGGGCTCGGAGTCGTTGTAATAGGAAATGGTGTCGAGGCGGGGTGTTTCGACGGCGCCGCGGGCGATAATGGTGTCCGCCATGCAGACAATGGAAGAAGAATCCATGCCTCCGCTGAGCTCCGCGAGAATGGGGCTGTCAGAACGCAGCCTGCGGCAAACGGCTTCGCCGAAGACTGTGCGAAAGTGTTCTTCGTATTCCCCATCGGTGCGATAACGAATTCTCTTGCTGGGGTCGAAATCCCAATACTTGCTAACGGTATGTTTTCCGGGCCGGATGACGACCGAAGACGACGGCGGCACAGAATGAATTCCGGCGTAGGGTGTCAAATGAGCGGCAGGGAAGAACGAGAACCAGCCGGCGATGTACTCTTCACAGAGCCCAAACGTTTTTCCCGCAAAGAGAACGAGCGGATCGAGGATTGTGCTCCAGGTGACTTGCTCGTTGTCGAAAGCATAGTAAAGATGACGCGTGCCGATAGGATCTTTTGCCAGGATCAGTGATCGTGAGGTTCTGTCCAAGATGGAGAGCGCCCAGTCGCCAATGAGCTTGGCGAAGCAGCTGGCGCCCCATTGTTCGTATGCCGCGCCGACGATCGCGACGTCCGTAGAGGCTGTTGTCAGAACATCTCTCAAACTGCGGACAAGTTCTTCACGATTGTCGAGCCGCCCATCCCAGGTAAGGACTGCACCGGACCCGAGAATATAGGGTTGCGTTTCGCGCCGCGATTCTTTGGTTGTGTGGAAAGCGTGGTGGAAAATGTGGATGTTTGAATTCGTGTAGGAGCCTTTATCGTCAGGGCCGTAAGGGGCTACCGCCAGTTCGACTTTCTCAACATAATCTTGCGATACCGGCTGTCCGTTGAAATTCCATCTTCCAAACTGAACGCTCATGTTTGCTCCTTCAAACTCCGAGGTGCACTCAAGCAGCTAGCAGCGATCGAGCACTGCGTACATTTCAGGCGTATAAGGCTTGTCGTTGACCACGCGGCCGTCGACTTCGACCCAGGCGTGGGCTTTGAAAGGCATCTGTTGCGCACCGATGACCATTTGCGCTGGGACGCCACATTTCTTCAGGAGGCAAGCGGTAGCCGCAGATCGCTGCAGGCATAGGGCTTCTTTCCAATACCAGATACAAGCCATGTCAATCGCCGAGCAAATGCGATCGACTGTATCTGGACCAGACGCCCGCTTTCCGACGGGATAGTTGCGAACCTTTTCGTACAGGGCTGCGAAGTTGCCTCGCGTCAGGTAGAGATCGAAATGAATCAGTTTCAAGTACGCCTTCAAGATGAGAAACGACATAACGATGACCTCTCTTTCACACTGGCAACTGCAACTGGTCACAAAGAAACGCCATGCGGTCCGTCAGCGCTTCAATCCGTTCGCCGAGCGGGAGCACGGGAGAGTGTCCACGAAACTTGCTGTAATCGAGAAAAATGGGATGTTCAGAGACGTTGGCCGCCTGCAGCCTTGCCGTCATCTTACGGGCATGCAGTGGATTGCAATTTCGGTCGGCGTCGCCGGAGACGATCATTGTCGCGGGGTAGGCAACACCGTCCCGAACTTGATGATAAGGAGAGTATTTCGCGAGAACGGCGAAGTCCTCCGGATCCTCTACCGTGCCAAACTCATCTTTCCAGACATGGGCGTTGTCGAAAAGGTGATACCGAAGCATGTCCAGCACGGGAACCATGCAGACAACGGCGCGAAAAAGATCTGGCCGCTGCGTCATTGCTGCTCCAACGAGAAGTCCAGAGTTTGAGCCGCCAAAGATGGCCAGTTTTCCAGGAGCAGTTCTTCCCGTTTTTACGAGCCATTCCGCCGCGCGCAGGAAATCGTCGTAAGCTGTCTGGCGGTTGCGCCGCTTGGCAGCTTGATGCCACTCGACGCCGAATTCCGATCCACCGCGGATATTAGGCAGGGCAAACAAGCAACCACGTTCCACCAGAAAGGCAACAAAGATGCTGAACTGCGGTGTCATGGAGACACCGTAACCGCCGTAAGAAGTCATAATCGTCGGGTTGCCACTTCTCTTGAGCACGTCGCGGCGGCCCACCAGGAACATCGGGATTCTTGTGCCATCCTTGGACAGGAACCAGATTTGGGAATGGCTGAAGTCAGAGGAATCAAACGGGATGCTTCTCTTGGCCCAGAGCGTGCGGTCGTTACTTCTTGCAGAGTAGCGAAAGACGCCGATCGATTCAGTGAAGGACTCCGTTTCGAGGAGCAACTCATCCGCGTCTTGCGAACCGCCGATGATGCGAAGCGTCTCATCATTTCGAACGGACAACTCTCCGGTTTTCTTGCCAGAGAAATTGAAAATAAACACGCGATGGTGCATGTCTTTCATATAGGAGACGAAGATAGAGTCTCCAACCACGAGCCAATTGCTGATGGGGGTATCGCTCTCCGGCACGATGCCGATCCACTCGTGTTCCCCGTTCTCCCGAAGCCGAATTTCAACGATGCGGCGATTCGGTGCATTTCGATCGGTGATCGCCAGAATCTTGTCGTCCATTAGCCGCAGGCCGAGCATGTAATCGATCTCGGCGAATGTCAGGGCCGGTGGTCCATCTTCTTCGAAAGGCCTCAGATAGACGTCCGTGACTGTCTTGTCAAGGAAGCGATAGACGAAGAAGCCGAGGCGCTTTTTGTCGGAAAACAGCGCCAGGCGAAGCTTTTCGTCCTCGCCAGCGAAGAAAATCTCCCGGTCTTCAGAGGATGGCGTTCCGAGAACATGGTGGTACGCGGCGCGATAGAATGGCCTCTTTGTGTCTGCCGCTTCGTGAACGTAATAGAAGCTTTTGCCGCCAGGCGCAAAAGCGAAGCCGCGCAAATATCCCCTGGGAAGGGAATCGGGAAGGCGTTTCCGAGTTTCGATGTCCAACAGTTCGAAAGTCCCTGTTCGCTCTCCCCCTTCCTTCACCTCATACAGAAGCAAACGGCCATCTGGCGAGACACGCAGCGGCTTGACTGCGGTGTACTTGCCGGTCTCTCGCTGAGAGGGATCGATTAAAAGTTGATCCTCGCCGTCTGCGCCATTACGCATGTAGATGCAGGGCTGCTCTTGATCTGGCAGACGCTTTCGGAAGAAATAGCTGCCGCCAGCGATTTGCAGTGAATCGTAGGTTTCGACGGCGAAGAATTCTCGAATACGCTTCCGGATGCGATCGCGCCCCGGAATGCTCTCTAAATAGGACCGCGCATAGAGTGTCTGCTCTTCGATCCAGGCCCGCGTTTGCGGAGAATCCTGATTTTCCAGCCAGCGATACGGGTCGGTGACGGAGACACCGTGGAAGATCTCCGTCACCGGCTCCACGGCTGAATGAGGCGGGGGCGTCATCAATTGGGGCATTTCACCCTCCGCCGCTGCAGCAAATCTGCTTCTTGTTTCATCCTGCGCGTCAGACTTCTCAAATAACCTTGGAATCCCGGAACCTTCAACCGTTCTGAATCTCGCCAGACGTGATTGGCTACCGCGTATGCATAGACCGCCAAAAGCGGCGAGAAAAGATAGGCCTCTGCCATTTGCCCCGGTGAGGCGACGGAACTCCATGCGCGGGAATAATGAGCCTTGAGGTCCACTTCGAATGGCTTGAATTGCGGATAGTCTTTCCGGAGATGTGCCAGAAAATATTCAAGAGTTAGCAGAGGATGGCCAATATGGGCTTCGGCCCAATCGATGAAAACACACTGTTCTGTCCCGACGACAATGTTTCCAGGGTTAAAGTCACTATGGCCGAGAGTATCGGGAAATTGCAACGCTGCCATGCAGTTCAAGGCGTCCTTGATCGTCGTTCCGAGCTGCTCCAACTCATAGCGCGTGAGGATTTGCGGCGGGCACTTGGTCTGTTGCTTCATCAAATCAGTCATGACTGCAAGGAATGGATCGACTTGTTCAAGAAGCCCCGGAATACTCAGGTTCTGGCAACCCGCTCGCAAAAGTTCTTCGGCGTGGCCGATGGAAGCAATTTGAAGCTGCGCGAGAGTCTCCACGGCAGCATGCCAAGCCGAAATATTGCTCATCTCATTCAGCGAAGCGCCGCCCGCATCTTGCATTAGCCATCCGTGCCATTCAGGTTTGGCTGCAAGGATCCTTGGAACATAATCTGGGAACAATCGCGCCACTGTTTGCGAAATGCCGTATTCGCGGATATTCGGCTCACCCACAGCTTTGAACCAAACAGGATTTCCGGTAGTAGTGAAACGAATCAGCGAAAAAGTTTCGCAGCCATTGAGCTGTTCATGGGATTTCAATTCCATTCCAAGGGGCTGGATCGCACCCTCAACCCACTCCTTGAGCTCCTGCATCCATCCAACCCGGCAAAAAGGCTCTTGAGATTCAGCGCAAGTTCCATGAACTGCTTTGCGATAGCTTGAATTCAGAGCCTGGCGTTCTTGCTTCGGCAAAATTAGGTTCGAGAGGGCGTGATGGATCGTGAACCAATTCATGTTCCGAGGGTGTTGGCGGATCCCATCCTCTGAGTCGAGTACTGCGAAGTAGCTTGTGTCGAGCGCTTGTTCAAGCAATCCAGAAAACAAAAAAACTGCGGATACACCCCATGCATGTAAAACAAACTTGGTAACTTCTTGAGCTGGCCTCGTGAGTTGTGGAATCTCAATTCTTGGTAAGCGGTGCTCATTGCCTTTGGATTCAAGCATCACCGCTGTCCCCGCCGAATCGAACACAATCAGTCCATACCTGTCTGTATGACGCGATTCATTCGGACGATCCAGTGCCGCAGTAGAGAGCTGCATTCTTTGCCCTTGAAAACTCACGTTGTGGGCTCCATGAGGCGCTGCCTTCTATTTGGAGCCCGGACCTTGCACGGGATCAGCGGGCCGCTTTCCGAAAAAATTGCAGAACAATCCCGAAGGCTTATGACCGATCGCCTTCCGAGGGGCTTCCGATTCACTCGGCTCAATCAACTGCTGTGCCCTGAGTTGTTCTATGAATTCATTGACATCTGCGAGGGTCTGTTCCATGGGCAATCCGAATTCGGATGCCAGCCCGCTTGCGATCTGCTCTTGGGAACGGCCATCCGCAAGACCGCGCCAAATGATCGAACCAATTGGATTGAGAGTGATCATTTGCCCTCCCTTGATGTTCATGAGTACTGCTCCGTCTGCAGTAATGGTCGTTCGCACGTATGTTGAAATTTTCATGATTTATTCGTGTTCAGATTTGTCGGCTCAAAGACGATTCCACTTCGCCAAAATTCTTTCGTCGCGATTTCTTAAACAGGAATCAAAACCATCATCAAAACTTCTTGCAACGCGGCGATAGTGCGCTCTGTTACTTAGAGCGTCAATTGAAAACAGGGGGACCTATCCGGCCAAAAGGTGCGGCATCCGGCCATTTGTCACCACATTCGGCCCACCAAACGAACAATTGGACTAAATCTTTTTGTTAATCGTTGTTGGAAGAGATGAAGAAACCTTGCTCATTGACCGTGTTTATTGGCATGTTGTGCAAACGGGTGTATAGCCCGTCCCGATGCATAAGTTGTTCGTGCGTGCCTTGGTCTTCGATTAAGCCTTCATTCAAAACGAATATCCGGTCGACCCATTTAAGCGCGGAAATCCGATGCGAAATGAAAACAATCGTTTGAGTTGGGAAATGTTTTGCCAAATTCAAGTAAATTCTTCGCTCGGATGGCGCGTCTAGTGCGGAGGTCGATTCATCAAGAACGAGAAGGGAAGGCTCCCGAAGCACAGCACGGGCCAAGGCAATGCGTTGCCGCTCGCCTCCCGACAACGTATTTCCTCTTGGACCTAGTGCTGTGTCCAAGCCCTGCGGGAGTCGCAGGACCAATTGCTCAAGGTCAGCGATCTCAATTGCACGATGCAGCTCTTTGCTATTTGCGGAAGGTTTTCCTAACAACAAGTTTTCTTTGAGGGTTCGATCAAAAAGAACGGGTTCCTGCATAAGGTAACAGACTTCTGTCCGAAGACTTTCGAGCTTGATGTTTCGAACATCGATTCCGTCGATGTTCACGACTCCACAGTTAGCGTCGTATAGCCTGGCAATTAGCTTCGCAATTGTGCTCTTGCCGCTGCCGCTGATTCCTACAAGGGCAACTCTCTCGCCAGCTTCTAGTTTCAAGTTAAATTTATGCAAGACAGATTGTCCTGTGCAGTACGAAAAAGAAACGTCTTTGACTTCGATATGCCCTCTAACCGGAGAAGGAATCTGAATAGCCCCGGGGTATTCAATTACACTTGGGGCCGTTTCGATAATCTCCAGGATTCTCCGAATGCTTATGCGCATCCGAGTCAGGCGCGCATATATTTCAATAGCGGCATTTAGCGGATCAAATAATCTCGCCATATAGCTGTAGGAGGCCACCAGACCTCCGATGCTTAGCGCCCCCACAAATACTTGGTAGCTTCCGTAGCCGAGAATCGCGATTGTGCCCAACGCAATGATCGCCATGTAGGAAGTTCGAAACAATATCTCGATCACGTTTCGGTGAGTTAAGGCCGCCACCCTTGCTTTGGCACGTTCTAAGAACGCTTGCGTCTGCGTTGTCTCCTGATGGAGCAGCTGAATCTGGACAACGGACATCAGGTGTTCCTGGAGAAAACTACTTTCCTTGCTCGATTCTCGTTGTGCTGATTCCGACGCGTTTTGCAGCCGTCTATCGAAATATCTTTTGAACAGAAAGAACAGGGGCACGAGCGGGAGAACCATGCAGGTGAGCGTGAAATCCAGTAAGAGCATTGTTCCAACAACGAAGATCGCATTGAAGATTGTCTGAAAAGCATACGGTACGAGACTTGATCCTAGTTCCGAAACCTGATCAACATCCTGTTCCATGCGGTACAGTTTTTCCCCAGCGGATGTTTTTTCGTGGAAGTCCGCGGAAAGGCGGTTTATCTGCTCGAGGATACTAAGTCGAATTCGGAACACGAGGTCCTGAACCATTCGAAAACTTAGCAGGCCAGCGAGCGCTGAAAATCCGAGCCGGCAAATGTAAATTCCGAAAAATCCTGCCGCGGCAATAAACAATAAGTGGAAATCCTTTTTGGGTAGAATCCGGTCGATTAACCACTTAAGGAGCAAGGGATCGAGTAAGAACATTAAACTGCTTAACACCAGTAAGAAGACGCTGAGCAGATGTGCGCCAAGAAGAGGACGTAGTTGGCGGGCAAACCAATGAAACTGGGTGTTTGAGTTCGCAGCCAAGGTCACTCCCGGCAATTTCGATTCAAACGTTCAAGGGCGAATCGGCAGGATTTGGGACTTCGCGCATCCTCTGGTGCGCAAATTGAATTCATGGAGGCAGTTGTTTGCTCATCTACTAGCTTCTTCACCGCTCATAGACCGTCTTGGTTCCTCGGAGTTTCATGCCGATCTCTCAAGTCCGGCATCAAGCGCTTTCGTGGACCATGCTTTTCGGAATTCTTGTGGGCTTAAGCCTAAGACTTCCTTAAAGGTTCTACTGAACTGACGACTGTTTTGAAACCCGAGATCTGCTGCGACGGCCTTGATCGGCGTGCTCGCTCGTTGCAGTTGTTTTATTGCAATAGTGAGCCGGTTGTTTCTTGCGTACACTCTCACGCCAACTCCAGTCCATAACTTGAACAACCGGCGAGCTTGACGGCCAGACATAGGTAGGTCGAGCAGTTTACATACATCGTCCAGACTCCGGCGAGCTTCCTGCGGATGCGTGTCGATGAATTCTTTTAGTTTCCTGATCCGCCAGTCCCCGGTAACCGGCGCGTCAACTTTTTGCGGCATGAGCACACTGAGGAATGCATCCAGCGTTCCCCATCCTTCGCCGATTGGCCCCTCATAAGTCGCGGAACTCCGTTTGTTGCTGTCGTTCACTTCGAGATTGAGCATAATCCTCAGCCTGCGAATACTTTCAAGCGTTTCAATTACTCTCTTGCGCAATAGTCTGGCTGGACCGTAACTGTCGCTCGAACTTACCGTAACGCAGTGAAAAAAGAGCAGACTGCTCGCTTCAACAAACGCAAGATTAACTCCTTCGTGATAAGGTCAGCCAACTGAATGACAATGCGCTGCCATTATGTTTATTCTCTGTTACATGCCGGGCTTTCTAGATGAAGGCACAATCGTGCACCCGGGCGACTATCTGAGTTCCTAATTGAATTCTACGGGAAACGACATATTCACTGCTTGGGCTGACGACCATGCTTCTCAGCCTGTGGGAAAGAACAGCCGCGCCCGGGTTGGAGCCGCTTAGCGTCTGAACCGGGAGCTCAACATGCTACGGATTCGATTCGATCCCCGCCGCCCCCACGGTGTTTCTCGCTCACTGACTAGGAGCAGCCGTAGATCTTATTTCGTTCGATTCGAGGTAGCCGCCGAAAAACTTTCTGTAGGCCAAATGTCATCGAAGCTTGCTCAAGTCGGAAGGATGGAGGACTCGTTGAGAATGGCCCGCAACAGTCGGCGCCGCATAGCGACGGCGAACATGGTCACGCGAGCGCCTCGAGGTCGTCTATGGGCAATTGGTTCAGCGAATAGTTACCGCTGCCCACGTGATAACTTCTGGCTCGCAAGCAAGTGGTCCAACTTTGCGCGATCAGAAAATTGCCATGAAAGACCACTCCGCGAATCTTCTCGGTGTTCCTGATATCTTCCAGCGGATTTGCGTCTAGAAGAACCAGATTCGCAATCTTGCCTTCTTCGACAGAGCCAAAAGACCGCTCGGTACCAAGAAACTCCGCTGCGCGCAATGTTGCCGTTTGCAGTGCTTCCATGGGAGAAAGACCAGCCGATACGAGAAGTTCCAGTTCTTCGTGCAGGCTGAATCCGGGATACGTATAAGGGTTCGGCGTATCTGTGCCCGCAAGCAGCTGCACATTGGCAGGGTGCAGAGCCTTTACAATAGCGATGTTGTGCTGGAACAGACGCAACTGAATCTCGTCGTTACGTGGATCGGGCTGGCCTCCCATCGAATTCCAGAAACCTAAGAGGTCATCAGGAATGTATGCGGTGCGGGGATCCTTCCGAAGTAAGGGATCGTGAATCGACGCGCAGGAACGGAGGACCGCGAGGGTCGGCGTTTGCCAGGTGTGATTGCGGGCAAATTCCTCGAACAGACTTTTCGCCTTCCTGGAATCATAAGTTGCCAAGATCATTTCGTTAATCTTGTAGTAGAGATCGCGTGCGAGCTTTGGGTCCTCCGTATCATCCGCCTTGGCCCGCATTTTTTGAAGTTGTTCACTGTCAGAGCTCACAAAATTTGGAATACCCCACAGGTGCTCAATGCTTTTCTGTCCAAACTGCGAGGCTTCTGCTGGAGTCAGGCTGTCTGGAATATGTCCCGCAAAAGAAATCCGGCTTTCTTTGGCTTGCGAAGCAATGGCCAAATACTCGTTGCGAGATAGCGTGTTGTAGACCTTAAGGAAGTCCGCCCCCTGTGCAACTAAAGCGACAACAGCTCGACGAGCGTCGTCCGGGCTCTTCACCGCAATCGAGAAGGGCCAGAACGGATGCTCCCCTTCAAGGATCGGACCTGCGGCAAAGATCTCGGGCCCAAGGCGAGCGCCGCTAGCAATCTCCTTCTTGAGCTGAGCAATTTGCGACAGTGGAATGTCCCCGCCCATATCCCGAACTCCCGTAACGCCGTTCACAATGAACAATGGTAAAAACCTGTCCGGTTGATTCTTGCTGAGCGCGTGGACATGCATGTCCCAAAGGCCTGCGATTAGGAATTTCCCCTTCGCATCAATGGCAATTACATCGGGAACGGGCTTGGTCTGACTGGAGGGAAATATCGATTTGATCTTGTCGCCTACGATGAGAACGGAGACGTCCTGTCTCGGAGGCGAACCGGTCGAATCTATCACCGTGACGTGCTCTAAAACCAAGGCGGAACTGTTTTGACCCGTCAGAGCTTGCCCGCACAATGCGGGGAACATGCATAAGTAGAGGATGGAAAAACAGGATGATTTCACACTCCGCTCCTTTTTGACGCAGGAGACACCTTTAAAACGGCCCAAACGGTTGGACGTACTCTAGACGAATCCCATGCATAAAACGTCGTATGGGAAGTTGCTAAGATCGAACGAGGTCACAACAGATGTCTTTCTCTTGTTGCGGGTGAGATCCGTACTGTCGAGCCTTGCGCTCCCTGGCCAGACTCAAACCATGGTCTAATGACGGAATCGTCGGCGGCTAACCTCAGCCCGAACCTATTCCACTTAACATATAGATACATGAGAATTTTTCTCCTTTTTCTTGCCCCATTTTCTTGGGGCACCCAGAAGCGAGAGGCCGCTGCTCCCAAAGCGAGCGGCTGCATTCCGGGAGGGAACCAAGGTCTTCGAGCGAGGAACCGGGAAAGCGGAAGCCGTAAAGCTGCCGCGCGCAGCAATTGGCCCGAAGCGGTGCCCAGGAAAGTGAGTGGCGGAAAAAGGGAATGTGCGGCCGGTGTACAACCTGGGTCAGCGGGCAAGAGTTCGCGCGGCGTTGGAGGGCCGGCGAGAGACCAGTAGGCCAAAACGCTTGAGGGACGCGGGTTCGAACGGCTATGAAGGGACGAGCGAATTTATTCGACAGCGGCTTGCTTCCAGCGACTTGGGAAACCACAAGTGGGCACATCCTAGTGCATCGTGCGTAATGCCCGGGCTAGCGCTGGGTACCTTTTCACGACGGCAGCCTCGCAAAGAATCGCGAGGATCGCCTCCCGATTGCTCCACTCGACGGTTGCACCACGATGTCCAAGAGTTGCGCGCAAGGAGAAACAGGCATCGAGGGCTTCAGCCGGACTCATAATGAATTCACCCGGGGTCAGCCCACACAGAACAGCGCGTCCGTCCGAATAAACCCAGTCGCCCTCATTGATCTCGGTCCTTGGAAGCCGGACTGGTCCATCCGGCTGGCTCCAATTCCCAAGAGCAACCCAACTGCGAAGGATGGCACCCCAAAGTTCGTCGCTGTCTAGATCCGACCTAACCGTTACCGAAGCCACTCGCCTCGGATCGCTAGGATCCGGATTGAATCGATCGATCGCTACTGCTCGACCGCTTGGCAGCACATGTAGTTCTAAGCCATTTGGGATCCAGCTGGTTGCAAGGACGGGCACATCCCATTCATCCGCAACGGTACCGGAACCTAATACTTTGACGGCAGATAAATGATCCCGAAGGTGCAAAGCTGATAGTTCTGTATCCATGGCCGTTAGTTCCTCGCCGGCTTCCATGTCACGCGCCACATTCACGACGAAACGGGCCGAAGGATGCGTTTGAGCCAGGTGGAGAGTTACGATCCATATACTCGAGGTATGCCCTTCCTTGATACCCCATAGTTCACACAATCTGATTGACCCCGGTTCAATCGTTTTTCCTGCAAGCTGCTGATAGAGCTGCGACGAATTTCCACTTATGAATTCCATTGCGCACCGCGCACTCGATTCGTACGACAACACCAGGTTTTGTCGAGCGAGATCGAACCATACTCCTAGTTGGTCCTGGGTATCGCCGGAACCACAAAGTGCGCGGTCGACAAACGGAGCCACCGCTTGCCAATCCTCAGCTGCCAGACCACGATCTTCGGCACTTTGAAGCAGTCCTCTGCTTATGACCTGGTGAAAAGGCACGCATCCGGACTCTGACTCCAAACCCTGTCCAATCGGAATGCGGTTTGGGCCGTAGAGGAGCGTAAAGCGCATAGGTGTCCCCGGACAAACTCGCTTTATCAATAGTTTTTTACTGGACATCCAAAGTCGCGGTGGTAGTATAAGCCACTCTTCCCGGGCCGGGTTACCACATTATAACGACCTCGACCTGACGGCAATTCAACATCCGTGAGCGGGAAATTATGCTCATCGACCTCGCGACAAATTAGCCATCCCAGAGGAAGGGGTAATGTATGACTGTCACCAGTATGGCGCTTCCTGTAGACATTCCTTGGGAACGTTGGTGCGTCTCCGAAGACATGATAGATAAAAAGGTCTGCGACTCAGACCGACCCGCCAAGTGGCAATCGTCGATTGCTGTGTTCAGGTACGTACCCGACGATGACTATCAGATCTATGCAAACAAAAAAATCACGTACATCAAAGTCGTGTGTACAGTATCCGGCTTTCAGCCCAAGGCAGACGAGGTACAAGGAATACTCTCAACTCTGGCGGCCCTGACGATCACACCTTTCACCCAAGAGGAATTGGATCGACGCCTCTCTTCTTACGTTCCTTGCAATGAAGCGCTGGTGCAAGTGTCTGTCGGCCCTCTGGAAGGAGCGAAGATTTCACTCGAGGACTACCCGTACTTCATGGATTTCCAACCCAAAAAGCGCGAAATGATCGAAACGGCAACCGATACGAGCGAATTCATGTCGCGCTCCCTCGACTCGTTGAACATCAACAAGTCAGGGGGTTCGACTCAGTCGCAAGAAGTGCTGGATATCGATCAAGGATTCAACGTTGGCGCCAGTTCCAACTTCCAATATGCAGGAACCGGTGGGGGAGGGAGTTTCAACTACGCCAAGCAAGGGCAATGGGGAACCAAGCAGCTCGGTGGAAACCAATCCGCACTTGTGCGAACTTCTGATGAGTCTCATGAGCGTCGAGAAACCCAATCACACACCACGCAAACCACGCAACTTCGCCACCTGTTGGACAGCTATCACTTAGGTACGAATCGAGCCGTATTCTTCATACAACCTCGTCCGAATGTTTTACAGGCGCCGAGCGGCATTGTCGGAGACTCCCCGCGTTATATTGAAGGAATTCAGGAGTTTTTCTTGATTGTCAATCAGCCAAAGCACACGAGAGATTTTTGCGTCGACGTGAGGCTCGACACCGGTCATTTAATCGAAAAGCCTGTTATGGCCTATAAATTCCGAACGGATACTCCCCCACCCGTAACGTTCGCTAACCCTACCCTTCTGCCGGAAGATACCGATCTCGTCAACGACGGGACTACGAGGAACCCTCTGAGACATGATGATGCTTTCTTCTTCACTTACGATGCGTCGCTAAAATACGACTGCAAGAAGCGAACGAGCACGAACAGCGAGCCGGCCTACACGCCCGCTACCGTCGACGGTGTGGAATACGCAATCGACGTCAACAACTCTGAGGGTAATGCTGCAAACGTGGGCGACGGCGATCCACTTCACCTCAAGGGGTACCGCATCATTACATCCGGTACGCAAACGACCAACGACGCAAGTTACACGGTTGACCCCGCTGCCGACGGGTCGTCTCTCTCTATTTCGATCAGCGCGACATCTCGGGCTTGCTTCAAAGCGGGGATCGGTGATGTTCAAGAAACCGTCAATATGAATTGGGGCCTGATTGGACCGGCCGCCGCCTTCGGTGATCCGACAGCGATATCGCTGGCTGTCGGCGGGACGGCCACAGCGCTTGCGATCGAGGAAATTGCCACAGCAGCCAATTACGCCGCCGCGGCGAGCACCATAAATCAGAAACCGGCTTCGGCCAGTGTCGCGGTGGAGATATTTCTGAGATCGAAAGACGCGATTGTGGATACTGGACAAATTGAAAAGAGATTCTTCATAACGACGAGGAGTTTGTGTTGCTGTAAGGAACGCAAAGACAAACAGAGCGAAGGTGTCGTATACGAACCGATACAGACCATTCCCGGGACGGTTGGGACAATCGCAGACGAACACAAGATCAGGAGTGCAATGCGCCAAGAAATGATCGGCAGCCTCGTTTCGTCTCGTCGTACCACACCCAAGTCGTTTCCCAAAACGCAACTCGCGTTTGACTTGGTGTTGCCAATTCTTCTCAAAGATACTGCCGCTCGGGCCACTCTAACGGAGTCTGCCGCCCACGTTCTTCCCGAGAGCCTGGGAAAGCGCGCAACGAAGGGGTTTCGTGAGGCGCTGAAGCATGTTTCACGGCTCCAATTGCTGGGCACGCACGCGTCACTTCTGTCGGGCGCGACCGGTCTTGACGACGATGCGATCCATGAATTGAAGACAGCCATGTTGAGGAAGTCGGCTGCACCAAAGGCGGTCTCCAAACACGTAGAGCAACTCAGAGCTGCAAGGCGGACGACGGCCAAGAAGCAAAACAAGAAGCGCAAATAAAACGGTCGACTAAATCCCATGGCTGACGATTCGGCAAACGACGTCTCCGTCGACACTTTGGCAGTTGACAGAAGCGCGCGCGCGGCTGAGTTGCAGGACAGTTACGCGCAGGATAGTGCCGTCCAGAGTGGGGCATCACCCAAGACAATCGGCCTCCTCAAAGAGTATGTCGACATCTACCTGCAGCAGCAGGGTGTGGAATTGCCGCCGGTGAGTTCCGACAACTCCGGCCTGGTCGCGGAGATCGAGCGGGAATTAGGCCTGGCCGGAGACGATACGGTACTCGGCCCGCTCATCGCGCAAGACATTGAAGCCTTCGCCGCAGGTCAAAAGGCGGTCAGCAGCACACCTTCCACCAGGAATGTATCGACGGGCGCCGATCCCATCGAGATGTTCAGCGGTCAATTTCAACAGGACGTTACCGATCTCTCGATCGTCGGCGCAGGAATGAATTTCGCTTTTCGGCGCGTTTACAAAAACCAAGCAGTTTATTTCGGTCCCCTCGGCGCCAATTGGGATCACTGCTACAACTTGTATATCCGGGAATGGGGTATCAATCTCATTCGATCCACCGGCGAACTTCGCGAAGACCTGTATACACAACACCCGTTGTTCGGACAGGCAGGCTTCAACTACTGGGTCCCGCCGGACGGGCGTCACGGTGTCATCGAGGAGACTGGAACATCCTACCAGTGGCGATCTCCGAATGGAGTTCGCTTTGTCTACCAACCGGATGTGTCGGATCCGACTTTTCACCGAATCGCTCGTTTGGAAGACCGGTTCGGGAATTATTTGTCTTTCACCTATTCAAACGCAAACCTCGCACGGATAGACATCAATCACCACGCCCGTTTTGTCCAGTTCGAGTACGACACGATGGATCGCATCATCGTCGTTAGAGATCATACAGGAAGGAAATGGACATACGAGTACGACGACTACGGTGACCTGGTCATCGTCACTTCTCCATCCACCGATCGCTACCCACTTGGGCTTTCGACCAGTTATGAATACAGCTCGGACGCCTATTCACCCCCTCTTCAGCACAACCTTCTTCGAATCATTGATCCGGCTGGGCAGCTCTACCTTGAAAACGACTACGGAGGTGACCCCGGTCTTCTTAACTTCAACCGCGTCATAAGGCAGCGTCAGGGCAGCAGCGAGTGTTTTTTTGCGTACCAGGTGGTCGTAGACGACTTTGAGTTCAACTACGACGATTCGGAGAAACCGGCGATTCAGGTCGACCAAATGTTGCGAAATGGTCAGATGGTTCATTTCATCTACAACCGGTTTGGCAACATGTTGCTGCGCGAGGAATACCTGCTGCAGGGCGGCCTCGAGAATTTGGTGCAATGGCGATACCGCTACAACCGAGACGGGTCGCTGCTAGGGACGATCACACCGGAGGGCTGTATCACGCAGTACTACTACGGGCGCGAGGACTACCTGTCCGTTTACAGCGTCACCGACGACGAGGTCGCGACCGACGATAACCTCACTGCCTCGCTCAGGATGAGCTTCGGAAACCTCTTGGCCGTCGTTCGTCGGGCCACCAAGTACACGTTTTCGACGATGGACTTGTCTCTGGGAGTTTGGGGAGATTTCTTTCCGGATGTGCTGGGCGCGACAGACCCGAACGACATCGTCATCAAGAACACCTACGAACCGGATTTTCAGCAACTCCTGACCACATCCGACCCGCGTTTCACCCGAAGCGCGGATCCGCGTTTTGCGGAGGCTCCAGCCTACAACTCTCACTTGATCCGTTATGGATATTCCGCTCTCCCGTTGAAGATTCTGAAGCGGATCACCTATCCCGACACAACGTTCCCATCGCCACTTCCGAACGGAACAACCGGACTAACAAGTACAAGCGAAGAATATCTTCAGTACGATGCCCGAGGTCGTCTGCTGCGGGTGCAAGATCCCGAAGGGAATATCACGGAAAGCCGGTATTTTCAGGGTGGACCCACCTTTGTCAAAGACGGATACCTCAAGTCTGTCACTACGGACGTCGGCGGCCTCGCCTTAACCTCAACCTTTGATTACAACGACGTGGGTATCACAACGAGCATCACGAATCCGCGTGGCGTCGAGACGAAGTTTGTGGTGAACGCGCTGGATCAGAAGGTAGTGACAATCTCCGGTGGGCCCGGCTTTCGGATGCGATCGTTCTACAACAAAAATGGCCTCCTGGAACGTCAAGAGCGAGACGCACTGGACGACCAGGGAAACTCGCTGCCCGACGGGCCCGAGGTGAGCACGTTCAAATACGATGAACAGGACAATTTGCTGCGGGAAACACACGGCGGACAAGACTTGACTCAGCACCATGCGCGTCGACATCGCTACGACTGTGCCGATTGCAGGATTGAAACGATATTCCCTGAGGGCAACAGAGTTCAGTTCGATTACGAGGAGCGCATGCTCCTCCACTCCACGACTCGCGGCGCGTTCAGTGATCTCGCATCGACCACGAAGGTTCTCTATGACGATGACGGCCGAAAAATTGTCTTTATAGATGGCCGCGGAAACTACACGCGATACGCCTATGATACTTTTAGCCGCATCACGGCGATGACAGACAGCCTGGGGAACGTGCAGCAGAGTCAATATGACAAGCTGGGCAGCGTTTCCATCACTCGCTTTTTCGAAAGAAGATCGAATGGACAGTACTACCTTTTAAGACGCTCCGAATTCACCTATGACGAACGGGGAAGTAACATCGCGCAGACCGATTTCCGGTTCGACGCTCCGATTCTAACCGTAAACATTACTCAATCTCCCGACCTCGAATTCACCACGGCGCAAAATCAGAATGCGGTAACCGCCCTTGTCACACAGCGGTTCTACGACAGGAATAAACGCCTCTTCCGACAGGTGAATCGCCGCGGCCAAGAAACGAACTGGGAATTCGACGGAGTGAACCGCACAGCTGTCGAACGCGACAACCTCAGTAACTATACGCGTACCTTCTACGACGAGAATTCGAATGTCAATCGCATCGATCGGCATGAGGTAATTCTCGACCAAACGACTCTCGCACCTCTGGGAGAGGAGGTATTTTCAATACTTCACGAGTACGACGCGCTCGACCGACGCATCGCCACTACTGATGGTCTCGGAAACCGCACGGTGACCAGTTATGACAGTCGTAACAACCCAGCTTCTGTCACGGATCCGTTGGGAAACGTCAGGGTCTGGAAGCACGATATCTACAACAGAAGGACATTCGATATTGCGGAAATGACGCGCACAGGAATCGGTGGCGGCGCACGCTTGCCGGACATCGAGGTCCAAAGCGTATATGACGACAACGATCGCTTGATCTCGCTCGTGGACGCGAAGGGTAACGTAACCGAGTTCTCCTACGACGACCTCGACCGCAAATTCCAGACTACCTATATGGATGGGTCTACGGTGAAGTTGTCTTACGACCCAGATGATCACGTGGTTCGGCGCACGGACAACAACGGTTTGCAGATGGTGTCGGAAATCGACCCGTTGGGGCGCTGCACGCGATTGGACCTTGATCAGACATTGCTCAACCCAGGCTTTCTTTATCCCCAGGGTGCGGAGTCGTTTGAAGCGTACGAGTACGATGGTCTGGGTCAGCCATTGCGGCAAACCAATGACTTTTGCGGGATCAAGACAAAATTCGATTCTTTGGGCCGCCCTTACAACGAGAGTATTGCGTTCGCGACGCCTTATCCTGGACCGGCGGGAGCGATGGTGCTCGAACGCAAGTTTGATGAATCGTCTAATCGCACCGATATCACCTATCCGAGCGGCCGATTGGTGCGTTACGTCTACGACGGATTGAATCGAGTACAACGGGTCTCAAACGCAGCGCAAGGCACCGGCTACCCGGGCTCGGGAGCATTTCCGGCTCAATACGACATAGCGAAATATGAGTTTCGGGGTTTGCGCGTCAGCAAGGCGACTTTTGGGAATCAAACGACCTCGGAGTTTTCCTATGACGGCGCAGCAAGACTCCTCAGCACGCGACATAGTGGACCCGGCGGACCATTTCTTGAAATTCAGCAGGCATTTGACGGCGTGGGAAACCGGCGTTTTCAGATGGAGAGTCCCGCGTCTCCTGGACGACCGAATGGGGAAGCCTACAGCTTTGATTCTTTATACCGGCTGACGAAGTTTGTTCGCAAGAATCTCGTCTCGATCAATCCCTCTCAATTCGGTCCACCGAACGCGCCGGTTGCGAGTAGCGCCCTAAATGGCCAACAAGCCATTAACGTCATCATCGGATCCTTGTCACAGAGCGCACAGAATCAAACGTACAGATATGATGCCTCGGGCAATCGCGAAAGGGAACGACTCCCGGGACAACCTCCGGTGGTCTATTCAGCGAATAGTCTTAACCAATACACCGCCGTCGGAGGTACGCAATTTCAGTACGATCTCAACGGCAATTTGATAGACGACGGGCAATTTCTCTACTCCTATAACTACCGAAACCAACTGGTTCGCGTCCGCCGCAGGTCGACGAATATCGAGTTGTTGAGCCTGCTCTATGATTCTGGTGGCAGACCGATTGCGGTACGAGAGTCCGGGACAACTTCGTTTTTGGTCAACGACGGGTTGAACGTCGTCGAAGAATATGACGCGACCGGATTGACCAACCAGTACGTCTACGAAAGCGGCGTCGATCGACGCTGCCAGATGGCTAGTGGCGGCGAAGAGTGGTGGTATCACCGAGACGTGTTATTGACGACGCGAGTGTTGAGCGATTCAAGCGGCCAACAACTTGGAACTCGTTACGCCTACGAACCGTTTGGCCTGTTGACGACCAACCCAGCCGGTAACAACCGTTATCTGTTTACAGGCAAGCGTCTATTCAAAACGATCGATGTTTACGATTCGCGTGCGCGACAGTATTCGGCGTCCCTGGGGAGGTTTTTACAACGCGATCCGAAAGGACTCGTAGATGGGCCGAATGCATTTGCGTACGCCGGGAATAACCCCGTTACGTATCTTGACATCCTGGGAACCGAGAAAAAACAAAGCCAGGCGGCTGATCCTTCAAGTGAAGTGCTGCGCCAGAATGTAGCGTCTGAACTGAACCAGTCGATTAGGGGAGGTGCACAGATTACCGATCCGTCGGGGAACGAACTCGAAGGCACGTACAATCTATGGTCCGGCGGCTCGAAGGGACAGGCACAAGCCGCAGCGGCGCCAGGCTACGTGGAGGCTGACACAGCGGAAGGTGCATTAGCCCGGGCGAAAGTCGAAGAATTGATAAAACAGGGTAAGTATCCGCCAGCGGCACTCGATGATCCCTCGCTGCTCTCGCGGCAGGATTTTGAAGAGATTTGGATAAAGACATCAGCCCGATTGGCCACGAAAGCCGCTTTGAGTAATGCCCCGGTAACGGACGTAACTCCCCGGATTAGGGGATGGGTGAAGACCAACCACGAACTTCCCAGAGTCGCCGGCTATGGAGCACTCTCTGCAGGTCTGTCGTTTCTCGGCGCAGGAATCGTTGCTTACCAGACATCGCAGATGGACGACGAACTTCTCAAAACCGCCGCGATGATTGGTGCCAGCGTTGAAACAACCGGAGCCGGTTTGTACGGTTTTGGTGCTCTAGTTCCGAGCTCAGCATTAATGTCTACCGGTGCTTCCATGATGCGGTTCGGCGGTGGTGTAGGCCTTACCGCCGTGTCGAGTTATTTCTTGGCGCAGGATATCCGGACGGGCGACGTAACGAGAGGTGTTGGCGACTTTGCCGGAACGCTGACCGGGGCGTTGATGCTTGTGGGTGCAGGGTCGGCCGCCGCCGTCACTGGAGCGTTCGCCGTGGGTTACGGGGTAGGAACTCTTATCAATACTTATGCGGTCGAACCTTTAATAGACAAAGCTGCGCCTGGCTCAGGCGCGTTGGGAGACTGGTACTACCGGACGTTCCTGAAATGATGCGGTGGTTGGCTGCGATCCAATGCAGAAAGAGCTTGGCTACCTTTATCCTTACCACCAAGCAATCGGCTTCATTTATGGAGAACAGGGCGCGGTCCCGAATCGCTCGTGCGCGTTAGAAAGCTTGGACCGGACTACGACTTTTTCTTGCACATGGAATGAAAAAACAAAGTTCGATCCGCAGCGGCGGCTTCACTACCCCAGTGAACTTCCCTAGTTTCGAGGTTCCTCGATTTCTTTGACGCGGAATTCGAGCGCGGCCGAACAAAATTCCGCGCGTTTATACAAACGCGCGTTTTGGTAGGCTAACGGTTGTTCCTCGGCCTGGTCCAGATAATCCACATGCGGATATGCTCGAAATGCGTGGGCACTTCAATGGGCGTCGCGCCATGCCCGTGGCGGCCAGTCTCGCGGGTATTTCTCAATCATGCGCGGCTGGCGTTGATGCAGATCGAAGTGGCCTGCGATGCTGCGCGTGCTACAGAGCGGCCCGAAAAGCCGGGATTTGTCATTGGCTTTTTGCTGGGACAGGAAGCGACGCGAGGCGCACACCGCAGGCCTGGCTTTTAAGTTTCTGAGTAAGGAGCCTTTGATTGCGATACTGCCTACTCGCCACCGCCTAGCGCGGCAAAGGGCAGTGCGGCCGCAGGATCTCGCTCACAAACGGCCTTGTGTCCAGGAATGGGTAGTTCCCGGTTTGGTCGGCGACTCGGAAGTGATGGCTCGGACGCGGCGCTTCCTGATTTACTAGCTGTCTGACGGAGTGATGGCGGTCAGGATGCGATTGGCGGTCTGCTGGATGTATTGCAGGCTCTGCAAAAGGAGCTTCGAATCTCCACCGTAGAGGCCGACGTAGTCCTGTGCGGCAGTACCGGTTTCAAGACCAATCGCAGAGCAAACAACAAACGCCACAGACTCTGCTTCGGTCTCACGAATGCGTTTCGTCGTTTCGAGGCGGCGGCCTCCGAAATGCAACTCCGAGTGCGCGACCTCATGCACCAATGTCGCGAATGTTTCTGCCGCAGTCTGGTCTGGAAGCAAAGTGATTTTGCCCTTCTCCGCCATTCCACGCGCAGGTGCGATCTCATCCGAATAGCGGAGTTCGATGGCATTGTCTCGAACAAACTGTTCGAGGCGGGAAAGATAGTATCCGGGGTCGCCCGTTACACAACCAATTTCGGGCAACGGTTCACCTTCGGTTTGCTGTTCTGAAAAGACATGCGTGAGCTTGAAACCACGGATGATCGATTCCTGGTCCGCTGTTTCGGGACTCTCGATTTCAGGCTTTCGACGAACGAGCGGAGCGATAATCGCGATTCCTTTTTCGCCCTTGCGGACGAAGCGACCTAATTTCCGCCAAGTCTGATATCCAGCGACACACCGCGCGTCCGGGCGCTGCCTTGCGATGAGAAAAAGATTATTCAGCGAATACCTCGAGAACAACGCCATCGTTTTGAGATAGGTCGTCAGAGCATCACTGTGGCCGCTTTCGAGAGAAGTGGCTAGTTCCTCCAACGCCTTGTTTGTAATTTGTTTTACCTCTTCTACTTTCATTTATTTTTGTCCTTTCGGTGAATTGGGACTGCGTCCCTTCACCGGGCATCAGGGACGCAGGGCCAACGCATTCATCGGAGGACAAGGCCTTTCTTGAGGAGGGCGGTCGGAGCGGATGGCGCGAGGCTTGCCACTGTGAGTTATCGGTGGCGGGACCTCGGCGCTAGCGGAGACCGTGTGAAATTCCGAAGTGGCATATCGGAGGGATATATCGAAGCAAGAAGGAGGTATTGGACGAGAGGGCCGAAGGCGGCTAGGTTCAGGATGGTTCTTCGTCCACAGGGGACTCTAGCGGACCCAGATAGCGAGGACGTACCGGGATGCATGGCGAAAAGGAGGCTACCGATGGCCACAGAAACTTCTGGAATGGAACGAGCGAGTGAATCTCTGGCAATGAGCAAGTTAGAAGCGGCTCGGATGTTAGCAGTGAGCATCAGGACGGTTGACCGGCTGATCGCCTTGAAGCATCTTCCGGTCAGGCGTCTCGGCCGGCGTGTCGTAATTCCGCGGAACGGCCTGCAAAA
>Ga0137403_10000185_pt1 | contig 76024 bp, 54 predicted proteins | sample CZOMad2_1_16fung_FD_122057 | JGI IMG/M metagenome (GOLD analysis project Ga0137403, IMG submission 122057) | Vadose zone soil fungal communities from Angelo Coast Range Reserve, California, USA - CZOMad2_1_16fungal (Hybrid Assembly) | ecosystem: Environmental > Terrestrial > Soil > Vadose zone...
TAAGGCGCTGAAAGGCTGGTGAGAAGGGTGTTGGTGGTCAGACCATTTCCAAAATTCCAAAAGCGGTTTGTGATTGTGCCGCTGGACGTGTCGGTGAAGTTCACAGTCAGTGGGGAGCCTCCACTGGCAGGGGTTCCCGAAAAAGCGGCGACCGGCGCGGTGATTTCGCCGCAGCATATTCGGGCGGAAAGCAGGATCGTGTCCACGTTCCAGCCGGCGCCACCCACGGCAGTGTCCGAGGCACAACGCCAGCGCAATTGAATTGTTTGTCCTGACGCGCTGCCAGGTAACAGGACCAACGTAGTGACAAACCCGCCGGAACTTCCGCTCCAGCACCGGCGGCCACCCAGAGGATTGCCATACGACGTGCTAAGAAGGTGAGAGTATCCCCCGGAAATGAAACTGCCGCCCGCAGTTATTATATCGGTGAATGAGCCAGCGCCGATCTTGATTTCAAGCACGCCTCCGTCGAAAGCAGTATTTCCCGAGGAACTGGCTTCCAGATCATAGCTATTGCGGAAGCTCAACTGGACAGGGTTGGCAGGGAGAATCATGGACGGACTATCCAGCTCATTTACTCCAACTGCGGAGGCATCGGGCGAAAATGCGGAGTTTGGGGAAGAATCTTTAATGGAACTTGAAGTGACCCATGCCGACTGGGAACCGTTGCCTGCCGTAGCCCATCCAACAGGCAAAGCGGGAGCGCCAACTCCATCGAAGTCCTCGGCGGGCTTCATCACGAATACGAGCTGGAACAAAACGCAGCGTGAGAAGGACAGCAATAATAATGAAGACTCGCCGCACTTTGATCCGTTCTCCTCTGGAATGGCAGATGACGGCTGCGCCACTGCCACATCCTGCGATTCCGGTGCTGGCCGAACGAGGTGGTGCACAGCTTAAGACGCCACGCCCAGTTATACTAGTGGACACTCGGGAAAAGAACCCCTTCGATTTCTTCCGCTTTGACGGATGGTTCGCCGGGGTTGAAGAGAAACCGCTGAAGTTGGGTGACTACTCAGTGGCGGGATTGGAAGATGTCTGTGTGGTAGAACGCAAAGACCTGCCTGATCGGATCCACTCATTGACCGCCGAGGTCTCGGTCTTTGTGAACCGTCTGCGACGGATGAGTCGCTATCCCCATCGGCTGCTGGTCATCACTGCGGCATTGAGCCAAGTGAAGTCTCCCTATCCCAAGGGGGCGTGAACCCGCACCGCATCACCCAGTCCCTGATCGCAGTCCTTGCCGGCCTCCAGGTTCCATTCTTATGTACGGAAACTCACGAACTGGGCGAAGAACTTGTAGCCTCGTATCTGTACCAAGTTCACCTCTACCACTGGTTGGAAATCAACGATTACGGGCGCCTCCTGAGCGACAACGACCTTTAAAAGAATATTTCACGGGTTAGGCCGAAGGAGCTGAAGAGTGTCGGTAATCGGATGGAGTTTCTGCGGAGCAAAGAAGGGCCCGTTTGGACCTGGGGCTTCTAACATCAGCTTTGTCATCATTTCTTGGCCTTCTTCTTTCAGTACTGCTTCGCCGCCTTACCTCTCCGCTCCTATTAATCTGATTTGGCTGTTGCTCAGTGTTGGGATAATCTTTCTGGAGGTTCCGCGACGGTGCTCTTGGCGAGTCCTCTCCCTTACCGGATCGTTCTGAGTTTGTGTCTCGGAGGAGTTGCCATCGTTAGCAACTCTCAAATACTCGCGCGGTCCAAAAAGGCAGTCTAAGCGTTTATCGAAGGTGGCGTAACATATGAGCTTTCCGTGTTGGCGTCATAGCGCTTTAACGAGATTCCGTCCCGGCATAAATGCCTTTGGCATGGGCTTACCTACGACCTATTCTGTGAATCGCCCTTGACAAAGGGAGGGGATGGGGGATATAAGCCAGTCATAATAAGCGTTTAGATTACGACTCGTAATCGCAAGGAAAGAGATGAAAGGAACGAATCAGCGGTTGTGGTTTGCCTCAGCGCCTGACAGTTGGGGCGTGTTGGATTACCCAGGGCCTTCGTGGGAGCAATCTTACGAGAAGATGCTGGATGAGATGGTCGAAGCCGGTTACGCTGGAACGGAACTCGGACCCTACGGGTTTTTTCCGACCGACCCTCATATTCTTCAACCACAATTGCGCAAGCGCGGGATGAATCTGCTGGGCTCGTTTGTGCCGGTGAAGCTGAGCGATCCCGCGTCCGGTCCGGAAGTGTTGGAGAGAATCCGTAAGGTTGGCAAATTGCTATCAACCCTTAAAGCGCCTTTTCTGGTGATGGCCGACGACCAGTCGGTTGAGCGGAACGCCTTTTCCGGACGCGCCCACAACAAAGCTTGCCCCACCTTGAGCGCGACACAATGGAAGCATGTGGGCAGGATCGTGGCTGATGCAGAAAAGGTCGCCAGCGAATTCGGTCTTGATCTTGTGTTTCATCCCCATGTGGCCACTTATGTCGAGACGCCCGAAGAGTGCGAGAAGCTGTTTGACGCGACCTCGCACACCAACCTCGGTCTATGCCTCGATACTGGGCATTGCTTTTACGGCCACGGTGATTCGGTTACGGAAGCGGAGAAATTCAAGAGCAAGCTTCGTTTCGTCCATGTGAAGGACTGCGACGCGAAAGTGCTGGAAAAAGCCAGAAGCAACCATTGGACCTTCGAAGAAGCCATCCAGCACAAGGTCTTCACCATCATCGGGCAAGGAGCGATCGACTTCCCAGCCTTCTTCCGGACATTGCTGAAGAACGGCTATTCGGGCTGGTCGGTCGTAGAGCAGGACGTAACGTTCGGCGACACGAGCATCCGGCCGGCCGAGAGCGTGGCCGCGAGTCTAGAGTATTTACGAGGCGTCGTCGGTGCGCTTGACGGCGCCAGCGTCTCGTCTTGATGAGGGCTATTGGAACAGCACCAGAATCTATCCAGAGGTTCCGATGCGGAAATTGGGAGTGGGTGTAGTAGGTGTGGGAGAAATGGGTCGTCGGCACGCCGAAAATCTTCGCCGGCTAGTACCTCAGGCTCAGCTCGTGGCGGTGGCCGATGTTGCTGCCGAACGCGCACGTCAGGTAGCCACGGAACTCGAGATCGAGAACTCTTACGGCAGCCTGGAGGCCATGCTGGAGTGCAAAGGGCTCGACGCTGTTGTCATCGCGACGCCCGACAAGTTCCACGCCGACGCGGTTAAGGCCATTGCCGCCGCCGGTAAAGACATGCTTTGCGAGAAGCCGCTGGCGCTCACTCTGGCGGACGCACACGAGTTGCTGGAGGCCGTATCCCAGGCGGGCGTTCGTATGCAGGTGGGATTTATGCGGCGCTACGACCCGGCCTATGCCGCGGCCATGAAGCGCATCGAGGCTGGCGAAATCGGCATTCCGGTCATATTCAAATCGATCGGGCGGGACAAAGACGGACCGCCGCTCTCGGCATATCAATCGAACGTCAACGGAATGTTGTTCTATACGAACACGATTCATGACTTCGATCTGGCTCGCTGGATGATGCAGGATGAGGTCTCCGAGGTCCACGCGTACACCACCGTGTCCATTCGGCCGGAGGTTGCAGAGTTCGCGGACGTGGTCGCCGCAGTCGTCAACTTGAAATTCGACAAGGGCGCGATCGGCAATATCGAATCGTACGCGCAAGCGGTCTACGGATACGACGTGCGCACGGAAATCATCGGTTCCAAGGGGTCGATTCTGGTGGGAAGTCTGTATAAAACCCCGGCTACTCTTCTGGCCGCGCAGGGCAGCACCCAGCCTATCGCTGACTATTTTCTATCGACATTTGCGGACGCGTATCTGGCGGAGATCAGGGACTTTGTAGACACCATGTTGGAGGACCGGCCGCCTCGAGTCGGCGGAGAAGACGGGCTCAAGGCCCTGGCGATTGCGGTAGCCGCCGAGAATTCCCATCTGCAGGCACAACCAGCGAAGGTTGCCCTCGGAGTTTCTACGGTAGCGCGGTGACACAAGATGAAACAACTGAGTGCGATCAGACTGATGCCTCTTTTCGTCGGATCTGCCTCTTGAGCCTTTAGCGGAGGACTGAATGACCCACGCCACTGCGTCAGCGCATAAAAGCCCGCTCCATGAGATGACTCAGTCAACGCCCACTTGTCTGTGGAACGATTCAGCTTCAGTCCGTGAATTGTCTTATTCGATCGAGCATGGTGCGGTCGGAGCCACCTGCAATCCAGTAATCGTCCTCGGTGTTCTAAAGAACGAGATTGACGACTGGAAGGGGCGGATTCAGTCGCTTATCGAGAATCTTCCGGCCGCGACGGAGGATGAAATTGCCTGGCAGTTGGTTCGCGAGATCTCGGTGAAGGCGGCCGCCCTGCTGAAACCGGTCTTCGACGACCACCACGGCAAGAACGGAAGGCTCTCCATCCAGACTGACCCCCGGTTGTTTCGGAACACGCAGGCAATTGTGGAGCAGGCGGTAGAATTCAGCGGGCTCGCGCCCAACATGATCGTGAAAATCCCGGCCACGCAGGCGGGAATTCCAGCGATTGAGGAAGCGACGTATCGAGGTATCAGCGTCAATGCGACAGTGTGCTTCAGTCTGCCGCAATGCATGGCCGTTGCCGAAGCTGTTGAACGCGGTCTTAAACGCCGGGAGCGAGAGGGCAAGGACATCGCCACCATGGGACCCGTATGCACGATCATGGTAGGGCGACTCGATGACTGGCTCAAAGTCCAGGCGGAAAAGAACAATGTGGCGATAGATCCGGGCTATCTGGAGTGGGCGGGCGTGGCAGTGTTCAAGAAGACCTACCAAGTGTTCCGCGAGCGTGGTTACCGACTGCGGTTGCTGTCCGCCGCGTTTCGCAACCATATGCACTGGAGCGAATTCATCGGCGGCGACGTGGTCATTTCGCCTCCGCACTCCTGGCAGGTCCGCTTCAACGCCAGCGACATTGAGGTGCGTTCACGCATCGACGAACCAGTTCAAGCCAGGTTGGTAGAAGAGCTGGAGAGAAAAGTTCCTGACTTCCGTCGCGCTTACACGGAACGTGGTCTGAGCGTCGCGGAGTTTGATTCCTTTGGTCCGACCCGGCGAACGCTCCGGCAATTCATCGGCGCGTGCCATGATCTCGATGCGCTGGTCAGAGACTTCCTGATTCCTGAACCCTGATTTGTGCGATATAGGGCTGCTCTAAACGTTTTGAACCGAAGCAGGAAGTCTGATATGTTCATTGCCGTTCATGCCCATGCCTTCTTCAAGAAAGGTCGAGAGAAAGACTAAACCGAAGGAACCAGGGAGAGCAGCCAGCATTTCTGACGTGGCGCGCGAGTCCGGCGTATCCATCTTCACCGTTTCAGCGGTGGTCAACAAGAAGAGTCACGTCGGCAAGAACCTCCGGGAGCGCGTCGAGAGCGCAATCCGGAAATTGAACTACCGTCCCAACCTGATTGCCCGTAGCCTGATCAAACAGAAAACTCAGACGATCGGCATGATTGTGCCCGACATCGCCAATCCTTTTTTCCCGATGGTGGTTCGTGGCGCCGAAGACGCTGCGCAGAAGCAGGGCTACAACCTGCTTCTCTGCAACAGTGACGACAGCCCGGAAAAGGAAGAGCGCGTGGTTGAATTGCTGCTGGCCAAGCGAGTGGATGGAATCTTGCTCACCAAGGCCGCCGGGGATTTCCGCCCATCCTTGCGGCAAATGATCAAAGAGGTCAATGTTCCGTTCGTTCTGGTGATGCGTACCTATCCCCAACTAACCAAGGACGCAGTGATCAGCGATGACTATCAGGGTGCCTATGACGCCGTCTGTCATCTGGCGCGCGCGGGGCGTCGTCGCATCGGCCTCATCAGCGGCCCCTTGAAAGTCAGTAATGCCAAAGAACGGTGGCGTGGATTCCGGGATGCGCTGGCAGCGAGAAATCTGCCTTACGAACCGGAACTAATGGTCGAAGGGGACTACCGTATCGAGTCCGGTTTTCGGGGAGGACACTCTCTGCTGTCCCATCGGCCCGACGGAATTTACGTGGCGAATCATCTTATGACTATCGGATTGCTGAAGGCTGCCGAAGAGATGGGACTGAAGTGTCCCGATGATTTCGGCTTAGTCAGCTTTGACGACTATCCCTGGCTGGGAGTTTTTCGGCCGAGGCTGACGACGGTGGAATTGCCCAAACATCAGTTGGGCAGCGAAAGTGCCGAGTTGCTTATCCGAAGGATTTCTGGAGATCACAGCAAGCCTGTCCTCCGAAAGCTGCAGCCCGAACTTCGGATCCGCGAGTCCTGCGGATTCGGACAGTTCGTCTCCAGTGGACAACACCATTCAAGCATCTCCGAATCGGAGCCCATTCCCGTGGGCAACAAGTAGGATCGATTTCCTTCCTCGTTCTTGCCTAAAAGAAGTAGCGTTCCTTCTTGCGTGCTGCCTCGTAATTCTTGCGTGCGTCTTTTACGGCTTCGCGTTCAGACACTTCAGCAATGGGGACGTCCCACCAGGATTCGTATCCAGGGACTCTCTGGTCGTACGCTGTTTCAACGACCACGACTGAGGTACGCTGCTGTTGGCGGGAGCACTGCAAAGCAGTTGTCAGTTCTTCGCCGGTGCGTGCGCGCACGGTCCATGCTCCCAGGCTTGCGGCGTTGGCCTCGAAGTCAACCGGCAAGATGTCGCCTTTGTATTTTCCACCTCGGCGATACCGGTACTCAGTGCCCATGCCCTCATTGCCACAACTCTGGCTGAGTCCGCCAATACTGGAGAAGCCATGGTTGTCGAGCAGGACGATGTTGAGCTTGCAGCCTTCCTGCAGCGCGGTGACGATTTCCTGCGCCATCATCAGGTATGAGCCGTCGCCCACCAGCACGTACACTTCGCGTTTCGGGTATGCCATCTTCACACCCAGTCCGCCGGCGATTTCGTAGCCCATGCAGGAATAGCCGTATTCCATGTGATAGCCGCCCGGTTGACGCGTGCGCCACAGTTTGTGCAGGTCCCCGGGCATGCTGCCAGCGGCGCAAACCATGATGTCCGAAGCTTCCGTGAAGTTGTTGACGATGCCGATGACTTCCGCCTGGGTGATGGGAGAGTCCTGGCGGAGGCCATAGATGCGATCTACTTCCTTTTCCCATGCCGCGCGAAAGCCGGTGATTTTGGCCTGATATTTTTCCTCGACTCTGTAACCAGCAACCGCGTGTTGCAATTCTGTGATCATCACTCGGGCATCGCTGGTAAGTGAAAGGGCAGCGTGCTTATAGGCATCGAACTCCGAAATATTGATATTGATAAAGCGCACCGACGGGTTCTGAAACGCGGTCTTCGATGCGGTTGTAAAGTCGCTGTAGCGGGTTCCGATGCCAAGAATCAGGTCCGCTTCTTTTGCCAGAATATTCGCACCCGGCGTTCCCGTGACCCCCACAGCACCCACTTCTTGTGGATGATCATATGGCAGCGCGCCCTTGCCCGCTTGTGTCTCGCATACGGGAATCCCCGTTTCCTTAGCAAAAAGTGACAGGGCCTCAGAGGCTTCCGAATAAAGCACGCCACCACCAGCGACAATTAGAGGTCGTTTCGAACCACGGATCCATTCTGCTGCGCGCTCTAAGAGTTTTTCATCACACCTGTTCCGCGGGATGGACCACACCCGTTCGCGAAAGAACTCCTCCGGAAAGTCGAAAGCCTCGGCCTGCACGTCCTGGGGTAAGCAAAGGGTGACCGCGCCGGTCTCGGCTGGCGAGGTCAGCACACGCAGGGCTTCGGGAAGGGAAGTCAGCAATTGCTCAGGGCGTTGAATGCGGTCCCAATATCGGGAGACTGGTTTAAAGCTGTCATTTACCGAAATGTCCTGGGTTGCAGGCGATTCCAGTTGCTGCAACACAGGCGCCACGTTGCGCCGGGCGAACAGATCGCCCGGCAGCAAGAGCACCGGCAGGCGGTTGACCGTCGCAGCGGCGGCGCCGGTCACCATGTTCGTAGCTCCGGGACCTATGGACGTAGTACAAACCATCGTCCTCATTCGGAAGCTTGCCTTGGCAAACGCAGCGGCAGCGTGAACCATCGCCTGCTCATTGCGGAACAGGTAGTAAGGCAGGTTAGGGGTCTGCTCCAGCGCTTGCCCCATGCCGGCGACATTTCCATGTCCGAATATTCCGAAGCAACCTTCAAAAAACCGGGACCGCCGGCCGTCCCGCTCGACGAATTGCCTCGTGAGGAAGATGACGATTGCTTGTGCGACTGTCAGTCGTTTTGTCATAGCCGTGGCCGAACTCAGGATAACGCTTGCTCCCTTGATCTTGGGCCTGAATTACTTGCGCACAAGGGGCAACCGGGGATCGACGCCATTCCAGGTCGAACGGATCCAGGCGTGCTGGGAGTCGTCCGTGACGGCTAGGGTACGCGAAGAGCCTGCCAGAAAATTCAGGTAGTACACGTCGTATCCCGGACCCGCCACTACGGAGTGGTAGCCACTGTGCACGAGGACTACGTCTCCGTCTCGCGTCTTCACGGTGCGCTCGTTCGTTTCTTCCCCGGAGTATAGGTGTTGCAGGGCAAAGCCTTCGGGCTGGGCGATCCGGAAGTAGTAGATTTCGTCCAAATCTACCTCGGCCGGTGGATTGTGAGTGTCATGCTTATGGGGAGGATAACTGGACCAGTTTCCGCCCGGCGTATAGACCTCGATCACCACCAGCCTATCGGCTGGAAACGATGGTTGAATCACGTCCACGATTTGCCGCGAGACATTTCCACCGCCTCGGAGGCTGGTTACGACCTCGCTCGGTGAAATCAATTTGGGCTCAAGGCGGGCTTCGGATGGCACGCGGCATTCAGCGATCTCGCACACTGTCTCGGCGGTGAATGAAACTTTACCCTGGGCGGGCAAGTACAAGGTATAGGGAAGTCCATCAAACACGTTACTGCGCTTTCCTACGGACTGGACTCCCTGTCCCCAATCCGCCCGACAGGTTCCGCCCAAAAAGACGAATGCAGCTTCCTCATTCTCGGTACGCGTGCGAAAAACATCGCCGGGCAGCAAGCGGCGGACAAAAAAACTCATCCATTCCCAGCCGGCTTTCTGGCGAGGCATATGGAGAAGCGCTCCCGCCTGTTGCGGGGGCAAGCTTAAGGAACGGACATGAACTGTGTTTTCGCTCAAATCGTCTCCCAACTCAAGAGGTGTCTTGAACCTCCGATTCTAAACGTTTTGAGACTATGGCAAATCCACGACATTGTTGTCAACGGCCGTTTATATTTGGCGAGTGCGGCAAAGACGCAGCCTTGATCCAACAATTCTCAAAACATTAACACCGCTGTAACAAAACCCTAGTAGTCTGACCATCTGAACCAGTGTCAAAGCATAGTGTTTATTGGGTTTTAATGGATTTTAGTCAAGAATGTGTCGACAGGTCGAATTTTCCGGTCGGGTTCCGGCGGCTGGCGGGAGATCTCGACGACGGGACCGGTTATGATATTTTGGCTTGACGATGGTCGTCCATCATTGGTATAAGCGCAGCGTATAAACGTTTTGACGACACGCGACAACAAGTCCCAGCGCCCCAGACGAAACGGGGCAGCAGTCGTCAGGAGGAAATATGAAATCGAACCATCGGCCCGACAGTCATAAAAACGGCACTGCGGCGGGGTTCAGCCGTGGCGGATTGAGATTTTCCTTCCTTGCGTTGCTTCTGTTGAGCGTGGCGTGTGGTCTGACGGCGCGATCGCAGGCCAAGGTGGCCGCCGGCGTTTCCGGAATCGTTACCGATTCCAGCGGCGCTGTCATCGCCGGCGCGAACATTCAGATGAAGTCCGCGGAGACTGGGATTGTAGAGAGTCGGCAGACCAATGCGGACGGATTCTTCGCTTTTGTAAACCTGCAGCCGGGACACTACGACCTCGAGGCGAGCCAGACCGGTTTTAGTACCTTTCGCCAGACCGGCATCCTTCTGGACGTGGACTCGGCCAAGGTTCTCAACATCAAGTTGAACGTCGGCCAAGTGAGCGAAAAGGTGGAGGTTTCCGGCGAAGGCGTGCAGTTGGACATCGCCAGCACGCAAACGGGGCAGGTGATCAGTGAGCGGACGATTACAGCCGTGCCCCTGGTTACGCGCAGTTATACCGACCTGTTGGCTCTGCAGCCAGGTGTTACTCCTACTTCTTCTGGCCTCGCGGGCGGGCAAGGAGGCCAATTCAGCGCGACCGGGTTTACCTTTACGCCGATCTCAGGTGACCTGAATGCTGGAAACTTGTCGGTCAACGGCCAGCGCGAGTCGTCGAATGGCTTTCTGCTCAATGGAACCACCGTGCAGGAGTTTGCCTTTTCCGGCGCAGGGATCATTCCAAACCTGGACTCCATCGCCGAGTTCCGCATCGTGACTAACAATTTCGATGCAGAGTACGGTAACTACGCCGGCGGCCAGGTCAATGTGATTACCAAGTCGGGCGCAAACAAATTCCATGGAAGCGCATTCGAGTTTCTGCGGAACAAGGCATTTGACGCGACCAGATATTTCACCTTGGTTAAGGACGATCATAAGCAGAACGAATTCGGCGGTACACTTGGCGGTCCTATTGTGCGCGACAAGCTTTTCTTCTTCGGCGACTATCAGGGTAACCGCGTGATCCTTGGGCAGAGCGGCGGCACACTGGTCACGGTGCCGTCGAACGCAGCGCGCACCGGCGATTTCTCAGCACTGGCTAGCTCCTTCGCTTCGGGTGTTGATGCCGCCAATAACCCCGTTGCTGCCCTGGTGAAGGGAAACAACTGGGCTACCGAGCTTGGCACTCGTCTGGGGTACACGGTGAACGCCAGCGAACCTTATTACTTCACCGCAGCAACCATTAACCCAGCTACCGGAACGCCTTACGGCGCCAATTGCACAAGCAGTGACCCTACGACCGGATGCGTATTCCCCGGCGCCCAGATTCCGCAATCTGCGTTTACCGTGCCTTCCAAGAATTTGCTGCAATTCGTTCCTCCGGCGAATAGCGGAGAGACTCAGTTTTCTGCGAATGCCGCGCCTACCCGGCTCACGGACAACAAGACCAGCGGTCGGGTGGACTACAACTCGCACTGGGGCCTCCTCACTGGCTATTATTTCTTTGACCAGTATCGCCAGAGTGTGCCGAACATATCCCTCCCTGGTTTTGGCAGCGACTTCACCGGCCGTTCCCAGGTTGTGAACATAGGAGACTCAAAGCAACTAGGCACATCCTCCGTGAACGAGTTGCGATTCGGCCTCACCCGGCTTCGATTCCTCATCCACAAACCAACGGGCGGCAATGATGTCACGCCGGCGTCGTTGGGTTTTGAGGAAGGACCGGACACTCTGGGAATTTCACCTTCACTTCCCCAATATGCCCATGTCCCGAACATACATCTGACTACATTTTCATTTGGGGCGTCTGGCGGCCCGCTCGGGGTCACCGAAACAACGGCCCAGGTCATGGATAACTTCAGCAAGGTGATCGGGACGCATACCGTGACCTTCGGCGGACAATTCCGCTACAACCAGTTGACCGAATACAACGGCGGATCTAACGGGGATTTTGAATTTCACAATGGCGCCGATGGAGAAACGGGCATAGATTTCGCCGACTTTCTGATCGGCGCGCCAGCCAGATATTCGCAAGGGCAGGGCTATCCCTCGTACGGGCGCTCGCGGTATATCGGGTTGTTCGGACAGGATAGCTGGCGCGTAAAGCCAAATCTGACGCTTAACTATGGGCTACGTTGGGACGTCAGCAGACCTTGGTCGGAGAAGAACGGCCAACTTGAAACTCTGGTGCTGGGGCTGGACTCTGTGAGATTTCCTGGCTCCCCAACGGGATGGGTTTTTCCCGGTGATCCTGGAATTCCCAGCACGCTGGCTCCAACTCGCTATGATAACTTTGCCCCTCGGGTCGGACTGGCCTACTCACCAGCCTTCAACAGTGGTCTGTTGAGGGCGTTGACCGGAGGCTCGGGCAACACCAGCATTCGAGTGGGCTGGGGGAAGTTCTATAGCACGTTCGAAGGCGCGACGAACTTTAACGAAATTGGCGATGCTCCGTTCGGCGCCTTCTATGGCAGTCCGGTTCCGCCCGAATTTGTGACGCCTTTTGTAGATCGTGCCACCGGTAACGTCGAAGGCCAGCGTTTTCCAGTACCGCTGCCGACGACAGATACTGTGATCAATTGGGCAAACTTCCTGCCCATCGGAACCTCGCCCGCTTTCTATTACAAGAATGTTCTGCCATACACCGAAGAGTATCAACTGTCCATCCAACGGCAAGTCGGTTCGGGGACTCTACTCACCGCGAGCTACGTCGGAACCCAGGGACATCACCTGATGTCGTCTTTGCAAGCCAACCCAGGAAACCCTGCGCTGTGCTTGAGCGTCAGCCAGATAAGTCAAGTCACTGATGGAAACGTGTGTGGACCCGGCGGAGAAAACGGTGTGTACCGCCCGGTCACGGGGGGCACGATCAACAGCACGCGTGGTCCTTTCGGCGCAAGCTTCAGCAGTGACGGTTACTTCATTACGAGTGGAAAATCGAGTTACAATTCTGCGCAACTGAGCCTTCGCCAACGTATTTCGCGGCTGGAATTTCTGGCAGGCTACACCTATTCCAAGTCGCTCGACAATGGTTCCGGATACGGCGAGCAGATGAACCTGCTGGACCAGGGTCAGAGATCGCTCTCAGCCTTCGACCTTAGACACAACTTTGTAGTCAGCTACGACTACCAGCTCCCCTTCGACCGCTTCGGTGGACCGAGCCGGCTGGTAAAGGGCTGGCGTTTGAGCGGAATCACTCGGTTCTCGACCGGCCTTCCAGTCACCCTGGTTGAAACCGATGACGCCTCTTTGCTCGGTACCAGTGGTGCTGGGGCCATCTCGCTGCCTATAGATACGCCGAACTTCACACCGGGCCCGTTGAAGATCGGCGATCCCCATTCAGCGACGGTACCGTATTTCAATACTTCGCTGTTCAGCGTCGAAGCAACCGGCACTTTGGGCACGGCGAGACGCCGCTTCTTCTCTGGGCCGGGTTTGAACAATTGGGACGTTGCGCTGCTGAAAGACACACTCATCCGGGAAGGCATGAATCTGGAGTTTCGTGCCGAACTCTTTAACGCTTTCAACCATACCCAGTTTGGTCAGCCCGATGGCAACATCAACGATACGCAACACGCTGATGACACTGGACGTCTCACCGGATTTGGCATGATCAACTCCGCGAACCCTCCGCGGATCATGCAACTCTCGCTCAAGCTGCTGTTCTAAGCGGACCGGGAGCGTTGCTGTCAGTTAAACTCAGATGGTCCGTGGCGAGGCGGACCATCTGAGAAAACGAATCGACTTCACGCCTTCCATGACTATGCCCGCCGCTGTGCTCCGGGACCCTCACAATCGCCATGAGGCGGCGGACCGCAGAGAGACCGCATGAGACAGACAACAAGTTCGAATTCAAGGCGGGCTTTTATCAAGACTTCGGTCCTAGGCCTCGGAGTGCTTGGCGCAAACGCCTCGGCATCGGCCTCCCTGACCGTGCACAAGTCCGATCCTTTCGTCATGGCCCCAGACGCAGCCGCAAAGCAGCCCGTCTCGGATATCGCGGTCTGGTTCACGAACGGCAAACAGCGTTTCGCTGCGGGTCGCCCGATTCAATGGCAACCGGCCTCGACACCTCCTGCAACCGATTCGATTCAACTCATCGCTGCCAACAAGTTCCAGGACATCCTGGGATTTGGCGGCTGTTTTTCCGATGCTTCCTGTTACGTAATCAATCAACTGCATCCGCCGTTACGGGAGCAATTGCTCCATGAAATGTTCAATCCCTCGGAGATGGGGCTAAGCGTCAACCGTACCTGCGTAGGAGCGGCTGACTCCGCGGCGAAACTCTACAGTTACGACGACGGAGATGCCGATCCGGAACTCAAGCGGTTTTCGATCGATCATGATCGCGAGTACATTCTTCCGGTGTTGCGTCGCGTGCGCGAGATCAATCCTGACGTCTTTTACTTTTCCTCGCCCTGGAGCCCGCCGGGCTGGATGAAGTGGAACAAGTCGATGCTGGGCGGTTCCATGAGCCGCCAATATCTTTCCTCGTATGCTCAATATTTTCTGAAGTTTTTGCAGGCTTACGCGGCGGCGGGAGTGCCGATCCAGGCCATCACAACACAGAACGAAATCGATACAGACCAGCATGGTCAAATGCCGGCGTGTACGTGGTCGCAGGAATGCGATTCCGAATTCATCATCGAGCATCTGGGGCCGCTCTTCGAGAAGACAAACACGCCCACGAAAATCTGGATCCTGGACCATAACTTTGTGTATTGGGGGAGGGTCATTTCGCAACTGGATGATCCTGATTTTCGTAGGTACGCCAATTCAGTCGCCTGGCACGGGTACACGGGCGAGCCCGGGATGATGAGCAAAGTGCATGCCGCTCACCCTGAAGCCGAAATGCATTTTACGGAAGGAAGCACCGATTACAACGACCCGCACTATCAGGACGATTGGACAAAGTGGAGCAAAACCTATACTGACGTGTTAAACAACTGGTGCCGTTCTGCCGTGGCCTGGAACGTCGCTACCGACGAGCAGGGAAAGCCCAACATTGGACCGTACCCGTGTGGCGGCATTCTAATCATCAATACTCATACTCAAGAAGTGATCCGCAGCGGGCAGTATTGGGCCCTGGCACACTTTTCCCGTGCGATTCGCCGAGGCGCGCGGCGATTCGAATCCCAAAGCCAGGCAGCCAATCTGGCTCATATCGCGGTAGAGAATCCGGACGGCCAAAGAGTCATCATACTCACAAACCTCGGGGCTGCACGGACAGTTCAGGTTAATCAGGGACTGCTTTCTGCAAAAGTCATGGTGGAAGAGAACTCGGTCGCAACCTTGGTCTGGAAGTAATCTCAACCGTGTGGGACGATCACAATTAGGGATGAGAGATGCGGCGTCGTGAATTCATAAAGTCCGTCGTGGGCAGCGCCTTGTTGTGGAAGGCGCCCGCATTGCTGGCCCTCCAAGCCTCTTCGGCTACACCGGCGCCTGATCCCGAGGTTAAGCGCGTCCTGGTGATGTTCAAGTGTCATTTCGATGCCGGCTTCGTCGACACCCAGGCGGCTGTGGTTCACCGCTATTTCAAAGAATACTTCCCCCGGGCGATGGATTTCGCCAGCCAGCTGCGGCAATCGGGAAACCAGCGCTATGTCTGGACCACAGGCTCGTGGTTGCTTTACGAATACCTGGAGCAGGCAACGCCCGAAGAGCGTACTCGGATGGAGAAAGCAATCTCCACCGGTGACATCGCCTGGCATGCACTACCCTTCACCTGGCAGACCGAATTGATGGACGCGTCGATGATCACCGGAGGCATTGGCCTTTCGCAGGCGTTGGACCGGCGCTTTGGCAAAAATACGACCGGGGCCAAGATGTCCGATGTTCCTGGACACACCCGGGGGTTGATCACTCCACTGGCCGCGCAGGGCATTAAGTTTCTGGATATTGGCGTGAACGAGGCGAGCACTGTGCCGGAGGTTCCTCCATTGTTTCTCTGGAAGAACCCGGGCGGATCGTCGCTCGTGGTCATGTATCACTACGGTTACGGTGGCGTAGTGCGGGTGCCGGACTCCGATCTGGCCATCGCCATGGTCGTGCGCGACGACAATAGCGGCCCACACACGCTGGAAGAAATTCACCAGACCTACTCAGACCTGGGTGGCCGCTTCCCTAATGCCCGGATTGTTCCCACGAGCCTGACCGAGATTGCTAATGCAGTCGAGCCTCACCGTGCATCTCTGCCGGTGCTCACCAGCGAAATCGGAGACACTTGGATCCACGGAGTCGCCAGCGACCCACTGAAACTCGCGCGATACCGCGAGGTTGCCCGGTTGCGCCAAGACTGGCTGGCTCAGCGAAAGTTTGCGGTTGGTGATGCGACCGATGTTGCTTTGCTTCGTCATCTGCTTCTGGAGGTCGAACACACCTGGGGTACGGACACCAAAACCTGGCTCGATTTCGATCACTACATCCCCAGCGATCTGGCCCCGATGCTCGAGACCAAGAACTATAAAGTCGTCCAGTTTAGCTGGCAGGAGAAGCGCCAGGACCTCCTCGCCGGGATCGAGACACTGCCCTCGCCTTTGCGCGAGCAGGCGCAGAAAGCAGTCCGCAACCTTGACGCGGTCCAGCCGCAAATGGCAAAGCATAGCCTTCACTCGACTCGGAGTGAGATCGAAACACCGCACTTCATCGTTGGGATCGATCCCAGGAGCGGGGCCATTAGCCGGCTGCGTAACAAGCAATCGAATCGGGAGTGGGCATCGAGTGAACGCCCGTTGGCGTTGTTTTCTTATCAGACGCTGTCGCAACAGGACTATTCACGCTTCTTTGCCAGTTATGTTGTTAGTGAAGAAGATTGGGCCAAGAAGGATTTCGGAAAGCCCAACATTGAACGCTTTGGAGCAGAGAGCCGGGAGTGGTTGCCGTCTGTCGCGGAGATTCAGGTGGAGGAAGACCGGCAGGGCCATCACATACTGGCAAGTCTCGAGATCAAAGACCCGGAAGCCTTGCACAGCGGGCGCGCGGCCTTTCCACAAAAGATGTATCTGGAAATGCTGTTGCCCAAAGCAAAGCCGGTGATCGAACTGAATTTCTCCTGGTTCCAAAAGCAGGCAACACGCCTTCCTGAAGCTCTCTGGCTGTCCTTCCATCCGATTGCCCCCGATCCCGCAGGCTGGACACTGGAGAAATCAGGCGAGCCGGTATCTCCCTCGGACGTGGTCCAATCTGGCAATCGTCATATGCACGCCCTCTCCAGGGGCTTCGGCTATAAGGATGATAACGGGGTCTTTTTTGTAGAGACTCTGGACGCGCCGGTTGTCACATTGGGCACAAAGTCGCCCTTGCCCTTTTCGAACCGCCAGCCCGATCTTTCCCCCGGCGTTCACTGCAACCTCTTCAACAATGCCTGGGGGACCAACTACATCATGTGGTTTGGCGAGGATATGCGCTTCCGCTTTCTGCTTCGGGCCTAAGCGGGCGAAGGAAAAGTGGATTGAAAAAGCAAACAACACTTCTGCGGTGGGTCACGGCCCTGGTCGCATGTGTCGTGCCGGTCTTTCTGCATGCGGAGGCGAACAAACACAGGACGGTCGTAGTGATCAGCCTGGATGGCTTTCCTGCCTACGCGCTCGACGATCCCCGGCTTCCCACTCCCACTCTGCGCAAACTGGCGCGCGAAGGCGTTGCCGCTACCTCGATGCGGCCCGTCAATCCCACGGTAACCTGGCCTAACCACACCGCGATAGTGACCGGCGTTGATGCCTCTGAACACCACGTCCTATTCAATGGATTGCTGACCCGCCCAGACGGTGGCGGCCGACCTTCGATCGAACCGTGGCGGGAAAAGGAAACGATGGTTCATGCCCCGACCATTTATGACATCGCTCACGAGGCTGGACTCACCACCGCACAGGTGGATTGGGTGGCGATCTACCGGGCAAAAACCATCACCTGGCAATTTCCCGAACTGCCCGATCCGAACGGCGTGATCGAGCGTGAACTGATCGCCGATGGAACCGTTACAGCAGAGCAGCTACGGACGTTTGAGGACAGCAGCCAGGCCTGGCAAGACGAAATCTGGACAGCCGCCGCGGAAGAGATTCTGGAAAAACACAAGCCGAACCTTCTGCTCTTCCATCTCCTCACCCTGGATGATACGAACCATGAATATGGTCCGATGAGCCCGGCGAGTTTCACCGCCATGGCCTTCCTTGATGCCAAAGTAAAGCAGATCCTGGATGTACTGCAGCGCACTGGGTTGTCGCGCAACGCGACACTGATCGTTGTTTCGGACCATGGGTTCCGAAATTTCAAACACAAGATTCATCCCAACGTGCTCCTGCGGAAGAGAGGGTTACTGAGCGAAGGGCCAGGCCAGCCGAAAGGGGACGCTTGGGTACTTTCTGAGGGAGGCACGGCCGCGGTGTACGTGACCAATCCTGATCGAAAAGCCTCTGTGGCTGCTGAGCTTCGCGATATTTTGACCGGCGCCGAAGGCATCGATCATGTTTACGGTGTGGAGGACTTTCCAAAGCTTGGGTATCCGCTGCCGACAGTGACTGATCAAGCCCCGGACCTTGTGCTGGCCGCTGTCCCCGACTACATGTTCAGCAACGAGTCGGACGGAGAGTTTGTTACGGAAGTGGCGGCAGGTGGCACGCACGGCTATATCAATACAGATCCAAAAATGCAGGCCATTTTCATCGCTTGGGGCGCGGGTATACCCGCGGGAGTTCGCATCAACAGCATTTCCAATCTGGATGTTGCTCCTACCATCGCTGCGTTGCTCGGGCTTCAGATGAGGCAGGCAAAAGGGCACGCGATTCCTGGGATAGTAAGATACGAGACTGGCCATTAGGAAGAAATGATTTGAGGCAAATCCTGCTACAGGCACCGGGTGAGTTGGTTGAGCGCCAGGTCCCTGCCCCCAATCCTTCCAGTGGTGAGGCTCTTCTTCGAATATGGCGAGTGGGGGTGTGTGGCAGCGATTTCCATGCCCTAGCTGGTCGACACCCCGCCTATACCTATCCCCGCGTCTTAGGGCATGAACTGGCGGGCGAGGTGGTCGAAGTAGGACCGAACGAAGCGGGTATCAAAGTTGGCGACCGCTGCGCCATCGATCCTTACGTCAACTGCGGCGTGTGTGCTCCATGCAAGCTTGGCCGAACCAACTGTTGCGAGCGGCTCAGTGTTCTGGGAATACACATGGACGGGGGCATGCAGTCGCTGCTGCCGGTGAGAACTGACTTATTGCACAAGTCCGCCACTCTTTCCTTCGATCAATTGGCCCTGGTCGAAACCCTGGGAATCGGGGCACACGCGGTCTCGAGAAGTCAACTGAAGCCGGAGGAACAGGTCCTAGTGATTGGAGCTGGACCCATTGGACTGAGCACGATCTTGTTTGCCAGGGATGCCGGCGCCAAGGTTCGTCTGATAGAGCCTAATCCCGTCCGACGGACATTTGCGGAACGCCTGGGAGCGGAGGTGAGTTCGGGCCCGGACGACCATCTCGCGGACGTTGTTTTTGACGCTACCGGCAATGCTGGCTCGATGGGAAGCAGCCTTTCTCGGGTCGCACCGGCAGGCCGAATGGTTTTTGTCGGCCTCTCCCGGGACCCAGTCTCGATTGATGATGCACTGTTCCACAAGCGTGAGGTTACGCTTTACGCAAGCCGGAATAGCAGCAATCAGTTCTCGCGTATCATTCGCATGATGGAGGGAGGCAGGATTGACACAGCTTCATGGATCACTGATCGCATGACGCTTCACGAAGTACCCCACCGATTGAAAGACCTTCCAGCGAGAGCAACATTGATCAAGGGTTTGGTCGAACTGGACAATTCGGACACATAATCGCGTGGATGTGAGAAATGCAAGCTTGTCTGCGACGGAAAAATTACCGCGCCGTGCGTTGCAGCCACTCTCTCCGTCGAATCCGTCGCCAGCGATGTGACCTACAGTATGTCTGGTATCGCACGCTTCTTCTGGTTCTGATATGGTTTGCAAAACTTTGGAGCGGATCGTGGCGAAGCGCAATCTCAGGGTTGCCAAATGGCTGGGAACTATCCCGGCCGTCGGAGTCTGCACCTTGTGCAGTCGCGAATTCAAGGTTCCTCTGAGCGCCATAAAGAGGGTAGCCGATTCCCAGGAGAGTCTCAGGCTCCAATTCGCTGCTCACAAATGCAAGAGCGGGGCAGCATCGGAGACTCCCCCCAGCGCATAATCAATCCGGACCGGAAGCGGCGAGGACTAAAGCCTCGAGGAGGGAAAGCTCTTATTTTCCGTCGTCCGGCTTATGACCTCGAGCCAGCCTCGCCTGTCGCTCAGCCAGGAGCCGGTTAATCTCTGTTACAAGTTGCAGAAGCTTCCTGGGGTCCTTCTCGACTGAGGCCTGACGGCAGAGTTCGGTCCAGCACTCTTTGACTAGTACCTGCCCATTTGGCGCCTCAAGATTCGGCCGTTCTGGCTTCATCGTTTCCGGTTTCTCATTCATCCCCGCTTTGATGCCGTTCGCGGATACCGCCAAACCTTAGAACCCGGGGTATCTTGCCGTAGTTCCGGCCAAATGCCGGGGGCGCAAACGGTGGCGCGGGCTGGTGGACGAGAGAGATGCCTATCTTTATTTGACGCAGTTTAGGGAACGATGACCGTCGCTCCATCTATGGAGTCGCTCTTGACGGCGGCCAATGCTTCATTGGCATCGTCCAGGGCAAAAATCGTTACCTTGGGTTGAAGACTGATCTCGGCGGCAAGCTTGAGGAAGTCGCGGGCATCCGAGCGCGTCATGTTGGCGACGCTGCGTATTTGCCGCTCGCCCCAGAGCAGACGGTCGTAGTCGAACTCGGGAATACGATCGAGATGGATGGCGTTGATGGCAACCACGCCACCCTTTCGCAAACTGGAAAGTGCCAGTACGACCACGTCCCCACTGGGAGCGAAGGTGATTGCGCGGTCGAGATCCACGGGAGGTTTGTCGGCCTCCGAGCCCACCCACTTGGCTCCCATTGATTCGGCCAGCTTGCGATGCGACGCTCCGCGGGTTGAGACGAATACCTCGCATCGCCAGGCGTGGAGGACATCGATGGCCAGGTGTGCGGACGCGCCAAAGCCGAACAAGCCGACTCTTTCTCCGGGTTCCACACCGGCGACGCGGAGGCTGCGAAAGCCGATAATGCCGGCACACAGCAGGGGGGCGGCGTGTACGTCGTCCAGTGTCGGAGGGAGAGGAAAGACGAAGTCGGACCGCGCGGCCGCGAACTCCGCGTACCCTCCGTTTACGGCATAGCCAGTAAAGGTGGGCGAATCGCAAAGATTTTCGTGGTTATTCCTGCAATACCAGCACCTGCCGTCGGTGCCTCCGATCCAGGAGACGCCCACCCTTGTTCCCAAAGTGAGTTCCGGAGTCGCTCCTTGGATAATCTCACCCACGATCTGATGACCGGGAATCAGACTCTTTCGCAATGGAGGAAGCTCGCCTTCGACGATGTGGAGGTCGGTTCGGCAAACAGCGCATGCCCGGACACGTAGCAGCACCTGTACGGCTCCCAGTTCAGGTTTCGGTATCTCCTCGATACGAAGAGGCCGATCTGCGACCTTGCCCGTCGAAGTCAACACGGCGGCTTTCATTGCGAACTCCTCATTCTGGTCGAGGTTGGAGCCGTCGGATCGTGGATGCGCTTGGCCTTATTCGCCATGCGGTCAGACTCTTCCCCGGAACTGGATGATTCTCCGGCGATCGCGTTTTGATGGTCGGCCTGCGGGTAACTCTTCGAATTGCTTCATCGCCTTGCGCTCGGCTGCCACTTTGAGCCGCAGCTCCCGGCTTGCCTCCGTCTCCCGGTAGAGCGTTTGCGCCACTGGAGCCGGGCCGCGTATCTCGCTCAGAAGCAATACTTCCACCTGAAAGTCGCCGCCGTCGTTAGTCACTCGCAACATGTCGCCCATGCGGACATCGCGTGCCGGCTTGGCGAGCTGCCCGTTAGCCTGAATCCTACCGAGTTGACAGGCTCGCGCGGCCATCGCACGCGTCTTGAAGAATCGGGCGGCCCAAAGCCACTTGTCTATTCGTACGGAAGTCATGAGCAGGGAAGCACTGAAACCAAGACAATGTGAGTTGTGTCACGCACGCGCTTTGTCGATCATTTCTTCCCAGATGCCTTTGGATTTGAGAACCAGTTCAACCGCTTCGCGGACCGCTCCGCGGCCGGCTAGGGCTTTTGTCGTATAGTGCGCGGCCTTCTTTACCTCGGGGACGGCATCACCCACGGCCACGGCAAGGCCGGCTCGGCGCATCAAAGGGAGATCCGGAAGATCGTCTCCAATGTAGGCGACGGCAGAATCTGGAACCCCCGCTTTCTGGAGAATTTCTTCATACGCCGGCATTTTCAGCGGTTGTTTCATGTAGATAAACTCCATCTTCATTTCCCGGGCGCGACGGAGGAGCGCAGTGCTTTCGCGACCGGTGATGCAACCAGTGCGCAGGCCGGCGGTGTGAGCGAGGGTAAGGCCCTGGCCGTCATGCGCGTCAAATGTCTTGATTTCGAGGGCGGTGTCGCCGGCTTGCGATAGCAGGGTGACGCTGCCGTCGGTCATCGTGCCGTCGACGTCCATCAGGAGCAGCTTGATCTGCGCAGCGCGTTTTCTTACGGCGGGGGAGACTTTGAAACTGCGGGCCAATCGAACCTCCAGGCTGATGGGTGAACAGAGAGTCTAAGGCAAAGCGCAGGGACGCGGCCACAATCTTCTGAGGAGTGCGCCGGCCGCGTCACCTGGACTGTTGGCGATGGTCAACTCCGACACTTGCCGGAGCCGGGTTCGGCGGAGTTAAGGTGACGTCCAAAGGCCTGCAAGAAGTCGATGGCCGCAGCCAGACCGCGCAGGCTGTCTTTACTCATCAGTCGGCGTAGTAGTCCGAAGAGGCCGACCGGTTTTTGCTGGTTCGCGGTCGCTCGCGCCAAGCCTTCGGGTATGGCCTGGAAGATGCCCTGGAACCATTCCGGTTCGATGCCGCCAAGCATACGGCGCCAGAAAAGAAGGTTGCGGATACCACGAATGGCTTCAGGCGTTTTGGAGTTGTCGATGACTTTCTCCAAGAGCTCGTCCCTTGCCGCCACAGCGGAGCGCAGGATATCCAGCACGCCCTGGTTGTGCAACTCCTGCAGCAGTTCGTAGGCGGCCAACACGGCCTCCGCGTGTTCTTCGGGGGCGCGTTCTACCCGGGAGCGCTGCTCTGCGCCAAGATTGCGCGGCGGAATTTCCAGAGGAATTGGTTGAGCCACCTTTTTCTCCTGTCGTTACTTTGTTTAGAGTTGTACCAGTCCATTGCCTGGAGCCGCATAGTCCGGTCGCTTCCACTTGCGTTCGACTTCCACACCCTGCTGCGGCGTCGGGTGGCCGAAGCGAGAATTAGCACGGGGCAAGGGACTTTCGCCGACTTCGGGCAACACATTCAGATGAACGCTGGTCTCCTTGAAAGCGGGCGTGTTGGTCACGGGATCGATGTGGCTGCTGGTCAAACGGTTCACCGGACTCTCGACCGAGTTCATGGGCATGTACAACTCCCGGCCCTGGACCCGGTCGGTCACTAGCGCTCGTACCCTTACCTGGCCGTAACGAGAAACCAGCTGAACCCAGGTCCCGCTCTGAATCCCGCGCTCCTCAGCAAGTTCAGGCGAGACTTCGACAAAGGTGTCAGGAACCTTCTCGCGAATTCCCTCGGTGCGGTAGGTGAGGTTGCCTTCGTGAAAGTGCTCGAGCAGCCGGCCGTTGTTCAGATGCAAGTCAAAGTTTGCATCGGGCTGATCGGAGGCAGGGAGAAACGAGACTGGGAACAGGCGTGCCTTCCCGTCCGGAAACGCGAAGCTCTTGGTATAGAGCAAGGGATGATCGGTTCCATCGGCTGCGACCGGCCATTGCAGGGACTTGTACCCCTCCAACCTGTCGTAGTTGACACCGGCGAACATCGGAGTGAGGGAAGCGATTTCATCCATAACCTCGGATGGATGTTGATAGTGCCAACCCGCGCCCAGCCGATTGGCGATGTCCTGGACAATCTTCCAGTCCGGCCGGCAACCCTCAAGCGGTTCTAACACTTCATAGAGCCGCTGGATCCGCCGCTCGGTACTGGTGAAGGTGCCTTCCTTTTCGAGGCTCGGTGCTCCGGGCAACACAACATCAGCATATCGGCAAGTGTTGCTGAAGAAAATGTCCTGCACCGCGAAGAAGTCGAGCTTGGCGAAAGCGTCGCCGACGTAGTTCGCATTCGAATCAACCAGGCTCATCTCCTCGCCGAAGAGATACATCGCCTTAAGCTTGCCTTGATGGATAGCTTCGACCATTTGGTGGTTATCCAGTCCTTTGGTCGAAGGCAATTTCACTTTCCAGGCAGCCTCAAAGCGCTTTCGCACTTCGGTATCATCCACCGGCTGGTAGCCTGGCAGCATGTTCGGCATGGCCCCATGGTCGCTGGCTCCCTGCACGTTGTTGTGACCGCGCAGCGGATAGGCCCCCGTTCCCGGTCGCATGTAGTTTCCGGTGATCAATAGCAGGTTCGAAATCGCCGTGGAAGTGTCGGAGCCCTGCGTGTGTTGGGTCACTCCCATCGCCCAGAGAATGCACGTGTTCTCGGCCTCTGCGATGGTGTGGGCGACTCTGCGCAGCGTTTCCTCCGGAAGCCCGGTGATGCGAGAAGCAAACTCCAGAGTGAAAGGCTCCAAGCTCTTGCGGTACGCTTCCAGGCCATTCACCCATTGGTCGAGGAACTTCATGTGCGCGAGGCCGTTGTCCAGGAGATAGCGGCTGATCGCGCTCAACCACACGAGGTCCGTCCCTGGCTTGGGATGGAGGAAGAGATCGGCGCGCCTTGCCATCTCGTTCTCACGCAGATCGCTCACAATCAGCTTCTGGCCGTTCAGCTTGTGCGCGCTCTTTACTCGGGCCGCGATTACGGGATGGCTCTCCGCGGTGTTGCTACCAATGATCAGTACCAGGCCGGCTTTCTCCATATCGGAGATCGATCCCGAATCGCCGCCGTAGCCCACGGTGCGGAACAAGCCCGCAGTCGCGGGCGACTGGCAGTAGCGCGAACAATTGTCGACATTGTTCGTGCCCATGACCGCCCGCGCCAGCTTCTGCATCAGATAGCTCTCTTCGTTCGTGCATTTGGAAGAGGAGATGAACGCGAGGGAGTCGGGTCCGCTTTTTGCTTTCATCTCCGACAGCCTGCGAGCGACGAAATTGAGCGCTTCGTCCCAGGTAGCCGCGCGAAACTTGCCTGCTTCGCGTATGAGCGGCGTGGTCAGGCGATCCTCGCTATTGATGTGGCCCCAGCCGAACTTGCCTTTTACGCAAGTGGAAATTCCGTTCGCGGGGCCGTGCTCGGGAGCGATCTTGAGAATATGGCGATCTTTGGTCCAAACGTCAAAGCTGCAACCCACGCCGCAGTAGGTGCAAACTGTCTTGGTCTTGCGGATGCGATGTTCCCGCATCGCCTCTTCCGCTTCGGAAACCTGAAGGATGGCGCCATAGCCGGTTTCGGGCTCAATGCCTTTGACAATGTCGATCATGCCGCTGAGTGTGGGCTTCCGGAGACCGGTGAAGAAGCCGGCACGTCCCAGCATGGTTTTCTCCATCAAAGCGTTGCAGGGACAGACGGTGACGCAGTGGCCACAGGATACGCAGCTCGATTCTCCAATGGGTGAGCCTCCATCCCAGAGAACGCGAGGATTCGGATCTTCCCAATTGATGGACAGCGTTTCATTCACCTCGACGTTTTGACAGGCTTCGACACAACGGCCGCAAAGAATGCATTGGTCGGGGTCGTAGCGATAAAACGGATTTGTATTATCGACTTCGTAGGGTTTTGGGCGAAAGGGAATCTTCTGGTGTTCGATGGCCAGGAGTTTCGTGGTGTTATGAACCGTGCAGTTTCCATTGTTGTTATCGCAGACCGTGCAGTAGAGCATGTGGTTGCTCAGAATGCGGTCAAAGGCTTCTACTTGGGCCGCCGCAGCCCAGGCGGACTTGGTGGAAATCGACATCCCGTCGGCGACTCTGGTTGCGCAGGCCCGGACCAGCTTTCCGCCCACTTCAACCATGCAAGTGTCACATGTCTGAACCGGGCCGAGCTGCGGGTGATAGCAAACGTGAGGAAGAGAGGTGCCGGTCCGGTTGATTAAATCGACGAGAAGCTCGTTCTGTTCAGCTTTCTGAATGACACCATCTATCGCAACGTTGACCACGGGCCGTCCTCCAGACAAGATCTTGCAGTTCTTGCCAGTCGAGTTAAACGAGGATTTGCCGCAAGTATAAGCGCCGCTCTGGTTTGTGGGAAGCGCTCGTGGTTCTCGGAAGCGGCCCCGTTTGAACTTTCACACGCTATCATCCTGAGGAATCGGAGTCCTTCGCTACGCGCAGGAGCTTGGACGGGCCAGCCTCCTGATCTTTACAGCGACAATCATTTCTCCAATGCTGTGCTGTCCCACCCTTCGCCGCATCGAAGCACCTGACATGGTTGTCCCATGCGACGGCATTCATTTACAAACTCCTCTGGAGGGGCAGTGTTGAATTCAAACATTTCGAAGTGGCAAGGTATTACCAGCTTGGCGCTGATGTCTTTCGCCAACTGCGCAGCCTCAGGCCCGGCGAGATTTCCCGCCACCCTTCTTTCAGGGGCGCGGCCGTTGATGGGGAGCAGTGCGACGTGTACTCCGAAGGTCCTCAGCTTTTCGGCCATGCCGCTATATCGGATCGTATCGCCGCTGTGGTAAACCACCCATTCTCCAAACTGCAGCAGGTAGCCCAGAAACCTGGCGCGGCCCTGGTCGTCGCGCTCTACGGTTTCGTGGGCGGAAGCGACACCGGAAAATCGAATGCCCGAAATTTCAACTGTGGTTCCGTCGTCAACCCCGATTGGAATCGCGGGATCGATACTTAGCCGGTCTGCAGCAAAGGCGCGATTCGATTCCGCGATCACCAGCTTCGGACGCGGATCCCCCGTCAAAATGCGGACCAGGGTTTCGGCATCAAGGTGATCGGTGTGATTGTGGGAGGACGTGACGACATCGACGAACGATAGCCGGGCGGGGTCAATTACCAATTCCGTCATGCGGACGTGCGGCTTATCGGTCTGGCTGTATTTTTTGGTGAGCGAATCGGAAAGATAAGGATCGAGCAACACGTGGACTCCCTGCCATTGCAGCAGGAATCCGCTCTGCCCCAGCCACCACAAGCGGAAATTGCCGTCGTGCCTGTCTGATGCGCGGATGTCCGCGAGCAGCGCGTCGTGGGAGCGGATGGGGCGGATCACGCCAGTCCCAGTTCCTTCCGGACAATCGCCACGCCGCTCACCATGTTATTGAGTTTCTGCCGCGCCGCCCAACGCGCCGTCTGGCTCAGCCCGCAATCGGGCGCGAAAGAGAGACGTTCCGCCGGCGCGTGCTTCAGGCACAAACGCACCCTTCCCGCGACGTCGCCTGGAGTTTCGATGTAATAACTCTTCACGTCGATGATACCGACCGCGACGTCGATGCCTTGCGCTGCAATCTCGTGGATGATCTCGATTTCGGCAAATTCACGACTTGCCATTTCCAGATGCATTTCCTGCACCGGCAACTCGAAGAACGCAGGAAACAGAGGGGCATAGCGGCGCAGGCCCACGGCCCTGGCTTTGTAGTTCCCAAAACAAAGATGGGTCGAAAGGCGGCATCGTCCCAATATCGGTGTGACGGTCTCAGTAAATATTTTGACAAAGCGGCGGGGATCTTCCCGATGGGCGTAGCAACTCATCGAGGGTTCGTCGAGTGTGATTTCGTCGCAACCAAGTCTGACCAATTCTTCAAGCTCTTTCCGTACGATGGGAACCAGAGCCTCGGTGACATCCCAACGGCTCTTGTATCGACCGCCGGGATTGATTCGGCCGCTCAAAGTATAGGGTCCGGGAACGCTGGCCTTCAGCACTGGGCCGGGCGGCGCGATCTTCTGCAGGCGCTTGAACTCCTCCACCGCTCCCAGGCCATATGTCGATCCTATCTTTCCGGTGGTTTCGTATTTTCCTCGCTGATCGTGCGCGGGCGGCCCAAAGCGGCGCGGAGAAATCGCCGTGCCGCGAATCCCTTCCAGCCGCCCGTAAAATGACAGGTTGAAATCGTAGCGAGTCTGTTCACCGTCGGTGATGACATCCAGCCCGGCAGCCACCTGGTCGTGAACGGCCACGATGACCGCGTCGTTGTTCAGTTCTTCGATGTCGACCTCGCCAAATTGCTCGAGGTGCTGCGAGGCAAACTCGAGCCACCCAGGAAAGGGATAGCTGCCGACCACGGTGGTCCGCAAAGGTGTCCGCGGTCCTTGCTGGCGCGTCGAGCGAGTTGCGCGCACGGCGGCTTTCTTTGCTTTTTTGGGGCTCATTCGCTCACCGTCCACCCGGCGTCCACGTTGAGGATCTGACCCGTGATCGGGCTGGAATCACGCCGCAACAGGAAACACGCGGTCTTGGCGATGTCCTCGGCGGTCAGCATACCCTTCCGCAACGGCTGCTTGTGGATCATGTATTTATTGATGTCGGCATTACCCTGCGCGCGGGCGGTCATCGGAGTGTGCACGAGTCCGGGCGCAATAACGTTGATACGGATACCCTCCGGCGCGTAATACGCTGCTGCCGCCACGCTCATCGCTTCAACCGCCCCCTTGCTTGCCGCATAGCCCGCGGTCGCAAAGTGCTCGCGCTGGGGATGCCGCGTCAGCACGGTGCCGGTGTTGAGAATCACACCGGGCTGGCGATTTTTCGTCCACAATCCCAGAACCTCACGACACATCAGGAATGTGCCTTTGGCATTCAAGTCCATCAGCGCGTCCCAGGCTTCAGACGTGCACTGGTGCAGCGGACCGTCTCCCAGCGTACGGGCGCTCATGCCCGCAACATTCATGAGCGCGTCAATCTGTCCGAATCGGTCCAGGCAATCAGCGACGCCGCGCTTGACCGCCGCTTCGTCCCGCACATCGCCGACCGCGTAACCAGCGTCCAGTTCGTCGGCGAGAGAGTGGCATTCGCTTTCTTGCAATCCGAAAACAAATACGGAGTCTTCCGCGGCCCACATGCGTGCCACCGCCGCCGCAATTCCGGATGAGCCCGTGATTAGAAGTACTTCGTCCATGCGAGCTGGTTTTATCCGAACATAATTATTCGAACATCGCTATTCAAACAAATGTTTGAGACTCTTGCGGTAGCCTTCGTAGAATGCTTCCAGTTGCGTTGCGGCACTGGTGCTGCCCACAAATTGATGGCTGGGCAGAACAACTGGTTTAACTCCGCGCGCCAGCAGCGCCTCCGCAGTTGCGCAGCGAATCATGTTGATGATCATCGCCCCGGTGATAGTGGAAACCGGTCCTGTTCTCCACTCCAAGCCCTCGAGTTCGACCACACAATCCCCCGGCGGACACTGGTTGTCGATAATCAGGTCGGCGCAATCGATCAGCTTCTTGCCGGACGAGTGAGCTGCTTTCGCCTGTTCGCAATGCGCCTTTGAAACAATGGCGATCACCGGAAGCCCACGCCGTTGCGCGCCCATTGCCGCTTCCACGACTACCGGCCTGATGCCACTGGTCGAAATTACGATGAACGCGTCATCGGGGCCAAAGTGGAACCCTCGCAGAATTTGTTCGGCATAGCCTTCGTAATTCTCCAGATAAAGCGGCGCGCGCAGTCCGTTTGCACCCACGATCGCTGCATGATTCGAAAGTGCCAGTTCCACCAGCGCGACAAAACCGGGGAAGCAACCCTGGCGCGGGGTCATTTCCTCGCACATCATCCGGGAGTGGCCGTTGCCGAAAAGAAAGACCAGACCACCGTGCGCAATCCGATCAGCACAAAGTTCGGCTGCTTTCTGGATCACTTCGGTCTGAGTGGCTTTCAGGTCCTGCAATGCGTCCATCGCATGTTCGAAGAACGTCAGGCTGGCGCCGTTCGCGTTGCCTACTGGTTTGTCCACGAAGGTCCTTTCTCGCGCCGTGCTGAAGCAATCCATTGCGAAACGCCGCCGCGAGGACGGCTCACTAGGATGGCATAGAGTGCGTATAATGCACAACGATCGTGAGTGCAGACCGTACGAACACCTCTATGGATCAAGCCGTCGCCGTTGGCGTAGACATCGGCGCCACCGCCATTAAGGCTGCGCTCGTAAGCCTGAGCGGAGAACTGGTCGAGAGCTTCCACCAACCTTCGCCGCGCACGCCAGCAGCGCTGCATGATTTTGTACACCTGGTCTTGGGGCAGGCGAACTCCCCGATTCGCGGAATCGGTATCGGATGCAAGGGCGTTATCGACACCGCAACCTCTCGCGTAAACAGTTTGCCCGGAGATCTGAACTTCCTCGAAAGTCGGCTTTTAGCCGACGTAGTCGAGCCCGGAAACCTACCGCTCTATGCTGACAATGATGCTCGCACCGCGCTGATTGCGGAAGTGCTTTGGGGCGCTGCCCGCCGAAAACGCAACGTGGTCTTGCTGACACTGGGCACCGGAGTAGGCGGCGCGGCCTTGGTGGATGGCACGATCCTACGGGGAGCCTCCGGGGCCGCAGGCCATCTCGGGCATATGACTCTCGATCTGCATGGCGGATTGTGTATCTGCGGCAATCGGGGTTGCGTGGAAACGCGTTTTTCATCCCGCGCCATCGAGTCTGACTACCTGGCACATCTTCACCGGGCCGCGCCCACGAAGTTGTCTCTCGGGAACGCAGGCCAGCCGCCCAGCACCGAGGCTATTTTTCGCGCCGCGTCTGAGGGAGACGAAAGCGCTCGCTGTGTAATCGATCGCGCCCTCGAATACCTGACCGGAGCCGTGGTCAGTGTTCTGCACATCTTCGATCCTGAAGTTCTGATCATTGGCGGCAATATCGCCGAGGCTGGCCCGCAACTGCTTGCTCCCATTCGAGACGAAGTCGCGCAACGCACCCGCATTTTGTTGGGACGCGAGATTCCCATCGTATTTCAAAGCCATGTGGGCTACGGTGGAGTGGCCGGAGCCGCTGGGCTGGTATTCCTGCAGCAGGGATCGCTGAAAATCTGAAACGCTCGCGACAACTCTATGCCTGACCCCCAACAAGGCGCTGCCCGCTACTTGTACCTGCCCGCGGCCGTCGCCGCGATCGGTGGTCTGCTCTTCGGTTTCGACACCGCCGTAATCAATGGCGCAATTGTGTTCCTGAAGAGCCAGTTCGGATTGAGCGATTCGCAAACTGAAATTGCCGCCAGCAGTCTGCTTCTGGGATGCGTGGTCGGCGCCAGCCTGGCCGCTTTCACCAGCGACCGCTTCGGCAGGAAGAGGGTATTGATTGCCGCCGCCGCGTTATTCACGGTTTCTTCTTTGGGGTCGGCGCTCCCTCGCAATCTCACTGAGTTTATCGTCGCCCGCGTGCTGGGCGGGCTGGCCATTGGCATCGCCTCCACGCTCTCGCCTCTTTATATTGCAGAGATTTCTCCGGCGAAGAGCCGGGGTCTGATGGTCTGCCTGAATCAGCTGGCCATTGTCGTCGGCATCCTGCTGTCATACAGCGTCAACTATCTGCTTACCGGCGCTGGACCAGCCAACTGGCGCTGGATGTTCGCGTCTGCCGCTATTCCATCGATCTGTTTCCTCATTGCGCTGCTGTTTATTTCCGAAAGCCCGCGCTGGCTGTTGCAAAAAGGCAGGGACCGCGAGGCAGAACACTTCCTGGCGCAAATGGTCGGCTCGGAAGAGGCTCGCACGGAAATCAAAAGTATTCGGGACGCCGTCGCCGAAGAGAGCGGGGACTTGCTCGATCCGGCCTTCAGGAAACCACTGATCGTTGCGATCCTTATCGCTTTGTTCAGCCAGTTTACCGGTATCAATACGATCATCTACTACGGCTCGCTGGTCTTTCTGGAGCACGTGCCTCATCAGACCGCGACTACGGCGCTTTGGGCCAACGTCGTGATCGGAGCAATCAATTTCATTGCCACGATTCTCGGAATGTCTCTCATTGACCGTGCGGGACGAAAGCCGCTGCTGATGTCGGCTTTCGGGGGAATGGCGCTATCGCTGATGGCGGTTTCGGCCGCCATTCATTTCGAGGCCTCGGGTATCGTGGTGCTGATTTTTGTTCTTACTTACGTGGCGTGTTTCGCGGTAGGCGTCGGAACGGGGACCTGGGTGATGATGGCGGAAATATGTCCTACTCGAATACGAGGGCGGGCGATGTCGGTCGCAACGATCTTCCTCTGGTGCGGGACTCTGGTCGTCACTCTGACTTTTCTCTCGCTGGTCAGGGCTCTTACCGCTCCCGGAACGTTTCTCTTGTATGCGGCAGTTTCGATCGCCGCATTGCTTTTTGTATGGCGTGTGGTCCCTGAAACCAAGGGCCGCACGCTGGAAGAAATTGACCGCTACTGGCGACGGTAAACGCGTGAGCAAGCACCACATGGAGACAGTCGTCTTCGGGTGTCGGGTCGAGCGCAACTCGACTAGCTTTCTTGGCCGCGACAGCGGAGCGTTGCTCCGCCGGACAGCCGAGGGCGGCTGTCCCCACGTGATCCTTGCTTCGCGTTAGAACGCTGCTCCCGCCGGCTCCAACATACTCGCCGGCTCTTCGTCTCCTTCTCCTTCGGAAATGCGGGTATGAGTCTTCGCCACGAGCATGTAAATCGACGGCACGATGAACAGGGTGAACAGCGTTCCAATGATCATGCCGCTGACCAACATGATGCCGATGCTGTTTCGCGCTCCTGCTCCCGGTCCCTTGGCGAGGACCAGCGGGAAGTGACCGATTACGGTGGCGGCAGTCGTCATCAGAATAGGGCGCAATCGGGTTTCAGCCGCTTCGATAATCGCAGCCAGCTTGTCCTTCCCGGTCTCCTGCAGGTGGTTGGCGAATTCCACAATGAGGATGCCGTTCTTGGAGACCAGGCCAACCAGGGTGATCAGTCCTACCTGGCTGTATATATTGAGCGTCGTCAGCCCCAGGAACGAGAATAGAAGCGCTCCTGAAATCGCCAGTGGGACTGACCCCGCGAGGATGATGAACGGATCGCGGAAGCTCTCGAACTGCGCTGCCAGCACCAGGTAAATCAGGATTCCGGACAACAGGAAGGTCCCGAGAAATTTGCTGCCTTCAGTTCGAAGCTGACGCGACTCGCCCGCATAGTCAACTGTAAATCCCTGTGGGAGGATCGCTTTGGCCTCATCTTCAAGCACACGAAGCGCCTGGTCCAGCGGCACTCCGGGCGGCACCACTCCCTGAATCCGAACCGCATTGAGCTGCTGAAATTTCTTCAGATCGCGCGGCTCCGTCGTGGTCTTCAAGGTGGCGAAGGTGGAAAGCGGCACCAGCTTGTCTTGCGATCCCGTGACGTAGATCTGGGAGAGTTGGTCCGCCGTCAGCCGCTCCGCGCGTTTGACCTGCGGAATGACTTTGTAACTCCTTCCCTGGATGCTGAAGCGGTTTACGTAATTACCCCCCAGCAAAGTGGAGAGATCCTGTCCCGCCTGGCTCAGGTCGACGCCCTGGGAACGCAGTTTGTCGCGGTCGAAGACGACTTCGGTCTGCGGCTGGTCGTACTTCAGGTCGGAGTCGGCATAGATGAATATGCCGCTGGCAAAGGCCTTACCGACAAGCTGCTTGGCGAAGGCGACAAGTTGCTGCGGCTCGGCTGGCGAAGCGACTACGAAATCGACCGGGAAGTCTCCACCGCCAGGCAAGGGTGGCGGTGTCAGCGGGATCACACGGATTCCCGCAATCTTTGACAGGGGGCCGGTGGATTCCAGCAAAAGTTGCTGCGCCGTCTTTTTTCGTTCGCTCCAGGGCTTGGTCACCATACCGCCAAAGCCGCCGGTCGGAGACGTGATTTGAAAAATACTCTGGTTCTCCGGGAACGAATGATAGACGTCGTAAACCTGGTTGGTGTACAGCCGGGTCTGATCTATGGTCGAGTTAGGGGAAGCCTGGATTACTCCGAAGACCACGCCCTGGTCCTCGGCCGGCGCCAGCTCGCGTTGCGAGAACATGTAGAACGGAATCATCAGCACGGCAACGATCGCCCACACCGTCAAGACCACTGGCCGGTAGTGAAGCGTTCCGGTCAGAGAGCGTTCGTAAAGCCGGCGGACACGCTCAAAGCGACGATTTACCCAGCCAGCAAATCCCCGCTCCGTGTCTCCGGCACGCAACAGCTTCGATCCCATCATCGGAGAAAGTGTCAGCGCCACGATTCCGGAGACGAGGACAGCTCCAGCGAGCGTGAAGGCGAACTCCCGGAACAAGGCGCCGGTCAAGCCCCCCTGAATACCAATTGGCGCATACACCGCAGCCAGAGTGATGGTCATCGAGATAATCGGGCCCACCAGTTCACGGGCAGCATCGATAGCAGCGCGGTAGGGGGTTTTACCCAACTGGATGTGACGCTCCACGTTTTCGACCATCACGATAGCGTCATCGACCACCAGACCGACCGAGAGCACAATGGCCAGCAGGGTCAGCAGGTTGATGGTGAAGCCGAACGTCAGCATCAGGAAGACAGCGCCAATGAGCGAAATCGGGATGGCCACGACCGGGATGAGCACCGAGCGCATCGAGCCAAGAAAGAGGAAAATGACCACCACAACGATGAGCAAAGTCTCGGTGAGAGTCCTGAGCACTTCGTTGATGGCATCCTGAATATAAGCCGTGGAGTCGTACGGAACGCCGACCTTCATGCCCGTAGGCAATTCCGCCTGAATGCCGGGTATAGTCGCGCGAACTTGCTTGATGACCTCAAGCGAGTTGGCTGTCGGAAGGACCCAAATCCCCATGAAGGTCGCGGTCTCGCCGTTGAAGCGAACTTCGGAGTCATAATTCTGGGCGCCGAGCACAACGTCCGCGATGTCGCCTAGTCGTACGACCACGCCGTTGTTGTTCTTCACCACCAGTTGCTTGAATTCATCCGCAGTGCGGAGGTCAGTGTTGGCCACCAGGTTGACCGACACCATGGAACCCTTGGTGCTTCCCAGCGCGGAAAGGTAGTTGTTGTGCGCCAGTGCGTCGTGTACGGCGGAAGGCGAAATGCCAAGCGCCGCCATCTTGTCGGGCTTGAGCCAGATTCGCATGGCGAACGTGCGATCGCCGAGAATGTCGGCGCGCTGTACTCCGCTGATGGCGCTGAGTTTGGGCTGGACGACCCGGGTCAGATAGTCGGTGATCTGGTTCTGGTCGAGATCAGGAGACGAGAAGCCGATATACATCGCAGCAAACTCATTGTCCGCTGTTTGCAGGTCGATGACGGGCGCCTCAGCTTCGGGCGGCAGGTCATTCCGTACCTGGGCGACTTTCGCCTGGATCTGGGTCAGCGCGGCGTTGGTGTCGTAGTTGAGCTTCAGGTGCACCGTGATAGTGCTGAGCCCCTGAGCGCTCGAGGATTCCATGTAGTCGATGCCATCCGCGCTGGCGATGACGCGCTCCAGCGGCGTGGTGATGAATCCGCGAACCAGATCTGCGTTCGCGCCCACGTACGTGGTCGAAACGGACACCACAGCGATGTCACTTCGCGGGTACTGACGCACACTCAACGAGCGAATGGACTGCAGCCCGGCAATCAGAATAACCAGGCTGACGACCATCGCCAGGACGGGTCGTTTAATGAAAAGATCCGTGAACTTCATTTAGCTGTCCTCAGGCTTGGGAGCGGGGTTATTTCCCGGTTGAACCTTATTGTTGACCTGGACGGCGGCGCCATTGCGCAGCTTAAACACACCCGACGTTACGACTTCGTCGCCTGGGTTCAAGCCCGAAACCACTGCCACCTGGTCGCCTCGTGACCCCTCGAGTTTGACGAACTGCTGACGCACGCCACGGTAGGAGTGGCCTTTCGGGTCCTTGAGGTCGGTGATCACGAAAACCGAGTCGCCGTACGGGGCATAGCTGACAGCGGATGCTGGCAGAGGAACTACAGTACGACTCGCACCGAGCACCACTTCCACCTGCACGAACATGCCAGGCTGTAACTTCCCTTCGGGATTGGCCAGCGTCGCCTGCACCTGAACGTTTCGCGTGGTCTGGTCAATCACCGAGTCCAGCGCCGTGACCTTGCCCGTAAACGCCTTGCCGGGCAGGTCCTCCGACGTGACCCGCAGACTGCGACCGACCCGCACCTGACCGAGCGCCTGCTGCGGCAGACCAAAATTTACGTAGATCGGATTGAGTGCCTGGAGCTGAACCACAGCATTGCCTGCGGACAGGTACTGGCCGAGATTGACCTTGCGAATGCCGAGAGTGCCCGAGAACGGGGCCCGAATCGTCTTTCGTTCGATCGTGGCGCGGATTTGCCCAACATTGGCTTCGGTCTGCTTTTGTTGCGCCGTTGCCTGGTCATACTCCAGCCGGGAGATCACCCCGTCCTTCACAAGTTGCACCATCCGTCCATAGTTGACCTTCGCCAAATCGCGCTGCGCTTCGAGAGACGCAAGTTGCGCCCGCTCTTCCCGGGTATCGAGCTCGACGAGGATGTCGCCTTCGTGCACTGTTTTCCCGGAATCAAAATTGATTTTTGTCACAGTTCCCGGAAGGTCCGAGCTCACCATGACGCCGTGGACCGCTTCCATGGTTCCGATCACTCCCGTGGTCGCCGGCCATATCTCCGGTTGCGCCACTACGCTGGTGACGGCCTCAGGAGGCGGCTGGTATGCAGAGGCTTGGACAGCCGTCTGGATCTGCCTGAACTTCATGAAGCCGAGGGCCGTAAGCAGTGTTGCCATCACGCCCAACATCAGGATCATTCTCTTAGCCATGACATCCCCTTAAGACAGAAACAACCATTGAAATCAAGTAGTTAGGCGGCACGGCTGCATTTCAAACAGATGCACATGCCTCGCACATCACAAAAATCAGAGTTATACGTTCAAACTCCGTCCCCGGCGGGACGTTCAGTAGTCTGATTGGATTCAGAAACAGTGCCAGGGATTCGGGAAGTTCATCTCGCCACTCCAGACAACACACTAACAATTTGTGAAAATACTGCCTGCCCGCGCCTAGATTTCGTTCTCTTGCTGTTCTACAAAGGCGCACTGGTCCTAAATCGTCGGCAGGCCTGGAATCTCCACCAGCGGCCGGATTTCGACGGTGCCTTTGCGTGCACCGGGAATCCGGCCCGCAATGTCCATTGCCTCATCGAGATTCTTGGCGTCCACCAAAAAGTAGCCGCCAAGCTGTTCGCGGGTCTCCGCGAAGGGACCATCGGTTACCAATCGCTTGCCATCCCGTACCTTGACGGTCGTTGCCGTCGCGACCGGCTGCAACGGGCCAGTGGCCAGGAACTGCCCATTGGACTTGAGCTGGTGGGCAAGCTGGGTCGACTCGCTGTAACACTGTGCTCGCTCGGCTTCGGTCCAGGCCTGCTCATCGGCGTAAATCAGCAACATGTACTTCATCAGTGGCGCCTCCATAGGTATGTCGAATGGTGGACGTCCAAATCGACACTTCAGGCTCAATAAATCTCTGCCATTGGGTACATATTCGATGCGATCCAGCCGATCCAAGGCGATACTTGAGGAACCTACCGGTCTTGGACCTCCGGCGGGAACTACTCCGCGTTGACGGCGTTGTCGTCTGCATAGATCGACGGACGCCGGGACAAATCGACACTCCAAACGAAGAATATTTACAATTCAGACATGTCGCCAAGCCCCACCGAGGCCGTCGAACAGGTTTATCGCTCCGACTGGGGCCGAATTGTGGCCGCCCTTATCGGCCTGGTGGGTGACTTCGATCTAGCCGAAGAGTCGGCTCAGGAAGCCTTTACAGCGGCGGTAGACCAATGGCGAGTTTCCGGTGTTCCGGAGTTTCCCCGCGCCTGGATCATCCAGACGGCGCGACACAAAGCCATCGACCGTATCCGGAGCAAAGTACGGTCAGGGGAGAAGCTTGAATCGTACGCTACTTCCGGCCTGGTCCGAACCGTCGAGGAGCCGGACTACGATAGCAGTGAAATTCCCGATGACCGCCTTCGGCTGATCTTCACCTGCTGCCACCCGGCTCTTGCCCTTGACGCCCAGGTAGCGCTCACTCTGCGGACTCTTTGCGGCCTCGAGACGGACGAAATTGCGCGCGCCTTTCTGGTGCCGCCAACCACGATGGCGCAGCGCCTGGTGCGCGCCAAGCGCAAGATTCGCGACGCGGGCATTCCTTATATAGTGCCTGAGACACAGGAGATGGCCGCACGGCTCGCGGCCGTATTGACTGTGATCTACCTGGTCTTCAACGAGGGCTACGCGGCGACCCGCGGCGGGCCGCTGCTGAGGACCGATCTCTGTGCCGAGGCCATCCGCCTGGGACGCCTGGTCCGATCGTTGGCCGGACCGCAGCCTCCGGCTGAAGCGACAGCGCTGGTCGCGTTAATGCTGCTGCACGACGCACGTCGCGATGCGCGCGTCGATGACGCGGGCGATCTCGTCGTACTGGAAGAGCAGGACCGCGGCCGATGGAACCACGCACAGATTGGCGAAGCATTGCCGCTGGTTGCGGAAGTTTTGCGTGGCGAGCCGGGGCCGTTCGCGCTACAGGCAGCGGTCGCGGCCGTACATTGTCAGGCGACACGGCCTGAAGATACAGACTGGGCCAGGATCGTGCGCCTTTACGATGGGCTCGAGCGGGTACAACCTTCTCCGATTGTGTCGCTGAACCGGGCGGTCGCAATCGCGATGGTGGACGGCCCGGCGCCGGCGCTCGCGCTCATTGACTCTCTCGTTGCAAGCGGTGATCTCGACGACTACCACCTGCTGCATGCCGCCCGTGCCGATCTGTTGCGCCGAATCGGATCCGCAGCAGAAGCGGCGAAGAGCTATGAGCGGGCGCTGGCCTTGGTCACCAATGGCAGCGAGCGCAGATTTCTCGAGCGCCGCCTGCAAGAAGTGCAACCGCCGGCTGCATAACCGGTTCTATCGCGGCGCCTGCGTCTCCCGATCGGGATACAATGCTGCGCCGGTGTCTTGCACATCCCCGAGACCCTCAATTTTATGACGAAATGTCTTGCCTGCATTTTTCTGCTTGCCTGTTTTACTTCGACCGCAATCGGTGGCATGACCGCAGACTCCGGTAGCGGTGCAGTTTGCGCAAAATCAACCCCACCCCTTGTGATTCCGAAGCTGGCTCTATCGGCGAGGAGTCTGCTTGCTGCCGGCAGCGAAGCAGCAGATTCCTCGCGCGACAATGCCGCGCTTCCGAATGACAATTCTTTGGGAATTTCCAAATTACCCCATTACGCAGACTCCAAACAGGTCGCGGAAGTGGAAAACATCTACACCGACCTTAGCGATGCCTTTACCATCATCACGACCATCGATTCGGGTTTGTTTACGAGCTATCGCGGCAAGGACCGTGCCGCGTGGAGTCAAGAGTACCGGAAGAAACGCAAAGAATTTTCCCAGCGCCTGTCAAGACTGCCTGGTCATGGTTTTTCTGAGAACGACACGAAAGCAATTGCCGCTATGCGGGCACAGTTTGCAACGTTCTCTGAGACCATCTCGGCGCCCTTTAGCCCGGGCGGAAAGTGCCAGGACGTCAGCCGGAAGGACCAGAATCTTGCCTTGTTGCGCCTGGGGTTGCTGGCGTGCTTTACGGAGAAAGCCAACGATGTCAACTTTGAGGGTGGAAAGATCAATCGCCAGTCGGTTCTCGACTTACTTCATGAGATCGAGGAGCCGGAGCGGCGCAAGGCCGTCTTCATGGCGCTCGCTCCCCTATGGCAGGCGATCAACGGCAACAACGAACCGGACAGTCCTTATCGGCGCATGATTGCCTTGGCCGCTGCCGATGCGGCTAAGCATGGCTCCGAGATCGACGCTGCCGCGCGCGATGCCGGAGTGAACACCGCCGATGTCGAACGATGGTTGGAGCAGATTCTGGATGCCTGGCGCCAGGTCAACCCCGACCCACCGGTTGAGCCGTGGAGCTTCAGTTATTTGAGTGCCGAAGCAGACCGCCAGCTCGCGACCGCCATTCCACGTGAATCGCTTGAACCAGTCAATCAGCGCTTCTACCAGGATCTGGGAATAGACCTCAAACAATCGGGTACGTTGTACGACCTCGATCCACGACCGGGGAAGGCGCCGCTGGCTTATACGGACTACGTCACTCACGGGAGAATGGTCAACGGCGCGTGGCAGCCAACCATCGCCCGCGTATCGGCTCCCTATGCGCGAGGCGGGTTGTTTGTGCTGAACGAACTGGTACACGAGAACGGCCACGTGGTGAACCTCACCGCGATTCGCAATCGCCCGGCTTTCGTCTACTGGCCCGGCGATCTTTTCGTTGAGGCTTTCGCCGATGTTCCTGGGTGGAGCACTTATGAGCCCACGTGGCAACGCCGATACCTCGGGCGCGAGACCTCGGAGCAAAGCTCTCTCCGTGCCTTGTATGGCGTGGTGGTGTTGGACGTCGCTTGGTCACTCTTCGAACTGAGAATGCTGCGCGCTCCCGCGACGGACCCGAATCTCTTGTGGACCGAGATTACGAACCACTACTTCCATATCGTTCCGCATCCCGAGCTATCGTGGTGGGTGCTGCGCGAACAATTGGTGGATACGCCCGGCTACATGATGAACTACGGGCTGGGCGCCGTGTTGACCGCCGAAATGCGTCAGCACATTCGCGAGGCTTTGGGGCCCTTCGACACAGGCGATCTGCGCTGGTACGGGTGGTTACAGGAACACTTGCTGCGCTACGGGTCGGAGCGCGACTCGCGAACCCTGATGCAGGATTTTCTGGGACGTCCGGTTTCTCCGCAGGCCTTGCTCAATCAGATCCATCGGCTCGCGCCGCCGGCGAAGTAATGGGCGCGGCAATCCCAGGCGTCATGCTGAGCTTGCGAAGCATCTTGCGTGAAGCTCATGTGCGACTCGCCGAGAGTGTGCAGATGCGCGCGAGATCCCTTCGATTTCGCTCAGGGCGGGCTCTTCGGGACTGAAGTCCCTCAGGATTGACGCCGGGTAGGGAATTTGTGCAGCACCATGAGATTTTGCCGGCGAACTAAAAATTGATACCTTATCCAGTCGTAATCACCGAGGACCAACCCATGTTTCGCAGGAAGATCACGCTCTCCGCTGCCGCTCTCAGCCTGATGCTGGCCACGTCTTTGCTTCGCGCCTCCCAATCCTACGAGGTAACCATGGAACGGGGCGTGACCGCCAGCATGCGCGACGGCGTAATTCTTCGCGCGGATATTTATCGGCCGAAGGCCGATGGGCAGTTTCCGGTTCTGCTGCAACGCACACCGTACAACAAGAGCGGCGCAGCAACTTTCGCTTTCAAAGCTGCAGCGACCGGATATGTTGTCATCATTCAAGACGTCCGGGGCCGCTACGATTCCGACGGAGACTGGTACACGTTCAAGCATGAAGCGAACGATGGTTACGACACCGTGGAGTGGGCGGCAGCGCTCCCTTATTCGAACGGCAAAGTAGGCATGTGGGGAGGATCTTATGTGGGTGCCACCCAGATGCTGACGGCCATCGCGCATCCACCGCATCTTGCCGGCATTTGTCCAATCGTGACTGCCAGCAACTATCACGAAAACTGGACCTACCAGGGTGGCGCATTTGAGCAATGGTTCAACCAATCCTGGACCTCGGGCCTGGCTCAGGACACCTTCGACCATGCGGTTAAAAAAAATACCAATGCTCTCGGAGGAGCATGGAAGCTGCCCCTGGCCAGCTATCCACTGTTCAATTTTTCCGATCCAGCCTCAGCGCCGATCTCCACCGCCACCCTGGCACCTTATTTTCTCGATTGGTTGGCTCATCCTACCTACGACCAGTACTGGAAACAGATATCGATTGAAGAGCATTTCGGTGACATCAATGTCCCGGTGCTTTCCATTGCCGCCTGGTACGACATTTTTCAAGGAGGGTCGCTGCGCAACTACGTCGGAATCAAGGCCTACGGCGGAAGTGAAGCGGCACGCAAGGGGCAGCACCTCTACGTGACCATTGGAGGCCACGCGGGTGGCGGAAGAAAGATCGGAGAGGTCGACTTTGGTCCTGCGGCCGCTGAGTTCGACGAAAACCAACTTACTTTGAAGTGGTACGACTACCTGTTTAAAGGAGTCCAGAACGAATTTGGCGGCAAGCCGGTGAAGATTTTCGTCATGGGCTCCAATCAATGGCGGGAGGAAGATGACTGGCCATTGGCTCGCGCACAGAGCGCCAAATACTTCCTACATTCGACGAAAAACGCGAACTCGCTTCGCGGAGAGGGCAGTCTTTCGACCGCATCCCCACGATCGGAAACGCCGGACCACTACGTCTATGATCCTTCGAATCCGGTGCCCACGATTGGAGGCCCTCTGTGTTGCGATTCGCAACACCTGGCGCCTGGTCCACGTGATCAGCGTCCGTTAGAATCTCGGGACGACGTTTTAATCTACACCACACCTGCGTTTACCCAGGACACAGAAGTCACAGGGCCAGTCAGCCTCGAACTTTTTGCCAAGTCTTCGGCTGTGGACACAGACTTCACTGCCAAGCTGGTCGACGTCGGGCCAGATGGATTTGCGCAAAATCTGACGGAAGGAATCATCCGCGCCCGTTATCGCGATTCGCAGGAGAAAGCCAACCTGATGAATCCCGGACAAGTGTACAAGTTCACTATTGATCTGTGGTCTACGAGTAACGTGTTTCTCAAGGGACACATGTTACGGTTGGAGATTTCCAGCAGCAATTTTCCCCGTTTTGACCGGAATTTGAACACCGGTGAAGATCCCGCCTTCGCGAAGAGCTTTGTTTCGGCCACCAACACCGTCTATCACGATGCCGAGCATCCGTCGGCGCTGATTTTGCCTCTGGTGCCGGCGCCCTGATCTGACTTACCCATTGGGGCTCTTCAGCGGTCCTGACCCGCAAACTTCGGTAACTTTCGCTCAATTTTTACCGGTCTAGAATCTTCTCTATAACCAGAGTAGAGGCCGGTGGCATGAGCACGAAAGAATTCCCCATTTTTACCGAGAACGAGCCGGCGGCGGCCCCGATCCAGCGATGGCAAATCGAGGGTCGTGAGTGGTGGCTATGGGGATTGGCCGTTGTCGTCACCCTGGTTCTGACCTTCGGAATTGTCTCCTTAACCTACTTCCAGCTACACCCGCAAACTGAGGGCACGTATTGGACTGATCTCAAGGAATGGGTCCGCGGCCTGGCGTTTGTCGTCATGTTGTTCGACATTTACACCCTCTACCAGCATCTGCAACTGCAGCGCATGCGACGCCGTCTCGCGGAGCGGGACCAGCTTTTTCAACTGATCACCGAGAACGCGGCGGACATGATTGCGGTGGTAGACGGCACCGGGAAGAGGATTTACAACAGCCCGTCTTACCACAACGTCCTGGGGTACTCAGCGGAAGAATTGAAGACCACTTCATCGATTGACCAGATTCATCCGGATGACCGGCAGCGCGTATTGGAGGCGGCGCACAAGGCCCGCTCCACCGGCCAGGGAGAAAGGCTGGAATATCGGATACGCCACAAGGATGGTTCCTGGCGAATCCTGGAATCGACGGCCAGCGCTATTCGCAATGCCAAGGGCGAAACCGAAAAGCTGGTGATCGTGAACCGCGACATCAGCGAACGCAAGCGCGCGGAAGAGTTGCTGGCGCATAACGCCTTCCACGACGGCCTGACCAATCTTCCCAACCGCGCTCTTTTTATTGACCGGTTGCAACGCGCCCTGGTGCTGTCAAAGCGGCATACCGATTACAAGTTCGCCGTCCTTTTTATTGACATCGATGAGTTCAAGGTTTTTAACGACAGCCTAGGACACAAAGTCGGGGACGAAGTTCTGATTCAAATCGGTCACCGGTTGACTGCATCCTTACGCGAAGTAGACACGATTGCGCGTCCGCAACTGGGTCCGACCAAAGATGACACGCTGGCCCGCCTCGGCGGCGATGAATACACGATCCTTCTGGAAGATATCCGCAACCCCAGCGATGCCATACGAGTAGCAGAGCGACTGCAGAGCAAGTTGTCCGTTCCCTTTACCGTTCAGGGATATGAAATTGTCGTGAATGCAAGCGTGGGAATCGCCTTGAGCACCACCAGCTGTACCCATGCGGAAGATCTGCTGCGCGATGCGAACATCGCCATGTATCGCGCCAAGCGAGCGGGGAAGGCACGCTGCGAAGTCTTCGATACCGCCATGCATGAGGGGGCAGTGCGACGGCTGGAGCTGGAGACGGAGTTGCGCAAGGGCCTGGAGTTGGGCGAATTCAGAACTCACTACCAGCCGATCGTCTCCTTGAAGACGGGCAGGATTAGCGGTTTCGAAGCTCTGACCCGCTGGCAGCACGGAGACCGCCTGCTGGCGCCGGCCGCGTTCATTGCGGTGGCGGACGAGACCGGCTTGATTATCCCGATGAACCGAGTATTACTGCGCGAGGCTTGCGAACAGCTGCGCTCGTGGCATACGCAATTTCCCGCTGAGCCGCCGCTCAGCATGAGCGTCAACATTACTTCGAAGGAGTTCGCCAGTCCCAACCTGGCGAAGGGGATTGCAGAGACCTTGAAGCAGACCGGACTCGACCCCAACAATCTGCAATTGGAAATTACGGAAACCATTGCCATGGGCGATCCAGAAAAGGCGGCTTCCGTGTTGTCCGAACTCAAGGCTCTGGGAGTGCGTCTGAGCGTGGACGATTTCGGCACGGGATATTCATCACTCAGCCGGTTGCAGCAGTTCCCGGTGGATTCGCTGAAGATCGATCGCGCTTTCATCTCTCATATGGACAGCGACGTGGAGAGCCACAAGATTGTCCAGGTCATCATCATGCTGGCCCAGACGATGGGCTTGACAACCGTGGCAGAAGGCGCCGAGACGGAAGAGCACGTGAACCAACTCAAAGCGCTTGATTGCGGTTTTGCCCAGGGATATTACTTTTCAAAGCCGGCGGATCACCGGGTCATCTCCGACCTGTTGCTGAAGGTGAACGGCTCAGGCTTCTCCGCGGTCAAGGCTCAGACGGCTAAGGCCGGCGCTTAGTGTCACCCTGAGCGGAGTGCAAGGACCTCTAGCCTTCTTTTGGGTGCTTCCGCTAATACGGCATCGGTGCCACTTGATCGTTCCAACCCAAATTCCCGCGGCAATTTTCAGCGCATCGCAGCTATAGGGGTCCTTCGACTCCGCGAGATCGCTCGCGAGCGAGCAATCTTGCTGCGCTCAGCATGACAAGGTTTTACCAGGACGTCAGTGGAGCGCGCTTCCAGGTGTTTCTGGCTACGCAGACGTAGACAAAATTGGCGTCCCAGGTTTCCGTGCCCGCGATACAGGGATCGGTGGCGTGGGCCGGTGCGACCGAAGGAATCGAGACGGGAACGGTAAACATCTTGAGCGTCGGGGTGAGGCGCTCGAGCCACTTCTTTCCGTCTCCGACATTTCCAATGTAGTTGGAGATTGATTGTGGAGCGCCGAAGCTGATCCCGATGCGCGTGGGGTTGCCATCTCCCTGGTCATAGCCGATGAAGGCGTCGTTGGCGTCGTTCGTGGGCCGGTTGTTCGCGGTGGCGATTGTCTTCTGAAAATTGGAGTCGGAAAGCGTGATGATGTGGCCCGGTCCGGTCCCCAGGGTGGAAAAATTCATTCGGCCCTTGAGGTTCGTCCACTGCCCGGCATCGGAATTAGTTTTCACCGTCAGCAGAAATGCTCCCTGCTGAACGAACGAGGTCGGGGCCATGGCCGAATAGCAACTGACCCACAAAGGTGTCCAACCCCCAAGCGAATCGCAATTGGCGGCGATCAGTGCCGGCGCAGTTGATCCCTGGACTGCCACGACGTTGCCGGGAGCATTGTCCATCCAGGCGCGGGCGCCCGCGAGGACACTGCTGGAATCCCCATTGGCGCCCAACACCAGGTTTCCCGGCCAGAAGTCGAGAAGCGGAAAGTAGGTTGGAACCCCCACAGTGTAAGACTGCGGTGCGGCTTGCGTGTCGGTGAAGGTACACACACCGTTCGAACAGACTAAGGCGCGAGAGACGTTCGTCAGCACAGCGAAGTTTCCTGTCCCGTAGGGCGCCTGGTCACGCTGGCCCCCGATCGCGGTTACGCGAAGCAGATCGAAGCTGGCGGCGCCGGCGATATCGGCAGTGGTCACAACGATGCTTCCCAGTCCGTTGGTCAGCGCTCGGCCGGCGTAGAGCGGGTTTGACGCTCCGAACTTCGCGTGCCGGGCAACGATGTAGTAGCGGTAGTCGGTATTTCCGGTGGAGGCGAAGCGCGGAACCCATCCTGTGGGAGCCTCTCCGCCCTCAATCTTGACGGTGCCGCCTTGCGCGATCACGCCGGCCTGCCCAATCTTGCCCAGCGGATTCTTGCAGTTGCCGACTTCCTGGTACACGTTGATCAGCTCAAAGCCGCCGTAGCCGCCACGCTTCGTGCCCGCCCGCACACCATATTGCGCATAGCCCTGAATGACGCTGTCCGAAATCCGCAACGTGTTGCCGGCCTGCCAGTCGATTCCGTTTCCCCCGCACTGCAGAGAGATGTTCAGGTTTTTCAGCCAGCCCACGCCGGGAAAAATGCCAAACGGCCCCGGCGCATAGATCACGGGATTGCACACCGTCGCGTCGCAGCGCACTCCGTAATTGCCCGCGCCGCCTCCCAGGCTAGTGTCCAGTCCATCCAGCAGGAACGACTCATCGTCGTCGACTTGAACATAACTTCCGAACGTCCCACCACCCGAGTTGATTCGCGTCGACACGTTAAACAACCTGGTCTTCTGTGCATTCACTTCAATGAACGGTTTTTGTCCGTTCAGAACGGTGGGACGCCCGCGCGGATTAATCAGAGTTATGTCCTGATAGGCGTTGGCTTTGGAGGGGTCGCCAACGAAGATGCAGGTATCGTTCATCCAGCATTCGAGGATGGATCCGGAGAAATCCACGGTAAGGTTCGAAGAACGCACGGAAACGCGAGCGAATGCCTTCAATTCCCGGGGCGGCACAACGACGGTCCCAGACTGTGAAGTGCCGGTGGGATTGGTGGGTACATACCTAGCGGCTATGAGGGCCTCCTGCAGTCCACCGGATGCGCTGGAAAGAGTTTCTCCCCCGGCATGGGCACCGTGACTCATAAACTGCAACGTGCCGGGACGGCCGTCTCCGGCGCAGGTCCCGCCTGTGACCTTGGCAGGTTCCGACCCGTTAATAAGGACCCAATATTCTGGCTCGTTTCCGTTTACGCCCGGGGGGCAGGCCGCGAGATTGACCGTCTTCGCGCCCGGTTGACCCAGTGCCTCAGCAGGGATCGTCGACCAGTCATACTCAGTTGCGTATTTGACAGGCCGTCCGACCGGATTTTCAGCGAAGCACTGAAGCACGATCATTGAGATGGCTACCAGAGAAAAAAGGAGAATCCTGAAGAACCTGAACATTGCGATCACCATGACCGGAAGATTTCAGACGAGCCTGGTTTTTAGTCATATCACAGCTTGTGCCTTCCTACGTGGGCATGAAGGAAGGGCGTCTCGCCCGGTCCTCCATTCTCTAAAGGGGCTCCGGTATAATCGCGTGTTCGTAAATCCGAGTGCAGTTTGAGGGGACGCATGGAGCGATCTGGTTCTCCTGCTGGAATCAGCCGATGAGCAAAGCGGCACGCGCAGTGGCATCTCCGCACGTCGTCAGTATTGGAGATTTCCGGCCCTTGGCCCGGCTTCGACTGCCGCGCCCGGTCTTCGACTATCTCGATGGCGGCGCCGATGGTGAAGTCACGCTGCGGGAAAACTGCCGGGTGTTTGAGGACGTTATGTTCCGGCCGCGCTACGCCGTACCCGTGTCCGATTGCGATTTGCGGACGCGCGTGCTCGGTTTCGACATTTCCTTTCCCGCTATTCTGGCGCCGGTAGGCTACAGCCGGCTGATGCATCCTGACGGCGAGGCCGGCGCGGCGCGCGCGGCCGGGGCCGCAGGCACCGGATACATTCTTTCCACCATTTCGGGACACCGGTTGGAAGACGTCAGGGCGGCTTCCACCGGCCCGGTGTGTTTTCAGTTGTATTTGATGGGAGGCCGCGAGGCTTCAGAAGCTGTAATCGACCGGGCCCGCGCCGCCGGCTGCGCCGCCCTGGTGGTCACCATTGACACCCCCGTCGCTGGATTGCGCGAGCGCGATTTCCGCAACGGCATGAAAGAACTGATGGGCGGCAGCTTGTTGTCCAAGATTCCGTTTCTACCGCAAATGCTGGCACGCCCGGGTTGGATTGTCAGTTACCTGCTCGACGGCGGTTTGTCCAAATTGCCGAATGTAGTGATCCCGGGTAAAGGGCCAATGGAACTGATTGATGTCGGGGCCGCGCTGGCCCGCTCGGCGGTGACCTGGGAAGATATGACTTGGATGCGTAAGCATTGGCCGGGGCCGATCGTCATCAAGGGATTGCTTACCGGCGACGACGCTCGCCGCGCCGTGGACGCAGGTGCTGCAGCCGTGGTCGTCTCGAATCATGGGGGACGCCAGCTCGATGGTGTGTCTCCATCGTTAAGGGCGCTGCCTGAAGTCGTAGCGGCGGTGAACGGTCAGGTCGAAGTGTTGATGGACGGTGGCATCCGCCGCGGTTCCGATATCGTCAAGGCCATTTGCCTGGGGGCGAAAGCGGTTCTGTGCGGACGTGCCTATGCCTACGGCCTGGCTGCTGCGGGCGAGGCCGGTGTTACCAGAGCGCTTGAAATCCTCCGCGCCGATGTGGATCGAACGCTCAAGCTGCTGGGATGCACCTCCATCGCAGAGCTCGACCAGTCGTACGTGGATGTGCCCGCGAATTGGCGGTAGCGTCGGCCTCTCCCGGCCCGATAGGCGGGCGAGACGCCGGCGCTACAGACACGAAGGAATCCGCGGGTTGTGAAGAGGACGCATAGTGCATTGGACCCAGGTCTATGACCCATTCGGCCGCTGGTGGCTCTCCACGCTGGTTGCGACCCTCCCGATCCTGGTGTTGTTCGTGTTGCTGGTTGGGTTGAAGGTCAAGCCGCACTGGTGCGCCATCTCGGGCGCGACGACCGCGGCCCTGGTCGCTGTCATATTCTTCAAGATGCCGTGGATCCTAGCTGTAGCGAGTTTTGGTTACGGCGTCGCCTTTGGTTTGCTGAAGATTGCCTGGATCGTGCTAGCGGCAGTTTTTCTCTACGACATTTCGGTCGAGACCGGACAATTCGAAATCATGAAGGAGTCGGTTGCCGGAATCACGGCCGACCGCCGCCTGCAAGTGTTGTTGGTGGCATTCTGTTTCGGCGCGTTCATCGAAGGCGCAGCCGGATTCGGCGCACCCGTCGCCATCGCCGGTGCTTTGATGATTGGCCTGGGCTTCAGGCCGTTTCATGCGGCGGCGCTGAACCTGATCGCCAACACCGCGCCGGTGGCCTGGGGCAGTATCGGGATCCCCATCCATACCCTGGCCGCTGCTTGCGGTCTGCCGGAATCGGACCTGAGCGCAACCATCGGGCGCATCCTTCCATTCACCGCGGCGATCGTGCCGTTCTGGCTGGTCCGCACCATGGTGAGTTGGAGCGAGACCTTTGAAGTTCTCCCTGCGATCTTAGTTGTTGGCGTCTCTTTCGCCCTCACCCAATTTTTCTGGTCGAACTACGTGGACAGCAGCCTGGTGGACATCATGGGCGGTGTAGTTTCGATTCTGACCGCGATTGTCTTCCTCAAGTTCTGGAAGCCCAGGAAGATTTGGCGCTTTGACTATGACGAAAGGAAAAGTCCATCTGCATTGCCCACGGAAGGAGTCGCTGACTCGTTCGGAGGCGAGTGGGCCGCTGAGGATTTCGACCATAATCTGGAAGTCCGCGCATATCCGTTGGGGAAAGTTCTTAAAGCCTGGATGCCATTTGGGATTTTGTCGGCGATCGTGCTGGTCTGGGGTTTGCCGCCAGTCAAATTGGCCTTGAACCGGGCCACGACTCCGGCTTTCAAGGTCATAATGCCGGATGGGACAGTACGGCCCGGTCCGCCGGGCTGGGACGTGCCCTACTTGCACAACGCGGTCTATCGTGCCGCCCCGGTGGTGGCCAAACCGACTCCCGAAGCTGCGCGCTACGACCTCAACTGGCTGTCCGCAACAGGCACAGGTTGCGCTGTGGCCGCCATTATTTCGGGACTGCTGCTGGGTTTGTCTCCCAACCGGATGGCGAAAGTCTTCGGGCGTACTCTGATGCGCATGCGGCTGGCGGTGATTGCGATTTCGTTCATGCTGGGGCTGGCCTACGTGACCCGGTATTCGGGGCTGGACGCGGTGCTGGGCCTGGCGTTTACCCGCACCGGCTGGGCTTACCCGTTCTTCGGCACATTCCTGGGCTGGCTCGGAGTGGCGCTTACAGGGAGCGACACGTCGTCCAACGCTCTGTTTGGCAGTTTGCAGCGTATTACTTCACAGCAACTTGGCATCGACCCCGTGCTGATGTGCGCGGCCAACAGTGCAGGGGGCGTGATGGGCAAAATGGTGGATGCGCAATCCATCACGATTGCGACCGCGGCTACCAACCAGGTGGGGAATGAAGGTGTCATTTTCCGTTTTGTGGCGTGGCACTCGGTTGCTCTCGGCGCCATCGTCGGAGTTATCGTGATGCTGTACGCATACGTCTTCCCGCATGCGGTCCCTCACGGACTGACCTTCGTGAAGTGAGGAGAGGTTCTGTGGAGGTCGGGCGTCCCGCCCGTCCTCAATTCACGTTTACTGATAGTCTCAAGAGAGAGAGTTGGGAGACCGCCCGCCGTTGCCGCCAATCATTAACGTACAAGAAATTTCTAAGGCCTTTGGAGCGAATCCGCTCTTTCAGAACGTGTCGTTCACAGTCACGGAGGGCGATCGCATTGGGCTCATCGGTCCGAACGGTTCTGGTAAGTCCACGCTGCTGCGAATTCTGGCTGGCGACGAAGATCCGGACAGCGGGGAAGTAGCGTTTCGCAAACGCCTCCGGGTCAGCTACGTGGAGCAGGATTCCAAATTCAAGTCCGGCACAACCGTGCGCTCAGTGGTTGAAGATGCCATGGAACGGGGCAAAGTCCACTCGACGGAGCGTGGGACGCGCTTTGCTGAAACTCTCGGGCGGGCCGGATTTGAAGACCTCGACGTGGAAGCGGCGGCGCTTTCCGGGGGATGGCAGAAGCGACTTGCGATTGTCGAGGCGCTGGTGCAGGCGCCCGACATTGTGCTGCTCGATGAACCTACAAACCACCTGGACCTGGCGGGAATCGAATGGCTCGAAGCACTGTTGGCGCAGGCAGCATTTGCCAGCGTCATCGTCAGTCACGACCGCTATTTTCTGGAAAACATTGCCACCGACATGGCTGAGCTGAGCCGGGTTTATCCCGACGGCATTCTTCGGGTGCGGGGAAGCTACAGCACTTTCCTGGAGAAGAAAGAAGAATTTCTGCACGCGCAATCGAAGCGCCAGGAAGCGCTGGAAAACCTGGTCCACAACGAGATTGAGTGGCTTCGCCGCGGAGCTAAAGCTCGCACCAGGAAGTCCAAGGCGCGCATCGGAAAGGCCAATGAGTTGATGGGAGACCTTGCCGACCTGAATGCACGGACCCGGACCTCCACGGCGCAGATCGACTTTTCGGCAAGCGATCGAAAAACCAAGCGGCTCATCGAATTGGAAGATGTGGCCTACGAGATCGAAAATCGGACCTTGTTCGAAAAGCTCAACTTCATTCTGACTGCCGGGATGCGGGTGGGGTTGGTCGGGCCGAATGGCAGCGGCAAAACCACATTGCTGCGTCTGTTGCGCGGCGAGCGGACCGCGACCAGCGGAGACATTCGCCGGGCCGAATGGTTGCGCATCGTATACTTCGATCAGACTCGCGAGCTCGATTCCAGTGTAACCTTGCGCCGCGCCCTCGCTCCGGAAGGCGATTCGGTGACTTACCAGGACCGGGTCACTCACGTAGCGTCATGGGCGGCACGTTTCCTGTTTACGGGCGAACAGCTCAATCAGCCCGTCGAACGGCTTTCGGGAGGAGAACGCGCGCGAGTGCTGATCGCGCAACTCATGCTCCAACCTGCCGATGTGTTGTTGCTGGATGAACCCACCAACGACCTCGACATCCCAACGCTGGAGATCCTGGAAGAAAGCCTGCTCGAGTTTCGCGGCTCGCTAGTGCTGGTGACGCACGATCGTTACATGCTCGATCGCGTGTCCACAATCGTGCTCGGCCTGGATGGACAGGGCGGCGCGGAAAGTTTTGCCGATTATTCGCAATGGGAAGTGTGGCAGGCTGAGAGCAAGCAGTCGGCGAAGAGTACCGCACGTCTGGCCCCTCAGACTGCAACTTCTGAAGGAACCTCGTCGGCGAAGACCAAGCTCTCCTATCTGGAGGCGCGCGAGTATGCCACGATTGAGCAGCGCGTCGCAGACGCCGAGCAGATGCTGCAAGCTAAACGGGAACAACTGGAAGATCCAGCGATTGCCAGCGACGGCCCACGTCTACTGGCTGCGCATGCGGAGATGGAAGAAGCGCAGAACAAGGTAGACGAGCTGTACGGACGCTGGAGTGAGTTGGAAAAAAAGAAGAACTGAGAAAAAGTGACTAGCAGTTGGCCAGGTGGCGGAAGGTCGTCATCCTGCCTACGCGCCTCGCGCCAGAGCAAAGGCGATGAGGGTCTCTCCTTTCGCGCCTGTAGTTTCTTCAAGTTCTTTTAGCAGGGCTTCTTCGAGGTGATTGGGGTCAGGGTGCATCTCGTGGGCGACCACTTCTTCTTCCGTGGCGCCGACGAAGCAAAGTTCGCAGTGCCCCAGATCACCGTCCGTGGTCAGGGCGGGTCCGAACGTTCGGCACATTACAGGACGAGACTCGTAAAGCTCGCATGTGCCTGTCTCGGGGTCGAGTACGGGGCAGGGTACGTCGTTCGCATACTCATCCCACTGTTTGCAGGCTTCATCGGAGTCGTCGGTGTTCAGCAGTCCGGTAGCAAGATCGCCGGGAAAATCCGGAGATAGCCGGGCGACGGTGGCGTTGACCCTTTCCCGAATGCGGGCGGCGCGCTGCGAATCCTGCCGTTCGAGTTCGGCGAGCCCTTTTCGCAGCCGGATCGCGTCCAGTTGATTGATGGCGAACACTCCCACGCAACACTGCGAGCAGCCCGGCCGGCAGGCAAGCCATTTACTGCTTTTTTGAAAAGCGTCGGCCAAGGCGGAACTCACTATCTGGATCAACTGCTGGTCCCGGGCTGGAGCTTGAAGCGGCATGAGATAAGCATAACTCAGCCGGCGGCCGATCTGGTCTAACTGTCTAAGCGCCCAGCATTAAGACCTTTTGAGGCCTCGTCCTGAGGGACTTGAGTCCCGAACGATCTCGCGTGCAGTCGCATCGTGGCCGCCTGCAGTGGGCATCTGCTGCGCGCCAGATCCTTCGCAAGCTCAGGAGGGACGTCGTAACTTGGGGGCGAAGCTGTTTTGCGGAAACGACTTTGCAGCTATCATGTCTCGATATGGCTAACAAAGTTCGATGGGGAATTCTGAGCACAGCCAAAATCGGAGTGAAGAAAGTCATACCGGGAATGCAGAAAGGCAAGTTCTGCGAGATCGCAGCGATCGCCTCGCGCGACCTGCAGCGGGCCGAGGAGACTGCACGTTCGCTCGGCATTGCCAAGGCGTACGGATCTTACGAAGAGCTGCTCGCCGACCCGCAGATTGATGCCATCTACAACCCGCTTCCGAACCAGATGCACGTTCCCTGGTCGATCAAAGCGGCGGAAGCAGGCAAGCACGTCCTCTGCGAGAAACCGTTGAGCCTGACCGTGGCGGAAGCCAGGAAGCTTCTGGCGGTGCGGGACCGAACGAAAGTGAAGATCGGCGAGGCATTCATGGTGCGGACCCATCCGCAATGGCTGCGTGCCCGCGAGTTGGTCACTTCCGGGCGGATAGGCCAATTGCGCGCGGCCACGGGGTTTTTCAGCTACTTCAATACTGATCCCAAGAATATTCGCAACATTCCTGAATGCGGCGGGGGCGCCGTGATGGACATCGGGTGCTATCCCATAAACACATCGCGATTCGTATTTGGGGAAGAGCCTACCCGGGTGCTGGGATTGGTCGAGCGTGATCCGCAACTGAAGGTGGACCGGCTGACTTCGGCCATTCTCGAGTTTCCCTCGGGGCAATCCACTTTTACCTGCAGCATGCAGCTTGTGCCGTATCAGCGCAGCCAGTTTTTCGGGACCAAGGGACGCATCGAAATCGAAATTCCATTCAACGCTCCGCCTGATCGCCCATGCCGGATCTTTGTCGACGACGGGCGCGACGTATTCGGTGGTGGCATTGCTGCTGAGGAGTTTCCTGTCTGCGACCAATATACTTTTCAGGCTGACGCGTTTTCCCGCGCTGTGCTCGAAGGCGGTGAGATACCCGTTCCGCTTGAGGATGCAATCAAGAACATGGCGGTGATCGAAGCCATTTTCCGCTCTGCGGAATCGGGGAAGTGGGAAACGCCGTAGGGCGGGGAGCGCAGTGGAATATCTGATTGGATTGATACTGTCCGTGGCTGTGGCTGGCTTCGCCACTGCAATCGGCTTGGATCGCGAGCGCGCCTTTTATCCCACTGTGCTCATTGTGATCGCTTCATATTATGTGTTGTTTGCTGTGATGGGAGGTTCTTCGCAGGCGCTCTTGGTTGAAATCATCGTCGCGACTGGATTTCTCGTCTTTGCGGTACTCGGTTTCAAGAGCAGCCTTTGGTTCGCCGTTGCTGCGATTGTTGGCCACGGAGTTTTTGATTTCGTCCATCACTGGTTTATTGAAAACCCGGGAGTACCGTTTTGGTGGCCCGGTTTCTGTTTGACCTTCGATGTGATTCTTGGGGGGTGGTTGGCGGTGCGCCTGATACGCGGGACCTCTTCTGCTGTCGAATCCCAACGGGGTTAGAGCCGTGGAATCCCATCCTTTTCGCAAAGAGCGCGAAAAGGATGGGGCGGAAAACTCAGGCCGCGGCATCCCTCGTGATATTCTTAATGCAGAAGCTGCGTCCCCGCCCTTTGGGCAATTTCCCGCAGTTCCCGTAAAGACCATGATTTCAGTAAGTAACGTGTCAATGCGCTACGGCGCCAAAGTTCTGTTTGACGAAGTCTCCACCGGCTTCACGCCGGGGAAGCGTTATGGCTTGACGGGGCCGAACGGCGCCGGCAAGTCCACTTTCATGAACCTTCTGACGGGCGAGCTCGAGCCGCAGAAGGGAACTGTCGTACGTCCGAAAAAACTGGGCGTTTTGAGCCAGGACCAGTTTGCCTTCGATAAGTATCGCGTGCTCGATACCGTCATCATGGGCAATAAGCGGCTGTGGGCGGCGATGGAAGAGCGCGACAGGATTTACTCGAAGCCGGAGATGACCGACGCCGATGGCATGAAGCTGGGCGAGCTCGAGGGGGTTGTGGGCGAGGAAGACGGTTACACCGCTGAGAGTGACGCGGCCATCCTGCTCGAGGGTCTGGATATTCCCGACGCGCTGCACGAACGAAAAATGGGCGAGCTTCAGGGCGGACAGAAAGTGCGTGTGCTGCTGGCCCAGGCGCTTTTTGGACATCCGCAGGCACTGCTGCTCGACGAACCTACGAACCATTTGGATTTGGACTCCATCCACTGGCTGCAGGGATTCCTCAATCAATACGACGGCGTGGTGATTGTTATCTCGCACGACCGGCATTTCCTGAACAAGGTATGCACTCATATCGCCGACATCGATTATCAAACCATCATCACCTACACTGGCACTTACGATGACATGGTGGTGGCGAAGACCCAGATCCGGTCGCAGATCGAATCGCAAAATGCGCAGCGGGAAAAGAAGATTTCACAGCTGAACGAGTTCATCGCGCGCTTCTCCGCCGGCACCCGTTCCAGCCAGGTGCAATCACGGCGCAAGGAAGTCGAGCGGTTGCAGGTTACCGAGCTGGCGCGGTCGAATATTCAACGTCCTTACCTGAAGTTTGAGCAGAAGCGGCCTTCCGGAAAGCACATTCTGGAACTTGAGGGTGTGACCAAGTCGTACGACACCACCGATGTGATTCGAAGCTTTACCGCCAGTATCGTGCGGGGAGAGAAAATCGCGTTGATGGGCCGGAACGGCGCGGGTAAGACCACGCTGTTGAATGCGTTGCTGGCGAATTCTCCGACCATTCCTGAAGCTGAACTGCGCCAGACCAGCGGATATGACGGGTCATTTCTCACCGACGGAAAGGTTATCTGGGGTCACGAAGCGGCGGTTGGATATTTTGCCCAGGACCACAAAGCGCTGATCCAGCCTGGCATGACTGCTTTCGAGTGGCTTCATCAGTGGGAGCCCGGAGCCTCCAACGAGGAAATTCGCGGATTGCTGGGACAGATGCTGTTTCCCCGCGAGGATGGCGACAAGAAGACCGAGGTTCTCTCTGGCGGCGAGGCGGCTCGACTGATTTTCTGCAAGCTGATGCTGCAGAAGCCTAACGTTCTCGTGTTCGATGAGCCTACTAACCACCTTGACCTGGAATCGATCAACGCGCTCAACATTGCGTTGCAGCGCTATCAGGGAACGGTGCTCTTGTGTACCCATGACGAAGACCTGATCGACGAGGCAGCGACGCGCATTTGGCACTTTGAGGAAAACCACCAGATCACAGATTTCAAGGGCGCTTACGAGGACTACCAGTCGGTTTCCGTTTGATATAGGCTGCCGAAGTAGGTGGCATTTTGAGGAACGGCCCGAGCCAGCCAATTGATTAGGGTGAGGCTTGGGTGCGGACTCTTTCGGCCCCCGTTGGGGCTCAGTTTCCGCCGTCTTCGACCCCGGGTTTTACGCCCAGTGGCTACATTCTTGCCGCCGCTTCGCGGCTGCTGAAATTCTGCCAAAATAATCGCTGTCTCCTCGCAATCCACAAAGTGGTTATTTCACGGCGCCCGGAGTAACATACAACGCCTGTCAATGGCCTGTCCTGCGCCACAGGCATCGATATTTCGAATCGATCAAGATAACTTCGTAGTTGTCCAAAGAACGAGCAACTTTCTGGCCGCTCGGTCATCTCAATAGTCTGCGATTCGGGATTGTGTGTCACTACGGTCAGGAGGTCGCTATGCTCGCCGCACAGCACACGGTTGGGGTCCAGCACGAACTGCTTGCACGTCTGCATCAGGCCCGCGCCGAGACTGACCGGTTGTTTGACCATGTCAACCCGCAGTTCCTCTACGAGCGCCCGATTCCAGAAAGGCACCGGATTGTTTTCTACGTCGGGCACCTGGAAGCTTTCGATTGGAACTTGCTCCGCGAACGCGTGCTGGGACGAACCAGGTTCCATTCAGAATTCGACAACCTGTTTGCTTTTGGCATCGATCCGGTTGACGGCGGACTGCCGACAGACCAGCCATCCGATTGGCCGTCTCTGGATCAGGTGCGTGAGTATGTAAGTCAGGTCCGCCGCGCCCTCGATGATGCTTTGGCTCCTGTGACGTTGAATGACCCTGCCGGACAGTCCTGGAACCAACTGCTTAACGTAGCTGTCGAACACCGGCTGATGCATGCGGAAACGCTGGCGTACATGCTGCACCAGTTGCCCTTCGGCCACAAGGTACGGAAGCCTCGCCTGCCTGAGTTGGTGGTGCGTCCGGTTGAGCCACGCATGATCGAGATTCCGGAAGGCAGCGCGACGCTGGGTCTGGAGCGCTGTGAAACCAACCTGTTTGGCTGGGACAACGAGTACGAAGCGCACGCCGTTACAGTGCCTGCCTTTTCCGTCGACCGATACGAAGTCACCAACCGCGAGTATCTCCAGTTCATGAATGCCGGGGGCTATGAGAACGAGGCCCTGTGGCGTGAAGCCGACTGGAAATGGAAAACACAACACAATATCTCACACCCGGTGTTTTGGAATCGCTTGGACGGTGAGTGGCAGTACCGGACGATGTTTGAGAATGTTCCCCTGCCGCTTGACTGGCCCGTCTATGTGAGTCATGCGGAAGCGAGCGCGTATGCGCGTTGGGCGGAGAAGGCGTTGCCCACTGAGGCGCAATGGCATCGCGCAGCGTATGGTACGCCGGAGGGAACGGAGAGACCGTATCCCTGGGGAACTGAAGCTCCCGATTCCAGGTTCGGAAACTTCGATTTCGAGAGCTGGGACCCCACGCCCGTCGGGGCTTTCCGGCAAGGCGAAAGTGCATTCGGCGTCGGCGACCTGGTGGGCAACGGGTGGGAGTGGACGGCCACGGCGTTTGCTCCGTTCCCCGGTTTTCAGCCCTTCGAGTTTTATCCCGGCTACTCGGCCAATTTCTTCGATGGCGAGCACTACGTAATAAAGGGTGGCAGCGCGCGCACGGCGGCATGCATGCTGCGCCGGTCCTTTCGAAACTGGTTCCAGCCGCACTACCAGTATGTCTACGCGGGATTCCGCTGTGTGAGGACTTAGATGAATTACAAGGAGCATTTCATGCTGACCCACGCCATCACAGCCGATCCGGCGCTGGAATTTGCCGCCGAGGTCCGTGCCGGACTCAGTCAAACCGGGCAGAAGGAGTTGCCTTCCAAATATCTTTATGACGATGTCGGCTCGGCGTTGTTTGAAGTTATCAGCGTTTTGCCCCAGTACGGTTTGACTCGAGCGGACGAGCGTCTGCTGCGGCGCCATGCGCACGAGATTGTGGAGCAGGTTCCGGGTCCGGTGGCCGTAGCGGAATTGGGCAGCGGCAGTGGCAAGAAAACGCGCTGGCTGCTGAAGGCGCTCTGCCGGCGTCAGCACGTCTCCTACTTCCCGATTGAGATTTCTCCCACCGCTCTGGCTATGTGTGAGCGCGAACTGGGGGACATCGATTGCATGAGCATCGTTGGTTTCGAGCGCGAGTATCTGGATGGCCTGCTGGAAGTGGCGGCCCGCCGCCGGGAGGGGCAGAATCTTCTGGTGCTGTTTCTGGGTAGTACGATCGGTAACTTCGACAGGGCGGCGGCCGCGAAATTTCTTCGGGAAGTGCGCCGGATTCTGCAGCCGGGCGATTCGTTGCTGTTAGGCACTGATCTCGAGAAACCGGTTCCTCAGTTGCTGGCGGCCTACGACGACCCGCTGGGAGTGACTGCGGCATTCAACCTGAATCTTCTGGCGCGTATTAATCGGGAGCTCGATGCGGATTTCGTGCTCGAGCAGTTCGAGCACGTCGCCCGCTTCAATCTGGAAGCGCGCAGTGTAGAGATGCGACTGCGGTCCCGGCAAGAACAGACCGTGACGATTCCTCGAGCCTCGATGACAGCTTCATTCCTCGCGGGGGAGACGATCTGGACCGAGAGCAGCCACAAGTATTCTGCGAGAGAAATGTCCCGCATCGCCGCGGATACCGGCTTTTTCTGCAAAGCGCAATGGATCGACCAGGAATGGCCCTTCGCCGAGAACTTGTTCGTCGCTAAATAGCTTCTGTGGATGCTGCGGAGTCCCCGGTTGAGCTCAGTGATGATGCGGGCGACAGCAGGTCTTTCGACTCCGGGAAGGAACTCGCAAGCGCGTCCCTCCCTCCACTCAAGATGACAATGTCCACGATGTCCTAACTTTGTCATCGTCATCCCGAGCGCAGCCGAGCGACCTGCTTTCTGCCGAAAGTCCCCCTAGTTGTAAAAAGATTGTCAAGACTGCGTTGCAAACCCTAGACAGCACCTAAGTGGTAGTAAGCTTTAGTGATAGTTTGCCCGTTCGTATTTGGGTGCAGAGCACAAGCGATGAGATTGGAACCCAGCCGCGTTTCGGCCCTTCAGCGTGATGAGGCGCTGCCGCGCTTTGGTGTTCCCTATACCGGGAGGCCGATGGAACGCATTCTGGTGGTGGAGGATGACCGGGCAGTGCAGAAGGCACTCAAGCGGTTGTTTGAGGCGGAAGGATTTACGGTCGAGATTAGCGCGGATGGAAAGTCGGCGCTGGAGGCTTATCGCGCCGCAACTCCGTCCGCAGTCGTACTCGACCTCCGGCTGCCGGCCATGTCCGGGCGAGATGTTTGCCGGGAGATCAAGCAGCATGCACCGGCCCTCCCTGTGATTGTTCTGAGCGCCGCCAGTGACGTGTCCGACAAAGTCTTGCTGCTGGAGTTGGGCGCGGACGACTATGTCACCAAGCCGTTCAGTCCGCGAGAACTCTTGGCGCGCGTTCGGGCGGCGTTGCGGCGAACTTCGCGGTCTACGACCTCTGACGTCAATGGATTCGATGGCATTTCCGTGGACTTTACCCGGATGGAAGTTACGCGCGATGGCCAGGCGATCGCTCTTACGGCCCAGGAATTCAAGACTCTCAAGTTCATGTTGCAGAATGCGGAGCGCGTGATTTCACGCGACGAACTGCTAAATGAAGTCTGGGGATATCAGAATTATCCTTCCACGCGCACGGTGGATAATCATATTCTGAAGCTGCGGCAAAAGTTGGAGAAGGACCCGACTAATCCGGTTCACTTCCGGACGGTCCACGGTATGGGCTACAAGTTTGTGCCCTAATTTCCAAAGACGCTGCGATAGACGCTTCGCCACAAGCCCGGCCGGCAGCAGTGGAGATCGCTCATGCTGAAACTTCGGATGCGCACCAAGTTTCTGCTCTCCATGCTGCTGATTTCTGCAGGACTCACTTGCACCAGCCTTCTACTGGTGCGGCACAGCGTACAGAAGCAAATACGCCGGGAAATCTTCGCCGACCTGCGCAATTCGGTGAGCACCTTCCAGAACTTTCAGCGGGAACGCGAACTTACTCTCACTCATTCCGCCGAGCTGCTGGCGGACCTCCCCAACCTGCGGGCGTTGATGACCACGCAACATGAAGCCACTATTCAGGACGCATCCAGCGGTCTGTGGCGGCTGGCCGGCAGCGACCTTTTTCTGCTGGCGGACCGGACCGGACGCGTGGTCGCCTTGCACACTGCGTCTCCAGGTCTGACTCGCGAGATGGCGCAACAGTCGTTGGCCGGCACCCTCAGCGACGAAAGCTCGGGGCACTGGTGGTTTGGTGGACAGCATCTTTACGAGGTTTTTCTGAGGCCGATATATTTTGGGCCGGCCGAGGAGAACCGCCTGCTGGGTTTTCTGGCGATCGGCTACGAAATCGACGACCGGTTAACTTCGCAGGTAGGGCGGATTGCGGCCAGCCAGGTAGCGTTCTATTACGGTAACGCCGTGGTGAAGACAACGTTGACTCCCGTGCAGGAACCGGAATTGGACCGGCAGCGGGGCCTTCAGCCTGCGGCTGAAGATTCCGGGCCGGAGGAAATTCAACTTGGGGAAGAACGATTCCTGACTACATCGCTTGAGCTTTCCGACGGCAAGAATCCTTCCGTACGGCTGATCGTGCTGAAGTCCTACGATCAGGCGACTGCGTTTCTCGACAGCCTCAACCGTCTTTTGCTGGCGTTGGGATTGGCCGCGGTATTGGGGGGCAGCGCGTTGGTATTTTTTATCTCACATACCTTCACCCGTCCGCTGGGAAATCTGGTGGAAGGCGTTCGCGCACTGGAAAAAGGCGACTTCAATTATGCACTGAACGCTCATGGCGGTGACGAGGTCGCCGAAGTGACCCGGGCTTTTAACCGGATGCGCGACAGTCTGCGGAAAACGCAGCAAGAGTTACTGGAAGCGGAACGGCTGGCCACGATTGGGCGCATGGCCAGTTCTATTTCGCATGATTTGCGGCATTCGCTTGCCGCCATCGTGGCCAACGCGGAGTTCCTGTGCGAGAGCCGTTTGTCTTCAGATCAGCGGGAAGAGCTCTATCAGGAAGTGCGAGTCGCGGTGAACCAGATGACGGACCTCATTGACTCGTTGCTGGAGTTTTCTCGCACCCGCGAATCTTTGCGGCCGACTCATGGCAACGTCAGGGACTCAGTCGAGCGGGTTGTGGCAGCGATACGCTCCCATCCGGAGTTTCACCCGATTCGCATCACTACCAGCCAAGAGGGAAACAGTTCGGGATGGTTTGACCCCAGGAAGCTGGAGCGCGCCCTATACAACCTGCTATTGAACTCCTGCGAAGCGGTCGTGCCGGAAGGCGGACGCATCCATGTGGGATTGACCGAAGTTCAAGGCGGAATCGAAGTCCGCGTGAGCGACAATGGGCGCGGCATTCCCGAGGTAATTCGCGGCCAGCTGTTTGAGCCTTTCATCAGCTACGGCAAGGAAAACGGAACCGGGCTGGGGCTTACCGTTGTGCAGAAAATTGTTCAGGACCATGGCGGGGACGTGATCGTGGAAAAAACCTCGGCCGAAGGTACGGTCTTTCGCCTGCTGCTTCCCCTGACTTCGTCGTCCGAGCCTGGGCAAGAGCCAAAGCCCCGGCGTCCGCCCATGGCTCGCACCGAGCAGTCGCAATCGGAGTAGCATTCCGAAGCAGACCGTGAGGTCGCCGCAAAAGGATTCGTTCGAGTGGCGCGGCAAGAACGCTGGGAATTTGTTTCTGCGGAGGCGAATCGTGAAGCACAACAATCGTTTGCCTGGCTGGATCAGAAAAATCGGCACGATGGGCCTACTTCTAGTTGCCTTGAGCATCAATGGATGGCCGCAGGCCAGTGCGCCTGCTGTCCCGCCAACCGACGCCATGACCGAGGCCGTCCGCCAGCTTCAGGATGAAGTGCGCGAATTGCGCAACGCCGTTGTCGAATTGCGCTCGGAAGCCGGCCAGTACCGCGCCCAGACAGAGCAATTGCGAAAGGACCTTGAGGCGCGCGGCCGGTCGCAGGAAGCAGCGGCTGCGAACTCTTCCGCCCCGGCTCCGCCGTCGACGTTGGTAGAACGTGTGGCCTCTCTCGAGGAATCTTCCGAGCTGATGACCAGCAAGTTGGACGACCAGTACCAGACCAAGGTGGAGGCGGCGTCGAAATATCGCCTGCGCCTGTCGGGTATTGTGCTGCTCAATCTGTTTAGCAATCGCGGATACCTGGATACGCAGGACGTCCCCACCTGGGCGATTCCAGAGATTCCGAATGTATCCGGACAAACCTTAGGCGCCACCATGCGCCAGTCGGAAATTGGCCTCGAAGTATTTGGGCCGCAATTCGCCGGGGCCCGGACCTCGGGAAACCTGCAACTTGATTTTGCCGGAGGATCTCCGAATGTTCCCAACGGAGTTAGTTTTGGGCAGGCACGGTTGCGGATCGCCAGTATGCGGCTGGATTGGAAAAATACTTCCATCGTCGGCGGGCAAGAAAACGCGTTCTTGTCTCCGCTCTCTCCCACGTCATTCGCTTCGCTGGCCGTGCCCGCGTTCAGCTATGCCGGCAACCTGTGGGGATGGATTCCGCAAGTTCGCATAGAACACCGCTTCAATCTCTCGGAAGGGCAAAGCATCACAGTACAAGGCGGCATCATGGAAAACGTCACCGGTGAGCTGCCTTCGTCCTTTGAGCCCTTCGCGCAGGCGGGAGAAAGCTCGGGACAACCGGCCTATGCCGCCCGCGTGGCCTGGACCCGCAACGTTTTTGGCATGCCATTGACCGTGGGCGCTGCCGGTTACTACGGCCGCCAGAGCTGGAGTTTTGACCACAGGATTGATGGCTGGGCCGCGATGACGGATTGGAGCGTGCCCTTGACGCAACGCATCAGCCTCACCGGCGAATTCTATCGTGGGCGCGCCATTGGCGGTCTCGGCGGTGCTGTAGGGCGGAGCGTGCTCTTCAGCGGCAATTCCAGTCAGCTGCGAGCCTTGAATTCTGTGGGAGGATGGTCACAGCTGAAATTCTCGGCTACCAGCAAACTGGAGTTCAACGGAGCGTTCGGCGTAGACAACCCGTTCGCCGGTGATGTTCGCGGGTTTCCTTTGAGCGCGGGTTTCCCCGCTCCCTTGCTGCAGAATCGCAGCTCTTTGATCAATGTCGTCTACCGGCCCCGTTCAGACCTGCTTTTTTCCGGTGAGTACCGTCACCTGAGGACGTTTGACATTGATGCGGGAAGTCCTACGGCCGACCAGCTCAATCTGATGATGGGAATCCTGTTTTGATCCGCACACTCGCAAAGTCCGGCTGCCGGTGGGTCTGCGTGGCACTGCTGGCCGTAAATTTCGCCGGAGCGCAGGAAGTTACGATGACGGCGCGGGTCGAGCTGATGAATGGCGACAAGCTCGCAAAATCGGGCGAAGCAGGGAACGTAGTGGTTTGGCTGGTGCCCGCGTCCGGCGTGGTCAAGTCCGCGGCCTATCAACAAACACAAAAGCCGCGGTTGAACCAGCGCAATAAAAGTTTCGAACCGCATGTGCTGGTGGTGACTGTGGGTTCAGTGGTTGCGTTTCCGAACCACGATCCCTTCTTTCACAATGTATTCTCGCTGTTCGAGGGCAAGCGCTTCGATCTCGGCTTGTATGAAGCCGGGAGCACCCGCGATGTCCACTTTGACAAACCGGGAATTTCCTACATCTTCTGCAATATCCATCCCGAGATGAGCGCCGTTGTGATTGCGCTGGACACACCGTATTACGGGATTTCGGACTCGCGGGGCCAGGTCGTGATTGCGAATGTTCCCAGCGGGAAGTACACGCTTCGCGTCTGGTACGAATCGGCTTTGCCCGAGACTCTCAAGACGATGACGCGTGAGGTCACGGTTTCAGAAGACAGTTCTACGCTCGGAGTGTTGCGCCTGGCGGAAGCCAATTTGCCCACCACGCACAAGAACCTGTACGGCCGTGATTACGAGTCGCCCGCGCCGAACACCCCCGCCTACGACCGGCATTAGGGCAGACGGGCGTTCCGACTTAACACAAAAATGACAATTATGTGACAACTGCCGCCGAGGATCGCCTTAGCTTGAAAACAACACGAACGGGCGGCCGCTGCTGGCCCGTTCAAAGTGGTTGATCCCGGGATCTACTCTGTTGTCGTAAGTACGTGATCTTCTCTTTCCCAACAAACGAGGGGCCAGCCGCAAGGCTGGCCCATTTTTCATGATGGACTGGGGCTATTGCTTGTTAACGGCCACCGTGTCGTGCCCGTAATACTCATAGGCCGACATCGGTTTTTCCCCACCCTTCTTCCAGACGCGCCCGTCTTCCGAAAGCTTACCCAGCGCCCGTGCCATCTCCCGAACGTGGATGGCGACTGAGCCGCAACAGGAACCAATGTAGTTGATCCCAATTTCGCGGGCGCGCAACGCGTAGTCGCCCATTTCCTTTCGAGTAAGCTGCAACGGATCGAGGCCCAGCGGGAATTCCGGCAGGCTGGTGAAGTCCGGCTTGTCTTTGGGCGTACGGTACGCCACAGGCTGACAGGCAAGATAGCCGGAGACGGACTTGCGCATCTCTTCCATCGCCGGCAGCGTGTGCTGCGGGGGACGCAGGCAATTCATGCCGACGATGTCGGCCCCGGCATCCAGCAGCGCCTTGGCGGATTCGGCGGCTGACTTGCCATCCGCGGTCTCGTCTTTGTTTTCGAAGCAGATCGTCACCATCGACGGAAGGCCGGTTTTCTTCGCACGCTCAACCGCGATCAAAGCTTCGCCCAGCCAGGAAAAGGTTTCGCCGATGATAAAGTCCACGCCCTCGTCGACCTGCACCGCCAGTTGCTCGTCAAAGGTCTTACGTACACGATCGGCGGCGGACGGACTGTCAGGCTCGTACATCCAGGTAAGGCTGAGATTGCCCGCGACCAGACATTGGTCACCCGCAACGTCACGCGCAATGCGCACGGCAGCGCGATTCAGCTCTTCGAGCCGGTTCTCCAAGCCGACTGTTGCCAGCTTGTCGCGGCTGGCATAAAACGTCAGCGCCTGCAGAACATCGGCGCCGGCTTCGCGAAATTCCACATGCAGTTCGCGCAATGCGTCGGGATGGAGCAGAGCGACTTCGGGGGTGAACGGGCCCGCGCGCACCCATCCCCGTTTTTCCAGTTCCAGCAGATAACCGCCATCGCCCAGGACGGGACCGTCCTTGAGGCGCTCAAGAATGCCTTTTTTCTTTGCCATGTAAAGCTCCGTAGTGTAGCGCCGGGACGGCGGCGCTACGATTAGTCGTCCTTGTACTCGAACTCTGCCTTGATAGGCTTACCCGCTGCAAAGCGGCCGGGACAAAACGAGCTTATGTCCACAGTCTTGCCGCTCCCGTCGAGCAACAACTCCGACATCACCAGTCCAATCGCCGGAGAGATCTTGAAACCCATCCCGGAAAAGCCAGCGCAAACATACAATCCGCTCACGCCCGAAATTTTGCCCAGCAGCGGACGCGAATCCGGGGTCATGTCGTAAACTCCGGTGACTCCGCACATGACCTCGGCGTTCTCCAGCTTCGGAACCCGCCGGCTGGCGCGCCCGATGACCTCTTCCAATCCTTCGTCCGCAGCGCGTTGCGGAAAATTGTCCGGATCGGCGCCGCGCTGGCCGTAGAAATCTCCAATCAGAAACTTGTCGTGAGCATCGGAGCGGAAGTAGGTGGCGGTGACCGAGTCGATGCAGGCGCAACCGCCGCCCCTCATGTCGAGCGCGTTTCTCAGGATCGCGACCTGGTGATATTCGGTCTCAATCGGCAGATCGATCCCGATCCGCTGAAATAGTGGCTTGCTCCATGGTCCGGTGGCTGCGATCACTACTGGCGCGGCGATTTCGCCATGATCCGTCCTGACTCCGCATAAAGATTCGCCTTCCACCAGAAACTCGAGTGCCTGCGTCTTCGGCAGGTAGGCCACTCCGAGCTCCCGGGCGCGGATCAGGAAGTCGTTGGCCACCCCGGCTCCGTCGCCGTAGCCAGAATCGGGTTCGTAGGCAGCCAGTTCGACCTCGTCGACCTTCCAGTCCGCTTCCAATTCTCTGAGTTCCACACGATCGATAAGCTTTACATTCACCCCAAGCTTGCGCTGCATCTCTACATTCTGCTTGAGCCGTTCCGCTTCACCGGGATGAACGATGCGTACAAATCCGGTCTTGCGGAAATCCCCTTCTTCACCGACCACGTCGCGCCAGTTCTCGAACACCTGGAGACTCACCAACGCAAGTTGCACCTCGGGTGGATAGCTGTAGTGCATGCGGATCAGCGCGGAAGAGCGTCCACTTCCTCCCTGACCCACGTGGCCTTTGTCGATGACCGCGATTTTTCCCGCGTTTCTTTTCGCGAGGTGAAAGGCGATGGACGCCCCAATCACGCCGGCCCCGAGGATGACAATGTCCGCCGTGGTGGTCCGGGAGTCCATCCGGGAGCCGTTTTTGGCGTCGAGATTCATGTCCACGAAACCTTGGGCGATCTTCTGACCGTCACAAGAGGTATAAATCGGCAAGCTGGTCGCCGGTTCTCAGCAGTCAGTTCTCGGATCTCAGTTCTCCGGGTGCTGGTCACGCCGCGGCCTCCTTCAATCTTCCTTTTTTCCAGTCGCGCAATACCTGGTGGGCCGCGTTATGTCCGGGCGCACCCGTAACGCCGCCGCCGGGATGCGTACCAGCACCGCACAAGTACAGACCATCCACGGGTGTGCGGTATTGTGACCACCCCGAAACTGGACGCATGAAGAAAAGTTGTTCCAAGCGCAGGTCGCCGTGGAAGATGTTCCCCTCGGTCAATCCGTAGGTACGCTCCAGGTCGAGCGGGGTCAGCACCTGGCGCGCAACAATCGTATTCGGCACGTTCGGCGCGTACTCGGCAATTTTCTTGACCACGCGATTGCCCAGCAGTTCACGCTTCTCATCCCAGTTACCCTCTCGCAGATGATAGGGAACATATTGCACAAAGCAGGTCAGGATGTGTTTACCCGAGGGCGCGAGGGACGGGTCGGCATTCGACGAAACCACACAATCCACCCAAAGCTCCTCGGGAATCTCGCCAAACTTGGCAATGTCATAGCAACGCTCGGCAAAAGCCAGGGAAGGGACAAGCGTGTAGAAAGTGCGTTCGAGAGCCGTTGCCGTGGGCGACGTTCCAGTAAAACGGGGCTCGGCGTCGAGCACCAGATTTACCTTGGCGCAGGGGCCATCCATTTTGATGCCTCGAATCGAATGCAGAAACTCGTTGGGCAGTTCGGATGCCGCCACCATTTTAAGGAAGGTTCGTTTGGGATCTGCGTTGGACACCACGATGCGGGCCCGAATCTCGGTGCCATCTTCGAGTACCACGCCTCGTGCCCGGCCGTCGCGGACCTCGATCTGCGCAACCGGTGCCGACGTCCGGATTTCCACTCCCAGCTTTCGTCCCGAAGCCGCCAGGGCCTGGGTGATTGCGCCCATGCCGCCCATGACGTGTCCATAGAAACCTTGAAGTTCGTGTTCGCCACCGCTGAGCAGATGGAACAACAGGCCGATGGCCGTGCCCGGCTGATAAGGGCCGCCATGCTTGCCATAGACGTTATTGGCAAGGAACATGGTCTTTATTTTTTCGGACTCGTAGTTGTGATCGAGAAATTCGCCCAGGCTGCCGGTCAGAAAAGAAATCAGTTGAGAAACTTCATCGCTTGAAATGCCACGGAATTTCTTCCCCACTCGAAACAGGTCACCCCACCCGCGCATGCTTCGGGTGTCAATCTCCGGCGGCGCCTCCATAAAAAACGGTTGCAGGTAGCGCGCCAGCTTTTTCAGGCGGTCGTCAACCTGGATAAAGGTTTCCGCATCTTTGGCTGAGATCTTTTTGAATTCTGCTTTCGCCCGCTCGCGGTCTGCCCACCAGGGTACGACGTGTCCATCGGGGAAGGGAACTTGAATGGCCGGATCGCAGGGGACCATGCGCAGTCCGTAGTCAGCGAGGTGCAAGTCAGAAATCACTTCTGGGCGCAACATGCTCGCGATATAAGATGTGGTGGAAACGCGACACCCGGGAGCGATCTCTTCTGTGACGCAGCATCCGCCGACGATATCGCGGCGCTCGAGCACCAGGGTGGTGAGTCCGGCGCGCGCGAGGTAGGCGGCGGCGGTGAGACCGTTATGGCCTCCGCCGACTACGACGGCGTCATAAATTCTTGCGGACGATGACAACGACACGTCTATGACCCTAGGTTATGACACTATAATGAAAACAAGATACATTACCGCATCCTCTTAACAAATAGAATTGAAATCCGGACAGCATTTCTGTAGAGTTTTATGACTTGAGGTCAGACATGAGTGGAATTGGAAGCAGTCTCGTCTCCCCCCCGCGTTATCGCAGCATGCCCCCTCGGCCCCGGTCCGAGGGCAAACGAACCAGAATCATCGACGCCGCCATGCGGCATTTTGCCGAGCAAGGCTACCACGCGGCTCGCGTGGGCGACATCGCCGCCGCCCTCGGCATCGCCAAGGGTTCGATCTTCCAACATTTTGGCAGCAAGGATGGATTGTTTTTCGAGGTTTACAAAAAAGCCGTCCGTTCATTTCCGCGTTACCTCGACGCTCCCGCTGATGTGCGAGAGCGCGGCTTTTTCGAGGTGCTGCGTTACTGGCTCGTGAGCACCGAACACTTGCTGCACGAGGATTGGATCCCCTACCGCGTGTCGTTGCTGGGAAATTATGGCACCGATCTCACCCTGAAGCGCGAGATCAACCGATTTCTCATGGCTGAAGATCCCTACGGCACTGTAGCGTTCGTGCGCTACGGCCTGCAACGTGGGGAACTGCATCGTGAAATGGACCAGGAGATGATGGTCTCTATTTTGGACTGGACAATGGAACGATTTCAGGATGCGCTGCTCACGGAAGAACTGGATCCGGGTCTGTTCCGCCGTCAGGGCGATCCACAGGAGAAGAAGGAAGCACGCATTACCCAATTTCTCGATGTGCTGAAGAGGGCAATCGGAGCATGAACAACAGGCATATGTCGGTACCGGAGATTCTCGCGAGCTACAACGACAAGGCTGCCTTGCAGGACTCTTCGACCATCCCCGCGCCCTGGTATGTGGACCCGCGAATCGCCGACCTTGAGGCCCAGACTGTTTTCAGCAAGACCTGGCAAATGGTGGGAAGGGTTGAGCAGGTGGAGAAGCCCGGCCAGTTTGTTACAGCCAGCATTGCCGGCGAACCCATCGTCGTGGTGCGCGGCAATGACGGCGTTCTGCGCGGCTTCTACAACGTGTGCCGTCACCATGCCGCAGCCGTCGTCACCGAGCCTTGTGGACAGGCTTCCATTCTTCATTGTCCTTACCACGGATGGAACTACGGGCTTGACGGTTCTCTAAAGGGAATGCCGGAATTTGACGGCGTGAAGAATTTTGAACGGCAGCAGAACGGTCTGGTGCCCGTGAAGGCGGAAACTTGGGAGAAATTTGTATTTGTGAATCTGGATCCGCAGGCGGCTCCGCTCAACGATTTTCTCGGCGGCCTGGTGAAACGGGTTGCGCCCTTGGGTGTCAGCAAGCTGCACTATTTCGACAGCCGCACCTACGACATCCACTGCAACTGGAAAGTGTTTGTGGATAACTACCTCGACGGCGGATACCACGTTCCGCATCTTCACAAAGGCCTGAGCTCGGTGCTGGATTACAAGGAGTACACCATCGAGAACCAGGATCGTTACTGCCTGCAGTCGAGTCCGATGGTGGCGGGGAAGGAAGACGCGGCCACCGCATCTACGCGCCAGGGCGACCGTGCCTGGTACTTCTGGCAATATCCCAACCTGATGATTAATTGCTATGAAGGCTACATGGACACGAATCTGGTGCTGGCGCTCGATGTTGATCATTGCCGCGTGATCTTTGATTTTTACTTTGCTGATATCAGCGGGGCTCGCCGCGAGTACAACGACCAGAGCGTGGCGGTCGGTGCGCGAGTGCAGGACGAGGACCTGGGCATCTGCGAAGCGGTGCAACGAGGTCTGAAGTCGCGTGCGTATGGCGCGGGAAGGTTGTCGGTGCGGCGGGAGGCCGGCGAGCATCTGTTTCACCGGCTGCTGGCCGCGGATTTGAAGAGCGGTCTGGAAACAACGGCTGCGGCCGCTGACTAAGCATGGGTCTGCAAGCTGCAATCTAGAATTTCTGTTGCGACACAATCAAAGGCTGAGGTGATGCAATTGAAGAAAGCTCTCGCATTAGCGCTGGGGTTGTGGCTGTGGTGCGCCGTAGGTGCGGCCGCCCAGGTGACAGCAATCAAAGCCGGTCGGCTGGTTGATCCGCAGAGCGCCACTGTTCTTGATGATCAAGTCATTCTGATTCGTGACAACAAGATTGAACGGGTCGGCAAGGGCCTAGCTATTCCAGCCGACGCCAAGGTCATCGATCTCTCACAGATGACGGTGTTGCCTGGGTTGATCGATTGTCACACCCACCTGGCCGATGGCCCGACCGAGGATGGCGACCCCTTCTCGCAACTGAAGAAGACCGCGGCGCAGGTTGCGTTTGAGTCCGTGCCAAACGCGCGTACATTTTTGCGAGAAGGCTTCACCACCGTTCGTGACGTGGGGGTTTACCGGGCGTTGAATGATGTCGCTATGCGTGACGCGATTGCTCATGGTTTTATCGAGGGCCCGCGCATGTATGTGGCTGGCGCCTACGTGACCATCACCGGCGGCGCCGGCGCCATGACCGGACTCGCGCCCGACATCACGATGCCCTGGGACTTGCGCTACGGACAGGCAGACGGCCCGTGGGAAGTCCGGCAGAAGATTCGCCAGTTGGTGCACGACGGTGCGGACCATATCAAGGTCCTCTCCAGCGGAGCCGTCCTGACCCATGGCAGCAATCCGAAGTCGCAAGAATTTACTCCCGAAGAGTTGCAGGCCGCGGTCGACGAGGCTAATCATTTTGGACTGCGCGTGGCCGCGCATGCCCACTCTCCCGAGGGCATCAAGAATGCGATCCGTGCGGGAGTGGCTTCGATCGAACACGCGACCATGATCGACGACGAGGGCATAGCGTTGGCCAAGCAGCACGGCACCTATCTGGACATGGATATCTACGATGAAGAGTGTATCCAGGAAGCGGGCCGGCTCGGAAAAATTCCCAAAGACTTCCTTCAGCACGACGCGGAATTGGGAGAGCTTCATCGGCGAAACTTCCGCAAGGCGGTGAGTGCAGGAGTGAAATTGTCGTTTGGCACGGACGCTGGCGTATGTCCCTACGACCGGAGTGTCAGGCAGTTCGCCTTCATGGTGAAGTATGGAATGACGCCGATGCAGGCAATTCAGTCGGCAACGACTTCGGCCGCGGATTTGCTGGGCCATTCCGATATCCTGGGCGATATTAAGCCGGGCAAGTTTGCCGATGTCATTGCCGTGTCCGGCGATCCACTGCAGGACATCAGTGTGCTGGAGCATGTCCAGTTCGTGATGAAAGATGGAAAAGTTTACAAGCAGTAAATCTTGGGTGTCTGGGGCGGACGCTCTTGTCCGCCGCTTTTGACTTTCCCAGCACCGCAGGAACGTGCGCGACAAGCATCTACTTCAAAGGCGGCGGACAAAGTGTCCGCCCCACACCCAATTGGGAGAGCTTAGAGTTTCATTGGTGGTCGCGCGGAATGGTCTCTTGCCACGTCTTTTGCTTCACCATCTGGCTGTCCTTCAGCAACTCTCGCGTGTACTTGTAATAGAAGTTTTTCTGGTCAGTGGCCACGGACAAATGTCCCCGCCATCTGAGTTCGCGACCTTTTAACACGAAGATGCTCTCCGCTTCGCCACGCACCGCGCTGGTCTCAGGATGGGCGTCGTCGATGTTGTAAACCAAACTTTCGTAGTCGGTTTCCTTGCCCCAGGGATAGTTGGTTTCTGCCTTGCCCTTCCAGTGCACGGTCGCTTTCTGATTGGCTTCGTCGCGCTCGAGCGTCCACTCCCCGGGCCAGGGATAGCCAACGCTCGTGATGTCTTTACGTTCCTCGGAAGGTTGCGGCGCTTGGAACGCGGGAGCCGCGGCGCCTTGCACGGGCACGACCGGCAACATCAGGCGCGAGCCATCGCTTCCGAGCTCAAGCGACGTAGTCATCGCGTACGGAGTGGGTAGGACCATCGGCCACAACGCGTTTGAAATCGCCAGTCGAATGCGATGGCCGGCGGGGAAGACCCACGAGGTCAGGTGCATCGTGATGTCGAGTGAATAGAACGTTCCAAGTTCGAGGGCCCGGGGTTCGGCCATAGATTCGCGTTGCGCGCCGTTGATTCCCGCGCCTGTGATTTGGGTGACGGTTCCGTCGGGAGCCACATCGGAGAGGCGCACAAACCAATCCGCCAAAGGCGCTGTGGCCGCGGCTTGCAGCAGAGCACGCGGCCTTCCCAGGATGGCCAGCTCGTCTTTGAGCGGCGCGGAATCGTAGACCAGGCTGAACGCGTCCACCGGGCGAGGGTCGCTGAGCAACTCGCCCCACCAGAATCCGGACTCCACGCCGACTGACGGAATGTATTTGAGTTGGTGAACGTCATTCTGGGGCGCGGATTTTTCGAGTGTATGGTTCGGCTGAGGGAAGAAAACCGTTTCGCGAACCTCGCGCGGCGGCCATCCATCTTCGCGCCGCCATTCGCCCGGAACCTTGATCAGATTCGGATCCGGAGCATGCCAGTGCTGCATATAAATGACCAGCTTCGGATCCCGCAGCACGCCCGTGTCCCGGCCCTTGAGCCAGTAATCCCACCAGCGCACCGCCTCATTGCGCCACTCGATTTGGGGGCCGGGGACCGCGTCGTGAGGAAATGTGTGGTTCCAGGGGCCGACGATGGCCTTCAGCGGAGCCTTCGTTTGTTGCAGCATGTCGGTGACACTATCTCGATAGCCGTCGAGCAGACCGCCAATGACAAAACAAGGGATCTTGATCTCGCTGTAGGGCCGAACGGGACTGCGCCAGAACGCACCGTCGTGCTGATGCTTTAGATAGAGCAGCGACCACGGCGGAGCGTCGAAGCGTGGACCAAGGACTCTTTCATCGAGCGTGTAATCGGGAGCACCCGTCATGCCGGGCGCCATGTCCATGTTCAACTCGAACTCATCAACGTGCGCCATGCCGTCCATGTAGTGCACATCGTCGTGGAAAAGCTCTGACGTGGCGGCCACTGCGATGATGGCCTTGAGTTCAGGCGCGTGCCGCATGGCCATCTGCAAGGAGTTGAAGCCACTCCAGGAGATGCCCATCATGCCGACGTTGCCGTTGGACCACGGCTGATGCGCCAGCCAGGCGATGATTTGCAGGCCGTCGAGCTGTTCCTGCTCCGAGTACTCGCGGTCGGTGGGAACGCCTTCGCTGGTGCCAAAGCCGCGGATGTCAACGCGAGCGCAGACGTATCCGCGGCGCACGAAGTAGGAGTAAATTGGGTAGTCGCGACTAGCGGTTGCGTCGTCCTTGCGGTAGGGATGATATTCCAGCACGGTCGGGAACTTCTCGCCGGCTTTACCGCCCTCCGGTATGTAGAGCGTCACCGACAGGCGGATGCCATCCTTCATCGGAATCCAGGTGTTTTCCATGTGCACACCGTACGTGGGCGGAGATGGAGGCTCGACGGCCAGCGCGGACAAAGGCGTTGCGAACGTCAGCCCCAGCAGAATTGCAGCCCAGGGGGGAAAACGGAAACCCTTTGTCATGATTCGTACCAGCGGAAGCCGTGACGCTCCTCTTGCTCCAGTTGCTTCACCAGCTTGAGAGTGCGGGAACGCCGGTGATTGGCGCAGGCGACGACGATGACGTTGAACAGCGCCATGGGAGCTACATACGAAGATCCAAATGATGGAGTTGCGATCGAAGTCAGAAAAAACTCGTGGGCAAACTGTCCGATGGGAGAAACCAGCGTGTCCGTGATACCCACGCAATACGCGCCGTTGGCGCGAGCCTGCCGCAGTCCTTCCACCGTCTGCCGCAGGCCGCGACCATGGCTGACCGCAATCACCAGGTCGCGCTTCCCGAGGAAACGAACTTTGTGCACGACTTCCGCCGGCGAGGTGGCGCTGGTCACGGGCAGCCCGAGAATGATGAGCAGGTGTTCCAGAAACCTCACCAGGTTGGCGGCCAGATCGCCGCCGAGCAGGACAACCTGTCGGGCTGCGTAAAGCCGCCGTACCAGCGAGGCGAGGCGCCGCGGCTCAATGCCCTGGACCAGGCGGTCAAGATTCTTGACGTCCTGGTCGAGCGATGCCCGTACTTGAGTCGAAATGGCGGATTTTCCCGCCGGGCCGGTTTGCATGGCATCCAGCGAGGTGGCGTACGCGATGGATAGTTCATGCACGTAATGCTGGAAGTCGCGGTAGGAATGAAATTGCATTCCGCGAACGATTCTGACCATGGTGGCCGGATCGGTGCCCAGTCGCTTGGCCAATGCCCGCACGCTCATCAGAACAAACTCGCGCGGCCGTTCGAAGACCGGACGAATCACCTGTTGACGTTTGGGGCTTAGGAGGCTGATACGCGCCGACGGGCTCATGACGGGAATCGGGCGGGTAATTTTCCTCGGCTTTCTCATCGGGCACAAGAGCATGTTGGAAAGCATGCGTTCTTGTCAACCACGCAGCTCACCTAGGGGCAGATGAGGACATCTGCCCCTGTGTGCTCTGGGATGAACCTCTAAGATGGGCTCAACGCAGGCAACATTTGTATAATGCTTGGCGCCGCACAACCTGACTGCCAGGGGAAACTCCATGGATCCGAAGTCCGCACCCCACTCCCGTAGCCGAAGAGATTTTCTCGCCACCACCAGCCTGCTGGCCGCCGCCGTCGCTGCGCCAAAGACCGCGTCTGGACTGACCCGAGACGCGCTGTCGGATGCTGACCAGCCCGCGTCTGCTGGAACATTGCGCAAGATTCCAATCGGTGTTTTCGACCCCGCCTTCCCCAATCTTTCGACAGACGAGATGATCGACAAGTTCGCCAGCTGGGGTGTGGAGGCGGTGGAAATCGGAACTGGTGGCTATCCTAATTCCACGCATTGCCCGGTAAAGGATTTGCTGGACGATCCGGCCAAAGCTCGCGCCTGGAAAAAGAAATTCGAAGACCGCAATATTCAGGTGGCGACACTGAGTTGCCACGGCAACCCGGTGTCCCCGGACCCGAAGATCGCGGAGCGCGATGCGGAGACTTTCCGGCGCACCGTATTGCTGGCTGAGCGTCTCGGAGTAAGCGTTATCGTCGGTTTTTCCGGCTGCCCCGGCGGCGGCCCCACCGAGACTGTGCCCAACTGGATCACCTACCGTTGGCCGACCGAGTACGGTCAAATGCTCGATTGGCAGTGGAAGGAAAGAGTAATTCCATACTGGAAGCAGGCCGCCAAGTTTGCCCGTGATCACGGAATCCACAAAATTGCCCTGGAGATGCATCCGAATTTTGTGGTCTACAACCCCAAAACGTTATTGCGCCTGCGCGAGGCCGTGGGAGAAGAAATCGGGGCCAATTGCGATCTCAGCCACCTCTTCTGGCAGCAGTGCGACGCGGTTGAAGTCATCCGCATGCTAGGCAAGCAAGGTGCGATTTTCCACGCGCACATGAAAGACACGACCTTCTACAAGAATAACCTCGATCGATACGGCGTACTGAATTTCGCGTTCGAGAAAAGTGATCTCTCCGGGGCCTCGGAGACCTTCCGTGCCGTGGGCTACGGGCATAGTGCCGGCACCTGGAAAGAAATCATGCTCGCCTACATGGAAGTCGGCTACCAGGGGATTTTCAGCGTCGAGAATGAAGACCCCATTCTTTCCGGAGAGGTCGGAGTAGAACGCGCTTTGTATGTCCTGAAAAACGTCAGGAATGAAATCTTGGGAACGACGTAAAAGCCCTGTCATCCTGAG
>Ga0137403_10000187_pt1 | contig 75904 bp, 86 predicted proteins | sample CZOMad2_1_16fung_FD_122057 | JGI IMG/M metagenome (GOLD analysis project Ga0137403, IMG submission 122057) | Vadose zone soil fungal communities from Angelo Coast Range Reserve, California, USA - CZOMad2_1_16fungal (Hybrid Assembly) | ecosystem: Environmental > Terrestrial > Soil > Vadose zone...
TGGTAGCGGGGGCTGGATTTGAACCAGCGACCTTTGGGTTATGAGCCCAACGAGCTACCAGACTGCTCCACCCCGCACCAAATCTCTACTGAAGACATGCACTAATATAACCACCACGCGCTGGGAATGCAAGGCTCTTTTCGCCTCCCACTACGGATAATTTCCAGCTGCGCACCTCTCACCTCAGCTTCTATTTCCCCCTCACAGCAGCAGCGCCTCGCTATTCTTTACGCTGAGCCCCGCTCCATGACCAATCGTCGGGACGCCCATCAACAATTTCGAAGATGATCTCGTCAGGGCGTACCAAGCCCAGGTCTTCGCGGGCGAGCTTTTCGATTTGATACGGGTCACTCCGCAGCCCGGTGACCTGCAGCCGCAAGCGCTCGTTCTCCACTTCTAGCGCGTGTATTCGGCTTTCGACATGCTGCAAGTGGCGATTAAACTGATAGACCTCGAAAAAACCACGATCCCCCGCCATGGCTAACAACGACAACAGCAGGAAACACCCGATGCCACCGCCGATCACAACACGGTGTTGCTTCTCGATCAGCAGATTTTGCCCCCACCGCCACAGGCGTGGTTTGCGCATGTCGCCCCTCGACGTTGCCGCTCCCTATGTCCCCCCTCCGACGGTCGACACTCCTTGTAAGACCTGTCGACCCCGAAAGCGCGCGCTCCCTCCCAGTTCATCTTCGATTCGCAACAGTTGGTTATACTTCGCTGTGCGGTCGGTCCGTGACAGCGAGCCGGTCTTGATCTGACCGGCACCAGTCCCCACCGCCAGGTCGGCGATGGTGGTATCTTCAGTTTCGCCTGACCGATGTGATACCACCGTGGTATAGCCCGCCCGCCGCGCCGTGGCCATAGCATTGAGGGTCTCGGTCAGTGTGCCGATTTGGTTGAGCTTAATGAGGACGGAATTCGCCACCCCGCGTGCAATGCCTTCAGCGATCAACGCCGGATTGGTGACGAACAGATCGTCACCTACCAGTTGGACGCGGCCGCCTAGCCGTCTGCTGAGCAACACCCAGCCATCCCAGTCGTTTTCTGCCATGCCATCCTCGATCGACACGATGGGGTAGCGGTCCACCAGACGTTCGTAGAAGGCCACCAGTTCATCGGCGGTCTTGTCTGCCTGGCTCTCGCCGCGTACACGATAGCGACCGCCCGCAAAAAATTGGCTGGCCGCGGCGTCCAAGGCCAGGACAATATCCCTCCCAACCTCGTAGCCAACACCCTGAATGCTCTCACCGATGAGATCCAGCGCTTGCTCGGTCGACTGCAGCGGCGGCGCGAATCCCCCTTCATCGCCCACAGCGGTGTGATAACCATGCTCGTGCAGCACGGTTTGCAGCCGATGAAAAACCTCAGCCCCCATGCGCAGGGCCTCGCCAAAACTCCTCGCCCCCACCGGCATGATCATAAACTCTTGCAGAGCGAGATTGTTGTCGGCATGCGCGCCACCGTTGAGGATATTCATCATAGGCACCGGCAGCTCATTAGCATTGACCCCGCCCAGATACCGATACAACGGCAGCCCCATCCCGGCCGCTGCGGCCTTGGCGATCGCCAGCGACACACCCAGCGTCGCATTGGCCCCCAATTTGCGCTTGTTGTCGGTACCATCCAGCTCGATCAAGCGCGCGTCGATCGCCGCCTGCTGCGTGGCATCCTGACCGATCAAGGCGTTGGCGATGATGGTGTTGACGTTGGTAACGGCCTTCAGCACCCCTTTGCCGAGATAGCGCTTGGCATCGCCATCCCGGAGTTCCAGGGCCTCGTGTTCTCCTGTCGATGCCCCCGAAGGCACCGCAGCACGCCCACGCCCATCGCCGCGCAGGGTGACGTCGACCTCAACCGTTGGATTACCTCGCGAGTCCAGAATCTCCCGTGCTTTGATATGGATGATTTCGCTCATCGCATGGGCCTCGATCATGTCTCCGGTCGTTTGGCTTCTGCGCCTGTGGCGCCTTCCAACCTACTGCAACCTGCGCAGGCGTCCATCATCCCTTAGCAGCCGCATGAAATGCCTGATAGCTGACCTCAATCGTGCGGTTGATATCGTCATCGGTGTGTGCCGTCGACACGAAGCCAGCCTCGAACTGGGAGGGCGCGACATAGATACCGGCGTCTAGCAAGGCATGGAAATAACGCCGAAATTGGGCGGTATCGGCAAAACTAGTGCTGGCATAATCAGTCACGGATTGATCGGTGAAGAAGGTGCAGAACATCGAACCGACACGCGTCGCATACACCGACACTCCGGCGCGCTTGGCAGCATCTTGCACACCGTCGCAGAGCTGGCGAGCCCGAGCCTCCAGGCGCTCATACACGTCTGGTTGACGCAGCAGCCGCAGCGTCTCGATCCCCGCCGTCACCGCCAGTGGATTCCCCGACAGCGTGCCCGCCTGATAAACCGGCCCCAGCGGCGCGATCTGTTCCATGATATCACGCCGCCCGCCAAAGGCCCCCACCGGCAGCCCACCGCCGATGATTTTCCCCAGAATGGTGAGGTCCGGGGTGACGCCGTAGAGGTGTTGCGCCCCGCCATACAATACCCGAAAGCCGGTGATCACCTCGTCGAACACTAACAATGCCCCATCCTGCGACGTCAGCTCACGTAATCCTTGCAGGAAACCAGGGGCGGGGAGGACCACTCCCATGTTGCCCGGAATCGGCTCGAGCACGACTGTGGCGATGCGCCCGTGATATCTGTCGAAGGCTTCGCGGACGGCGGCGAGGTTGTTAAACGGCAGGCTCAAGGTCTGCTGCGTATAACTAGAAGGTACCCCACCGCTGTTGGGAATCCCTAAGGTCGTCGCCCCAGAACCCGCTTGCACCAGGAGTCCATCGCTGTGACCGTGATAGCAGCCGTCGAATTTCACAATGAGGTCGCGCTTGGTATAGCCGCGGGCGACCCGAATGGCACTCATCGCGGCCTCGGTTCCTGAGCTGACGAGCCGCACCAAGTCGATCGAGGGAAACGCCTCACAGATCATGCGGGCGAGGGTGACTTCACCTTCGGTCGGGGCGCCATAACTGGTGCCACGTTCGGCAGCTTGGTGCAGGGCCCGCACCACTTGTGGATGGGCATGACCCAGAATCATCGGCCCCCAGGATGCCACGTAATCGATATATTCCCGGCCATCGACATCATAGAGCTTGGACCCGGCCGCCCGAGCGATGAACCGCGGCGTGCCCCCGACGGCTCGAAAGGCGCGGACAGGGCTATTGACACCTCCAGGGATATAACCTTGCGCCTCCTCGAAGAGCGTTTCGGAGGTATGGGCCAGGGGCGGATTGGAAGACTGCCTCATGATCACCTCGACTCGGAGTTGTGCGCCGCGGAAGATGCATCCGCCTGGACATACTTGCCGATCAGCGGCGCCAGGTTGTGTTTAATATGGGTCGGTATGACAGCGGGGTTGGTGATGATCGCTCCTCGCAAAGCATCGCGATAGGGGCTTCCATGCTCGACGGGAATATGTGGCAGTGCCTCACCGATGATCCGCTGGGCCATGACCGCGTTTTGCTGCAGAATGTGCACGATGGCCTCGACACTCACGGCTGCCTCGGTCTCGTGCCAGCAATCGTAGTCGGTGACGAACGCCAGCGTAGCGTAGCTCATCTCCGCTTCTCGCGCCAGTTTAGCCTCTGGAATATTGGTCATACCGATGACTTCCACGCCCCATTGACGGTAGATGCGCGACTCTGCCTTGGTCGAAAATTGTGGCCCCTCAATGCACAGATACGTCCCGCCACGGTGCACCCGGGCGCCAGCGCGCACTGCGGCGGCGTGCATGATGCCGGAGAGTTCGGCGCAGACCGGCTCGGCAAAGCTGATGTGGGCCACGATGCCATCCTGGAAGAACGTGGAAGGCCGTGCCACGGTGCGGTCGAAAAACTGGTCCGGGATCACCACCTCGCCCGGCGCGATGCCTTCCCGCATGCTGCCCACGGCGCTGACCGAGATCAGCCACTCCACACCCAGCGTCTTCATGGCGAAGATGTTCGCCCGAGCATTGATGTGCGACGGCATAATACGGTGGCCACGCCCATGCCGGGGGAGAAAGGCGACGGTGGCGTCATGCCAGCGGCCGATCAACACGGCGTCGGAGGGATCTCCAAAGGGTGTAGTGACAGAGATCTCTTCAATGGGCTGCAATTCCTCCACGCCATATAGACCGCTACCACCGATCACGCCGATCGGCGCCCTGGTCATCGCCCGTTCTCCGCGCTCAGCAACTCCATGATCTGCACCATATTGAGGGCTGCACCCTTGCGCAAATTATCCGACACGAGCCACAGATTGATGGCCCGATCATGCGACGGGTCCTCGCGAATACGCCCAATGAAGACTTCGTCTCGTCCGGCTACCGTGAGTGGCATCGGGTATTGGCTCTTCTCCGGCTCGTCGATGACAACCACGCCGGGCGCCGTGGTCAGAAGTTGACGTACCTCGTGCGGGGTGATTTTCTGTTCGGTCTCGATATTCACCGCCTCGGAGTGGCAGCGAAACACGGGCACGCGCACCGTTGTCGTGCTCATGCGGATCGAATCATCCTCGAGGATTTTATGGCTCTCGCGCACCATCTTCCACTCTTCACCGGTATACCCCATCTCGCCGAAGGCATCGATGTGGGGCAGACAGTTGAAGGCGATCTGATGCGGAAAGACTCTGACCTCGGCCGGTTCACTCGCGATCAGGGCACGCGTCTGCTGATCGAGTTCCTCCATGGCCCGCGCCCCCGCCCCCGAAACCGATTGATACGTCGCCACGACGACACGTTTCACACGAGCCCGCCGGCGTATGGGATTGAGGACCATCACCAGCGGAATGGTCGAGCAATTGGGGTGTGCGATGATGCCTTGGTGGCGGTGCAAGGCGTGTGGGTTGACTTCGGTCACCACCAACGGCACATCGGGGTCCATGCGGAAGGCGCTGCTGTCATCGATGACCACCGCCCCCGCACGTGTAGCAATCGGTCCAAACGCCTTACTGATGGACGAACTGACGGAGAACAGCGCAAAATGCACCCGTTGAAACGAGCCTTCAGTCAACTCTTGCACTGGAAATTCCTCGCCTGCAAAGACGAGTCTTCGCCCTGCTGAACGCTTCGAGGCCAGGAGAGAGAGCTGGGCCACGGGAAATTTCCGCTCTTCGAGAATGCTCAGGAGCTCCAGCCCAACTGCCCCCGTCGCACCCACAATCGCTACATGATACCCGCGCTCCATGACGCCTCCTTCCTATCCTAGCGCTTGCAGCACTAACGCGCCCATCTCGGCAGTGCCCACCAGCGTCGTCCCCGACGACTGAATATCTCGTGTGCGGTAGCCCTGCGCCAACACCTGTTCGACGGCAGCCTCAATGCGCCCGGCTAAGGCATCGAGCTTGAGCGTATACTTGCACAACATCGCCACCGACAGGATGGCGGCCAGGGGGTTCGCGACGCCTTGGCCGGCGATGTCGGGGGCACTGCCATGCACCGGCTCATACAAGGCGGTGCGATGACCCAGGCTGGCGGAAGCAGCCAGGCCGATGGAACCCGCCACCATGGCGGCTTCATCGCTCAAGATGTCGCCGAACAGATTCCCGGTGACGATGACGTCGAATTGCGTGGGGGCCCGCACCAGTTGCATGGCGGCGTTATCAACGTACATGTGTTCATAGGCAATATGTGGAAAGTCCTGGGCGACTTGTTCGACCACCTTACGCCACAGCCGACTGGTTTCCAGAACGTTGGCTTTATCCACAGAGGTGACGCGGTGGGCGCGTTGCTGGGCGATCTCAAAGGCTAGGCGCACGATGCGATCGATCTCTGCTGTGGTGTAGACCATCGTGTTGACGCTGCGCTCGCCCCCTTCGATGCTTGTCACGCCGCGGGGTTCGCCATAGTAGATGTCGCCCGTCAGCTCACGCACGGTGACGATGTCTAACCCTTCGACCAGCTCGCGTTTGAGGGGAGAGGCATCGACCAGAGCGGTGAAGACCTTCGCCGGTCGTAAATTGGCAAACAACCCCAACTCCTGGCGTAGGCGCAGCAAACCGCGCTCAGGGCGAATCTCCGGAGCAAGGTTATCCCATTTGGGGCCCCCAACGCTGCCAAACAAAATAGCATCGCTCTCACGGCAGAGCTGTAGGGTGGGGTCCGGCAATGGATTGCCCGCTTCGTCGATGGCGCGTCCACCTGCGACGCCCCACTGCAGCTCAACACCCACCTCTGCCATTGCCGCCGCCTGGCGCAGAACTTCCACCCCCTGCGCCACGACTTCTGGCCCGATGCCATCTCCCGGCAACACTGCCACCCGAAAGCTCATGCATCCTCCGCAGTGTCTGCCGCGCGCGCTCGCAGGCGTTGCGCCACATAGGGGACCAGGCCACCGACGGCCACCAACTCCTGGACGAAGGGGGGGAAGGGTTCCGCCTGATAGGTCTCCCCCTTGGTATGATTGATGATTCGGCCCGAGTTCGCATCGATCTCAACCGTATCCCCGGCCTCGATGCGCTGCGCTGCCTCGGCGCACTCCACAATGGGCAGACCGATGTTTAAGGCATTGCGGAAGAAGATGCGGGCGAAAGTGGCGGCAATGACGCACGCCACACCAGCGCCTTGGATGGCGACCGGTGCATGCTCACGCGACGAGCCACAGCCAAAATTCTCTGCCGCCACGATGATGTCCCCGGCCTGAACCCTTTGCGCAAACTCCGGGTCAATGCCCTCAAGACAATGCTTTCCCAGCTCCACGGGATCGAACGAGATCAAATACCGCACGGGTATAATGACATCGGTGTCGACATTGGGCCCAAATTTCCACGCCTGGCCTTTGATAATCATGAGTGTGTGCTCCACAACACTATTGAGAGACACGCTTCCAGAGTGGCCGGAATATACGCAATGCCCCAGTACTCGTCAAGATGCAGGCAGGCGAAGCTCGGCGGGGGGTACTCGCGTGGCGGCCTTCAGGGCAGCGACAAAATCTCCGACGTGGTCCAGACGGTCCGTTCGATCCCCAAGATCTTCCATTAATTTCAGGATGGCGCTGGCGACCACCACACCGTCAGCCAGATCCGCTACCAGGCGCACATGCTCGGGCGTGGAGACGCCGAAACCGACGGCAATTGGCTTGGACGTCGCGGCCCGGAGCTGCTCCAGCATCAGCCGCAAATCGTCTGCTAACTGGTCGCGGACGCCGGTGGTCCCCAGGCGTGACACGTAGTAGACGAATCCCCGGCTCGCCTCCGAGATCAGCGCCAGACGGGCTGATGTGCTGGTAGGGGCGGCGAGAAAAATCATCTCGAGGGGCGTGTCAGTGGTGAGCTCCATAAGGCTCTGTCCCTCCTCGGGAGGGAGGTCGGGGACGATTATGCCGTCGACGCCAGCGTCCAGGGCATCAGCCACAAAGGCTTCCTCACCATAGCGGAACACCGGGTTGTAATACGTCATGAGGACGAGCGGAACATCAACCTCATGGCGCAACTCGCTCACTGTTTGGAGGATTTTGCGCAGTGTCGTCCCCCGTTGCAAGGCGCGTTGCGAGGCCCGTTGGATGATCGGTCCATCAGCGAGAGGATCGGAAAATGGCACGCCAATCTCGATGATGTCCCCGCCGCGTCGCACCATCTCGCGGACCAACCTTTTCGTCATCTCTAAATCGGGGTCACCGGCCGTGACATAGGGGATCAAGGCGCGCTCATGGACCTTCTGTAAGTGTTCGAAGGTCTGGCTGATTCTACTCATGTGCCTCTCCTACGTCAGCAGCGCTTCGACGTGGGCGACATCCTTATCACCACGCCCGGAGACGCACAGAAGCACCGTTACGTCCTTCGACAGGCGAGGGGCCAGCTGCACCAGATAGGCCAGGGCATGGGCGCATTCAAGCGCAGGGATGATCCCCTCCAAGCGTGCCAAGAGCTGAAAGGCCTGCAGGGCTTCCTGATCGGTCACGGCCTCGTAGGTCACACGTCCGGTGTGCTTGAGGTAGCTATGCTCAGGTCCTACGCCTGGATAATCCAGGCCAGCGGAGATAGAGTGCGCGGGGATGATCTGGCCATCATCATCTTGGAGGAGGTAACCCATGCTCCCGTGTAGCACCCCCAGACTTCCCGCACTCAGCGAGGCACCATGCTTGCCCGAGGCGAGTCCCAAGCCGGCAGCCTCGATGCCGATCAACTGTACGCTGGCATCACGCAGAAAGGCAGAGAACAAGCCGATGGCATTGCTGCCGCCACCCACACAGGCGAGGCAGTAATCGGGCAATCGCCCGGTCAGGTCGAGGATCTGGGCGCGCGTTTCGCGGCCGATGATGGCTTGGAAATCGCGCACCATCATGGGGTAGGGATGCGGGCCGACCACCGAGCCAATGAGGTAATGCGTGCTGCGAACAGTGGTCACCCAATCGCGCAAGGTTTCGTTGATGGCATCTTTGAGGGTGCGACTGCCGCTGGTCACCGGTGTCACCTTGGCACCCAGGAGTTTCATGCGGAAGACGTTGAGCGCTTGACGCTCGATGTCCTCCTCGCCCATGTAGACCTCACATTCGAGCCCGAATACCGAGGCCGCTGTGGCGGAAGCCACGCCATGTTGGCCGGCACCGGTCTCAGCGATGATGCGACGTTTCCGCATACGGCGGGTCAAGAGGGCCTGTCCGAGGGCATTGTTGATTTTGTGAGCGCCGGTGTGGTTGAGGTCCTCGCGCTTCAAGAAAATACGTGGGCCACCCAGGTACTCGCTCAGTCGGCGGGCGAAGTAGAGGGGCGTTGGACGACCAACGTATGCCGTCAAATAGCCCTGCAATTCGGCATGGAATGCCGGGTCTGCTTGAGCTTCGCGATAGGCCTGCTCCAGCTCTTCGAGTGGGGACATGAGCGTCTCCGGCACGTATTTGCCGCCGAAGAGCCCAAAATGGCCACGGGAGTCAGGTAATGCGTCCATGGACGCGGTCGTCATCGTGTGAGTCCGGTCGGTGGTCACGAGACTCCTCTCTTCTGAACGCATGCTTCGCTCTCCCACTGGGAGAAGGTGAGGATGAGGGAGATAGGCGGATCGACTAGACATCCCTCACCCCCGCTCTCTCCCCATGGGAGAGGGGGCAGATGGCCCTGTTTCCGCGAGTGCCGCGGCTTTGGCACAGGCGATAAATTGGCGGACTTTTTGATGATCCTTGACCCCCGGCGCACGCTCGACACCGCTGCTCACATCTACCCCGTAGGGACGAACCTGGGCAATGGCGATCTCGATGTTCTCGGGCGTCAACCCACCGGCGAGGATTACTGGCCCATACGGCTTCGCCCGCGCCGCCAGCTCCCAGGAGAACGATGCCCCCGTACCGCCCGGCAACGCTCCTTCGACGTAGGCATCCAGGAGATAAGCGAACACCTTGTAGTCTGGTACCTGGGTCAGGCTCTCCGCATTCTTGATACGAATGGCCTTGATCACTGGTCGGGTGATCTGACGACAAAACTCCGGCGTCTCACGCCCATGCAATTGAACGCGGTCGAGCCCACAGCGTGCCACCGTCTCATTGACAGTGTCAAGCGTGACATCTACGAACAAGCCCACCGTCGTCACCAAGGGGGGCAATGTTCGAATGATCTGCTCCGCCTGCTCGGGCGTGACGTAGCGCGGGCTCGGTGGATAGAACACGAACCCCAGAGCATCTGCCCCGGCTTCGACAGCCGCGTGCGCATCCTCAAGACTCGTGATGCCGCAGATCTTCACATGGACCATACAGGAACTCGCGTAATTTCACCCCAGGATCGGGGGCCCGCATCAGCGATTCCCCGATGAGGAAGGCGTGGACTCCCTTTTCCCGCAAGCGCGTGACATCAGCCGCTGTATTGATACCGCTCTCGCTCACGACCACGACTTCGGACGGGATCGACGGCAGCAGGCGCAAGGTCGTTTCGATGTCGGTCTGAAACGTCTGCAAGTCGCGATTGTTGATGCCAATCAGATGCGGGTGCAGCGGCAGACTGCGTTCCAACTCCTCGACCGTATGCACTTCGAGTAGTGCCGCCATACCGAGTTCATGCGCTAGGCCCAGGAAATCCTCAAGCGCGCCAATCTGCAGGGCGGCGACAATCAGCAACAGCGCATCGGCGTGAGCGACCCGTGACTCGTACACTTGATAGGCATCGACGGTAAAATCTTTCCGCAGCAACGGCAGTGTGACCACCTTACCGATATCTTCAAGAAAACAGAGTTCTCCCTGAAAGTATTTGGCATCCGTGAGGATCGATAGAGCCGCCGCACCATGGGCGGCATAGGTCTGCGCAATGGCGACCGGATCGAAGTCGGGGCGGATCACACCCCGCGATGGTGAGGCCTTTTTCACCTCGGCGATGACGCGCGGAGGGAGCGCGCTCCCAGCGCCTTCCGCGCGCAACGCTGCGAGAAAGTCACGCGCCGGGGGGAGGTCTTGTACCATTCTCTGCAGCTCAGCTAGTGGACGGCGACGGCGGCGCTCTGCTACCTCGTCGGCCTTATCGCGGAGGATTTGCTCGAGAATGGACATTGGCGTTCCTGAGGTTTCACGGCGGCCAGCCCTTCACGCCGATGAGGAGAGGCAGAACAGGACTGAGCGATACACAAGTATATTGTAGTCGCCTGGGCGTGATGCCGTCAAGCGGAAGCCGTTTCGGCCATGACCATGGTAGGGACGGAAGGGGCTGAGCAAGCCTTTTCTTTTCGCAATATTTCGGGTATGATCGCCAGGATCACGGCCGGAAAGGCTTTCCGCGTGCGCCAGCACGCCGTTGCAGGCTTTCAGAAAGGAGGGGTCGATGCCCCTGGATAGACACCTCTTGGAACGACTCTTGACCACCATGATCCGTATTCGACGCTTCGATGAGCGCGTGACTGAACTCTTCAAGGCCGGTCACGTCAAGGGCACGGCCCATAGCTATGTTGGCGAAGAAGCCATGGCCACCGGGGCCTGTGCCAACCTGCGGCGCGACGATTACATCGTTGGTACCCATCGTGGCCACGGCCACTGCATTGCCAAGGGAGCCAGTATCAAGGAGATGATGGCCGAGTTGTTCGGCAAGGAAACCGGGTACTGCAAGGGGCTCGGCGGTTCCATGCACATCGCCGACATGGATCTCAATATCCTCGGCTGTAACGGTGTGGTCGGGGCTGGGCTGCCTATTGCCAACGGCGCTGGCCTGTCAGCGCGGCTGCGCAAGAGCGACCAGGCCACCATCTGTTTCTTTGGCGATGGCGCCTCAAGCCAGGGGACGTTCCATGAATCGCTGAATCTGGCAGCCGTATGGAAGCTGCCCGTTGTGTTCGTTTGCGAGAACAATCAGTACGCGCTCTCCACCTCTTACAAACGCACCGTGGCAGTGGATGCTGTCGCTGATCGGGCCGTGGCCTATGGCATCCCCGGCGTGACCGTCGACGGAAACGACGTGATCGCCGTCTTTGAGGCGGTGTATGAGGCGCTGTCACGCGCCCGACGCGGTGAAGGTCCATCCTTAGTGGAGGGCAAAACCTACCGCTGGATGGGTCACAGCATGCGGGCGGAGTTAGCCCCGTATCGCTCCAAAGAAGAGGAGGAAGAGTGGATCGAGCGTGATCCCATCGCGCGCCTGGAACGCGAGATGTTGGACCAGCAATTGATCACGCCCGACCATTTGGCCCGCATCCGTCAGGAAATCGAGGAAGAGCTGGAAGAGGCGGTGAAATTTGCGGAGCGCAGCCCCGAACCCACAGTGGAAGTCATGGAGCGCGCCTTGTATGCTCCACGGCTGGCGGTCTCCGCGCCACCTCCGAAACGCGGACACGAATTAACCTTCACCGAAGCGTTGAATGAAGCGCTGAAGCAGGAGATGCGCCGCGATCCTCGTGTGTTCGTGATGGGTGAAGATATCGGCCTGATCGGGGGGATTTTCCGGGTGACGCAGGGTTTGTATGATGAGTTCGGTCCAGATCGCGCCCGTGATACGCCGATTTCGGAAGCCACCTTCGTAGGTTGCGGGCTGGGGGCAGCGGTGACCGGCATGCGACCGGTGGTAGAGATTCAGATCTGGGATTTCGTCGCCTGTGCCATGGATCAGATCGTCAATCAGATCGCCAAATTCCGCTATATGCTGGGGGGCAAACCGACGGTGCCGCTGGTGATCCGTGGACCCCAGGGAGGTGGCATCCGCATGGCAGCGCAGCATTCCCAGAGCCTGGAATCCTGGTTCATCCACATCCCAGGCTTGACCGTCATCGCACCCTCGACACCGTACGACGCCAAGGGGCTGTTGATCGCCGCGATGCGGGATGATAATCCGGTGATTTTCCTCGAGCATAAGCTATTGTATCAGCCGGTCATGAAGGAACCGGTGCCCGAAGAACCGTATGCGCTGCCCATCGGCACGGCCGACATCAAGCGAGCAGGCACGGATGTTACCGTCGTCGCCACGCAAATGATGGTGCATCGTGCCCTACGGGCGGCGGAAAAGCTCGACAGCGAGGGAGTCAGCGTTGAGCTCATCGATCCGCGGACGTTGTATCCGCTCGATGAGGAGACCATCGTCAATTCGATCAAGAAGACGAACCGCCTGGTGGTCGTGCACGAGGCCGTCAAACGTGGCGGTGTTGGGGCAGAATTGTGTGCCACCGTCATTGAGAAAGCGTTTGGCTATCTGGATGCCCCACCGCTGCGTATCGGCGCCCGCGATGTACCAATGCCTTACAACGACATCTTGGAACGCGCCACCATCCCAGGGGAGGAGGAGATCATCCAGGGCGTGCGGCAGGTGTTGGCCTGACGAGCGCCTTCGGGTGCAGTCGCGGCTTGGCGTTCGCCGTCCGCAGCCTACGCTCGCCTTGACACTGACAAGGCGGGTATGTTAGGGTGACATGGCACAAAATCGCCTGATTCATTCGGTTCAGGACCTTCGGGGCGGAGCGAAATTCTCCATCGGCGGGAGAGCCCGCAACCCTACGCTGGTTAGGACAAGGGATGTGCTCAGCGTTCCGGTGCGTCTCAGAGGGTAGCTCGCAAGACCACCCAAGTGGATCCGGCGCCAATTCGGGGCTGATTGTGACAGGTTGGATGGCGGGAAGGCCCTTACAACAGGGCGTCGTCGATTGACCCGAAGGTCTCTGCCTTCGGGTTTTTTATTCCGAAGAGGCGCACGCGTGGACACCCAGCAGACGATCGATGAACAGTTTATGCGCGAAGCTCTGGCCCTGGCGGCGCAAGCCCGCGGCCGTACCAGCCCGAATCCGATGGTCGGCAGCGTCGTAGTCAAGGATGGACGCGTCGTGGGACGCGGCTATCATGTCAAGGCTGGGGCACCTCACGGCGAAGCGGCGGCGCTTGAAGATGCCGGTGGGCAAGCGAAAGGGGCAACCCTTTACGTCACCCTCGAACCCTGCTGCCACGTTAATAAACGCACACCACCTTGTACCAGGGCCATCATCGCCGCGGGCATTCGCCGTGTCGTGGCCGCTATGCGCGACCCTAATCCACTGGTGAGCGGCCAGGGGATGGAGGAATTGCGCCAAGCAGGCATCGACGTGAAACTTCCGGTGTTGGAGACGGAGGCAGCAGCGCTAAACGAAGTCTTTATCACATACATTACCACCAAACGACCATTTGTCTTACTCAAGGTGGCAGCCAGCCTCGACGGCAAAATCGCCACGGTGACCGGAGAGTCACGCTGGATTACCAATGAGCGCTCGCGCCTGCTCGTCCACCAGCTGCGCGATCAGGTGGATGCGGTCATGGTGGGCATCAATACCGTGCTGCGTGACGATCCGTTACTCACCACTCGTCTCCCCGGCGGAGGGGGGCGCGATCCCATGCGGATTATCGTCGACACCCGCCTGCGTACGCCGTGCGAAGCGAGAGTCCTGACCGCCTCGACGACAGCCTGTACACTCATCGCGACCACACCTGCAGCGCCACGTGAGAAGCGGCTTCAACTTGAGGCGGCCGGCGCACAAGTTTTGGTCGTCGAAGGCGAGGGCCCAGGGGTGCCCCTACGGCCGCTGATGGAGCACCTCGGCGCCATGCAGGTGACCTCGATTCTGCTCGAAGGCGGCGGCGAGCTGCACAGTTCAGCTTTGCGCGCTGGTATCGTGGACAAAGTCTGGTACTTCCTGGCGCCCAAACTGATTGGCGGGCGCGCTGCCCCACCAGCGATCGGTGGAGAGGGGTTTGCACGTCTGGAGGAGGCGGTAACACTCGAACGCATGCAGGTCAGACAGCTTGACGGTGATCTGCTCATCGAAGGGTACGTGCGGCGGGGGTAAGTCATGTTCTCTGGGATTGTTGTAGAAGTTGGCACGGTGAAGGCCGTTGAAGGGAACAGGGAGGCGGCATCGCTGACCATCGAGGCCTCGCCAGCGTTTAGAGATGTGGCCGTGGGCGAAAGCATTGCTGTCAACGGCGTCTGCCTCACCGTTGTGGACCACCGCGAGAGCACGTTCGTCCTCGACGTCTCCCCGGAGACGTTGCGTGTGACCAATCTCGGGGAATTGCGACCGGGGGACGGCGTGAATCTGGAACGGTCGCTGTGTTTGAACGATCGCATCGGCGGCCATCTGGTGAGCGGACATGTTGACGGTGTGGGGAGAATCCTCGACAAACGCCCTGAGGCGAACGCACTGCATTACGACATGCAAGTGCCCAAAGACCTGATGCGCTATATTGTTCTCAAAGGATCGATCGCAGTTGATGGCATCAGTCTCACAGTCGTCGCCTGCCGTCCGGATGGGTTCCAGGTCACCATCATTCCGCACACAGCAGCCGTCACCACCATTGGCCGCAAAGCTCTCGGGGCGACCGTGAACCTTGAATGTGATATGCTAGGCAAATACGTCGAGCGGGCGCTCCAGGCACGATTGGGGGGCGAGGGCGCGGAAGCAGGTGAGCTGCAGGGGGCATTGGGGCGCCGACACGGGATCGCTGAGTAGGGCAAGAAGAACGGGAGTTGCCCATGTCTTTCAATACGATCGAGGAGGGTATCGCGGACATACGCACCGGGAAGATGATCGTCTTGTGCGACGATGAAGATCGAGAGAACGAGGGGGACTTGACGATTGCCGCCGAACGGGTGACGCCTGCCGCCATCAACTTCATGGCCAGATATGGGCGCGGGCTGATCTGTCTGGCGCTCACCGAAGAGCGTGCCGATGCATTGCGATTGCCCCTCATGGTGACGAACAATCGTGCGCCTTTCGGCACCGCCTTTACCGTTTCCATCGAAGCGCGCAAGGGCGTGACCAACGGTATCTCCGCCGCCGACCGCGCCACTACCATTCTGACCGCTATCGACACCGCCAGCAAACCCGAGGATTTGGTCCGCCCAGGTCATGTGTTTCCGCTGCGGGCGAAGAAGGGAGGGGTGCTGGTGCGGGCAGGACAGACCGAGGGTTCCGTGGATCTGGCACGTCTGTCAGGGCTCACCCCTGCGGCGGTCATCTGTGAGGTGATGCATGAGGATGGCACCATGGCACGCGGCCCCCAGCTCCAAGAGTTTTGCCGCTTGCATGGGCTCAAAATCACGACCATCAAGGATCTCATTCGCTATCGCTTACAGACTGAGTCGTTCATCAAAGAGGTGGCCCGTACCCACCTGCCCACACCCTTCGGCGTCTTCCAGACGACCGCCTTCGAGAATGAGATCGACAGCCAATGCCACGTGGCGTTGGTCATGGGAGAGATCAAACCGGATCGTGATATCCTGGTGCGAGTACACTCGCAATGTTTGACCGGCGACGTGTTTGGTTCGTATCGCTGCGATTGTGGGGAACAACTGCAGGCGGCCCTGCAATTGATCGCCCAGGAAGGCGGTGGGGTGTTGCTGTACTTGCAGCAAGAAGGGCGTGGCATCGGGCTGATGAACAAGCTGCGAGCCTACGCCCTGCAAGACCAGGGGCATGACACCGTTGAAGCCAATGCGGCCCTGGGATTTAAACCAGACTTGCGGGATTATGGCATCGGCGCCCAGATTTTGCGCGCGCTTGGCATTGGCCGCATGCGCCTGTTGACCAACAATCCGCGCAAAATCGTCGGCCTCGAAGGTTATGGTCTACAGATCATCGATCGCGTCCCGCTGGAGATGCCGCCGCGCCAAGATAATATCCGCTACTTGCGCGCCAAGCAGGAGAAGCTCGGCCATCTCATGAGCCATTTGACTTCGAGCGGCTGGGATGCGGGTAGCTAAGAGACCCCGTAGGATCGGCGAACGTGAGCGCGCGAGCACAATTATTCAGGCAACCCAGCCGTGGGAGACCGGTGGATGGCGCGGGTGATCGAGGGAAAGTTGTGGGGTGAAGGCTTGCGTTTTGGCATCGTCGTCAGTCGGTTCAATGGATTTATTACCGAGCGCTTGCTTGAAGGCGCCATCGATGGGCTGGTCCGACATGGCGTCCACGATGAGGACATCGATGTGTTGCGTGTACCTGGTTCGTTTGAGATCCCGGTTGCCGCCAAACGCCTCGCCATGCTCAATCGGTACCACACCATCATTTGTCTGGGCGCCGTCATCCGTGGTGCCACGCCACATTTTGACTACGTCGCGGGGCAGGTGTCGAGTGGCGTCGCCAGCATTGCCCTCGAAACTGGTGTGCCGTGTATTTTCGGCATTCTCACCACTGAAACCGTCGAGCAAGCGATCGAGCGGTCTGGCACGAAAATGGGCAATAAGGGTTGGGAGGCGGCTCTTTCAGCGGTTGAAATGGCTAATGTGCTGGACCAACTGCAAGGGAAAACCTAAGATGGGAACACGGCGGAAAGCGCGGGAGCTGGCTGTACAGCTGCTCTATCAACACGATCTCGCGAAGATGGACCCAGAGGAAGCGATGTGTTTATTTTGGGAGCATTTCCCCGTCAATCTGGACATCCGTGAGTTTTGCGGACAACTCGTGCTCGGCACTCTTGACCGCCTCACATTGGTCGATGAACTCCTCAGCGAAGCCAGCGAAAACTGGGCTCTGCATCGGATGAGCGTGGTTGACCGCAACATCTTGAGGCTTGCCACCTATGAACTCCTTGACCGACCCGATATTCCTCCCAGTGTGAGCCTCAACGAGGCGATCGAGATCGCCAAGAAATACAGCACCCCAGATGCGGCGGTATTCATTAATGGGGTGTTGGATCGGGTCAAGCGGACGGTCTACCCTGTCGGACGGTGACCTACCCCAACCTCCGACACGATCGAGATGATCAGCGCTCTAGATTAGTTTGGATTTGCCGATACATCCCTCGAGAAGAGGGGCAATACGTCCAGCATGAAAAATCTACATCTGGAGGATGCGCGCTTTCTCCAGGCTAGAGGTAACGTCGATCGGGCCGGTCACGTCGCTGCCCAAGCCGGGTGATCGGTGGGGGTATCCTATGAAAGGGGTTGAGCTCTCGGTCATGGTGGCCTTGGGAGCAGGGTTGTTATCGTTCTTATCTCCCTGTGTTTTGCCGCTGGTCCCATCCTATCTGTCATTTATCGCCGGCGTATCGTTCGATGACTTTAAACGTACCCAGTCCGACAGCAAGCTGCTGCGGAAGGTGGTGCTGAATTCGCTGTTGTTTATCGTAGGCTTCTCGACTGTCTTCATGACCTTGGGGCTGTCGTTCAGCCTGGTGGGGCAGGTGCTCATCCAGTATCAAGAGGCCATCCGCATGGTCGCTGGCCTGTTGATCGCCTTCTTTGGAGTCTATATCTCCGGCGCACTCGAACATCTAGCGAAGGTGGCCGATGTCGTGGAGAAACAGTGGGGCGAGCAACCAGTGTTGGGCCTCATCCCCATCATCTGTCGGCCATTACTTGTCGGGCGCTATCTGACGCGCAGCCTGCAATTCCACATCGGCAATCGACCGGCCGGCTATGTGGGAGCGATGCTGGTAGGGTTCTCTTTTGCGGTCGGCTGGACCCCATGCGTGGGGCCGATTCTGGGTGCCATTCTGGCGCTGGCCAGCTCAACCGCCCACATCACCTCCGGCCTCCTGTTGCTTGGCGCCTATTCAGTCGGACTTGGTATCCCATTTCTGCTGAGTGCTGTCGCCATCAACTCCTTTTTTCATTTCTTCAGCAAGTTTAAAGGCTACATCGAACTCGTCCATATCGGGGGAGGATTGCTCCTCATCCTGGTGGGCATTTTGATCTTCACGGGCTACCTCACCGTTCTCAACAGTATTGCTATCCAATTCACCCCAGCGTGGCTGTGGGAACGTCTGTAAGACTCTCACCCCCTTCTGCCAAGCCGCAGTGCGTGTGTGGCTCCAGTCATGCAAGCCTTGACAGCAAGCGGCGTGAGGAGCTATATTTGCGCACGACGCGTGATGGTCTTGTGGATCCATGGCGCACGTGAGGTCCGCATGTCAGGTTCGGCGTCGGAGGGGCGGCTCAGGCGCGCATGCAGGACAAAACCACCAGACGGTCCGTTGGTAGCTTGCGGCACACCCTATCGGCGATCGGGTTGTGTCAAGCTCCCCCCCATGGGGCTCATCCCCACGCTGATCGAGGGGTCCGAACTTTCCCCCGCCGATTATCCCTTCATTCACCATTGCACAGTAGGTTTCGTCTCATCACTATCCTGGTGCTATCCCAGAATTGTGCTACCAGGGAGTGGCATTTTTTACCTGTGATTGGCCGATGACAAGCATACTTCCCATTCTGAGGGAGAGGCATGCATGGGTGAAAAAGCTGAGAGCGGTGAAGGCCTAGAGCACGGCGTGCAAGTCGACCTCGACAAGGACACAGCCTATCTCCATGACGGTGACAGTGAGATGTCAGAGGCACTCCCTCAAGAAATGGTCGTCGCCGAAGAGTTGGACGAAGTGGTGACGAGCTTTGAGGAGTTAGACCTTGAGATCGTCGACCTTCCAGAAGCCACCGAAGACGGGCCTGAACCCGCGATAGAACTCTTGGATGCCAGCCAGGCTGAGGACGGGAATGAGCGAGAGACCGACGCCCCTGAATACAGCAAGGATGACCCGGTACTCTTGTATTTGCGGGAGATGGGAGCAGTGCCCCTATTGCGACCGGACGAGGAGATTGACATCGCGCAACGGACCGAACAGGCGGCCGAAGAAGTCCAGCGTTTGCTCCTGAAGAGCCTATTGGCCGCTCGCCCGGCGCTGTGGGAGGGTGTGCGCAGCAAGACCGACCCGAGCATCGTGCAGCCTCCCGATCAACCCGCTATCGCTGGGAACGATGCTCCGCCGTCGCTCACACCCCAGGAACGGGCCGATCTCATTCGCCAGTGGCAAGGGCGCACAGGCCGGACGAAGACCGGCAGGGGACTGGCCAAGCGCCCGGGCACGAGTGTTCCGACCAGACTGCCCGACCTCCTGGCCAAACTACAATTGGCCAACGAAGAAGTGCTGCAGGCCGTCCGACGCGTGCTGCAGTGGGAGGACTGGCTGAACGCTGGGCATCAGTCTGAGGTGGAAGCGCTGATCGGCACAGCACATCAGCACCTGCCAGGGGTGGCCAAGCAACTGCGCCAAGCCATGAACAAGCTGGACACACTGAAAGGTAAGATGGTCCAAGCCAACCTGCGGCTGGTGGTGAGCATCGCCAAGAAATACATGAATCGTGGCCTGCCCTTGTTGGACCTCATTCAAGAGGGGAACATCGGCTTGATGAAGGCGGTCGAGAAGTTCGATTATCGGCGTGGCTATAAGTTTAGTACGTATGCCAGTTGGTGGATTCGCCAGGCAATCGCCCGGGCGATTGCAGAGCAGGTGCGCACGGTACGGATCCCGGTGCATATGACGGAGACGCTCAGTCGCGTCAATCGCATCACGCACGAACTCGTCCAGGTTGTAGAACGCAAGCCGACGCCTGAGGAACTGGGCCATCGCCTTGACCTTCCAGCCGATAAAGTGCGGGAGATCCTCGCCATCGTGAATAAACCGATCTCCTTGGAAACGCCGGTGGGAGACAGTGATAGTCAACTCGCGGACTTCATCGAAGACACCACCTTTGGATCGCCCGTGAACTTCGTCTTGGATCAGGATCTGGCCCATAATATCGCCCGTATCCTCAGCACGCTCACCCCACGCGAAGAACAAGTCCTGCGCATGCGATTCGGCATCGGCGGCGAAGCCGTGCACACCTTGGAGGAAATCGGCAAAGGTTTCCACCTGAGTCGTGAGCGTATTCGTCAGATCGAGGTCAAGGCCCTCAAAAAACTACGGCATCCCTGCCGAAGTCGAGGACTGCGTACTTTCCTGGAAAACTGATCCTGGGTGAACGGTACTTTCTCCTTTACGGGTTTGTGTCACTTCTGTTAAGGTGTGCTGGAGCGTTCAATAATGAACAGCTCCAGCCGCTTTGGCACCTCGATCGATGCCATACCTACCTGATGTCTACAACCACTCGCAGGTGCGCAAACCGCCGCAACTTTGACGCCAACTCACACACGAGGGGGGACGCCGTGAACGGGACAGCCGGCAAAGTCATTGCGATCAAAGGCGCCCGCGAACATAACCTGAAGGATATCGATATCCAGATCCCGCGCGACCAGCTGGTCGTCATCACTGGTCTGAGCGGCTCCGGCAAGTCGTCCCTAGCGTTCGACACGATCTATGCCGAGGGACAGCGCCGGTACGTGGAGTCCTTGTCAGCGTATGCCCGACAATTCCTGGAGCAGATGGATAAGCCCGACGTTGATCTGATCGAGGGGTTATCGCCAGCGATCTCCATCGAGCAAAAGACCACTAGCAAGAACCCGCGCTCCACCGTGGGCACCGTCACGGAAATTTATGATTACCTCCGTCTCCTCTTCGCTCGCGTCGGTACCCCCCATTGCTACCGCTGCGGACGCATCATCGCGACGCAGACAGTGCAACAGATCGTCGATCAAGTGATGCAACTGCCCGCGACCTCGCGCATCCAGGTGCTGGCCCCCCTGGTGCGGGGACGCAAGGGAGAATATCGCAAGGAGCTGGAGGAGTTACGACGACAGGGATACACCCGTGCCCGCATAGATGGGGAGATTCACGAGCTGACCGAGAAGATCGAACTCGATAAGATGAAGAACCATACCATCGAGGCCGTCATCGACCGCTTGATCATCAAGTCGGGGATCGAGAAGCGCCTGGCAGATTCCATCGAGACCGCGATGAACCTCGCCGACGGCATCGTGACCATCGACACGATGGCCGGCGGCGAGCTCGTCTTCAGCGAGAAATTCGCCTGCATTGCCTGCGGCATCAGCTATGCCGAGCTCACTCCACGGCTGTTTTCCTTCAACAGTCCACATGGGGCCTGCCCTGAATGCGATGGGCTGGGCTTTAAGCAGCATCTCGACCTCGACTTCATCATGCCAGACCGCAGCAAATCGCTCCGTCAGGGGGCGATTAAACCCTGGGATGGGCAGCAACCGGTATATCTGCAACAGATGCTGGAGGCCCTGGCCAACCATTATGCCTTTGATCTCGATACCCCCTTCGAAGAGCTCAGCATCACTGTGCAGGACGTCATTCTCTATGGCTCACGCGGCGAAAAGATCCGGTTTTTCTATGACAAGGGGGGCAAGCGCCATCACTATCAGCAGGAATTCGAGGGGGTGGTGCCGTCTCTGGAGCGCAAATATCTCACCGAACGCGAGGGCTACGAGGGGGAGGACCTCGAAGCTTACGTCAGCCTCAAGCCCTGCGCGCGGTGTCAGGGCGCACGCCTTCGACCGGAAAGCTTGGCGGTGAAGATCGCCGGCAAGTCGATCGCCGAGGTCACTGCCTTCTCGGTGCGGGAGGCGATGCAGTTCTGCAGCGCCCTGCAACTGACGCCCCAGCAGCTCTTCATTGCCGAACGTGTCCTGAAAGAGATTCGCGAACGGCTCAAGTTTCTCGTCAACGTCGGCCTCGATTACCTGACTCTGGATCGAGCCGCCGCCACGCTGTCGGGGGGTGAGGGCCAGCGGATTCGCCTGGCCACCCAGATCGGCTCAAGCCTCGTCGGCGTCTTGTATATTCTCGATGAGCCCAGTATTGGCTTGCATCCGCGCGATAATCGACGCTTGCTCGATACGCTCGAACATTTAAGGGATTTGGGCAACACGGTGATTGTCGTCGAGCACGACCGCGACACCATTGTAGCCGGGGACTATGTCATCGATCTTGGACCCGGGGCGGGCGTCCACGGTGGGTATATCGTGGCGCAGGGGACCCCAGAAGAGATCTGCCGCGACGACACCTCAATCACTGGCCAATATCTCTCGGGTCGCTTGGATATTGCCGTTCCAGTCACACGACGACCCGGGAATGGAAAATTCCTCACGCTCGTTGGCGCGTCCGAAAATAATTTACGCAATATCACCGTGAACATCCCGCTCGGCGTCTTCACGTGCATTACTGGGGTCTCCGGGTCCGGCAAAAGCACCCTGCTCATTGATGTGTTGTATCGGGCGCTGGCGCAACGGCTCTATCGCAGCCCACTCAAGCCTGGTCGCCATCAGGAGCTCCGCGGCGTCGAGCACGTCGACAAAGTCATCGACATCGACCAATCCCCCATCGGCCGCACGCCGCGCTCCAACCCCGCGACGTATACCGGTGTGTTCACCGATATCCGTAACCTGTTCTCGCAGGTGCCAGAAGGACGCATGCGCGGCTACAAGCCCGGCCGCTTCAGTTTTAACGTCAAAGGGGGGCGATGTGAAGCCTGCCAGGGCAATGGCGTGATCAAGATCGAGATGCATTTTTTGCCTGATATCTATGTCAATTGCGACATCTGCAAGGGCAAGCGCTTCAATCGCGAAACGTTGGAGATCAAATACAAAGGCAAAAGCATCGCCGAAGTGCTCGAGATGACAGTGGATGAAGCGCTGGCGTTCTTTGCCAACGTACCGTCGCCGAAGGATAAGTTGAAGACCCTGTCGGACGTGGGTTTAGGCTACATCACCCTAGGCCAGGCGGCCACAACCCTCTCTGGTGGTGAGGCCCAGCGGGTCAAGCTCGCCAAAGAATTGAGCCGGCGCAACACCGGCCGCACCCTCTACATCCTCGATGAACCGACGACTGGTCTGCACTTCGCCGACATTCAACAACTGCTCCATGTGCTGAATCGCCTGGTTGACCTGGGCAACACGGTGCTGGTCATCGAGCACAACTTGGATGTGATGAAGACTGCCGACTACATCATCGACCTCGGTCCCGAGGGAGGTGACGCGGGAGGCGAAGTTGTAGCCATCGGCACGCCGGAGGAAGTGGCCCGGGTGCAGTATTCGCACACTGGGCAGTTCCTGTCAGATGTCTTACGCCGCCCCAGTGCGCGCAACCTCGCGATTGCCACGTAAGTGGCCCTGACATCACCCCCTCCTTGATGAGGGTGGAGCCGGCTTCCCGGCTCCTGTCCGTGCCCAGACGATATGCGCACGCTGAAACTTGTGCTAGAATACGATGGCTTTGATTACTGCGGCTGGCAAGTGCAAGCCGAGGCCCCAACCCTTCAGGGTGTGATCGAAGCAGCCCTGGAGAAGATCCTCGGGGAGCGCGTCCGCATCCATGGCGCAGGGCGGACCGATGCCAAGGTGCATGCCTTGGCGCAGGTGGCGAGTTTTCGATGTCCCTCCGATATCCCCACCACGGCCCTACAGCGAGCATTGAACAGTCTCTTGCCGCGCGATGTGGTGGTGCATGAGGTGCAGGATGTCCCAGCTGATTTTCATGCGCGCTTTTCGGCCCTTGGCAAAGTGTACGTCTATCGGATTCTGAATCGGCCCATACGCGCGCCATCGCGGGTACGTTATGCCTGGCATATCCCGCAGGTGTTGGATCTCCCAGCGGTGACGCTGGCGGCGTCATGCCTACAAGGGACGCACGACTTCAAGTCGTTCCAGGCGACGGGGAGCGAGGTCAAGACGACCGAACGCACCTTAATGGAGTTGACCGCCACCCGCGAGGGGGATGAGATCGTGATTTCCTGCACGGCCAACGGCTTTCTCCGCCACATGGTACGCAATATCGTCGGGACGCTGGTCGAAGTGGGACGCGGGGCGCGTCAATCCGCAGATGTCAAACGCATTCTGGATGGATGTGATCGCCAATTAGCCGGGGCCACGGCCCCGCCTCAAGGCCTTTGTCTGGTGCAGGTCATGTACCCGTCAAGGAAGCAAGCATAGAGCGAGGCAGATTCGGGCTCATAATCTCTGTGCCCTGATGTGCGTCCGCGGTGACTGCTTCGACCGCCTCTTTTGGAGATTAGGCAGATGTATTATCCTTCCTTCGACGCATTCAAAGCGAAAGCGAGTCAGGGGAACCTGATCCCAGTCTATCGCGAAATCATGGCAGACTTCGAAACACCGGTGGCGGCCTTTCTGAAGCTGGACAGGGGAGATTTTTCATTCCTCCTGGAAAGTGTCGAGGGAGGGGAAAAATGGGGACGCTACTGCTTCTTGGGGGGTGAGCCGTCGATCCTCTTTCAAAGCAAAGGCCGGCGCGTGGAGATCACGCGTGACGGGCATGCGGAGGTTCAGGAGGGGGTGGACCCCCTGGACGCCCTCAAACAATTGATGGGGGAATTCCACCCCGTCGAGGTCGAGGGTCTGCCGCGCTTCTTTGGCGGTGCAGTTGGCTATCTTAGCTATGACATGGTGCGCTTCTGCGAGCGTCTGCCGGATCAGACCATCGACGATCTCAACGTTCCAGACTCGATGTTCATGCTCACCGACACGATCGTGATCTTCGATCATATGCTCCAGAAGATCAAGGTGGTCTCGAATGCGCTGGTCGACGGTCCGCCGGAGAAAGCCTACCAACAGGCGATTGCCAAAATCGAGCAGCTGATCGCGCGCCTGCGCCAGCCGCCCCCACCGCGGCCAGCACGGCAACTACCTGCGGGGCCCTTGACACTGACCTCCACCTTCACCAAAGAGGCCTACGAACGGGTCGTGGAGCGCGCCAAGGAATACATCCGCGCCGGCGACATCATCCAGGTGGTACCATCTCAGCGCCTGGAGGCCGCGATCGATGTCGATCCCTTCGATATCTATCGCACCTTGCGGACGGTGAATCCCTCGCCCTATATGTTTTATCTCAAATTTCGTGACCTCAGGCTCGTCGGCTCGTCACCAGAGGTCAATGTCCGTCTGGAGGGCTCGCTCATCGAGCTGCGGCCGCTTGCCGGAACGCGACGTCGAGGGCAGCACGCCGCCGAAGACCTGGAAATCACCGCCGAGTTGATGCAAGACCCCAAGGAGCGGGCCGAGCACATCATGCTGGTGGATTTGGGGCGCAATGATGTCGGCCGCGTGGCCAAGATTGGCAGCGTCAAGGTCACCGAGCTGCTGCAGGTCGAAAAGTACTCCCACGTCATGCATCTGGTCTCGCATGTGGTGGGTGAGCTGGCGGAGGGCAACGACTGCTACGATGTCATGCGCGCCACCTTTCCGCAGGGGACGGTTTCTGGCGCACCGAAGATCCGCGCCATGGAGATCATCGAAGAGTTGGAGCCGACCAAGCGCGGCCCCTATGCCGGCGCCGTCGGTTACTTCAGCTATTCGGGGAATATGGATACCTGCATCGCGCTCCGAACCATGACGGTCAAGGGCAATACCGCCTTCGTGCAAGCCGGTGGTGGCGTGGTGGCGGATTCGGTTCCAGAGCTGGAATACGAAGAGACGCTGAACAAAGCCAGGGCGTTGATGCGGGCCATTGAGCTGGCGCGGGCAGGGATTGAATAACGGCGTCACTGTCGACACAGGCAGGCCCGAGCACCGACGCCATTGCTCACGTATGAGGGAGAGATGGGCATGATCGTGGCCGCGATCGGCAAGTTAGTTGAGCAGCAGGACTTGACAGAGGAGGAAGCCGCGCACGCCATGCGGCAGATCATGGAGGGCGGAGCCACCCCAGCGCAGATTGCCGCCTTTCTCATCGCCCTGCGCATCAAGGGGGAGACCATTGCGGAGATCACTGGCTGCGCCCGTGTCATGCGGGAGAAAGCCACCAGGATCCGGGCGCCATACCCAAACGTCATCGATACGTGCGGCACCGGCGGTGACGGCTCGCAAACCTTTAATATCTCGACCACAGCGGCATTCGTTGTGGCGGGGGCTGGCGTGCCGGTCGCCAAACATGGCAACCGCGCCATGTCGAGTCGTTGTGGTAGCGCGGACCTCCTGCAGGCACTAGGGGTGGCGATCGAGCTCAGCCCCGAGAGGGCCGAGACGTGTTTGGCGGAGGTGGGTATTACATTTCTCTTCGCGCCGCTGTTCCACAGCGCCATGAAGCACGCCATCGGCCCCCGACGCGACATCGGCGTGCGTACCATCTTTAACATCCTCGGCCCGCTCACCAATCCTGCTGGGGCCAAGCAGCAGCTTTTGGGCGTCTCCCGGCAGCAGTTCGCGGAGCCGATGGCCCGCGTGTTGGGCAACCTGGGCTCCACGCGAGCCATGGTGGTACACGGCGCAGATGGTCTGGACGAAATCACCATCAGTGGGGACACCTATATCACCGCTCTCGAGGCCGGCCGGATTGCCTCATATACCATCACCCCCGAGCAATTCGGACTCTGCCGTGCTCCTCTGGGCGCACTAGCGGGCGGAGATGCACCCCAAAACGCCGACATTACCATGGCGGTGCTGGAAGGGAAACCAGGACCTCATCGGGATGTGGTCCTACTCAACGCTGCGGCAGCGCTCGCCGTCGCTGGTACTGCTGCAGATCTGGAGGCAGGGCTCCAGTTGGCGGCGCATGCGATCGATTCCGGCGCCGCCCTGGAAAAGCTTCGACGCTTGCAACGTTTCACGCCTTAGCGACCACCAATACCAGGCCCCATTGGCGATTCTTGCTGCTCAGGTGTCAGCATGACCATGCCGCTTACAGGGTTGCGCGTCCTGGATTTGAGTCGAGTCCTGTCGGGTCCATACTGCACCATGCTGCTGGCCGACATGGGTGCCGAGGTCGTCAAGGTCGAGGTCCCTGGCGAGGGGGATCTCACGCGCGGCATAGGTGACCCGGAGTCAGAGGCGCGCGGCGGGCAACCTGTGTTCTTCGATCTGAATCGCAACAAGAAAAGCCTCACCCTAAATCTCAAAGCCGAGGCAGGAAAGGAAATTTTCCAACGTCTAGCGAAGACCGCGGACGTGCTGGTGGAGAACTACCGGCCGGATGTTATGGATCGGCTGGGGCTGGGGTACACGGTCCTCAGTCAGATCAACCCCCAGTTAATTTATTGCGGGATCTCGGGATTTGGGAAGACTGGGCCATACAGTCTCTGGCCGGCTTACGACCAAATCGCCCAGGGGATGTCAGGGCTGATGAGCGTCACTGGCGATCGCCATGGCGGCCCGATGCGTGTGGGGGTGTCTATCGCTGATACCATCGCCGGTCTGTTCGCGGCCTGTGGGATTTTGCTGGCTTTGACGCATCGTCAGCACACCGGCCGGGGGCAGGAAATTCAAGCGAACCTCCTCGATGGCCTCATCAGCATGTTCACCGCCCGCGCCGCAAATTTCCTGGAGAGCGGCGTGCTGGTCCCCCCAGTAGGCAATCATCTCCATGACCTCGGCCCAGCCGGGACTTTCGAAACACAGGACGGGTACATCAACATCACCGCCTGGCCGGATGCGGCATTTCGTCGTTTGTGTATAGCTCTTGAGTTGGGAGACTTGTGGACCGACAGCCGCTTTGCCACGCCGCACCTCCGCGCCACACATCGTGATTCGCTTACCGACATCCTGAACACCAGACTGCGCCTACGGACCACTGCGGACTGGATCGCCATCCTCCATCAGCAACACATCCCCTGCGGTCCGATTCTCAATCTGCAGCAGGTGTTCGCTGACCCACAGGTACGGCATAATGGCATGGTGCTCGAGCATCACCATCCCACGGCAGGGGATCGGCGATTGCTCGGGTTTCCGTTGCGGCTAAGCGAGGCGCCGGTGGATATACACCTACCAGCCCCGGCGTTGGGGGAGCATACAGAAGCGTTACTTACTGGATTAGGCTACTCTCCGGAGCGGATCGAAAAGCTCCGGCGTGACGAGGTGCTGTAGGCCCTCAAGTGAACGCTGCCGCGACCGGCTCAGCAGAGCTGTTTCTCCCTGATGGATCGCTCATTCAGAGCATTGATCATGCCCATTTCTGCACGTTCACGCAATCTGCGCAGAAAAACTCATGGGACGACTTGCCGTCCGTGCACTTATCGCCTTTGACCTCAGAGCTGCATGGAAAACGGGATTCCGTCGGTGGCATACGACCCGCTCCTCACTGGTTGGTCTTATGACTTCACCACTGTGGGCCAGCGATGCCGTGCCCATAGCCAGACTCCAGCAACCACGCCAGCCGCCGCGGCATCCGCCAAGAGGTCATACCCGCTCATGACGCGGTTGGGTGTGAACGCTTGGTGCAGTTCATCAGAGGCACCGTAGAGAACAACCAAGATGGCTGCCCATACGGCAAGCGATGTGGAGGCGCGGGTAGCGTACGTCAAGGACAGGGCGCGAATCAGCAAAAAGGTTAGGCCACCGTATTCGGTGAAATGACAGAGCTTATCGAAGTATAGTAGATCAAAGGTCGAGACCAACGGTGGATGCGACAGAGACGAACCGATGGAAATGCCACCAGCATAGAAAGCAACTAATACCCAAGCACCCGTAAATCGGAGTAGAGATTGCATCCTGGGAATATGTCCTTTTCTGTGAAGAAGGCACCGTGTGGGAAACTACTTTGCAGCAGTAAAGATGCTATTGGTACTGCGCTCAAGTGTGTCTTGACAAGAGTATAACAAACTTACCTTCGCAGGCGGCAAGAAAATGTGCTGATGCCTCTTGCTTGCCTCTGCAATGTCCTTCCCGTGGAGAGGCTGAAGCCCCAGCGCAAGAGGCTAGACAATGATCGGGCCTTGTGCTATTTTGACCACATTTCCTGGTGGATTATAGAGGCGAGAGCATTCATGCGCGGAGTGACGAACGCGGTGTGGCAAACGACGATGACCGCTGAGGCACTTGAGCAGGCACGGCGTGTGCTTGACCTGGAAAGCGAGGCGATCGCCCAGTTACATGAACGCCTGGGTGCAGAATTTCTCAAGGGCGTGGAAATAATCGGTCAATGTCAGGGGCGTGTCGTGGTCACTGGTATGGGAAAATCCGGTCTGATCGGGCGCAAGTTAGCGGCAACCTTCGCCAGCCTCGGCATCCCAGCCTTTTTCCTACATCCCGCTGATGGCGCCCACGGCGATGTCGGCATGATGGCGCGCGGCGACGTGCTGCTGGCCGTATCGAATAGTGGGGAAACCGAAGAGATTTTGCGCCTGCTGCCGATCATCAACAATCGTTTCGGCCTAAAGCTCATCGCCATCACTGGCAACCCACATTCAACACTCGCGAAGCGCAGCGATGTCGTGCTCAACGTGCAAGTCTCACGGGAGGCCGGCCCCTTTGGCTTGATCCCCACCGCCAGTATCGCGGCAACTTTGGCGATGGGCGATGCGTTGGCCATCGCGGTGATGACGCACTGCGGGTTTGAGCAGGGAGATTTCGCGCTCTTTCACCCGGGTGGCCATCTTGGACGCCGCATCGCGCTGATGGTCAGGGACTTAATGCACCGCGACGACGAAATCCCACGCGTTGCTGAGGATGCTTCGCTGAAAGAAGTGATCCTCGAGATGTCCGGCAAGCGCTTGGGCCTAACCTGTGTCGTTGACGGTGCCGGGCGTCTGCAGGGACTCATCACCGATGGTGACTTGCGGCGATCGATGGAACGAATTGCCGACCTGGGGCCTCTAAACGCTCGTGAGTTGATGACCAAGCATCCCAAGACCGTTGAGCTTGCCACTCCAGCTGTTGAGGCGCTGGCACTCATGGAGAAATACTCGATCACCTCGCTACTGATCATTGATGCGGATGCAAGACCGATTGGTGTGCTTCATGTGCATGACCTGCTCAAAGCTGGATTGATGTGACTATGTTGACACTCCTCGAACGCGCACGCAAGGCCCGCCTGCTTATAATGGATGTGGACGGTGTCCTCACTGACGGGCGGATTATCCAGGATGGCCATGGCCATGAGTTAAAGGTGTTCGATGTCAAAGATGGCCATGGAATCGTCATGGCACACCGCGCTAAGCTGCGAACAGCGCTTATTAGTGGCCGAGAGTCTGAGACGATTACGCGCCGCGCCGAAGAGTTAGGGATTGAGCTGGTGTTCCAGAAAATCTGGAATAAACTTGAAGTCTATGAGAAGATCCTGGTGGACACTGAACTCACCCATGACGAGGTGGTATATATCGGGGATGATTTGATAGACATCCCCTTGTTGCAACGGGTAGGCCTGGCGGTGGCGGTGGCCGACGCTGTGGATGAGGTCAAAGCCGCCGCCCATTTGATTACGCAGCGCCCAGGCGGGCAGGGTGCTGTGCGCGAAGTGATTGAGCTCATCCTCAGGGCCCAGGGCCATTGGGACAGCCTGATCGAGCGCTATACCAAAGCCTGACCGTCGAAGGGAAAATTATGGATAAAACGATGCAGACCAGCACCACCCACATCGCACGCTTACTTGCCGAGTGCAAGGGATTTACCTTGATCGAGATCATGGTGGTCATCATCATTCTCGGCCTGCTTGCGACGTTGGTCATCCCGAACATCACCGGGTATACCGAAAAGGCCAAACGCGAAAAGGCGCGTGCTGACATCGCCAGTCTTGAGGGAGCCCTAGAGCTGTTCAAAGCTGATAACGGCTTCTATCCCACTACCGAGCAGGGGCTCGACGCGCTGATCGTCAAGCCATCGACCGGTCGTATTCCAGCGAAGTGGATGGACGGCGGCTACTTCAAGAAAGGGGTTCCCCTAGACCCATGGGGCAATCGGTATGTGTATTTCGCGCCCGGGCGTCGTGGGGAAGGCTATGAGATCATCTCTGTGGGGACCGACGGACAGGAAAGTGATGATGACATCTCGAGTTCAGATCATCTGGACTCAGGACGGGCTGTCGCTCGTTGAACTATCCATCGTCATCCTCCTCCTCAGCTTTCTTCTGCTCCTCTGTATTCCCCGGTTCGGCGCGGTCTTGGTAGGGCAACGACTTAATAGCACCGGCCATCTGATCACCGGCATGGTTCGCCATCTGTACGATCAGTCCACGGCCAAGAAGCGGGTCTACCGCCTGACCTATCACATCAACGATGGAGAGATCTGGGTTGCCGTCCCGAATGACGAGGGGGAGTTCATCGAAGATCAATCGTCAACCTTTACCCGCCGGCGCAAGCTCCCCACCGGCATACAGTTTGAGGACGTGGTCACCGCTGCAGAGAAAGTTAAAGAGGGGCAGGCCTACACTCAGTTTTTTCCGTCGGGGTTGGTCGATCGCACAATCGTCCATCTCCGCGCCGACGATGGCTCGCAACTGTCCGTGCTGATCCACCCGCTCAGCGGCCGTGTGACCATCGAGCCAGGGTATCGTGAACTCGAAGTGGTGCAAAAGCGCTGATGGATTCACGTTGCTGGAAGTCATGGTGGCTCTAGCCATTATCGCCTTCGCGGTGGTAACCTATGTACATTCGCAAAACACTAGCATAGCGCTGCTCAATGAATCGACAAATGTCACCGTCGCCACGCTGCTCGCCCAGGGACGCATGGTGGTCCTTGAGAGCAGCGACGTTCCCAGCACCCTGGAGCGGGAAGGGACCTTTGATGAGCCCGAGTATGCGGCATTTCGGTGGAAAGAGCGGGTGGTCTCGACACCATTGCCGAATATTTTGGAGGCCCATGTGGAAGTCTCCTGGGACGATAATCGGGGACGACGTTCCGTGGAATTGATCACCTTTGTCATCCGCAAATGAGCGCTGATAAGCCAATCGAGGATCCAGGGCGCTGGCGTGCTGCCGCGGGGTTCACGCTGCTGGAGGTGATGATTGCTATCGGCATTATGGCGACCATCCTGGTGATTCTCTTTGGGACATACTCCGCCGCCGTGGATCGTGCTGCGCGCGCGCGTGATCTGTCGCAGGTCTATCATGAAGCACGGGTGTTACTCCAGCTGATGGTGAATGACCTGCGTTCGGCCTGTGTCCCGGAGCCCACCCAGCAAGCCCAGCAAGCATTGCAGCAAGGCAAGACGGAGCCCATCACCTTTCTCGGGGAAGATCGCACGCAAGCCAACAATCCGGCGGATAAGCTGGCATTTTCCACCGTTCTGCCGACGCAACGCCCCGACGTCCCTGATCCGGAGATGTGCCATGTGACCTACAGTATCGAGCCAGTGAACGAGCCATCGCAAGGCGGTGCGCTATTCCGACGGGGAATTGCAGTTTGAACCCTGAGGACTCTGACCAGGATCGCCTGTTTCTACTGACCGAGTTGGCTTACGGGCTTGACTTTAAGTACTATGACGACCAGGGCACGGAATACCTCGACTGGAATTCCCGTCAACCCCGTGGCGGCAAACGCATGCCGGCACGCGTGAAGATCACGCTTCTATCGGCGGACCAGCGTGGACAGCTACGCCCATTCGAGATGATCACGGACTTTGTGCTCTCGCGCTAGAAGGCATCGATGATGCGTTTTCAGCTCTCGGGATGGTCGTGACAATGATACATGGGCCCCATAGGCAGCGCTGGTCTCAGCCAATGACCGACGAAGCTGGTGTGGCGCTGGTTATCACTCTGATCATAGTCACGCTGGTGGCGATTATCGTGCTCGATCTGAACTATTTGATGCGGGTCGATGTCCATGCTTCGACCAATTTCCGCGATGGAGTCAAGGCCTATTATCTGGCTAAGTCCGGCGTCACTGTGGTCAAGGAGCTGTTCAGCCGAAATATCCAGGAACTCGAGGAGCTAAAAAATACCCTCCTCGCCGGGGGTTCCCATACGCTGCCGATCGGCGATGGATCGGCCACCGTGCGCGTTATCGACGAAACAGGTAAGATCAACGTCAATGCGCTGGTCATCGACACAGCTCCGCCCCAGCAGACCGCCGGGGCCCAATTGCCTCAGGTGCAGCAGAGCGCTGGTGCCCAATTCCCCCAAGCGCGGCGCGGCGCTCAATCTCGTGAGGCCCAAACGGTCAACCCATGGATTCAGCCCATGCAAGACCTCTTTCAACGGCTCGGCGTCGACCCGACGCTCGTCGGTGCCCTTGTCGATTGGATCGATGTTGATGATATTCCCACGGGTGCCGGAGGGGCTGAGAGCAGCTATTACCGGGGTTTGGAGAAGCCCTATGCGGCCAGGAATGGGTCCATGGAAACGATCGCCGAACTCCGCCTCATTAAAGGCTTCACCGACGAGGTACTGCTCAAGCTCGGGGCGCGACGCGTGGGTGGAATCATCGATCCTGCCACCAACCTATATCTGACCGCGGTGCCGATGCCGCAGGGAGGTAGTTGGCGAGTCAATCTCAACACCGCGCCGATAGCGATCTTGCAGAGTTTGACCCGTGAGATGGGACAGTTCGCCGACGCCATCGTGCAACAGCGGGCGCAGCATCGCATCGAAAAGATCGACGAACTCCAGCAGGTCGGCGTCAGTGGAGAAGCCCTGCAAGACTTCCAGCGCCTGGGCACACTGACCAGCCTCTATTACGCGATTGAGGCTCGTGGAACCGTGGGCGACATGGTGACACAGATCACCGCCCTGATCCGAACGGGCGGAGATCAAGTCAGTCAGACCCTCTACTGGCGAGTCCAGTAGAGAAGGCAGGGCAGCAGATGCGGAGAGCACGTCGACCGGTCATTTTGGCGGGCTATCTATGCTACGCAGTAGTGCTGTTTGCACTGTTCACGTATCTCAAATTCCCGAGCCAACAGGTCCGCGCTTTTGTGCTCTCGGCACTCAGTCACCATGGATTGGGACAGATTCGCATCGGGTCAATCCAGCCCCTCCTGCCGGCGGGTTTGACGTTCAGCGAGGTAAGTGTCACCCATGACGTCAATGGCCAACCGCTGGAGCTGATGCGCATGCCAGAACTTCAGGTGCAGCTTCGGACCCTACGTCCCTTTGCCAATCCGTTACGCCTTGGCTTTGAAGGAGAGATCTACGGCGGTATGCTCTTGGGCGCAGTTGAGTGGGAGCACAACGGCAAGGGGCCGCTGCTGGGCATCCATGTCGATCTGCAAGATATTCGACCAGCCGCCCACCCGCTCGCAACCAAACTAGGAAACGCCATCGTGGCAGGGAAGCTCGCAGGCACTATCACTTTACAACTCTCGAATGGGGGCTGGCAAGATGGTAACGGGCGCCTGATTCTTCAGGGCGAGTCAGGGAGTATCGCCGGTCTCGATATCGCTGGCGTCCGACTTCCCTCCCTTACCTATGATCAGCTCAGTGCCGAGCTCGCCCTCCAACAGCGCCACGTGGTGGTGAAAGACGTGCAGATGAGTGGTCGCGATTGGCAGGTTGCCGTCCAGGGGAACGTCAGACTGAACGAGCGCCTGCGACAAAGCCCCGTAGACCTGACCTTACGCGTACACACCTCGGAAACGTTGGAGCAGCAGCTCGGCCTCGTCGGTATATTCCTGAAGCAACGCCGCGACCGACAAGGCTTCACAGCCCTTAAGATCAGCGGCACTCTGGAACATCTCAACCCAGTGCTGTAAGTATAGCATCCCCACGTCTAGCAGCTGACAACAGAGCAATACGTGGCAGAAGGAGTCATCATGACCGGCAATGAAATTCGCCAAAGCTTCCTCCAATTCTTCTCTGACCATGGGCATACGGTGGTGCCAAGCTCGTCCCTTGTCCCGCGCGATGACCCGACCCTCCTGTTCACGAACGCCGGCATGGTACAGTTCAAGGATGTTTTTTTGGGGAGGGAAAGTCGTCCCTACACGCGCGCCGCCACATCGCAAAAGTGCATGCGCGCCGGCGGCAAGCACAACGACCTTGAAAACGTCGGCCGGACAGCTCGCCATCACACGTTCTTTGAGATGCTGGGGAATTTCTCGTTCGGGGATTATTTCAAAACCGACGCCATCGCCTATGCTTGGGCCTTCGTTACCCAAACGCTTGGGTTACCGCGGGAGCGACTGTACGTCAGCATATACCAAGATGACGATGAAGCATTCAAGATTTGGCGCACGCAGGTCGGCGTGCCGACCGAGCGCATATTCCGCTTCGGTGAGAAGGACAACTTTTGGGCCATGGGTGACACCGGCCCTTGCGGCCCCTGCTCGGAGATCTTTTACGATCATGGGCCTGAGCTATCCTGCGGTCGCGCCAGCTGCACTGTGGGCTGTGATTGCGATCGCTATGTAGAAATCTGGAACCTCGTGTTCATGCAATTTGAGCGCGACCTCAGCGGCCAATTGACCCCACTGCCCAGACCGAGCATCGATACCGGCATGGGGCTTGAGCGCATCACCGCCGTCCTGCAGGGCGTGCACAGTAACTACGACACCGATCTGCTGCGTCCTATCATCCGCTTTGTCGAGGAGCTGATCGGCAAGTGCTACGACGCCGACGAGGGCCACGATGTGTCCATGCGCGTCATCGCTGATCATGCCCGCGCCACCAGCTTCCTTCTCAGCGATGGTGTACTGCCATCGAATGAAGGGCGTGGTTATGTGCTACGGCGCATCATTCGACGCGCCGCCCGTCATGGTATGCTGCTCGGCTTTGTAGAACCATTTTTCTATAAGGTGCTGGAAGCGGTGGCCGACGACATGGGTGGAGTGTATGCCGAATTAAACGCCTCGCGACAGTTCGCCGCCAATGTGACACTGCATGAGGAGGAGCGCTTCACATATACCCTGGAGACGGGCATGCGTGTCCTGGCGCGGGTCTCCGCAGAGGTTCGCCAACGTGGGGAAGACCAGATCCCTGGGGAGGAAGTTTTCAAGCTGTATGATACCTATGGCTTCCCCCTCGACCTCACTGAGGAGATCGTCCGCGATCAGGGGCTGGCGCTCGATCTCGCAGGCTTTGAGCGCGCCATGGACCACCAGCGCGAGCAGGCCCGGGCGGCCTGGAAGGGGAGTGGCGAGGAGGCAGTCAACCCAGTGTATCCCACGCTCGCGAAGCGACTTGGAAGTACACGCTTCCTGGGGTATGACACGCTGGAGGCCCAGGGAAGAGTCCTGGCCATTCTGAAAAATGACCAATTAGTCGAGGCAGCTGAGGAAGGCTCCGAGGTGGAGATCGTCGTCGACCAGACGCCGTTCTATGCCGAGGGGGGTGGACAAGTCGGCGATACAGGGCTGCTGGTCAATCCGCATGTGATTCTCGAGGTCAAGGATACCAGGCGGCCGATGCACGACCTGATCGTGCATCGCGCCCTGGTAAAGCGAGGGCGCGTTGGGGTGCAGGAGGTGCTCCACGCCCGGGTTGAATCGCATCGCCGTCAAGCGATCGCCCTCAATCATACGGGCACTCACATTCTGCACGCCACGTTGAAGCAGGTGCTGGGCGACCACGTTAAGCAAGCAGGGTCATTGGTGGCTCCCGATCGCCTCCGCTTTGACTTCACCCATTTCGGACGCCTAGCAGACCGCGAGGTCTACCGCGTGGAAGATCTCGTCAACGAGCGCATCCGTGAAGATCGACCGGTTGAAGTGGTGCACTCGGCGCTACACGACGCCTTGCAGATGGGCGCCGTAGCCCTCTTCGGCGAAAAATATGGGGATGACGTACGGGTGGTCAAGATCGGCGATTTCAGCATGGAGCTCTGCGGCGGAACGCACCTGCGTTCGACGGGCGAAATCGGTCTGTTGAAGGTCACCCAAATCAGCGGTGTGGCCGCGGGCGTCCGTCGTATCGAGGCACTCACGGGGGAGGCGGCGATCGCCCATGTCCGGCGTGAGGAGGCGGTTCTCAATGAGTTGCGTGCACTCCTCAAGGCCCAGGCATTTGAAGAGCTTACGAGAGTGCAGCGCCTCATCGAGCAGGTGCGCGAACTCGAACATGAGGTTGAAACTCTAAAAGGACGACTGGCCAACGTTCACACGCAGGATGTGTTAAGTGGTGTAACCGAGGTCAACGGCGTGAAAGTGCTGACGCTCCACGAGGGCAGCATGAACCCAAAAGACCTTCGTGCCCTCGTAGATATGGCCAGGGAGCGGCTGCGCTCTGGGGTGGTCGTGGCCGCCACTGTCGTGGATGAGAAAGTCGCGCTTGTGATCGGGATAACGCCTGATCTCACCCATCGCATCCATGCCGGCCAGCTGGCCAAAGCAGTGGCGTCCCTGGTCGACGGCAGCGGCGGCGGACGTGCCGATATGGCGCAAGCAGGGGGCAGAAGCCCCGAAAAGCTCTTGGAAGCGCTGGCACAGGTGCCTTCCCTAGTTGAAGCGCAACTGCAGGCGACATAAAGGCAACCAACTCCCGAATATCGTCACCGCTGAGCGCCTCTCCAAAGGCCATTATCACAGGAGACTCGCCGATGGCCGCCTCACCGCGCTTGATGACCTTCAGCAGGTCCTCGTCGGGAACTGTCGCCATGTATCGATGGTCGCTGAGACCCCATACCTGCTGGTTCACGGCATCGGAGACCGGCTCATCGCTCGTGTCACGGCGGCCGTGCGTATCTCCAGCATAATTAGTCGCAAAGCTCTTTCGCATGATCCGCATCACCGAGATACACGGCAAACGAACCACTCTAGAGCGCTCCCAATGTCAAGAGCAATAGGAATGTCCGACAAGCTGGGAACTTCATAGGTCCGCGCATCGAACATTACGGCCCCGTGCCGATCATGATAGAATGATTAGGGTACCGGGCCTGGAAGGGCAGACTATTTGCTGAGCGTGCGGACGTAGGCAATGATATCCTGAATTTGGTCATCTTTCAGGGAAGCTCCCCAAGGTGGCATCAGGGGAGATTTACCGACAGAGGCTCCACCGTTCTTGATGACTTTGAGCATGTCGTCATCTGACAGTTTGGACATATATTCTTTGTCCGTATGATCCCGAGGCTTTGGGTTAAGGGCGGCCGCCGCCGCGCCATCCCCCTTGCCCGATTGTCCATGGCACGTGGTGCAAAACTGCCCATACAGCTTTTTCCCTTGCTCGGCGTCGGCCGCATGAGCCACAAGCGCTGTGCCAAGCACGACTGCACAGAGGACCACGATGAATATCATCTCACGTATACGCTTCACTGCTGTGCACCTCCTTTGTTAGCAATAGGTCAACCTGCCTCTATCCAGGCTTTGAGAGACACTCCCCAGGGTGGGACCGGAATCCGAGTCAGGAAAGTCAACAGGCGGGCCATCGGACAATTGGTACCAGCAATACCCATACTCACTGCTCGATGAGTTGGCCGAACTATAACAGGTCGATACTTGAGCTGTCAAGGTTTCGAGACTCTCGATCAGCTATCTTAGAGGGGGACACATGTGAGGGATTTGAGCCACGTCGACGACCACGGGAAAGCGCATATGGTGGATGTCGGTGATAAGCCTGACACGGTGCGCGAGGCGCGGGCGCGGGGGGCCGTCGTCATGCAGCCGTCGACCTTAGAGCTGATTCAGCGCAATGCCTTAGAGAAGGGGGACGTGCTGGCGGTGGCGAAAATTGCTGGCATTATGGCCGCCAAGCGCACGTCTGAGTTGATCCCACTCTGTCACCCACTGCCGTTGACGAGTGTCGACCTGACGTTTGGCCTGGATCCCAGCGCGGGCCGGATCGATATTGAGAGCGTGGCACGTGTGACCGGTAAGACCGGGGTGGAGATGGAGGCGTTGGCGGCTGTTGCGGCAGCGGCGCTCACCGTGTATGACATGTGTAAAGCGGTGGACCGTGAGATGTACATCACGGACATTCGCCTCATTGAAAAACAGGGAGGGCGGAGTGGTTTCTTTCATCGCCCGGGGGAGAGGTAGTGACCGGAAAGGTTCGCACGATATACATTTGCCAGAGCTGTGGCTACCAGAGCAGCAAATGGCTTGGGCGGTGCCCCGAGTGTGAGCAGTGGAGTAGTTTCGTCGAAGAACGCACGTCGATGAAACCCCGCCGCTACCGGAGTGGGGGTGAGAGGTCCACGGCAAGGCCCATAGCTATCACTGAGGTCAGCGCTGATGAAGGAGAGCGCTTGCCGACCGGCATTGAAGAACTCGACCGTGTGCTCGGCGGCGGTGCGCTTCCCGGGATGGTGATACTCGTCGGCGGCGATCCCGGCATCGGAAAATCGACGCTGCTCTTGCAGGTCGCTGGATACATAAGCCGCAGCGGCCATCCCGTATTGTATGTCTCCGGCGAGGAATCGGCCAAGCAAACCCGCCTGCGAGCCGACCGTATCAGCGCCTTATCCGAGCATTTGCTCATTCTCCCGGATACTTCGGTGGAGCGCATTTTAGAGCACGTCGAACAGTTGCGACCCAGGCTGGTGGTGGTTGATTCAGTCCAGACCCTATCTTCAGAGCAGCTCCAATCTGGCGCGGGGAGCATCAGTCAGGTGCGCGACGTGACGGCGCGCATCGTCGAGATGGCCAAAACCGGTGGCATCGCGACCTTCCTGGTGGGGCATGTGACCAAAGATGGGGCCCTCGCGGGTCCGAAGGTGCTTGAACACATGGTTGATTGTGTACTCTATTTCGAAGGCGAGTCAAGCCATGCGTTTCGCATCTTGCGTGCGGTGAAAAATCGCTTCGGGTCGGTCAATGAAATCGGCGTGTTTGAGATGGCGAAAGAAGGTCTTCGCGAGGTGTGTAATCCCTCCCAACTTTTTCTCAGCGAACGCCCAGAAGGCACTTCTGGGTCGGTTGTGGTCTGCACCCTGGAGGGCACGCGTCCCTTGCTCATTGAGGTCCAGGCTCTTGCCTCGCCTTCACCCCTGGCCATGCCACGGCGTGTCGCGACCGGCTTTGACGTCAATCGGGTGGCTTTACTGATCGCCATTCTTGAGAAGCGGGTCGGACTTCATCTCCATGGCGAGGACGTGTATCTGAATGTCGCCGGTGGGATTCGCGTCTCTGAGCCTGCTGTCGATTTGGGGGTAGCCACGGCTATCGCCTCCAGCTTTCGCGACCGTCCCATCGATCCCCACACGGTGATCATGGGGGAGGTCGGGTTGGGAGGGGAGGTTCGGGCCATTCCACATCTCGAAGGTCGGCTACGCGAAGCGGAAAAATTGGGGTTCCAGCAGGCGGTGATTCCAGCACCACAACGTCCTCTGGGAGCCGTCGCCGGCAAACTTCATATCATCCCAGTTACTTCTGTTGCGGGTGCCTTCGAAAGCCTCTTTTGAGGCGCATTTTCCCGCCTACGTGCTTGACCGATGGGCTCAATTGTGGTATGATTTTTGTATGTTCGAGGCTTAATTTTCAATCACCTTTAGGACAGTGGCGGCTCACGTCACAGGACGTGGCCTCGTCACTCTTGAGCTCCATAGGGGAGGTGAGATTCATTGGGATAAGTTTTCTGCGTCTCGGGTTTGTCCTCTTAGCTGCGTTCCTAGGATATCATCTGGGCGCCCCACAGATTGCCAATGTGGAGTTCCCGTGGCTTGGTATGACGATAGGAATTACGCTTGCCGCCGCTATCATTGCGATCGAAAAGGGGGCACAGAAGATTCCGCCCAAGGTTCTGCTCGGTGGACTCCTAGGTTTAATTGTCTCGCTTCTGCTTGGGCACCTCCTCACGATCTCCTTGCTAACTATCCCCTTGATCGGGGATCCGGACAACATCGCGTTGCATGGTCTGGTCCACGCAGGTCTGGCCTATATCGGTATGGTGCTAGGGGCGCGTAAAGGTGCAGAGTTTGACCTGAACGAATATAAAAAGCTGTTCAGGGGTGAGGCGAAGGAGGAGAATCCAAAACTGCTCGACACGAGTGTGATCATTGATGGACGCGTGGCGGATATCTGTGAAACGGGATTTCTCGAGGGCACGCTGATCATCCCTCAGTTTGTGTTGCGTGAATTGCAGCAGATCGCCGACTCCTCTGATCCGATCAAGCGCAATCGCGGTCGACGCGGATTGGATATTCTCCAGCGCATCCAGCGCAGTGTGGATGTACATGTCAAGATCCTAGAGCAGGACTTCCCCAAGATCCGTGACGTCGATTCCAAGCTGGTGGCACTGGGAAAGGAATTGGGGGCTAAGATTCTGACGAACGATTTCAACCTCAACAAAGTGGCGGAGTTGCAAGGGGTTCCTGTCTTAAACGTCAATCAGCTCGCCAATGCGGTCAGACCTGTCGTGTTGCCAGGGGAGCTGATGAGCGTTCATATTCTGAAGGAGGGGAAAGAGTATGGTCAAGGGGTAGCCTACCTCGATGACGGTACCATGGTGGTCGTCGATAGCGCTCGCAAATATGTCGGGAAGAATGTCGATGTGGCGGTCACTAGCGTTCTGCAGACAACCGCGGGCCGCATGATTTTCACCCGCCTCAAGGATGACTTCGAGCGCGAGGAAAGCCTGGAAAGCAAGGTGGGGCGATGATCACCGCTGCCTTGATCCCCGCGGCGGGACGAGGGCAGCGGATGGGGCTTGACATTGAGAAGCAATTTCTGCAACTTGGGGGTAAACCCCTTCTCGCCTATACGCTTGCCCGGTTTGAAGCGACGCCGACTATCGACCGCATCGTAGTAATCGTCCCTTCGGGACGTGAAACCTTTTGCTATCAGGAAATTGTCGCGCCGGGGGGGATACGCAAAGTTACCCACATCGTGGCCGGTGCAGAGACACGCCAGCGTTCGGTCATGGCTGGCTTTAGCTGTCTCGATCAGGATGTCGATGTCGTCGTCATCCACGACGGGGCCCGACCGTTTGTGACTCCATCGCTGATTCAAGCGGCAGTTGAGGCTGCCTTGGCGGGCGGTAGCGCCGTTGCCGCGATCCCAGAATCAGATACATTGAAACGCGTGTCGAGGGCGGGTACTGTAATCGAGACGGTGGATCGGCGGAACCTGTGGAGAGCGCAGACGCCGCAGGCGTTCCGTCGTGCGATATTACAACGCGCTCTGGCGTATGCCACACAACATAATCTCGATGCGACGGATGAAGCGGCATTGGTCGAATGGTTGTCATGGCCAGTGCGGATTTTCCATGGCTCAATCTGGAATTTCAAGGTCACCTCCCCCGATGATTTGGTGTTGGCGGAGTTGTTGCTGGGCCCGCACGCCAAGGCGGACAATACTACCGAGAACCCTCGGGAGCACCAGTGAGGATCGGTATCGGGTACGATATACATCGCCTGGTACGCGGGCGTCCACTTATCCTGGGTGGGGTGGAGATAGACTCAGAGTGGGGTCTTGAAGGGCATTCCGACGCCGATGTATTGTTGCATGCCATCGGTGATGCATTGTTAGGCGCCCTGGCGTTGGGAGACCTCGGCCACCATTTCCCGGACTCTGACCCAAGCTATCGTGGGATCGCCAGCGTGAAGCTCCTCGAAAAAGTCGTAGAGATGGTACGAGATCAGGCCTACAGGCTGTACAACCTGGATACCGTAGTGATCGCGCAGAAACCTCGCCTCGCCGCATACATCCCCGCGATTCGGAGGAATGTCGCCGATATGCTTGCCACGGATCTCGGATCAATCAGCGTGAAAGCTAAGACCGCCGAAAGCTTGGGAGCCCTTGGACGCAGTGAAGGCATAGCCGTGCATGCCGTATGTCTCATCACTCAGGATAGCCGATAGCCTATGCGCCATCATAAAGTTCGTCCTGATCATGCCTTGGCCTCCGTTGTTCCTCGCTCCAGCAGGCGAGACCGAAACCATGTGCTGTGCGGGATTCATGCGATTCAGGAAGCGCTGCGCGTGGGAACACGGCGGATCGAGAGCATCTGGCTGGCCGAGGGGAGGGAGGGAAAGCGTCTGCGCCAGGTGAAGGCACTCGCGGCGGCACGGGGGACGCCGATCGAAATCGTTGCGGATCCTCGGTTGATCGAAGTGGCGGGGACAACGGTGCATCAGGGCATCGTTGCGTTCATGGCATCCCCACCTCTGTTGACCTTTGACGAATTGACCGCTCGGCTCACACTCCAGAGTCCAATCCCCCACATCGTGGTCCTAGATGGGGTGAAAGACCCACGTAATCTGGGCGCCATTATTCGCTCCGCCGCGGCGTTTGGCATCGGGGGGGTGATCGTGCCTGCGCGACGTGCCGTGGGCATTACGGCAACAGTCACGAAGGCTGCCGCCGGCGGTCTTGAACATGTTGGCGTGGCCGAGGTCACCAATCTCTCCCAGAGCCTTGAACGTCTGAAACGACTGGGATTTTGGATCGTGGGTGCCGATGAGCAGGCCGAGATCTCCTGCCGGTCATTTGCGTTTCCCACACCACTCGTCTTTGTCTTGGGCGACGAAGGTTCCGGCATCAGTCCGCTGGTCAAACACCACTGTGATGCGCTGGTGAGCATTCCTGTGTGTGGGCCACTGCGGTCACTCAATGTTGCGGTGGCGGCTGCCGTGCTGTTTTATGAAGTGATGGGACGCGAGCTTCGTCAACGTATCGCATCCGCCATACCTATTCCCGAAACGTCATCGCTGTAGCTTTTTCGCGTCGTTTGTGGTATAAGTATCGCTACGCCGCCGCTGGGGGTTCGCACGAGGACCCGTGTGCACATATCGCTGAGATGCCCGCCGATCATTGAGATCCCGGCTGACGCCTGCGAATATTGTAGTGCAACGTAGACTCGCCGGACCAGGTCCCATGCTCACCAGATCAAGACGTTTTCCGAGGGAGGCATGCCCATGCTTCGGTGGTGACTGTGTAACCTCGGGGCGGCTTGAGCCCTTGTTTTCGTGACAAAAATTGTGCTTGACTTTGGAGACACCCGAGCGTATTGTAGTGAGTTTGCGCTGGGCTGGCGTAGCTCAGGGGTAGAGCAGCTGATTTGTAATCAGCCGGTCGGGGGTTCAAATCCCTTCGCCAGCTCTGGTCTTATCGCTTCTCCCCTGCGTGCTGTCGGCCTACACGTATTATCTAGTGCATTTGGCAAATTCATCAGCGACTGGGGGAGGTGCCCGAGCGGCCAAAGGGAGCAGACTGTAAATCTGCCGGCGTACGCCTACGGAGGTTCGAATCCTCCCCTCCCCACTGGTGGTGCAGAACATTTAGGGCAGAAGGTGTCGCAAGGCAGCGTAGGTGGTTTCAGCCCGGCACGGCCAACCGGTAAGGGCGGGAATAGCTCAGTTGGTAGAGCGTCAGCCTTCCAAGCTGAGGGTCGCGGGTTCGAATCCCGTTTCCCGCTCCAACCCGTGGGGGTTTGGGTCATTGGCTCACGTAGCTCAGGCGGCAGAGCACTTCCTTGGTAAGGAAGAGGTCACCGGTTCGATCCCGGTCGTGAGCTCTGGTTCATCATTGAGAGGTGTAGTTGGGTTTTCTGCCGTGTGAGTCGGTTCGCGGTTATAAACCATACCGATGAGGTGGGTTTAGGCCGAACGCCAGAAGAGACTGAGAGCTAGCCATGCGGGAAATCATTATGTTAGCATGCAACAGCTGTCGACAGCGTAATTATTCCACCATGAAGAACAAACGCACCACCCCCGATCGACTGGAACGTAAGAAATATTGTCGCTTTTGTCGAAAGCATACGATTCACCGTGAAACGCGGTAATGCTGAGAATGTTTGACCCTTGGTGGAACGAGTGATGAGAGGTACTGTTTCATGGCCATGAGAGGGGCCAGTAGCTCGAACGGCTAGAGCACCGGACTCCAAATCCGGGGGTTGGGGGTTCAAATCCCTCCTGGCCTGCTTCTTCAAGGTGTCCATGGCTCTTTGGTCTGCATACTCTCATTTGTGAGCAATATGCCATGCGTGAATATGTTGCGCGGGTGACCACTTTTCTGCAGGACGTCCAGGCGGAGACGAAGAAAGTCACATGGCCAAGCCGGCGAGACGTCGTGGGCTCCACGCTGGTAGTTATTGTGGCGGTATTCATCATCGCTGGTTTCCTCGGAATCATCGATTTTATCCTGTCGTTGCTTATCGGCGCACTCATTAAGTGACTCCTTCTCATTGACGGTCTGGCCACGGAGAAGAGGTTGCGAGGCATAGCCTTTTAGGCTTTAACGTGGGTCATACGCGTATGGCGCTGCATTGGTATGTTATTCATACCTACTCAGGCTATGAAGATAAGGTAAAAGCTAGTATTGAAGAGCAGTTTAAGGCAAAGGGGCTTTCGTCTGCGGTCGGAGAATTGCGCATCCCTACAGAGGATGTTGTCGAAGTGAAGGCCGGTAAGAAGCGCGTATCGAAGCGCAAATTCTTTCCCGGCTACCTCTTGATCCAGATGGAGATGAATGATGAGACGTGGTATTTGATTAAAAGCACGCCCAAGGTGACGGGTTTTCTCGGCGGTAATACTCCGACCCCCTTGACAGAGGCGGAGGTGGAAGAAATTTTGAAGACGGAAAAGGGCGAGCCAACGACCCCGAAGCATAAGGTGCTCTTTGAAGCTGGGGAGAATGTCAGAGTCATCGAGGGGCCCTTCACCAATTTCACCGGTATGATCGATGAGGTGAACCTCGAACGTGGCAAATTGCGCGTGATGGTGAGTATTTTCGGTCGGGCTACCCCTGTCGAATTAGACTTCCTGCAGGTAGAGAAGATTTAGGGAGGCTCCATGGCAAAAGAAGTCATGGCATCGGTCAAACTCCAACTATCAGCCGGTCAAGCGAATCCCTCACCTCCTGTGGGACCCGCGTTGGGTCAACACGGTGTGAACATCATGGAATTTTGCAAAGCGTTCAACGCCCAAACAAAAGGCCAAGAGGGTACTATTGTGCCGGTGGTAGTGACCATCTTTACGGACCGTTCCTTTACCTTTATTACCAAATCGCCCCCTGCACCCGTCTTATTGAAGAAGGCCGCTGGCATCGCCAAAGGCTCAGCGGAGCCGAACCGCAGTCGAGTGGGGCAGGTCAGCCGGGAGCAAATCCGTGAAATCGCCCAATTGAAGCGGAAGGACCTCAATAGTTATGATCTTGAGGCCGCGATGAAGACGATCGAGGGAACCGCCCGGAGTATGGGGATTGAGGTCGTCCCCTAAGACAGATTATGAGGGAGGCAACTATGCCAGATTATGGCAAGAAATATGCGGCCGCTAGAAACCTCGTTGACCGAACCAAACGTTACGATCTCCCTGAGGCTCTATCGCTGGTGAAGAAAATTCACCCGGCGAAATTCGACGAGACAGTTGAGCTGGCGGTGCGTCTGGGCGTTGACCCACGCCATGCGGATCAGATGGTGCGCGGTAGCGTGGTGATGCCGCATGGCATCGGAAAAGTGGCCCGAGTGCTGGTATTCGCCAAGGGCGAAAAAGAGAAAGAGGCACTGGAAGCCGGTGCGGATCACGTGGGAGCTGAGGATTTAGTCGCCAAGATCCAGCAAGAGGGTTGGCTGGAGTTCGACCGCGCTGTAGCTACACCGGATATGATGAGCCTGGTCGGTCGTCTGGGTAGGCTCCTGGGACCACGGGGGCTTATGCCAAACCCAAAATCCGGCACCGTAACGTTTGAGGTGGGGCGTGTGGTGCGGGAGATCAAAGCGGGAAAGGTCGAGTTCCGGGTCGATAAGGCGGGCATCATTCATGCGCCGGTTGGGAAGGTCAGTTTCGCTGACGAAGCTTTGGTAGAGAATGCCCGCGCTATCATCGACACGCTGATCCGGATGAAGCCGGCATCGAGTAAAGGACAGTATATCAAAAGTATCGCCGTGTCATCGACGATGGGACCAGGCGTCAAGGTAGACCCGACACAAGCCGCCGCCATAGCGCGATAGTTGAGTCCGGAGGTAGGGGAGCGTGGGAGAGGGAACACGAGTCAAGTCAGAAAAGGTGGAGTCCGTTACCGAATTGCATGAGAAGTTCGCCCGTGCGGTCTCGGCGGTGTTGGCTGACTTTCGTGGTCTCACGGTACAAGAGATCACAGAACTGCGACGGCAATTACGCGAAGCGTCGCTCGAATTAGCGGTGGTGAAAAACACGTTGGCGCGCCTCGCCGTCCAGGAAACGCCCTTCGAAAGATTGTCGCCATTCCTGAAGGGCCCGACGTCGATTACCTTGAGCTATCGAGATATGGTGGCACCGGCGAAGATCCTCAGTGCTTATGCCAAGAAGCAGCCGAAGTTGGCGGTGCGCGCCGGATTGTTCGAAGGGGAGATCGTCCCTGCCGAGAAGATCGCGGAGGTCGCCGACCTGCCGCCACGTGACGTGCTACTCGCACAGGCATTGGCCGCCATGCAGGGGCCGCTGGCTGGTCTGGTGTGGACACTCCAGGGTGTTTTAAGCACTTTTATCGGGACCCTGCAAGCCATTCACGACAAGAAAGCCCAAGGTTGAGGAGGAAATCATGCCCGACATCACACGGGAGGATGTGGTCACCTTCATTGAAAACATGACCGTCTTGGAGCTGTCCCAGTTCGTCAAAGATCTCCAGGAGCGATTCGGGGTCTCAGCCGCGATGCCGATGGCTATGCCACAGGGTGGGGGAGGGGCCACTGCCGAAGCACCCCAGGAGGAAAAAACCGAATTCGACCTCATTCTTAGCGGCGCCGGCGATAAGAAGATTCAGGTGATCAAGGTCGTGCGAGCCATCACGGGCTTGGGATTGAAGGAGGCGAAGGATCTCGTCGACGGAGCGCCCAAGCCAGTCAAAGAAAAGATCAGCAAAGATGAAGCTGACGAACTGAAAAAACAGCTTGAAGAGGTTGGAGCCGCAGTCGAGATCAAGTGAGAGGTGACCAGCATGGCGAAGGTGGACGTTTCGCTGGATCTTAACAAACATCGGCAGCGCAGGGACTATGCCAGGATCTCCACCGTCATCAATATTCCCAACTTGATCGAGGTGCAGAAAGATTCGTACGCTCGGTTCCTGCAAAAAGATCGCCACCCGAAGCAACGGGAGGATCGAGGCTTAGAGTCGGTCTTCCGCAGCATCTTCCCGATCAGCGATTTCAACGAAGTGGCGTTCCTCGAATATGTCGGCTACGAAATTGGGACGTGGGAATGCAACTGCGGCGAATACAAAAGTCTGGGCGGCGAAGGTGTGGAATGCGAAAAATGTGGAAAGAACCTTATCTATAAAGAAAAATATGATGTGGAAGAGTGTCGTCAGCGCGGAATGACGTATGGCGACCCGTTGCGCATCATGGTCCAACTCGTGGTTTCGGAACGGGACGAGGAAACCAGCGAGATTCGCATTCGCGATGTCAAAGAGCAGAAGGTTTACCTGGGGGAAATCCCCCTAATGACGGACAAGGGCACTTTTATCATCAACGGCACCGAGCGCGTTATCGTCAGCCAACTCCACCGCTCTCCTGGTGTGTTCTTCAACGCCGAGAAGGTGCGGGGGGCAAGCGGCAATGTGGTATACTCAGCGCGCGTCATTCCCTATCGGGGCTCGTGGCTGGATTTCGAGTTCGATAGTAAGGGAACGTTGTTCGCTCGCATCGATCGCCGCCGGAAACTTCCCGTGACTATCCTATTGCAAGCGTTGGGCTACAGCAGTGAGCAGGTGCTGCGGGCCTTCTACCCCATCGAACACGTGGTGTACGAGACCACTCGCGGGGTGTTTGCGAAACGCGTCTCAGAGCTATTAGCCGGGCAGGCCCCGACAGAGGATATCGTCGATCCAAAGAGCGGCGAGATGATCGCCAAGGCTGATCGCAAAATCTCCAGGGCGACGGCAAAGCGCTTGACGTCAGCGGGACTCGAGACGGTACCGATTGGCACAGACGAACTGTTGGGGAAATATTTAGCCCATGATGTGATCGATGAGACGACGGGCGAGGTGGTGGTTGGGATCAACGAAGAGGTCACCCCTGACGTCCTAGATAAAATCCGCCTCAAAGGGATTCGAGAGTTCTCCGTTCTGTACATGGAAAACCCTCGGTTAGACACCTGCATGCGGGACACGGTCGCCAGCGATAAATCGCGCACGCAAGAGGAAGCGTTGCTGGAGATCTACCGACGATTGCGGCCGGGTGACCCTCCGACGAAAGAGACGGCGAAAGCGCTCTTCGAAAACTTATTCTTTAACGCCAAGCGTTACGATCTCTCCGAAATCGGGCGCTGGAAGCTGAACCACAAGCTGCAGGAGACGTTTGACAAGCTTGAACTGACTCCACCCCCAGCAGAGCATCGAACCTTAACTGAGGCCGATATTGTGGCGGTGATTGGCTATCTCCTTGACCTCCGCAAGGGGCGTGGGACGGTCGACGATATCGACCATCTGGGGAACCGGCGCGTGCGATCGGTAGGGGAACTCCTGGAAAATCAATTTCGCATCGGCTTGATACGTATGGAGCGTGCCATCCGGGAGCGCATGAGCATTCATGACCTCGATCAGGTGATGCCGCATGACCTTATCAGCTTCAAGCCGGTGTCGGCGGCGATTAAAGAATTCTTCGGTAGCAGCCAACTGTCACAATTTATGGATCAGACCAATCCGCTCTCGGAGCTGACCCATAAACGCCGCCTCAGCGCTTTGGGACCAGGAGGTCTGACACGTGATCGGGCGGGGTTCGAGGTGCGTGACGTCCACCCCACGCACTACGGTCGGATCTGTCCGATCGAGACCCCTGAAGGGCCGAACATCGGCCTCATTGCGTCGCTCAGTACGTATGCTCGCGTCAATAAACTCGGGTTCATCGAATCACCCTATCGCAAAGTACGGAATGGGCGAGTCACCGATGAAGTCGACTTTCTATCGGCGGTCGAAGAAGATCGCTATGTAATCGCTCAAGCCAGCGCTGAGCTCGACCCTGATGGGCGGTTTGCCCGTGATATCGTCGCAGCTCGTAAGGGCAGCGAATTCCTGCTGGTGCCGGTGGAAGAAATCGACTACATGGACGTGTCGCCGAAACAGCTCGTCAGCGTCGCGGCCTCGCTCATTCCGTTCCTTGAGAACGATGATGCGAACCGTGCCTTGATGGGTTCCAACATGCAACGGCAGGCCGTCCCCTTGCTGTGCACGGAAGCCCCATTGATTGGGACTGGGATGGAGTACATCGCGGCCCGCGATTCTGGGGCTGTGCTGGTCGCGAGGCATCCTGGCACGGTAGTCAGCGTTGATGCCACACGCATCGTCGTGCGGGCCGAACCAGGCAGCGACACAGAACGCCTGGAGGCTAAGGTCGATATTTACAACCTGACCAAATTTCAGCGTTCGAACCAGAATACGTGCATCAACCAAAAGCCGGTGGTTCACGTGGGGGACCGGGTGGAACGCGGTGAGGCCATCGCCGATGGGCCTGCCACCGATGCCGGCGAATTAGCCCTGGGGCAAAACGTGTTGGTAGCCTTTATGTCATGGAGGGGCTATAACTTCGAAGACGCCATCGTCGTCAGTGAGCGATTGGTGAAGCGTGACCGCTTCACCTCCATCCATATCGAGGAGTTCGAGGTCGAAGCCCGCGATACGAAGCAAGGCAAGGAAGAGATCACCCGCGATATCCCCAACGTGGGTGAGGAGGCGCTCAAAGATCTCGATGAAAGCGGCATCATCCGCATTGGGGCGAAGGTCAAACCGGGCGACTATTTGGTCGGAAAGGTCACGCCAAAAGGAGAGACACAACTCAGTCCTGAGGAAAAGCTCCTGAAGGCGATTTTCGGCGAGAAAGCCGGCGATGTACGCGATACCTCCTTAACCGTTCCCCCTGGGGTAGAGGGGACTGTAGTCGGCGTCCGAGTGTTTTCCCGCAAGGGACTCGATAAAGATCTTCGGGCGCGCGCTATCGAAGACGACGAGGTGCAATATATCGAGAAAGATTTTGCGGAGGAGCGGCAGATCCTCGAGAGTGAGCGTGACCAGCGCATTCGAGAACTGCTGGCGGGGCAAAGAGTCGGCCAAGAGGTGCGCGATCCCGAAACTGGCATGGTGTTCCTCAAGAAGGGGGCGACCTTAACATCCGACGTCCTGGCGCGTTTCGGGGGTTGGGCGCTGTTGGATTTGCCTCTCGCCGAGCGCGATGGCCTGGTCAGTGCCGTCGAAACGTTGTGGGAACGCGTGCGGGATCAGGTCCAGCGCTTGCAGGATCTCTGCGAGGAGAAAACCTCCAAGGTTCGCAAGGGAGATGAACTTCCACCTGGGGTGCTGAAGCTGGTGAAGGTGTATATCTCCATGAAACGGAAGCTGTCCGTTGGCGATAAGATGGCCGGCCGCCATGGAAATAAGGGAGTGGTCTCGGTGATCGTCCCTGAAGAGGATATGCCATGTATGGCCGACGGTACGCCGGTTGACCTGATTCTCAATCCTCTGGGGGTGCCTTCGCGGATGAATGTCGGGCAGATTCTCGAATCTCATCTGGGCTGGGCCGCCGAGCATCTGGGACTATACATTGCGTCTCCTGTTTTCGATGGGGCTCGCGAGGAGGACATCAAGCAACTGCTCGCTGAAGCGGGATTGCCACAGACAGGGAACACGATTCTGTATGACGGCAAGACCGGCGAGCCGTTCCATCAGAAAGTTACGGTGGGCTACATTTACATGATGAAGCTGCACCACCTGGTTGATGATAAAATTCACGCTCGTTCCACGGGTCCCTACTCCCTTGTCACACAGCAGCCACTGGGAGGCAAAGCGCAATTTGGCGGACAACGCTTGGGTGAGATGGAAGTTTGGGCCCTCGAAGCCTATGGGGCCGCATACACCTTGCAAGAGATGCTGACCGTCAAATCCGACGATGTGGCTGGACGCACCCGCATGTATGAAGCGATCGTGAAAGGTGACAATATCCTCGACGCCAGCCTGCCAGAGTCGTTCAATGTTCTGGTCAAGGAACTGCAGAGCCTCTGCCTTGACGTTGAATTGATCAAGAGCGACGGACATGCCAATTGACCGATGCATTGGCGTGGTCAGGATGGTAGTCGGAGCGCTTCGCTGAGGAGGAACGGGTTTGGACAGCATTCTGGAACTCTTTGAAAAGCCCAAGGAGCCGCTAGATTTTGATGGTATCCGCATTCGGATCGCATCGCCGGCGAAAATCCGCGAATGGTCGCATGGTGAGGTGAGGAAGCCCGAGACCATCAACTATCGGACCTTTAAGCCTGAGCGCGATGGACTTTTCTGCGCCAAGATTTTCGGCCCGACAAAAGATTGGGAGTGCAACTGCGGTAAATATAAGCGCATGAAACATCGTGGCATCGTCTGCGAGAAATGTGGCGTCGAGGTCATCCAATCGAAAGTACGTCGTGAACGCCTCGGACATATTGAGCTGGCCTGCCCAGTGTCTCATGTGTGGTTCTTTAAGGGGTTGCCCAGTCGCATCGGCAATCTTCTCGATATGTCACTGCGGGAGTTGGAACAGATCCTCTATTTTGAGAAGTATGTGGTCATCGATCCTGGTGAGACGCCCATCCCCGAGAAGGAGTTGTTGAGCGAAGAAAAGTATCGGGAATATAGGCAGGAATATGGAGACCGATTTAGGGCAGGCATGGGGGCGGAGGCCATTCGGGAGATGCTGCAGAGTCTCGATATCGAGCAACTCGCAGCCCAGCTCAAGGTCGAAGTCGCCGATGCTACATCGACGCAGCGTAAGAAGAAGCTCGCCAAACGGTTACGACTGGTGGAGGCTTTTCGCAAGTCGGGAAATCGCCCCGAATGGATGATTCTCGAAGTCGTGCCAGTCATTCCGCCGGAGCTGCGCCCCTTGGTGCCGCTGGATGGAGGCCGCTTCGCTACCTCAGACCTGAACGATCTCTATCGCCGCGTGATCAATCGCAATAATCGGCTTGTCCGGCTGCAAGAGCTCAAAGCTCCGGAAATCATCATCCGCAATGAGAAGCGCATGCTGCAGGAGGCCGTCGATGCGCTGTTCGACAATGGCCGTCGGGGGCGCCCGCTGCGGGGGCCGAACAAACGCCCACTCAAGTCTCTCAGCGACATGCTGAAGGGCAAGCAGGGACGGTTCCGCCAAAACCTGCTGGGAAAACGTGTCGACTATTCAGGCCGCTCAGTGATTGTGGTGGGTCCCGAGCTGAAGATGCATCAGTGCGGCCTGCCGAAAAAGATGGCGATTGAGCTGTTTAAGCCGTTTATCTATCACAAACTGGAAGAGCGAGGATACGTGGCGACGCTGAAAAGCGCCAAACGGATGGTTGAGAAAGAACGCCCTGAGGTATGGGACGTGCTCGATGAGATCATCCGCGAATATCCGGTCCTGCTGAACCGTGCGCCAACCTTGCATCGTTTAGGCATTCAGGCCTTCGAACCAGTGCTCGTGGAAGGCAAGGCCATCAAAATCCATCCGCTGGTGTGCGCTGCCTTCAATGCGGACTTCGACGGCGACCAGATGGCCGTGCATATCCCACTGTCGATCGAAGCGCAGACCGAAGCGCGCGCCTTGATGCTGTCAACGAACAATATCCTTTCGCCAGCCCACGGTAAGCCTCTGACCATTCCCAGCCAGGATATGGTGTTGGGATGCTACTACCTAACCAAAGTGCGCGGCGGTGCCAAGGGTGAAGGACGCATTTTTGCAAATTTCTCTGAAGTCCGCATCGCCTACGACCAAGGGGTTGTCGCCCTGCAAGCGCGCATTAAAGTCCGCCTGAACGGTGAACTGGTCGACACGACGGTGGGCCGTGTGCTGTTCTATGAGAGCGTGCCGAAGGAACTGGTCTTTTCGAGTGCGAACCGTCAGATGGACAAACGCGCCATGTCTGAGCTGGTTGGTGAGTGTTACCTCCGCTGCGGTCAGGATGGCGCCGTTGAATTTCTCGAAAACCTCAAGCAAATTGGTTTTCAGTATGCGACACAATCCGGCATGTCCATCTCCATCGAAGACATGCGGGTGCCGCAACTGAAAGAAGAGCTAGTGGAAAAGGCTCGCAATGAGGTGATCGAAGTCGAAAAGCAATATCGCGATGGTCTGATCACCAAGGGGGAACGTTACAACAAGATCATCGACATTTGGGCCCATGTCACCGAGCAGATCTCGGACGAGATGTTCCGCGAGATGGAAGCGGAGGACGAACGCCTCATGCGCGGCGAAGCCAGTGATGGCTCTCAGTTCAATCCGATCTTCATCATGGCAGATTCGGGGGCCCGCGGCGGTATTCAACAGATCCGACAGCTGGCAGGGATGCGTGGTTTGATGGCAAAGCCCTCTGGAGAGATCATCGAGACGCCGGTGACCTCGAACTTCCGTGAGGGCCTCACCGTGTTGCAGTACTTCATTTCGACTCACGGGGCCCGCAAGGGGTTGGCAGACACCGCGCTCAAAACGGCGAACTCAGGGTATCTGACTCGACGCCTGGTGGATGTTGCTCAGGATGTGATCGCAGTTCAGCTCGATTGCGGAACGGTTGACTCCATTGAGGTCAGTGCCCTCATCGAAGGCGGTGAAATCATCGAACCTCTGGTTGACCGCATCGTCGGGCGCTTCGCGGCAGAGGATGTCAGTGATCCATTCACCGGGGAGGTGCTCGTCCCCGCGAACACTGAAATCGATGAGGATACCGCCCAACGCATCGAAGACCGCGGTATTGAACATGTGAAAGTGCGTTCGATGTTGACCTGCGAAAGCCGTGAGGGTGTCTGCGCTATGTGCTATGGGCGCAATTTGGCTACCGGCCAGCTGGTGGAGGTGGGTGAGGCCATCGGGATCATCGCCGCCCAGTCGATTGGCGAACCCGGTACGCAGCTCACAATGCGGACGTTCCACATCGGCGGCACCGCCAGCCGGGTCGTAGAGCAAACGACACAGGTAGCTAAGAAATCCGGGATTGTGCGCTTTTCTAACCTGCGCACCGTCGTCAACAAGGATGGTGACATCGTCGTCATGAATCGCAATGGCAGCGTCATGATCCTCGATGACCAAGGTCGCGAGCGTGAGCGCTATCCGGTTGTCTATGGGGCTCGCATCAAGGTCAAGGATGGGCAGCAGGTGACCGCCGGCGAGACCATCGTGGAATGGGATCCCTATACTATCTCCATCCTCACCGAGGTCAGCGGGAAAGCGACATTGGCAGATATTGTCGAAGGCTTCACCATGAAGGAAGAGGTCGACGAGGTGACCGGCCTGGCTCGCAAAGTCATCGTCGAACATCACGACGAGAGCCGACAACCCAATGTATCGATCCGCGATGGCGAGGGCAAAGTCATCGGTCGTTATATTCTCCCCGCCGGTGCTCATCTGGCAGTGAACGATGGTGACCATGTGGCTGCCGGCGATGTCATCGCCAAGATCCCTCGTGAAACGACCAAGACCAAAGACATCACGGGTGGTTTGCCGCGAGTTGCCGAGCTGTTCGAGGCACGCAAACCTAAAGAACAGGCGGTCATTTCCGAGATCGATGGCGTGGTGAAGTTTGGGGGCTTCCAAAAGGGTGCGCGTAAGGTGCTAGTGGTGGCCGATGACGGGGAAGAGCGTGAATATCTTATTCCGCGTGGCAAACACGTCTATGTTCATGAAGGAGACCGCGTGCGGGCCGGCGAACCTCTCATGGATGGCGCGGTGAATCCGCATGACATCCTCGATGTCCTGGGACCTAAGGCGGTGCAACGCTATCTCGTGAATGAGGTGCAAGAAGTCTATCGACTCCAGGGGGTCACCATCAACGATAAGCACATTGAAGCGATCGTGCGCCAGATGATGCGGCGCTTAGTGATCGAAGACCCGGGTGATACCGATTTGCTCGTCGGCGAGCAAGTGGCACGCGAGCTCTTGACGGAGAAAAACGAAGAGGTCAGGCGCAACGGTGGGCAGGAGGCCCGCGGGAAAGCAATCCTCCTGGGTATCACCAAGGCTTCATTAAGCACTGATAGCTTCATTTCCGCCGCATCCTTCCAGGAGACGACGCGTGTACTGACCCAGGCCGCTGTGGGAGGGCTGGTCGACCATCTCAAGGGATTGAAAGAAAACGTCATCATGGGAAAACTGATCCCCGCAGGAACGGGAGCGAAGCATTATCGGAGGGTGCGGGTTGGTAGTGATGAGGTGACCAACGGCGAGTCGAATGAGCACGAGCTGCACACGACAGTAACGTATGCTGACGACGATGAGATGGATGGGGAGGAGGACTAGGCCAGGATGCCGACGATCAACCAATTGGTTCGGAAGGGACGAGAGAAAATCCGCACACGCACTAGCAGCCCAGCGTTGCAACGGAATCCTCAGAAGCGTGGGGTTTGCGTGCGGGTGTACACCACGACACCCAAGAAGCCCAACTCGGCGCTCCGCAAAGTGGCCCGCGTGCGCCTCACCAATGGCATCGAGGTGAGCACTTATATCCCTGGCATCGGCCATAACCTCCAGGAACACGCCATCGTCTTGATCCGCGGCGGTCGCGTGAAGGACCTCCCCGGAGTCCGCTATCACGTAATCCGCGGTTCCTTAGATACAGCAGGCGTGCAGAATCGACGCCAGGGACGCTCCAAGTACGGGGCGAAGCGCCCTAGGTAGGGGGAATTAATCCATGGCACGACGGCGTGTGGCCGAAAAGCGCGAGCCCTTGCCCGACCCCAAGTTTCGTGACACGTTGGTCACAAAGTTTATCAACGTCCTGATGCTGTGCGGCAAAAAGAGCACCGCCGAGCATATTTTCTACGGCGCTCTCGATCTCGTGGCCGAGCGCAGCAAGCAAGACCCTCTGGGCGTTTTCAAACGTGCGATGGACAACGTGAAGCCAGTGCTAGAGGTGAAATCCCGGCGAGTCGGCGGGTCAACCTATCAGGTGCCCGTTGAAGTGCGACCTGACCGGCGTCAGGCGCTCAGCGCGCGTTGGATTGTGCAATCGGCGAAGTCCCGTAGCGAACGCACCATGCGGCAGCGTCTCGCCGGTGAGTTGTTGGATGCCTCCAACAACACTGGGGTCGCGATCAAAAAGAAGGAAGATACCCACAAAATGGCCGAGGCCAATAAGGCTTTTGCCCATTATCGTTGGTAAAACCGAGGAATAGGGTCTTGAACCAAGAACAATCGCTCACGAAAATACGCAATATCGGCATCATTGCCCATATTGACGCCGGCAAGACTACCACGACCGAGCGCATTCTCTACTATACCGGCCGAGCCCACAAGATGGGGGAAGTCCACGAGGGTTCCGCCACCATGGACTGGATGCCCCAGGAACAGGAGCGTGGCATCACGATCACCTCTGCAGCCACGACATGTTTCTGGTTAGGACATCAAATCAACATCATCGATACGCCCGGTCATGTGGATTTCACCGCCGAGGTGGAACGTTCGCTCCGGGTGCTCGACGGAGCTGTCGGCGTGTTCTGCGCCGTCGGAGGAGTTGAACCACAGTCGGAGACCGTGTGGCGCCAGGCGGAAAAATACGGTGTGCCGCGGATTGCCTTCGTCAATAAACTGGATCGCATGGGGGCAGATTTTCAGCGCTGTGTCCAGGAGATTCGGGAGAAATTGGGAGCTCACCCGTTGGTGCTACAGCTGCCTTTGGGGATTGAGCAAAGCCTCCAGGGGGTGATCGATCTGATTCGCTTGCAGGCCATCGTTTACGATGAAGAGACACTTGGATCGACCTACCGCATCGAACCGATCCCTGATGCTTTTGTAGCGGAGGCGGAGGCTGCGCGTGTCCAACTGCTCGAAGCCCTCTCCGAGAACGATGACGCCTTTATGATGAAATATTTAGAAGGCGAGAACATCACTCCCGAAGAGATCGAGGCATCCATTCGTCAGGAAACCTTGGCCGGCCGGTTAGTACCGGTGGTGTGTGGAGCCGCCTTTAAGAACAAGGGGGTTCAACAATTATTGGATGCGATCGTCAAATACCTTCCATCCCCCTTGGATATTCCCGCGGTCCACGGATTGAACCCAAACGGCAAGGAGGAAATCCGTGAGGTTGATGCGCATGCGCCGCCAGCGGCTTTGGTCTTTAAGATCATGACCGACCCGTACGTCGGGCAATTGACCTTCTTGCGCGTCTATTCAGGAGTGTTACGTGTCGGCGATCATGTCCTGAATACTACCAAGGGGGTACGGGAGCGGGTCGGGCGCCTTCTGCGTATGCATGCCAACAAGCGCGAAGATGTGGAGCTGGTGCATGCTGGGGATATCGCCGCGACCGTTGGCTTGAAGCGTACACTAACTGGCGATACGCTCGCCGCCGAGGGAGCACCGATTATTCTCGAGTCGATGGCGTTTCCGGAGCCCGTCATTTCTGTAGCCATTGAACCCAAGACTAAAGCCGACCAAGAGAAGCTGGGTGTGGCGTTGCACAAACTGGCTCAGGAGGATCCGACTTTTAAGATCACCACCGATCGTGAAACCGGCCAGACACTCATTGCCGGGATGGGGGAGCTGCACTTAGAGATTCTCGTCGATCGGCTCTTTCGAGAGTTCAGTATTGGTGCGAACGTTTCCAAGCCCCAGGTCGCCTACAAAGAGACCATTAAGCGTGGCGTCAGAGCTGAGGGGAAATTTGTTCGGCAGTCAGGAGGTCGCGGCCAATATGGTCATGTATGGCTCGAAATCGAGCCGTTGGAGCGCGGTGCTGGTTTCGAGTTCGTCGACGCGGTGGTGGGTGGAACAATCCCGCGCGAGTATATTCCAGCCGTCAGGCAGGGTGTACAGGAGGCAATGGAGGCCGGGATATTCGCCGGTTACCCAGTCATTGATCTGCGGGTGAAAGTGTATGATGGGTCATATCATGATGTCGATTCATCCGAATTAGCCTTCAAGATTGCGGGCTCGATGGCCCTTAAGGACGGAGCCAAGAAGGCGGGCGGAGTGTTGCTCGAGCCGATCATGGACGTGGAAGTGGTGACCCCAGAGGAATTTATGGGGGACGTCATCGGGAACCTGAATTCCCGCCGTGGCAATATCAAAGCGGTGACGACGCGTGCAGGAGCGCGGGTGATCTCGGCCCGCGTGCCGCTCTCCGAGATGTTCGGATATGCCACCGATCTGCGTTCCTTGTCGCAGGGACGGGCGACGTATACAATGCATTTCAGTTCGTACCAAGAAGTTCCCTTTAACCTAGCGGAGGAACTCCTCTTCAAGGGGAAGAAGGGGCAAACAGCGAAAGAATTGGCGCTGTAACTCTGACGCGTGCGGGCAACCTCCTGGTTGCCTAGGCGATTGTGACGTAGCCAAGTCCAGAGTGCTACTGTAGGAGGAGGGTGGTATGGCGAAGGAGCGGTTTGTCCGGACGAAGCCGCATGTCAACGTCGGCACTATCGGGCATATCGACCACGGCAAGACGACGTTGACAAGCGCAATTACTAAGGTGTTGGCAGAACGTAAACTGGCAAAATACATCGAATTTGGTCAAATCGATAAAGCTCCCGAAGAGCGAGAGCGCGGCATCACCATCGCCATCGCCCATGTCGAGTACGAAACCGAAAAACGTCACTACGCTCACGTGGACTGCCCGGGTCATGCCGACTACATCAAAAACATGATCACCGGCGCCGCCCAGATGGATGGAGCGATTCTGGTCGTGGCCGCGACTGATGGCCCAATGCCGCAAACGCGCGAGCACATCCTGTTGGCGCGACAAGTCGGGGTGCCGGCCATCGTCGTCTACATGAATAAGTGCGATGCCGTCGACGACCCCGAGTTGCTCGAACTCGTCGAACTTGAGGTGCAGGAACTTCTCACCAAGTACGAGTTCCCAGGGGATGAGACCCCGATCATTCGGGGAAGCGCACTGAAAGCCTTGGAGGGTGATCCGAACTGGACGAAGTCGATCGATGAACTCATGGAAGCGGTCGATAACTACGTGCCGCTGCCGACGCGCGAGATCGATAAACCCTTCCTGATGCCGGTTGAGGACGTGTTCACCATCTCGGGACGCGGGACCGTGGTGACCGGGCGTGTCGAGCGCGGTCGCATCAAGGTCGGTGAAGACGTGGAAATCGTCGGGTTCCGACCCACCGTCAAAACAGTGGCGACGGGGGTGGAAATGTTCCGTAAGATCCTGGATGAAGGTCAGGCCGGCGACAACGTCGGGATTCTCGTGCGCGGTATCAAACGCGAGGACGTCGAGCGCGGACAGGTGCTGGCGAAGCCCGCGAGCATCACGCCGCACACCCGGTTTAAAGCCGAAACGTATGTCCTGACCAAGGAAGAAGGCGGACGACATACACCATTTTTTAAGGGCTATCGTCCACAGTTCTATTTCCGCACCACGGACGTGACGGGGTCTGTCGTCCTTCCCGAAGGCGTGGAGATGATCATGCCTGGTGACAACGTTACCATGGACGTGACCCTGATCACGCCGATTGCGCTGGAAACTGGAATACGCTTCGCCATTCGGGAAGGCGGACGGACCGTGGGGGCCGGGGTGGTGACGGAGGTTATCCAGTAGTGTTCAGGGCTTGAGCGCGTTGTATCTCCCACTCCTGTCGCAGAACTCGCATGGGCCTGGCCTGGCTCGCTCCTCATGCAGGCCAGGCTCCGCTATTCTTACGGAAGAATTGGGGAAGCTATGGCAACGGCCACGCAAAAGATCAGAATTCGCCTGAAGGCGTACGATCATCGTATTCTCGACCAGTCGGTGACGGAAATCGTCGATACTGCTAAGCGCACTGGAGCGAGGGTGTTGGGCCCAATTCCGCTGCCGACGGTGAAGAACCGCTTCACGGTCCTGCGCTCGCCGCATGTCGACAAAAAGTCCCGCGAACAATTCGAGCTGCGTACTCATAAACGGCTGCTGGATATCCTCGAACCAACCCCACAGACCGTCGATGCGCTGATGAAGTTGGATCTATCCGCGGGAGTTGATGTAGAAATCAAGCTGTAGGCCTGACACGATAGGGACCTGCTATGATTAGTGGCTTGCTGGGTAGAAAATTGGGAATGACGCAGGTTTTTATGCCGGACGGATCACTGATCCCATGTACGGTGATCGAGGTAGGGCCATGCCCGGTTATCCAGGTCAAGACCCAAGAACATGACGGGTATGAGGCAGTGCAGGTCGGTTTCCTGCCCAAAAGTAGAGGGACGAACAAACCCTTACGTGGGCACTTCACGAAGCACAACGCTCAGCCCCTACGACACCTGCGCGAATTCAAAGCAACTGGCGAAAAGGCGATCTCAGTGGGCGAGACCTTGACTTTGGAGGTGTTTACAGAGGGCGAACGCGTCGACATCGCTGGAACCACGAAGGGGCGTGGCTTTGCAGGGGTTGTCAAGCGTTATGGTTTCTCAGGAAATCCTGGTGCCCATGGCACTCACGAGACGTTTCGCGGCCCTGGCTCGGTCGGCTCTGCTGCCCATCCCTCGCATACGCCAAAAGGCAAACGTCTCGCAGGACACTACGGCGTCGACCGCAAGACGATTCGTAATCTGAGGATAATCCGCGTGGATAAAGATCGTAACCTGCTGCTCGTAAGAGGGGCAATTCCCGGCAGCCGTGGTGGCCTAGTTGAGGTACGAAAACGCGGTTAAGACTGTCAGAGGCATCCACGCGAGAATACTGCAGAGCCAGCCTGTCAAATCTGAATGAGGGCAGTCAGCGTCGTGCACCTGCCTGCGAGAGAGGATGCATATGGAACTGGATGTGATTGATTGGCAGGGGACGCCAGTCGAAAAAATCGCCGTGGCGGACAGTATGTTCGCCGCTGAGGTGAAAACTCACCTCTTTCATCAAGTGGTCAGAATGCAGCTCGCCAAGCGGCGGCGCGGTACTGCCTCGACTAAGACCAAGGGCGAGGTGCGTGGGGGGGGGAGGAAACCCTGGCGACAAAAAGGGACGGGCCGTGCACGGGCGGGGAGTACTCGTTCTCCCTTGTGGCGGGGCGGCGGGGTCGCCTTGGGTCCAAAGCCACGGAATTATGCCTATAAACTCCCCAAAAAGGTCCGTCGTGCCGCTCTTTGCTCTGCCTTGTCGCTGAAAACCCAGGAAGGTCTGTTGAAGGTAATCGATCGCCTCGACCTCCCCGCACCGAAGACGAAGCAGATGGTCGGTTTCCTGAGAGATTTGGGGGTCGAGAAAGCGTCGGTCATCCTTCTCGTGGACAGCAATCCCAACGTCCAGCTGGCGGCACGCAACCTGCCAGATGTGAAGGTTATTCGTGCCGAAGGTGTGAATGTCTATGATTTGCTGGCACATGAATATCTGATCTGCACACGGGAAGCCCTGATGAAGCTACAAGAGAGGGTAGCGTCATGATTGACCCGTATGGTATCATCCGGCGACCTCTAGTCACTGAAAAAAGTCTGGCCCAGAACACCGAACGCTACAAGGTCAGCTTCCTCGTAGACCCCGACGCCAATAAGCAGGAAATCCGCGCGGCGGTTGAAGGCATTTTCGCCGTCAAGGTCACCGAGGTTAACACCATTTACCTCAAAGGCAAGCGCAAACGCACGCGTATGCGGGAAGGCAAGCGATCAGATCAGAAGAAAGCCATCGTGACGCTGCGCACGGGGGACAAAATCGAATTTTTCGAGGGGTTATAGCGAGGGATACCCCATGGCTATTCGCACGTTTAAGCCGACATCTCCAGGCCTCCGGCAGATGAGTGCCTCGACCTTCGAGGAAGTGACCAAGACGGTCCCAGAGAAGCGTCTCCTGCGGCCAGCAAGTAAAACAGGGGGACGCAACAATTACGGTCGGGTCACAGTACGTTTTCGCGGCGGTGGGCATAAGCGGCGTTATCGTCTGATAGACTTTAAACGGGATAAAGTTGGGGTTCCAGCGAAGGTTGCGGCCGTGGAGTATGACCCTAACCGCTCGGCCCGCATCGCCTTGCTGCATTACATCGATGGCGAGAAACGATATATCCTGGCCCCTCAGGGCTTGCGCATCGGGGATAGGGTGATGTCAGGGCCGGAAGCCGAGATTCGTACCGGGAACGCTCTGGCGCTGCGTAATATCCCGTTGGGCACTCTCGTCCACAATGTCGAACTGACCCAAGGTCGTGGGGGCCAATTGGCCCGCGCGGCAGGCACCTCCGCGCAACTGATGGCGAAAGAGGGCAATTACGCGCAACTGAAACTGAAATCAGGTGAAGTCCGAATGGTGCGACTGGCCTGCATGGCGACCATCGGCCAGGTGGGAAATACCGATCACGAGAACATCACTATCGGGAAGGCTGGTCGCATGCGGTGGATGGGCAGGCGTCCACATGTCCGCGGGGTAGCCATGAACCCAGTCGATCACCCTCACGGTGGCGGCGAGGGAAAGGCGGGGCAGGGCAATCCTCATCCTGTCAGCCCATGGGGTTGGCCTACTAAAGGCGCCAAGACACGCGGCAAACGTCCGTCCGATAAATACATCTTGAAACGCCGCAAGTAATCTGGCGCGTGTGATCTAGGGAGGACAGGGTGGCACGCTCACTAAAAAAGGGACCATTTATCGATGGCAAATTATTAGAAAGAGTCGCGACCATGAACCGTGGGACGGAGAAGCGGATCATCCGAACGTGGTCACGCCGTTCCGTCATCTTTCCTGAGTTAGTCGGGCACACAATTGCCGTGCACAATGGGAAGCGGTTTATCCCGGTGTACATCACCGAGAACATGGTCGGCCATAAGTTAGGCGAGTTTGCCCCGACACGAACATTCCGAGGCCACAGCGGGCACACCAAACGCGTTTTGTCGCTGAAGTAAGCGATCGGCTATGGGGGCCTCTGAGAGTCAAGGAACGTACGCCGGAAAGCCGTTAGGGTTGGTCAGCGACATGGCAGACCTCAAGGACAGGGCGGATAGATTCTGTTGGGGGCTTCTCGAGTCTTTGCATGTGCCAGAGGACGCATTGACAAGGGTACAGGGAGAATCATGGAAGCGAAAGCGGTTGGAAGATATCTTCGGACGTCACCGCGCAAAGCACGGCAGGTGGCTGATGCCATCCGTGGACGACCTGCGGGCGATGCCCTGAACGTCCTAGCGCTCACCCCACGTAAAGCCGCGCGCTTGATCGAGAAGATACTCAAGGCGGCAGTCGCGAATGCGCGCGAAAAGGGGGGGCGAGATCAACTCGACGCTCTCACCGTGAGTGAAATCCAGGTGGGGCCAGGCCCCACATTGAAACGCTGGCTCCCGAGAGCCCGGGGGCGCGCCACACCGATTCGAAAGCGCACGAGCCATATCAGAATCATTCTGCGAGACGCACTGCAGGGCTCAGTGCCGAGACGTGCATAGAAAAGGAGGGTAGGGTGGGGCAGAAAGTCCATCCCGTTGGCTTTCGACTTGGGATCACCAAGACCTGGGAGTCCAATTGGTTTGCTCGACGTGGTTACGGTGAGCAGTTGCATGAGGACATTCGCATCCGGCAGTTCATCAAGGAGAAGCTCTTCCACGCTGGGATCGCTCGCATCGAGATTGAACGCGCGGCAAAGCGAGTCAAGATTAACATTCACACCGCACGCCCCGGGATCATCATCGGCCGCAAAGGGACAGAAGTCGACAAGCTGAAAGCTGAACTGGAGGCGATGACCAAGAAGCAGGTCTTCGTGAACATCATCGAGATTCGGCGCGCCGAGCTTGATGCTCAACTTGTGGCTGAAAACGTCGCCCTGCAGCTTGAACGCCGCATCGCATTTCGACGCGCCATGAAAAAGGCGGTCACCTCCGCTTTGCGGCTGGGGGCGAAAGGGATTCGGATCACCTGCTCCGGACGCCTGGGCGGTGCTGAAATGGCGCGCACTGAGTGGTATCGCGAAGGACGGGTGCCCTTGCATACGCTGCGAGCAGATATCGACTACGGTGCGGCCACGTCACGGACAACGTATGGGGCGATCGGGGTGAAGGTGTGGCTGTTTAAGGGAGAAATTATGCCGCAGTTACGTGCCCCTGCGTCGACATCGGCTGCGCCCACACGAGACGCTGAACGATCCTAAGCGGAGGATCTTGGCCATGTTAATGCCGAAGAAAGTCAAGTACCGCAAACAGCATCGGGGGCGCCGCACCGGCATCGCGTACCGCGGGTCGAGCTTGAACTATGGGAGTTTCGGGCTCAAAGCGCTTGAGCCCGGCTGGCTGACGAACCGACAGATTGAGGCGGCGCGTATTGCCATGACGCGTCATGTGAAGCGTGGTGGTAAGATCTGGATTCGCATCTTCCCAGACAAACCTGTCTCGAAAAAGCCCCAAGAAACTCGCATGGGAAAGGGAAAGGGCGCTCCTGAGTTCTGGGTCGCCGTGGTGCGATCGGGCCGCATCCTTTACGAGATGGAGGGGGTCGATGAGACGGTTGCCCGCGAGGCCATGCGCCTGGCGGCGCATAAGCTGCCTTTGAAAACCCGCTTTGTCATGAAGGAGTAAGATTGTGGAGGGGCACCATGAAGGCCGCTGAGCTACGTGATCTATCGGATGAGGAGCTACGCGGAAAGTTGCGGGAGCTGCAAGAAGAGCTGTTTAACTTGCGCTTTCAATTGGCGACGGGACAGATCGAGAATGTGAGCCGTATCCGTACGGTGCGACGAGACATCGCTCGCCTGAAGACCGTTCAACAGCAGAGAGCGCTGGCCTGGCAATAGTCGCCCCATACCCAGACGAGAGGACATCATGCAGGCACAAGGCCGACGAAAGACCTTGGTGGGCGAGGTTGTGAGCAACAAGATGGTAAAGACAGTATCGGTACGCGTTGACCGTCTGACGAAACATCCCCGATTTAAGCGTTATGTTCGACGCTCGCGCACCTTCATGGCACATGACGAGAACAGCATCTGCCAGCCAGGCGACCGTGTGAGGATCATCGAAAGCCGGCCACTGAGTCGGCATAAACGCTGGCGCGTCATGGTTATCCTGGAACGCACTGAGAGCCAGGAAGCCCGGAGGAATCCATGATTCAGCCCCGCACGATTCTGGACGTTGCCGATAACACAGGCGCGAAAAAAGTCATGTGCATTCGCTCTCTGGGGGGCTCCAACCGCAAATACGCCACCGTGGGCGACGTCATTGTCGTCAGTGTAAAGGAGGCAGCCCCGAATGGATCCGTCAAAAAAGGCGAGGTCCGCCGCGCGGTTGTGGTGCGTACGGCCAAAGAGGTCCGGCGCCCTGACGGCTCCTACATCCGCTTTGATGGAAATGCTGCAGTGCTGATTAACGAAGCAGGAGACCCGATGGGTACGCGTATTTTTGGCCCTGTAGCCCGTGAACTCCGAGCCAGGAGATATATGAAGATCGTTTCACTCGCTCCCGAGGTGCTGTAGCCATGGAGAAGAAGACTCCTCGGACGTGGCATATCCGCAGAGACGATTTTGTCGAAGTCATCACTGGCAAAGATAAAGGCAAGCGGGGCAAGGTCCTCCGTGTGCACACAGATGAAGGACGCATCATCGTCGAGAAGATCCACATGATCAAGCGTCATATGCGACCCAGTCGGCTCACGCAGCAGGGTGGCATTATCGAGCGTGAGGGCAAGATACACGTATCGAACGTTATGCTGGTGTGTACCCGTTGTGACCTTCCCATACGAGTGGGAAAGAAGAACCTCGAGAATGGCAAAAAGGTTCGCGTGTGCCGACGGTGCGGGGATGTAGTGGGCCAGGCTGGCTGAGACGGATGGTTGGTCCCCTGGAATGCCTACATCGATGAGAAGGTGGCCGATGAGGAGATCGGAGAAGCCATGACGGCTCGGTTGAAAGAGCGTTATCAGCATGAGGTGGTGCCTCAATTGCGCCAGACGTATACCTATCAGAACCCCCACGAGGTACCGCGGCTGACGAAAATCGTCATCAACATGGGAGTGGGAGAGGCTATCCAGAACTCCAAGATCCTCGATTCAGCGGTCAACGAGCTGGCCTTAATTACTGGCCAAAAACCATTGGTTACCAAGTCGAAGAAGTCAATCGCCAACTTCAAACTGCGCGCTGGCATGTCGATTGGATGTAAAGTCACGCTGCGGCAAGAGCGCATGTACGAGTTCCTGGACCGACTTATCAACGTGGCACTGCCACGGGTGCGTGACTTCAAAGGGGTCCCTCCCGATGCCTTCGATGGACGAGGCAATTACGCGCTTGGGATTCGCGAGCAGATTATTTTCCCAGAGGTCAGCTACGAAGCTGTGGAGCGCGTGAAGGGGCTTGGTGTCATTATTGTCACCACGGCACAGACTGACGAGGAAGCACGAAGCTTGTTGGCCCTGCTGGGTATGCCATTCCGCGAGGCATAGGGGGGAATTCAAGTTGGCGAAGAAATCCTTGATTGTGAAAGCGAACCGACTACCGAAATTCCGCGTGCGGGCTTATCATCGCTGTCAGATTTGCGGGCGACCACGAGGATACTTGCGGAAATTCCAAATGTGCCGCATCTGCTTTCGTTTGCGGGCATTGCGTGGCGAAGTTCCTGGAGTGATCAAGGCCAGCTGGTAAACTTCCAGTTGCAAAAGGAAGGATGAGGATCTTGACCGATGACGATGACTGATCCGATTGCCGATTTTTTGACTCGGATCCGCAATGCGCTTTTGGCTAAGCATGAGACCACAGAAATTCCGGCCTCTAAGCTGAAGTGGCGCCTGGCGGAGATTCTTAAGGCGGAAGGTTATATCGCGGACGCACACCTGGTAGGTGAGGGTCGCCTTAAAGTGATTCGTATTGGCCTCAAGTACGATCCCGGTGAGGTCAGTGTGATTCAATCCCTGCAACGAATCAGCAAACCGGGACGACGCATGTATGTCACAGCTGATCAGCTGCCTCGGGTTCTCAATGGCTTGGGGGTTGCCGTCATTTCGACTTCCCGCGGAGTGATGTCCGACCGCGAGTGCCGCCGGTTACATGTCGGTGGTGAGGTCATGTGCCAGGTCTGGTAGGGAGAGCTGTTATGTCTCGTATCGGTAAAAAGCCCATCGACCTTCCTGCAGACGTAGAAGTTAACATAGAAGATGGTCAAGTTCAGGTCACAGGACCACGTGGGCGTCTCGCACGTACCATGCCAGACCTCCTCGAGCTGCAGTTCGAAGACCATAAGCTCTTTGTTGGGAAAAGGGTCGAGTCCAAACAAGCTCGAGCACTGCACGGTCTCATGCGAACACTCATCTTTAACATGGTCAAGGGCGTTGCTGAGGGCTTCCAGAAACAGCTGGTGGTATCTGGATTGGGCTATCGCGTTCAGATGCAAGGGAAAAACCTACAGTTGGCCATTGGATATTCGCAATCAGTGACCGTTAGCCCACCGGAGGGCATTGAATTCGAGGTCAGCCAACGGAACTTGATCACCGTGCGTGGCGCCAATAAGGAGCAGGTAGGTCAGGTCTCGGCAGAGATTCGCCGCCTTAGACCACCTGAACCATACAAGGGAGCAGGCATCGCCTATACCAATGAGACCATACGACGCAAGGTTGGCAAGGCAGGAGTTTAAGGGAGAGCAGTCGTGTCCGATCAGGTAGGGATCCGGGAACGAGCGCGAAGACGACGGCAGGAGCGTGTGCGCAAGAAGGTCCAGGGTACTCCGACACGTCCACGCCTGTCAGTTTTCAAGAGCGCCAAACACATTTACGGCCAACTCATCGACGATGTAGGCGGCCATACCCTTGCGGCCGCCTCGAGTTTGAGCCTCTCGTTTCGTGAGCGGGTCCAGAGTATCGAGAAAGCTTCAGGAAGTAATGTCAGCGGCGCCAAAATCGTGGGCGAACTCATAGCAGAGCAGGCACATGCGAAGGGTATTACGCAAATCGTCTTCGACCGCAATGGCTTCTTGTATCATGGTCGCGTAAAGGCGCTCGCTGAAGCAGCTCGTGAAGCCGGCCTAAGGTTTTAAACGGATTAGAGGAGCCTTCCTGTGCAGGAGTCTATGACGGAGCGCGAAACATCCGGCGAACTCATCGATAAGATCATCTATATTAATCGTGTGGCAAAGGTCGTCAAAGGAGGTCGACGCTTCAGCTTTAGCGCCTTGGTGGTGGTGGGCGACCGCAATGGTCGTGTTGGGGTGGGCATGGGAAAAGCCAACGAAGTGCCGGAGGCCATTCGGAAAGGGATCGAACACGCCAAGAAGTATTTCATACGTGTGTCGCTGGCAGGGACGACGATTCCTCACCAGGTGCTTGGCAAGTTCGGAGCAGGTCGTGTTCTCTTGAAGCCAGCTTCCAAAGGCACTGGAATCATTGCGGGCGGCCCCGTGCGTGCGATCATGGAAGCCGTGGGCATCGGTGACATCCTAACGAAGTCCCTCGGCTCGAACAATCCTCATAACGTCGTTAAGGCAGCCCTGGCAGGCCTTGAGCGAATTCGTGAGCCCCAAGAGGTCGCCCGCATGCGGGGGCAGGAGCTTTCCGTCATACAACCAGCGCGTGCATCCGCTGGGAGGTAACACCGTGGCGCAACTCAAGATCACTCTCATTCGTAGCGGTATCGGAAGCCCTCAGAAGCTTAAAAAAGCGCTGACAGGGCTGGGATTGACAAAACTACACAAGGCGGTGATCCGGGAGGACCGCCCGGAGATTCGTGGTATGATCCGCAAAGTGCAACACCTGATTCGGGTGGACGAGATCGCTGAAGGACGCTAGGCTATGAAACTGCATGAGATTAAGCCGGCACCAGGATCGACGAAACGTCGCAAAGTCGTCGGCCGGGGGCGTGGATCAGGGCACGGAACGACGGCAGGGCGCGGGGGAAAAGGACAAACGGCACGTACAGGGTCTAGCATTCCGGCCTGGTTCGAGGGCGGCCAGATGCCCCTAATTCGTCGTTTGCCAAAACGTGGGTTCACGAATATTTTTAAAAAGAACTACGCGATTATTAACATCGAGATCCTCGACCGTTTTGAGTCTGGTCAAGAGGTCACCCCAGCACTACTGGTATCTCAGGGGCTGATCGGTTCGCGAAACAACGGTGTCAAGGTGCTTGGAGCCGGCGCCTTAACCAAGACCCTGACGGTACATGCCCACAAATTCAGCCAGTCGGCGGCCGCGAAGATTGAAGCGGCGGGTGGAAAGGTCCAGGTGATCGAGCGTGATTGAAGGCTTTCAGAACGCGTTCAGAATCCCGGAACTCAAGAAGCGTATTCTGTTCACCCTAGCACTTCTGGCCGTCTATCGCGTCGGCGCTCATATCCCTACACCAGGGATCGATAGCCAAGCGCTAGCGGCTTTTTTCCAGCAGACCCAGGGAACGCTGCTCGGATTCTTCGATATGTTCTCAGGGGGCGCACTGAGCCGTCTGACGATCTTCGCCCTGGGAATTATGCCTTACATCAGCGCCTCCATCATTTTGGAGTTGCTAACAGTTGTTGTGCCCTACCTGGAGAAGCTAAAGAAGGAAGGGGAACAGGGTCGCAAAAAAATCACTCAATATGCACGCTACGGCACCATTGTCCTCAGCGCTGTGCAAGGTCTGGGGATCAGTCTTGGCCTTGAGAGTATGCAAAGTCCGACTGGGGCACTAGTCGTGCCAGACCCCGGGTGGTCCTTCCGCCTGATGACGGTACTCACACTGACCGCTGGCACCGCCTTTATCATGTGGCTTGGGGAGCAGATCACCGAGCGCGGTATCGGCAATGGGATCTCGTTGATCATCTTCGCCGGAATTGTGGCGCGGCTACCATCGGCGATCGTCAACACTTTTCGGTTAATGGAGACTGGTGAGCTCAATCTCCTGCTGATGATCTTTCTGCTAGGCCTTATGCTAGCTGTCGTTGCGGCGATCGTATTCATGGAGGCCGGGCATCGGAAGATTCCCATCCAGTATGCCAAGCGAGTGGTGGGACGCCGCATGTATGGGGGGCAGAGCACGCATTTGCCGCTGAAGCTCAACACTTCCGGGGTGATTCCACCGATTTTTGCCTCCTCTATTATTAGTTTCCCCTTAACAATTGCCACCTTTACACACCATCCGTGGCTGGAATGGGTGTCCAATGCGTTGGCTCCAGCGACCCCACTCTATACGCTAGCGAACGTGGTGATGATCTTCTTTTTCTGCTACTTTTATACGGCTATCATCTTCAATCCCATGGATGTAGCAGAAAATATGAAGAAGTACGGTGGCTTTATTCCAGGGATGCGGCCCGGTAAGCGAACGGCCGAGTACATCGACCGCACATTGACACGCCTGACGTTTGTGGGAGCGATTTATCTCTCATTCGTCGTCATTCTACCGGACTACATGATTCGCTACCTGAACGTACCGTTCTATTTTGGGGGCACCGGCTTACTGATCGTCGTCGGCGTGGCTATGGACACGATGCAGCAAATCGAGTCGCACCTCGTCATGCGACATTACGAAAGCTTCCTGAAAAAGGGTCGCTTGCGCGGACGTCGGTAGGGGCGATGGTGGTGGAGATGCGAGTTGAGGAGGAATGTAGGTGCGGCTCATTTTTTTGGGGCCCCCGGCTGCGGGAAAGGGGACTCAGGCCAAGCGACTTGCAGCAGAATGTGGCATACCTCATATCTCAACCGGAGATATTCTCCGGGCAGCTAGTAAGGGGGGAACCTACCTTGGGCGAGAAGCGAAGCGATACATGGATCGCGGCGCGCTCGTCCCCGACGACGTGATGATCGGCATCATCCAGGAACGGTTGCAGCAAAGTGACTGCGCACCTGGGTTTATTCTCGATGGCTTTCCTCGCACCATCCCCCAGGCGGAGTCGCTCGCTGAACTCCTGAAGTTGATGAATACACCATTAGATTATGTGGTGAACATGGAGGTGCCGGTCGAGGAAATTTTGCGCCGGATGAATGGCCGACTCACCTGTCAGAATTGTGGCCGGATGTATAATTTGATGCTTAACCCACCACAGACGCCTGGGCGCTGTGATTGTTGTAGGGGGATCTTAAGCCAACGCGCAGACGATCGCATCGAGACCGTGCATGAGCGAATAGGGGTCTACCGTCAAAGTACGCAACCGCTCATCGAATATTATTCGGCCCGAGGGTTGCTCACAACAATTGATGGCACGGGCTCCATCGATGCCATCGCCAAGCGCATCCGCGAGGCGGTTGGTGGGTGACCGAATCCTATGATCATTTTGAAATCGAAGAGCGAAATCGAAAAAATGGCCATAGCATGCCATATCGTTGCTGAGGTATTGCAGGAATTGGTGCGTGTGGTGCGGCCGGGCCTCACCACGGTTGAGCTTGATGCCCTTGCCGAACGAAGCATCCGCACGCGGGGGGGTGTGCCAGCCTTCAAGGGCTACCGGGGATTTCCCAATACCCTTTGTGTCGCACTCAACGAGCAAGTGGTGCACGGGATTCCGTCGAAACGGCGGTTGCGAGCTGGGGATATCATTGGCCTCGATCTGGGTGCCAAGTGGGAAGGATACTACGGGGATGCGGCGGTCACCGTCCCAGTGGGTCAGATCCCTTCAGATATGGAGTGCTTACTCACTACAGCCCGAGAGGCATTGTACATGGGCATCAAAGAAGTGAGCCCTGGAAAACACCTCTCAGACATTTCGCATGCGATCCAGCGCTATGCAGAAACACGCGGGTACAGCGTGGTCCGGGCTTTTGTGGGGCACGGTATTGGCACTGCACTCCATGAGGAACCACAGGTGCCGAATTTTGGACCACCCGGCCGCGGACCACGCTTGAAAGCCGGTATGGTTCTAGCGATCGAACCCATGGTGAACATCGGCGATGCCGATGTCGAGATCTTGGATGATGGCTGGACAGTCGTCACCGCCGATGGGCAGCTTTCCGCTCATTTCGAGCACACGGTGGCAATCACTGATGAAGGGCCCCAGATTCTTACGGCCCTCTGATGTGACCTTTGACCTCAAGACATAAGGATTTTATTGCTGGGATGAGATGAGGTACTGAGATATGGAAAAGGAAGAAGCCATTGAGGTGGAGGGAACCGTTGTCGAACCTCTGCCGAACGCCATGTTTCGTGTAGAGCTAGAAAATGGACACAAGGTTTTGGCGCATGTCTCTGGCAAGATCCGAATGAATTTCATTCGCATCCTTCCGGGAGATAAGGTGAAGATTGAATTGTCGCCTTATGATCTGTCGAGAGGACGAATCACCTACCGGTACAAGTGAGTGTGACACTGCTATGAAAGTCAAAGCTTCGGTAAAACGCCGCTGCGAGAAATGTAAAGTGATTCGCCGCCAGGGGGTGGTGCGTGTGATTTGTAGTAATCCGCGCCACAAGCAGCGCCAAGGATGATGCAATGCAGCGTCGGCAAGTCAGGTGAGGGCTGCATGAGAAAGAGGTAGGAGGGAGCCATGGCTCGTATCGCGGGCGTGGATATTCCACGCGATAAGCGGGTAGAGGTTTCGCTGACGTATATTTATGGCGTCGGTCGGTCAACGGCTAATAGGATTCTGAAGCGCGCTGAAATTAACCCCGATACCCGTGTCAAAGACTTGACGGAACAAGAAATTAGCCGCATCCGCGAGGTGCTCGAAGGCAATTATGTTGTCGAGGGTGACTTACGCCGTGACCTGTCGATGAATATCAAACGCCTAATGGACATCGGGACCTATCGCGGTCTACGCCATCGGCGGGGATTGCCAGTACGAGGCCAGCGGACCCGAACTAATTCTCGCACCCGTAAGGGACCGAGGCGCACGGTCGGGGCCAGGAAGAAAGCGAAAAAGTAGGGGGATGATTATGGCACGGGGCCGGAGAGAGGGCGGAAGACAGCGGCGACGTGAACGGAAGAATGTGACCGAGGGTGTGGCACATGTCCAAGCGACGTTCAACAATACGATCATTACCATCACCGACACCGTAGGGAATGTGATTTGTTGGGGCAGCTCTGGCTCTCATGGGTTCAAGGGTTCCCGGAAGAGCACACCCTTTGCTGCGCAAGTGGCAGCGGAAGCCGCAGCCAAGAAGGCTATGGATCAGGGGATGCGGAAGATCGAAGTGTGTGTGAAGGGCCCAGGTGCCGGACGGGAAGCGGCCATTCGTTCTCTCCAAGCTGTCGGTCTAGAAATCAACCTGATTCGTGACGTGACCCCTATCCCCCATAATGGCTGCCGACCCCCGAAACGCCGTCGGGTATAGCCACGAGCCAAAGCGGATACAGAGGAGAACATCGTTGGCACGCCACACGGATTCTGTCTGTCGTCTCTGCCGCCGAGAAGGCATGAAGCTTTTCTTGAAGGGCGAACGCTGCTACAGCGAGAAATGTGCTATTACACGCCGAAATTACGCGCCAGGGCAACATGGACAGCGCCGACCGAAACCATCTGAGTACGGCTTGCAGCTACGCGAGAAGCAAAAAGTTAAACGCATCTATGGTGTTTTCGAACGCCAGTTCCGTAGCTATTTTGCCAGGGCAGACCGGCGCAAGGGGGTTACCGGGGAAAACCTTCTGCTCATACTCGAGCAGCGACTCGATTCGGTAGTATATCGCCTGGGTTTTGCCAGCTCCCGCGCCCAAGCGCGCCAGCTTGTCAGTCATGGGCATTTCATGGTCAACAGCCGGAAGGTCGATATTCCCTCGTACCTGGTCAAGAGCGGTGACGTAATCCAAGTCAGCGAACGAAGTCGCACGCTTGAGCCCATTATAATGTCCCTCGAAACCGTTGAACAGCGTGGTATACCGACCTGGCTTGAACTAGATAAGGGAGACTTTAAAGGCATTGTCCACCAATTCCCCTCCCGCGATCAGCTGACCATTCCCATCCAAGAGCAGCTCATCGTGGAACTTTATTCGAAATAGCCGGCACCCTCAAAGGCGCATTGTGGGTCATTACCTGCAGCGAGGCAAAGGCGTGTCTATCATGTTGGGTCAATAGGGGGTTAGACGCAACGATGTTACCCGAGTTCCAGATGCCGAAGCGCATTGAAGTCGACCGGGCAACCCGAACGAACTACTTTGGACGCTTCACGGCAGAACCATTTGAAAGAGGATTTGGTACGACGGTGGGCAATGCTCTGCGGCGCGTTCTCCTGTCCTCCCTTGAAGGGGCTGCCGTAAGTTCCGTACAAATTGAAGGAGTATACCACGAATTTTCGGCTATTTCAGGCGTGCGAGAGGATGTCACGGATATCATCCTCAATATCAAAGAACTCCTGTTGAAGATGCATGGCTATGGACCGAAAGTTATCAGTATCCAAGCCGAGGGGGAGGGGGAGGTCACAGGAGCACAGATACATACCGACCCCGATATCGAAGTGCTTAACCCAGGAACACATATCGCCACCCTCAACCAAGATGGCAAACTAAACATTCTCATGACGGTGAGAAAAGGGCGTGGCTATGTCCCGGCTGAAATGAATGTCGAGGAAGAGATGCCAGCCCAGGCGATTCCGATCGACGCAATCTTCTCTCCAGTGCAAAAAGTCAATTTCATTGTCGAGAATGCACGTGTCGGACGTCGCACAGACTATGATAAGTTGGCTCTTGAGGTGACCACTAATGGTAGCCTCACACCCGAGGAAGCAGTCTCGCAAGCGGCGCAGATTTTACGAGATCACCTGGAGATCTTTGTTAACTTCAAAGAGGAAACGCGCCCTGAGATGCCTACCGTCGATGTGGATCGTGTGCACCTCCTCGAAAACCTCAAACGCAGTGTCGATGAATTGGAACTTTCAGTCCGCTCGTATAACTGCCTTAAGAACGCCAATATTCGCAACATCGGTGAGCTTGTCCAGAAGACCGAGGCCGAAATGCTGAAGACACGGAACTTTGGACGCAAGTCTCTCAATGAGATCAAGGAGATCCTCGAGACTTTGGGCCTCAGCCTGGGGATGAAGCTTGACGAGGAGCTTCTCGCAGAGCTTGCCAAATCCGAGGTGATCCCGAGCGAACCCGAGGAATAACAGGCGATTCCCAGGGAGGGCATAGGTGACCATGCGGCACCTGAAACAGGGACGAAAATTAGGACGCACAACAGCCCATCGCAAGGCCCTATTGCGGAACCTCGCGACTGCCTTGCTTGAACATGAGCGGATAATCACGACTCAGCCAAAAGCCAAAGAGTTGCGGAGAGTCGCTGATAAGTTGGTCACCTTAGGTAAGCGTGGGAACCTCCATGCACGCCGCCAGGCTCTCCAAGTGGTACAAAGCAATGCTGTCGTGCAGAAGTTGTTCAACGAAATCGCCCCACGGTTTGCCGGACGACAGGGTGGTTACACCCGGATTTTGCGCCTCGGATACCGACCCGGCGATGCCGCTGCGATGGCGGTCATCGAGCTGGTAGATACCCAGATCGCGGAAACATAAGGCGGTTGTTGCCGCAAGTGAGTTTAACCATAGTATTCTGTTCTGCACCAGCGACACTGCGCTTCGTGTGTTGGTGAATGACTAGTAACCAATGGTGCTAGTGACCTTACAAACTGAACTCAGCAATAGAGAGGGATACGAAACCATCCTTGTCCGCAGGCA